>Ga0114923_10003630_pt1 | contig 10396 bp, 30 predicted proteins | sample SumtaG_FD_89578 | JGI IMG/M metagenome (GOLD analysis project Ga0114923, IMG submission 89578) | Deep subsurface microbial communities from Indian Ocean to uncover new lineages of life (NeLLi) - Sumatra_00157 metaG | ecosystem: Environmental > Aquatic > Marine > Oceanic > Sediment | place: near...
AGCGCCGCCATCCGCTACGTGTTTACGTCCAGGAGAACCTAATGATATGGGGTACTTAGCGGAGAGTGATGGTCTATAACGCATGATATCACCCTTGCAACCCTTTAATATCATTGAGCTTTCTCGGCGCGTTGGTATTCTGGGCGTAAGTAGCTGATGACTTGCATTGTTATTGGTAATATTCACCGCCCGACACATGATAACAACAGCTTACCTAGAATACCGTCCAGCCACATGATGCGTATAATTATTAGACAGTATTATAGGGTGGCACCATGCTATATCATAATAAATAATACTGTATAATATATTGACATAGCTATTGACTGGTAAGTATTTGGTATGTTAGGGCGATTCTGTGCCCCATGCCTAACATGTAATATATTACATGTTAGGCATGGGGCACTACTCTACTATCAACTACTATTGTGGTTAATATTATAAGGCCCTAAGGTTCCTAGATAGATTCTTTCTTAGATATGATCGATAGAAGAATTGCACTCTGTTTGAGAATACCACACGAGTCCTGACTGATGTCCCCTTGATCAATGGCTCAACAAAGCTACTCTTCTCAAATAACAGTGCTGGCCTAATCCCTCCTAGCCTGAATATGGGTAGACCTGTATCACGTCTCCTATTAACAACATGCACGTTATCACCTCTAAGCGTTGCCATAAATGAATGATCTAATGTCCTGGTTCTCTTAGGATTAACTCTAACTTTGATCTTCCTCCTTGAGTTAACTCTAACCCCTTTTTGAGTTGGAGGCTGTCTACTTTTAGGGGAAGTAACAAATCTAATTAGGGAGAGTTTCTTATTTTTAATCAATAAGCTTGATGTCATCTCTCCCCTTCTGGCCTTAAATGTTCTGAAGAAATCTTCTTTAATTTCTTTTGATTTTAAGTTGACTTCTCGTTTAAAGCTTTTGGTTGCTTGAGTTCTAAGAAATGAAAGCCCTCTGTTAACGGCGGATCTTCCAGCTGGCCTAATAACTTCATTTGGCATGTTTTTATATATGTCACCTAAGCGGCTTAACTCTTTCTTAAAATCTGTTTTTATTATTTTACCGGCCATTGATTTACCTGAAAACAAAAAGGGCTACTCGGATTATTCCTTTCGCCCTTCATGTCAAAGGAGAGACATTACACACACAATTAAAGTTTAAATTATTTTCGTGATTTATCAACAAAAAAATAAAAGGGGATTTCAGCCCCCCTCTTATTTTTTATTTAACCTCCTGTTATGGAGGAATAGAGAACTGAGTTCAATCCATCGAACCAATTAAATCTTCCATTGATTCAATTGTAAAATAAAACCAATCGAGATTTAACTAATTTTTTCTAACAACTATAATTTATTATAGTTGTCATTCTAAAACTATAATAAATTATAGTTTTCATAGGGGAAATGGTTATTAAGACCATAATATGGCTATTAACTCTCCAAATCGCTTAATAATGACGCAAACCTTTAACTTGTTACCAGGAATCTCCGCGAGTATACTTGTATACCATTGATATTATTGACGTGGTAACGGCCGGTAACACTTTGGTAACGCACTTAAACCTATGATATCATTGACTTTTTTGGCAAAAATAGCTGTTTTGTTACCGTTACCCCGGATCACAAGCCCTATATAGAAAAAAGAGGGTAATAATAATAATAATAATATATATAGTATATATAGATAGTAGTAACAGCGGTAACACGGTAACAAACCAATGATTTCATAGACTTAAGTCGGTAACACTTTGGTAACAAAGCGGTAACATCTACTAATTTATAAATTTATAAAATTATATTTACATAAATATATAAATGAGATAATTTACTTTTTTATTAATATATCAGCATTAACTTAAAAGGACTTAAAAATGGATATTGGGCAATTGGTTCTCTCTGTTAAGGATAATAGAAAGAAAGAAAGAAAAACCAGATTAAATGTAACTGTTAGCACGGCCAGATTAAATAATATTAACAATGCATTCTCTGAGCAATCGGCATTATTTAAAATGCTAACTGACTCTCAAAGATTGGATCTTTATTTATATGTGCTAGAGAGATTTTTGGGCAATAGTGATTTAGTTAATTTGAAAGTGGAGAGTTAAATGGGAATTAAAGAATATAGAGTTAAGATTGAATTTACCGTTACTGATGATGATGTCAAAGAGATTAAGCAATCCGATATAGATGAATTAAAGAAAGGCTTCTCTGATGAATTTATCGATGATTGCTTTAAAGACGTCAATATAGATATTAAAGAAGTAGAAAATTAGAGCGCAGCTTTAATAGGAGATTTTATGTTTGAAGTATTAATTTATGTGATGGTTATTCATTATGTTATTGAAACAGCTTACACTATTAAGATCTGGATTGAAGATTTATCTTAGATATGGAGAGTTAAATGGATATGATTTGCGGATTTTGTTTTTCTGAATTCAAAAGATATATAGACCGTAAAAATGGGGATATATGCTTAAGTCCAGGATGCTCATGTCACGTTGATTTTTTAAAGTTAAAATCTGAGACATTATCATTAGAGGCAAAGTTAAAATCTCTCGAGAAGCAAAATAAATTGCTTAAAAATGAGAATGAAAAGCTGAAAGACTTTACCTTAGATGCTGAAGTAGCTTTTTCAACTTATCCAATGGCCAGCGAAAGCGGAATGGATGCTGTTAACAAATGTTTTAGCAAGTTGTGGGGAGTTGCTAAAACATTGAATCAAAAACAGGAGATAAAAGATGGAAGTAATATTCAATTGTCCAAAATGTGGAACTAAGCTAGATGATAAACATAAACAAATTTTAATAGATGCTCTTAATTTACCGCAATCATTAGCAACTCATGTAAGGAATTTGGAACGTAAAGATTGCCTATGTGAAGAATGTTTTGATTATGGAGATAAATCTTTAGAGAAATTTGTAGATAAAGCATTTAAAGAACTAAATAAGGATAATAACAATGTGTGATAAAAAATCTTCAAGAATAGTTCACAAAGATTTTCATGATCAAGCTATAGGCATGAAAGATAGAGAGATCAAAACATTGAAAAAGATTATTAAAGCTCAAGCAAGAATGATTAAAACATACGTGGATGGAAAACCATCAGTGCCAGAATGGGTTTTTGCAACAATTGATAAAGGTAGAAAAAAATACGGTGATGATTTAACTAAAATTATTTAAAGGTTGTAATTGGAGGTTGTTAGCATGAAAGGAACAAAAACGATTAAAAAGAAGTTACTTAATATCTCCTTTGAGATTTTCTCAGAATTATTTGGAGAAGCTATTGATACATGGATAGATTATGCAAATGAAAAATTAAAAATTGAAGTGGTTAAAACGATAGACCTTAAGGAAGAAATAAAAGAATTAAAGATGCAATTAGACTCGGATAAGGCGACTATCAAACATCTTAAAAAGCAAGTTGATGATATTGAGTATCTTAAAAGGCAAGTTGATGATTTGTCCGATAAAAAAGAAGAAGTAGAAGATTATCGCCCTCATGGTACGCGACGAAAAAAATCAAAGATATAACGATGATTTACATGGAAGAGACAACTGAAGAATGGGCAGAGAGATATGGTATCGAACCAGAGATGATGAAATGTAGGAACTGTGGCAAAGGCCATATGACTACAGTGCCAATTAGAATTAAAGGTTATGCTGGATTAGAAACTCCTGATCATGGATGCCCTAAGAAATTTGCAGCTGCGGTATTCACGCCGATTGATAAAGCAGAGATTAACTTTTGGAATCGTATATTATAATGAGGAATTAATTAAATGGGACTGACGAAAGAGGCCAGAGAAAAGAGAAAAAAGCTACATAATAAGGTGACTCATTTTATTGAATTACCATGTAAAAATAAATCTCTCTATGGGCTTAAGCTGTCCGATAAATTAGATGAAGTTAATTGCGAGACTTGTCTTGCATTAATTAAATTTGAAAAAACAGGAGAATATCCTGATAGGCTTTGCAGGAATAAAACAGTAACAATGTAGTTGGGAGTTAAAGTTATGAGTTTTGGTAAAAGATTAGAACAAACAAGAAAAAATTTTGCAATGACACAAACAGATTTAGCTATTAAATCTAAACTTACACCCGCTGCTATTTGCACTTATGAATCAGGTAAACGACTCCCTATTTTAAAAAATATATTAGCTTTGCAAAATGCTTTAGAGGGTATTAGTTTAGATTGGTTGTTAAATGGAGTAAATAATACTAATTGCATTAAGTGTTGCTCAGTTAAGCATAAACTTAAAGAGATTATTAAACTAGTGTAGTTGGGAGTTCTATATGGTTGGTTGGGATAGTGAAGATTTTTTAAAGAACGTAAAGATTGAACCATTTAGAGGGCTAATGGATAAAATTAATGAGCCATCTAAATCATGTAGAGTAACTTATTTACCGACAGGTGAATCGGTTACAGTTGAGCAGTATAGAGACTTGCATAAAAATAAGATTAGAGCACTACAAGCTCTGTTTTTAAAAGTTAACTAATATAAATAAAGGTCGTAACGGATGTGTGATTGCCATATTGCTACTACAAGATATTGGAGAAAATATCAGCATATCAAAGAGATGCTAGAAAAATATATGAAGGAAGCTAGAATAAAAACTGTTGAAGAAGCGATTGAAAGATTGTTGATGAATAGGCAGGAACTAAAGACTGCTAGAAATGAAAAAATAAAATCTTTAAAAGAAAAGATGCGCGAACAATGTAATGGTTAAATTATAAATAAGGGTTATAATATATGATTTCACCCAAAAAAAAGGAGAGAATTATGAAAAAACCGTTTAAATTTACACTATGGGTGCTAATAAAAGAATTAGTCTATTTTTGCACAGTTATACCTTATGAGAATTTCATACATGCAGTCAAAAAGAGAATAAAAAAGAAATAGGTGAAAGATCTGAATATAACAATGAAAGGAGAATACTAATATGAAATGTAGTAATTTATTAGCTTATATTGCAGTCACACCTGTGTTGGCGCCAATTTTATTTATAGATTGTGTTGGAGAGAAACTGATAGACGTGAGTTCTTTCTTGGAAGATAAGGTTGTAGATCCGTATTGCGCCTTTTGGAAAAAAGTAATTAAGGCAATAGATCTTGTAGTGGAAGATAAACAGTATAAATAAAGGGAGTTATGTATGGATCAAACAACTTTTGATCAATGGTTTAGAGATATGGAAAATCTGGAAAAAGAGTATTTCTTAGAATTTGAAGTTATTGATGGAGTTAATATACACAGGGATGGATTGACTTTTAAGCAATGGCTTAAAGAAAAATAACACAAACAAATGATATATAAATGGTTAAAAATACATAATGGCCAATACTCTAATAAATATCTAAGAGAGTTTATTTTATGGTTTACAGGAGCTGAGAGAGTTGTTGTTTACCCTATTGATCAGTCAATTAAAATGGAGTCGGCTACGAATTTAAAATGGGTTGTAATACCAAAAAGCAGAGAATATTAAGGTGAAAGATATGGTTTCATTGCAAGGGAGAAAGAGATGTTTATAAAGTTAAAGAAAGAGTTGTTTAAATCAGTATTGGCCAAGAAAAAACATGCAACTACTAGAAGAGGGTGTAAGGACATAAATCCTGGTGATGCATTCTTTTACGACCCTGAGAATGATTCAGACAGAATAGCCATAAAGATAAACAAAGTAATGAAAGTTAGCTGGAAATCAGTTAAAAGCAATAAATTTCTTTTCATTGATGAGGGGTATCAAACAAAAGAAGATTTTCATAAAGCTCTAGAAAAAATATATGGCTCAATTGATGATACCGAGTTTATGACAACGGTTTATTTTAAGCTGGCATAGTTAGGGTGAAAGAAGGGTTTCAACATTAATTGGAGTTAGTATGAGTGATGAATATAAAGGGTTAGAAACATTTATTAATGGATTGGGGACTGTAAGGGAATGCGTTGACTGTGCCTGTTTAGTAGCAGGAGGACCAACAAGGTGTATCGCTTGTGCTAATGGAGTGAAACACCGACACAAGAAGTTAATGTTCTTCTTTTTTGATTTCCTGGGGATTATTTTTATAGGGTTAGTAACTATGGTACTAACTATTTATATGCTTAAAAATGTAATAGTAATTAGTAAGATAGGGTGAAAGAAGGGATTTCATTATAATAGGGAATTAGATATGATTATATTTATAATACATTATATATTTTGGATCATAGCTTTTAATTTGCTATGGCATTTTACGCCAGATGAAAAGAGAGTTGAAGTCAGCCAGGGAATGGATATTGAGACTATTCCAAACTGGGCATTAATACCATTGCTTCTTGCTTCATTAGTAACATCTATTATTCACTTTTTAATTAACGAGGTAATTTTATGATTGAATTTTTATCAAAGAACTATTGGGCCCTACTTGTAATGTGTGAATTGATTTTCTTTTTGTTTTGCATTTTCTTATACATCAGGAATCAGCATGTTTATAAAACCAGAGATAAAATGATTTTCGATGTTAATAATCATAATCAAACAGCTCGAGAATATGGATATCGAATAATAGATACTAGCAAGGTTATGAAAACGGTTAGCTATAGCAAGATGATGTTAAAATTTTGGATATGGCCAGCATGGAAAATGTTTGATTTTCATATACATGTAATTGAGAAGCCGCGCCCTCGAGAATATAATGTTTCTTGGTTCTTGCCAATCGATAATGAGCATTGCAATTTTACCTTTAAGGCCCCTCCTGGGATGCCAGGATGCAATGATTTAAAAGTGTTTAGAATATTGGTTCCAGATCCTCAAATTGTTTCATTTTGGAAATGCTCTAGCATATGGTATCGGATCAAATTCCTATTTAAAGGAGAGATATCATTGACCATATGGGGAGCCGGAATGCCTCCTGTTAGCATTGGGATTGGAGAGACAGTTGTTAAGCAAGAGAGAGGGAAAGATGAGCAAAGTAGATAAAATACATTTGGAGTATAAAACCATTAAGGTGCATGGAATAGAATTACCATCCCCCTTGTGTTCTCCTGCCTCATATGAGAGCCATTTAACCACTAAAGATAAAGATGAAGTCAATTGCAATATATGCATTAGAGCGCTTCAGCGTGGTTATATTAACGTTATTATTAAAGGTAAAAAAAGGAAGAAATTTTTATGAAAGATATTAACATAGCTTTGCCTGAAGAATTAACAGATACCAGAGTTAATTGCTGCTTAAATACAAAATGTAAATTTCATAATCACAATAAAACTAAGTGTCGCTTTATAACTATAGTTTTAGGGACGGATGGAAAATGTATTTACCATGAAGATTATGATGGAAAGTTTAAGGATAAAATTTCCTCAGAGTTAAGTAAAATTAATTAAACAAAACGGAGGGGAGCGCATGAGCACTGAAGATTTCAAACAATTGATAGGGTTATTGGCAGAGATAAATCGCAACGCTTCCGCAATGGTAAATTTATTAGGATTCATTGTTCTTTGCAAAGCTATAAAATTTTTCTTTAGGATTTTATAGCTAATGGATTTATACAATGAAACCCTCGAGCTAATTCAAAACAAACAATCGATATTGATAACAGGCGGAGCTGGAGTTGGTAAATCTTATACTCTCCGCAAAATAGTGGAATGGATGGAAGAAGAAAACTGGAATGTTGCCAGAACTGCCATGACAGGAATGGCGAGCCTGCAATTACCAATAGGAGAAACTCTCCATCGATGTATTGGGTTAGGATATAATAAAAATATAAATGACTTAAAGAACGTTGTCTCTACTTATAAATTCAGAACAGAAAAAAGATATGAGATTGAAGCTTTAGATGCAATTATAATTGATGAAGTATCAATGTTAAGATCAGATACAATAGATCTACTCTCCGAGGTTCTTAAATATGTTATGGATAATGAATTACCATTTGGAGGAAAACAAATTATCTTCTCCGGAGACTTCATGCAACTCCCCCCTGTCGTTAGGCCTGAAGAGAAAAAAGAATTATCTAAATTTTGGGCATTTCAATCTGATTCCTGGAATGCTTTAAATCCTAACATAATTTACTTAACAGAAATCAAACGTCAAGATGATCCCAAGTTTGCAATGGCATTAAATATGATTAGGGCCGGAGCGATTAACGATGCTGTTGATGAATACTTTTTTAATACTTACAAAAATAAATTCCCTGAAGATATTGAGCCTGTCAGATTATTGAGCACTAATATTGAAGTTAAGGGCGTAAACAAAATGCATCTTAACAAAGTAAAGGGAGAGCTGATAGAAAGAGAGGCCGACATCGATGCCGTTAGCGATAAGCTAAGAGATCAGATTATAAGAGATTGCCCGGCCGAACAATTCTTGGAACTGAAAGAGGGCGCCCAAGTAATGATTCTAGTTAATTCTTCTAATTATGAATTTGTTAATGGAACCATGGCAGAGTTCCTGGAAGAAACAGAAGTGGAGATTATGCAATTTAATGATTGGGTTAAAGTTAAAGCCGTTACCGTTAGAATAATTGAATCAGATATCATTGTAACAATACCAATATGCGAATGGAAAATTGAAAAGAAGAATGAAAAAACAGATAGCGTGACAAAACTAGCTAGCTTTAAACAATATCCAATCAAACTTGGATGGGCAATAACAATCCATAAATCCCAAGGCATGAGCATTGATTACTTGCAAGTCGATCTAAATAGATGCTTTGCTGAAGGTATGGCATATGTAGCGTTAAGTAGAGCTAGAAACTATGAGGGATTAAAGGTTATCAATTGAAGGAGGAGCTCTATCAAATGTAATAAGGATGCTTTTAATTTTTATATGGAACTTAAGAATAAGGGATTGATATGAAAGGAATAAAGAGAGGAAAAGAATTTACGATTAGCGATGATAGAAACTCTGTCCAATGTGCAATAAAGCAAAATATGCCATTGGTATATTGGTTTTACTTAAAAGTTGGAGCGAAATGGGAATTAAAAGACATTAGGTGCATTTTTTTACCATCCGATTTTTCTGGGATGAATTGGAAGAAGAGATTGACTGTAATATTAAAATTAATAAATAAGGATTGATATGAAAACTATTTTAATAATTTGTTACGATAGATCTCAGGCCATAAATTCATTCAATATATTTAAATATGGTATCAATTGGGATTACGCTAGTCGCAGTCAGTTAAAATTAGAACAGAAAGATATTAAGCAAGTTCTTTTTAACACAGGTAAATCCTTATCAATAGAATATTTATCTGGAAGAATGTTTGATGAAGTGCATGGATTACATTTTATAGAAAATATTGATGTTTGGAAATATGCTAGACAGAGGATAAAAAGATGAATGATGAAAAATATCACATTCAACAGTATGGCAGGGTAATAAGAGTCCATAGGAACCAAGTCGATTTATGTTTGATTAAAGTTTCTCTATTTAAGAAAATTTATTTTAAGCTATTCAAACCGAAAGGCTATATTGAAAAGTATAAAAGGGTAATGAGTAAAAAAATATTAAGATCTTTTCAAGCTACATTTAATAAACATTGCTTGAGTAGAATTGATAAAAACTATTTAATGAGTTTGACTATTTAGGAGATTGATATGAGTGAATATGAAGCTTTTGAAATGAGAGTGAATTTAGCGAATGGAGTTGTAGACTTCATGAGAGATCATCCAGATAATACTGTCCAGGAAATACTAGAAGCGGGGGTTAATGCTTTAAATGGATCCGCTTTAGATGGAGTCATTAACCATTGCCCCGATTGCGGATGTTCAGAGCTCCTTTGCGGGTATAATGGGAATGAAGAAAATTGCAGCACATATAAATATCCTGATAAAGAAGATGAGGATGATGATATTAATAGGTGTGATAAATGCTCAACACTATATGGGCATTGCTCATGTGATTAGTAGAGATAAAAAGATTAAATTAAAATAAGGATTACATTATGGATTTAAATGAAGTATCAAAAGAACAGTTATTTAAATTATTAACTGAGGCGCTTGAGCGAATGGAAATTGATAAAATGCTGCTCATTAATGTTTACAATGGTGACATGAAGCTCTTTGGAATTGATGAAAAAACAGGCGATATGAAATATTCTTTAACTGAACAGGGAAAAGATATGGCTAAAAGAGCGATTATAGAAAATCCTGAATGTAAAGATTTATGGGATAGGCTCAATAACAATAATGTGCTTGAGCTTAATCCGATAAAAAAGAACTAGGCAAACTTAGTAATATTAACTGCCACAAATAATTGGCAGTTAATATTCATAAATCTTTAAACAATCCCCATAACCATCTATAAGGCATTCGGCCCTAAATATAGTGTATAATGACTTAACCAAATAAGGAGGCATTATGGGGGCAATACCATTTCATGGCATTGATATTACATTAAAGTTATTAGAAGATATCAAAG
>Ga0114923_10003631_pt1 | contig 10396 bp, 12 predicted proteins | sample SumtaG_FD_89578 | JGI IMG/M metagenome (GOLD analysis project Ga0114923, IMG submission 89578) | Deep subsurface microbial communities from Indian Ocean to uncover new lineages of life (NeLLi) - Sumatra_00157 metaG | ecosystem: Environmental > Aquatic > Marine > Oceanic > Sediment | place: near...
AGGAGAAGGTAGGTGCCGGGGGTCAGGGTCGCGGTCTTGATCTGTTCGGTGTTCATGGTCGTAGTCTCCATCTGGTTTTTGTTGTCCCGTTCCATGCTCCTAATATACCCCAGGTATACTGTTCTGTCTACCCTTTCGGTGCGAAAAGAGCAAAAAAAATGGGGGCCCGGGAAGGCCCCCGCCCACGCTACTTTTCAGCTCAGTCAGCGTTGACCAGGATCCGGCTGAGCAGGATCTCGGCGGTCTCCCGGTTCAGGCCCTCGACCTTCACCCTCAGCTCCTCGGGATGGTCGCCCCTGATCTCTAGCTGGACCTGCCGGCTCCCGATCCAGAAGGTCCCGGAGGCGTATCCATCCCTGCTGGGGTGCTTTACGATCCAGCTCGGGGTCACGATCTCGGCCAGCTCGGCCACTGCCCCGGCGCCGATGGCGGTATTCATCTTCTTATCGTCCTCGGCCTGGACCCGCTCCCTCACGAACCTGACTGCCTCGGCCCCCTGCTCCGCGATCTCCCCGAAGGGCAGGCCCGTCACGTTCCGCTCCACGAAGACCTTTTTCTGGTGGCCGCTGTAGCCCCAGGCCACTACCACCTGGACCTTGTAGTCCGCGCGCAGACTGACCTCCAGCTTGCCATCGTTCTTCCATCCGCTCCCCACGGCCGGCAACTGGCCATTCCCGGCGGCCTTCCGGATCTCCTCCAGAACCCACGCAATCACTAGCTGACGGGCCTTCCGCTGACCGGTATTCGCTTCCCGTTCCTGATAGAAGCTGCCTCGGGCATAGATAGGTCCCCAGGCCTCCCGGCGGGCTAGCTCCAGCTCCCGGCCCTTCGTGCCGGCGGGGATCCCCAGGAACACGTTTACGTTGTTAACAGGCTGTTGTCTGTGCTTCAGCTCGGTCATGGTCTCCTCCATCTTCGGGGGCCTCCCGGGTCCCCGTGGGGACGGTGATCCAGCGCCCGGAACCGTTCCGCCGCTGGAAGGCCATCCCATAGTCATTCGTGCCCTCGGGGACCTCGACCCCCGGGGCCAGCTTCAGCTTCGGGGCCAAGCCCCCGGTCTGGAATCGGCTGTAGTCTACCTGGTGCTGCCAGCGCCCCCACTTCCGGGTGATCGTAGTCAGGTCCGGGTGCTTCAGGCGCAGCTCCTCGGCCATCTTCCACCGTCCATCGTCCTCTTTCCGGCCGGTCTCCTCGTCCTTGTAGTGGGGGGTCATCCCGCCCTTCACGGTCATCGTGGTCACCTTCCAGATCAGGAAGGCGTTGAACAGGGCCGTGCAGAACCGGCCGTCCTTCAGGATCCGGAGGCACAGGTCGGTATCATCGTTGTAGAAGCCCTCGTTGCGGAAGGGCCGCCCCTCCCGGTCGGCCACGTTGGTCCTGATCAGCATGTTGGAATAGACCCGGGTATTCAGGTAGTATGCCGGGATCTTGGGCTCTTTGCGGGAGCAGAACATGAAGTAATTCATCCCGCTGATCGGCACGTTGGCATACCGGTCCGTCCAGTCCTCCATCACCCGTAGGATCGTGCCTGATGTGATCGGGGTCTTCAGGTTGCGGTTGAACCGGTAGAAGCCTTTGATGTTGTCGTCCATCGTCCAGAACCGGGGGGCCCCGAAGGCAGCGGCGTGGTCCCAGATCCAGTTCCGGGTCACGACCAGGCCCCGGCCGTGGGTCGGCTGGACGAGGACCCGGCGGCGGCCCAGGACCCTGATGTACTGCTCGGCCTCGTCCTCCTCGACCACGGCCCGGTAGGGCACCCCGATCCGCTCCAGGGCCTTCATCGTAAAGCAGCTGTCCGCCCGGCCCTTGCTCGGGATGTAGATGGGGAATCTAGGATTCATCGTGGTACCTCGCAGTCACCATCCGATCAATCTCGGCCTCCGGGTGCCAGATGCTCTGGGTCCGGTCCGTGATCGTCTGGCCGACCAGCTTGGCGAACCGCTCCCGATCCTCGGGGCTCTCGAAATGGACCTGAATGCTCTGGTAGGGCAACAGGTTCCCGTGCTCGAATTCCGGCATCCCGCCCCAGTTGGTCTGCCACTCCGGCCTGATGTCCAGTAGCTTGGGCTGGGCCACGTCCTCCTCCTCCCACCTGAAAAAGGCGGGGCCCCGGGCGACCAAACCCGGGACCCCTATCAGATGGAGCAAGTCACTTTGTCTTCCGCTTCGCCTTCCTGGCTGCCTTCTTAGCCCGGCGCTTCTCCCGGACCTCGGCCTGGATGATCGTCCTGACCATCAGGGCGGCGGCGGCGGACAGCGGCAGCTCGTAGGTCCGGCGGCGGCGGTGCGGCCGCACGACCATCATGGGGATCCCGGCCACCTCCTCGATCACGACGCTGCCCAGCTGGGGCCTGACCGCCATGTCGAGGCTGACCCCCTCGATTTTCCAGTGGGATCGGCGTCTACTCATGACAGGCCCGCTTCTTGGCGGGTGATGAACCCACGGTCCCAGTCGAATTCATAGCGGGTCCCGTCTTCCATCACGATGTCGTAGCAGTCTTCCAGGGCCAGCTCGTAGGCTCCACGGCCGTAGTCCCCGGCGGTGACGTTCACAGTCACGAAGATAGCCCACTGTGCGGTCGTGCCCGGCTGGATCCGGTAGCTGATGACATCGGATTCCTGCTCTACGTCCCGCTTGAATCCAACGTGCTTGATCAGGACTGGGTTCAGGATCGGGTGCTGTTTCGTGGTCTTGGTCATCGGTTGGTCTCCTATCTGATGATCCAAGTATACCACCGGAATATACCGATGTCAAGATTTGTTTGAAATAAAAAGCGGCCCGGCCAGTGACCAACCGACCGGGCCTACAGATGGAGGCGGGCACGCACCCGGAGGGGGTAGGGACCCGTCACCCATTCATACTACCACGCCCGATCTGGACCAGCGGCACGGTGGCCTTCCGCCACGCCCAGGCCACGATGAAGAGCGCTACCAGGGCGAACATCTGCCATAGGTTAAATCCTAGGTCCCGGGCCTGCGTCCCGACCTCCCGGATCACGTCTACGAGGGTACAGGCTACCTCACCCACGCGGGCCCCCAGCGGATAGACCACCCGGCCAGGTACTCCTGGCGGTCGTCAGGCCGCCGGGCGATCCCCACGAAGGGCCCGTGGTTCCGGAAGGGCTGCCAGGTGAAGGTCGCCTCCAGCTCCAGCTCGGTCTCATCGGCGCTCGCCCCGGGGATCTCGACCGTGGAGCCCGGGATCGTGAGGGGTGGACAGGTCGCCCCCACGGGCCCGCCGGGCTCGGTCGGGCAGCGGTAGGTATCCCGGGGTAGCTCGACCACCAGGTCAGGGGTCGTGAACGTGGAGCCCGGGACCGATAGCTCCAGGGTCCGGGTCCGTGCCGTCACCTGGGTCATCGTGCGCCGGGTCGTCAGGCGGGCCCGGATCATCGGGTCCAGGTCGGCGGACCAGAACCCGCCCTCCAGCTCGATCTTCCAGACCTTCCGGGGCGGTGGCGTGATCTCCCCCTCGGGGGCCAGAGCCAGCGTCAGCTCCATCTTGACGGGGCCCCTGCGGGTCACGACCGGTCGTGCGCTCGACCCCGTGGCGAGCCACTGGCGGGCCTCTGCGGTCCAGAACATCCGCACGTAGGGTTTCCCCTCGGGGTCGCGCAGGATCTCGGCCTTACAGTCCCCGGCCAGGTCTCCGGTCCCCAGCAGTCGATAGCAGGGCGGGTCTGGCGGGGCCACCGTCCGGGCCACGTCCACCACACCTCCGGGGGGCTCCACGGCGGCCGGTGGCGTCACTACCGGGGGCGGCCCCTCGAAACTGATCCTGCCCTCGGCCACGAAGGCCACGGTGGCCCCCTCCGGAACATCCGGGACCACCACCTCTAGCTCCTGCCGGCTGGCCTCTTCCACCTCGGTGAAGCCGATCTCCACCAGCTTCTCCCGGACCTCGATCACGGGCTTGCGGGTCGCGGCCCACCAGCCCCACGGTGCGCTGATCAGGAGTGCCCCGGTCAGCAGCCACAGTCCCCGGCTCAGCAGGTATGCCTTTACGCTCACGTTAGCCCCCTTTCAGGCCGCCGGGGACCCGGGGCCCTGGAGCAGCACTCCCCAGAACCGACCCGTCAGGCCCCGGACCCGGCGTTATTGTGGAAGCTTGCCCGGCCCGGTCATCTGACCCATGGCCCGCTTCTTGGCCTGGACGATCAGGTGGGCGGCCACCACGGCGCAGATGGCCGTGACCGCCACCCCGGCGTAGGCCGCCAGTCGCCCGTCCCCCGGCATCTGGACCAGGTTGGCCTCGTAGCCCAGGACCCCTAGGCCGATGGAGTAGATCATGGTGTTGACCCGCTTCCGGCTCCCCTTCCCGGGCACCGTGCTCTTGGATCCTACGGGGATGGTCAGCCACTCGGACAGGACCATCGCAGCGGCCACGATAGCGGCGAACTGAGCCCCGTACTGCATAACCAGGTCGGTCATCTCGTCCTCCTCCTACAGCTTGAACAGGGCCTTCACCAGGAATCCACCTACCATCCCTGCGAAGGCACCCGCCCCAGCGAACCAGGCCACCCGGCGTTCGAGCTTCTGGACCCGGGTGTCTACCTTACTGATCCGTGCGTGTAGCTTGTCGTGGGCCACGTCCCCGGCGTCCGCCCGGCCTACCAGAGCGCTGATCTTGGCCTCGGCCCAGCCCCGGAACCGCTCGAACCCGTTGGGTGCTGCCGTCCCATTCGTACTCATGCCCGCCTCACCTCCCGGCTCCTCAGCTCCGTCTGCCGGGTCCTCGGGTGGACCTGCAGGTGGAGGTGGGGCCCGGTCCCGTGCTTCCGGGCAAAGGCCACATTCATCTTGGGCCTCCTGGGATCGTAGGTCCAGCGCCGGTTTACCCGGTTGGCGACCGCTCCAGCCCGCCGTTGGTAGTCTTCGCCCAGGTTGTAGATCCGTACATCCACCGCCCTCCAGGGCGGCCCTACGCTATGGATCCGGGTCTTGGACTTGGCGGCCCTGTTCTCGGTATCGGTCCGGCGGATGTCGGTCACGACCAGCTGGGGGACCCTCCAGGTCTCTACCAAATAGCACAGGACCTTCAGCAACTCGGGGGATAGGGCCGCGACCTCGGACAGCTGCCTCCCGGTCAGTACGACCCGGGGCATCAGCTACCCCCAGTGGTCAGGATCATCAGGTCACGGCCTCCGGCCGGGGCGTCCGGGGTCTCGAATTCCACCGCCTCGATCAGCGCAGTCCGTCCGGGACCGCCACCCACCACGTCGCCTGTCCCCCGGAGGTACAGGTCGGAGTAGTCCGTGATGTTGTCGGCCTCCGCTCCGCTCAGGGTATAGGCGTCTGTCTGATCGGTGAACCCTACGTCAGTGGCGGTCAGCGTGGCGATCAGCGTCCCGCTGGCGTTGGGATCCCCCTGGTACAGCCGGAGCCTCATATCCATCTGCCGCCCTCCGCTGGCGTTCTTATGCCAGACGGCCCGGAGGATATGGCCCGTTGAACTGACCGGATCCGTGATCGTGGTAGACGTGAATATCACGTCGTCTGTAGTGTCATCGTTGGGGTTATTGACGCTACCGATCTCAGACCCGTCCGTGCTGCTGGTCGGGTCATCCACCTTGCTCCACAGCGGGGTGATCGTCCAGCTGTCCGTATCGTGGTCGCTGGCGGGCCTAGAAAACTGGGCGGCCCAGGCCGGGCAGCATACAGCCAGGATCAGGACCGGGATCAGTCCACGGTGTATTCGACGCATACGTTCACCCTGTCCGCCGTACTGGCGCTGATCGTCACGTGGTCAATCCGGTCCCCGTCCGCCAGGTTGTCTTCCGCCGCCGCTAGGGTGCAGGTTGCTCCTCCGGTCGTACAGGTCAGGCTCGCCGTGCACATGTTCGCGGCGGTCCCATCGTCCCGCTGGGGGTTGATCGTTGGGCTGCCGGCGTCGGTCTCGCACCATATCTCGGTGACGGTCACGGCCGCCGGGGCCTTCCAGATGCTCGGGATATCGTCCGTGTCGGCCAGGCCGCCCGGATCAAACAGCGTCCAGCATGCGACCCGCTTGGCGATATCGCAGGTCCCACTGGCGCACGTCAGGCCCTCCCCTCCGGCCCCGTTGATCTCCTGCTGCACGAAGGCCGTGGAGCTGATCGAGGTATCGTTATCGTTGGCTGCGGCGGTCGGGGCCGTAGGGTTCCCGGTCAGGGCCGGGTTGGCGCTGAAGACCGCAAGCCCCGTCCCGGTCTCGTCCGTGATCCTCGTGGCCAGGTTGGCGCTCGTATCGGCCGTGTGGTCCGCCCCGCCGAAGGTATGGGCCTGGGCGTGGTGGCTGTTGGGTAGCCCGGCGTGGGTCGTGATCTTGGCGTCCACCGACTGAAGGGCCGGGGTCGCGGCCCCGTCGCACCACTCCAGGTCCCCGTCATCCATGACCTGGAGCTTCCCGAAATTGGACGCCCCGCAGGTGAGGCTGGAGGCCCCGCCATCGTCCAGGAACCCGGCCTCGGTCGACAGGGTGTTGAACGTCCCGGGACCGATATCCTCCAGGCCCGTCCCGGCCACGGGTAGCTCGGAATCCCGGGCGATGGTGCTGGGTAGGTCGGCGTCCAGGACCGCCCCGAAGGCGAACGTGGTGGCCCCGGTCGCCCGGAGGTGATGGCCGATGGTGAGACCGCTGGCCGTATGGTCGGCCCCGTCGATATCGTGGGCTCCTCCGGGCGTGTTCAGGTCGAACAGGGTCCCGTTCTCGCAAGCCCTCAGCTTCCCCGTGGAGCTGTTCCCCTTCATCCCGTAGTCCCCAGCGGCGCAGGTAGGATCCCCGGCGGTCTCCGTGAACGTGAACAGGTCGTCAATCGTAAGGTCGGCAAAGGTCCCGTTTCCTACCACGTCGATCAGCCAGCTGGTTGAGCCGAAGTCCCCAACGCCCTGGACCCGTAGGAACCCTGCCTGGGTCAGCTCCATCTGCTCTACCCCGGCGGCACTCTCCCACTCGGCCAGGTTCCCGGTATTCTGCCCGATCCGGATGAATTCAAAGCTGGGCTTGACGATAGGGAAGGGGTCGTCATCCGTCTGGCTGTAGATCTGAAGGGGCAGGATCACGTCCACGTCGTTGATCAGGGTCTTCACTACGGTGAATAGGGAGTCGAACTGGTGCTGCCCGGTCCAGGTATTTGCGTTGGCCAGGTTGATCCCCAGGTTGTCTCCGGTCTTCGTAAGCGTGGTATCGGTCGCCCCGGTCTGGACGTGGTGGACGGACGGCAGGGCGGCGTGGGTGGCGATATCGGCGTCAATCGCCCCGGCGCTCCTGGCTCCAACCTCGATCCAGCCGGGCCCCTCGATCCCGCCCAGATTTTCCGTACAGACCAGCGGAATGGCGTGGCCTTCCCCGCCGGTCCCGCAGTTGAAGGTATCCGCCCCGTCCAGCCGGATATTCCGACCTCCCCCCAGGGCTCCGGCGTCCTCCAGATGGAAGTCGTTGAACCCGTCGCACCAGAGGACGATCAGCCGCCCGGCGTCAGCCGCCCCACCACAGCCGGAGATTATCCCGATTGTGGGGACGAACGTGGTCACCTCGACGTGGGTACATCCACCCGGGTCAAGCGTCGCGGGCCCGGACCCGGTGGGGGTCTTGGTGCAATCGTGGACCTGTAGCTCGCCCGCCGTCTGGGTCAGGTCCCCAGCAATGTCCAGCTGGTTCAGGGTCTTATCCCAGGTTAGATCGGCGTCCCCGCCGAAGGCCCCGCCGTCATTGAACTGGACCTGCTTATCGGCCCCGCCCGGTGACCCGCCGCCCCCGGGCGGATCGCATAGCGTCCATACTGTCGCCACGCAACAGTGGTGGGACCCGGTATCCTTCGCTAAAATCACCGGGGCGTCAGCCGTCACGCAGGCCCCAGCGGGGACCGTCGCCAGCGGTAGGACGGACAGCTCTAGGTCCTGTGGGTTATGGCCTCGGGCCACTGTACCGATCAGGACCAGGGCCACGAGCGCCCCCAGCGCTACCAGTAGCCACTTCAGGCCCTTCCATCCCCGCTTCTTACGCTGCTGATCCACCAGCCGATCCCAACTCGGGCTGCTCATCTTCGCCTCCTATACCTCGATGGGGTCACCACCGGGCTTGTCCCCGCCGCCCGGGAATCCGCCGCCGCCGCCGGGGGCTCCGCTGCTCCAGTCGCCCACGGTCCCCGTCCCCGCTCCATCGTCCTGCTCGACCGGGTGGGACCGGTATAGCTGGGGGATCTGCTTACCGGGGACGATCATCAGGTCATCGCCCTCGATGGTCTCCCCGCTTGCTGTCTCGATCCTGACCTCAAGCTTGGCATCGGGGACGCTGGCCGCCACCTGGACCGGGGGGAACCCAAACTGCTTCCAGGCGTCCGTGATCTGAGCTGCCTTGATGGTCGCCACGGTCGTCACCCATCCGCCGCCGCCCTCGATCCGGACCTGTACAATCAGGTCCTGATCTGCCTGCTGCCCGGCGTCGGCGTTCCGAAGGCTGAGTATACCGGTCAGCCATCCACCGTCCGGGATATGCTGGCGGACTACGTTGATCCTGAGGGGGAATAGACGCTGGACCGCCGATACCTGGCCCAGCCCATTCCCGGCAATCTTGAACGTGCCGCCGGCAACGCTGGCAACCCGGTCGCCCCCATCGTCCTCCTCGAAATAGATGCGGCTGACCCGACCCTCCCCGGCGTCCCCGGGGCTGCCACCCTCGGTCTTGCCCCGGACCCACAGGTCCGACATGAGCTGAGCCACCAGGGTCTCGGTACACGTTTCAGGCGTGGAGCTACTGCTGTCCCCGTCACCCGTGTCCCAGGCGGTCGTGAGTTGGTAGGTCGAACCCCCGTCAGTGCTGAACTGGACCTGCTGCGTGATCGTCCCCAGGGCGTCGAACTTGCTATGCTCGACGGTCAGCCGTCCGCCCTTGGTCCCGGAGCTGATCCCCCGCCACTCGTGGCCGCTCTCCGCTCCCGGGTTGGTCTCGTCCCCGTCCGCAAAGTCAGCGTCATCGTCCTGGGCGTTGGCGGGGTTGTTGTAGGCGGACCGGCCGCTCATCAATCCGTTGATCGTAGGGAATTCCTGCGGCCCTCGCAGCGGGGCCTGAACCGTAGTCCAGTCTCCGGGGGTCTCGAAGGCACCGCCCCAGACCATATTGTCGGGGCCCCGGAATTGGGTCCCGATAGGGTCCAGGTCCTCGTCCTCCAGGTTGGTGGCCAGGATCGAGACCTCGGCGGCCTCTACGATCCCCCGATCCGTCCAGGCCACCACGATGAAGTACAGCGTCACCATCGGGCTGAACTTGTCGTCCGGGACCCGCCAGGTGAAGTTATCCGTCCGGGTCACGCCGATCTGATTCAGCCTCCTGGGACTGAACCCCGCGCTACTACTCTGGTGGATCGTGTACCGGGTCACGGCGTTTGTATCGGCACTCCAGCTCCAGGACAGCTCGACCTGGCGATTGCTCGCCTTGTCGATGGTGGCGGTCAGGGTCCCTAGGGCCCTCGTCACCAGGTCGCTGGCAGGCGGCCCGGTATCCGTGTAGATGCTCGCCTGGTAGTCCTCGACCTCCAGGCCTACGGCCAGCTCCCGGCGTGTACCCAGGCCCCGGACCTCACGCTTCACGACCCGCTTCAGGTCCCCGCTCCACGGTGGTAGTTCGTGGAAGATAGCCACCAGGTCTCCGGGCTGGACCACGAGGCCCGCCGGGCCCACCTCGATCCTGGCCCCGGTCCCCAGGGTCCGGCTCCGCGCCAGGTAGTAGTCCGCGATCCTCCCCGCCTGGTCCCGGTCGGCCACGGCGTCCCCGTCGATACCCAGGACCTTGACCGGGTGGTGCTTCTGGTGGTCGAAGTCATTGGCCACGGCCCGGTCCTGACCCAGCGCCCCACTCTCGTTCAGAAAGTCCACCTCCACCCGGTTGATCTCCCGCTCTTTCACGTCCGTAGACCAGCGGAACGAGTTGCGGCTGATCCCCTGCCCGGGCCCATAGTCCGTGTCCCGGAAGACCCCGGCCAGCGGACCCTGGATCTGGATGTCGTCCACGAAGATATTGCTGACCGCAGCCGTCAGGTGGATCAGCTCGATCTCGTAAAGTGCGGCCGCCCCGGCGTTCTCCGGGACCTTGAACGATAGGCCCGGCCTCCGGTCGGCCACCGTGGCTCCACCCAGGCTCGGAAGGCCATAGGCGGTCGCCAGGACGGCATCCCAGTTGTTACCCGCACCCCCCGTCCCCCAGGTCATCCCGTCCAGGTCGGCCACCTTCAGCCTGGTGCTATCGGTCGTGTTCCTGATGACCGTCCTCAGCTCCTGGCTGGCGATGCTGGCCTTGGCCTTCAGCGTCAGGAGGTACCAGGCCCCGGGGACCAGGGTGAACGTATCGGACAGGATCCCCAGGCCGCTCGCAACCGCGCCGGTCTTCGTGAACCGGGCGGCGAAGGCCCCCTCACTCACG
>Ga0114923_10003632_pt1 | contig 10393 bp, 11 predicted proteins | sample SumtaG_FD_89578 | JGI IMG/M metagenome (GOLD analysis project Ga0114923, IMG submission 89578) | Deep subsurface microbial communities from Indian Ocean to uncover new lineages of life (NeLLi) - Sumatra_00157 metaG | ecosystem: Environmental > Aquatic > Marine > Oceanic > Sediment | place: near...
CAACGCCGCGGCGTTGTAAACCTTAATCGTAACGTCGATCTCTTGGTTCTCCAAGTCTGGTGTCCACGTTTGTCCTATGTCAGCAACGTCTTCCCATATTTCCGGCATGTCGTCAAAACCTATACGTTCTCCAACGTCTAGTTGAGACAGTAACGTAGGAAAACCGGCTAAAGACCCGCAAACATCGAACGTAGCGTCTATTGCTGTTTGATTGGTTTTAACTATCATACTCTGCATAAAAACTTAATTGTCCATCTTCGTTAAGCAATATCTTAACGTTTATACCACCGTCTTTTTCTACAGCGGCTATTGCCTTGGCAATGTCTCTATCAATATTTACACCTTTACGGTTAATTATTTTAGCGGATAACAGTTCCCCCACTTCGGGACGCGTTAATCTGCAAATTTGTGAGTTCGCTATGAACGCGCAATTTTGACTACCTATGTCTGACGTAGCAAAACTACCGTCAGCTTTTAGAACTATATCGTTGTTCTCAAAATCAAAAAAGAATCCGTCCATTATTGCTTAATTTTTTCGTTTTCAATTTCTACTTCCTCTGTTGGTATTAATACCGTAGGTTCAGTACTTACTGTCGGTGCAATCACCCCTACTGGCGCTAATCCTACGGTAGCAGTTGTTATATGTATATGCGCGTTGTACTTTGCAACTAAAGCGTTGTAACCTTCTTCTAGTGCGTTTAACTTTGCTACAACATCAGCTAGTACTACAAGACCGTCTAATGCTCCACCGTTAAACGTCCAAAAGTCTTTATCTACGTTTAAAGTAGACTCTCCAACAGCTAGGTTAATTACGTCGTTTGTTTCTCCTTCAATCTCGTCTCCATCCTCGTCACGTCCTGTCGGCGTGATCTCCCAACTAAACACCGTCGCCCCGCGGGTGAAAGAAAATAAATCTATCTGAGAGTGCGCGATAAAAAAAGGTGCGTTCTCTGCACTGTCAGCAAACTGTACTACTGATAACGACCCTACGTTCGGTTTAATAATAAACGCAGCTTGTTGTATGCTTATACCAGTCAACGGGACGGGTATTTCTTCTGTTCCCCCTGTCATTGTTACGTAGGCAAATTCATCATCTACTCTTAGTATCTTAACAGTAAACGCTCGGTTTAACCTTACTAATGCGACTACGTCATCACCGAACGCTTCGCCTATCTTTTCTAGTTGGTTGTTATCTGTCATAATACAAATACTTTATCTGTCGCTTTTACCGTTTGAAAATACCCTTTGGAACTAGCTGAAAACTTATAATCTAATATGTAGTACCCGCCAGACAAGTTTTCAAAAACTGTATCTTCATACGTTACCCAGTCCATTATCTCTAGCTTAGGGTAAAGTAGTAATTTTATCGTTCCTTTGTTACGGTTCTCTCGGAGCATTTTTAACTGTTCATCTGCGTAACCTTGTATATCTGCTATAGTGTTGAGTGTTGAGTGTACACGTATCGTTTCCCCTCCGTACTCTCTATCAAACCCGCTTTTTTGTGATTCACTTTGAGAAGTACAATAGCCTCCCGTTGCTGTGTACTGCCGACCGTTTTTTAATATGCCAAACACTTTTACGTCATAATCAACGAAACGACCATCAATCGGAACAATGTCTCGCTCTATTACGTTATATCGAGTGTCCAACGCTATAAGCGGTCTGTCGCTCTCTGTAACTCCTGCACCTATAAACACGTTAAAATCGTTACCTACGCCACCGTATAACACATTTAATTGCATCAATTTTTGCATAGTGTCAAACGGGCTGCGCCCTCCCCAATTACGAAAACTTAACGGGGTACTTTTAGCCTGAACATTTTTCCCGTGCAAATTGTAAGTAAGTTGCGGTATCTCACGCATAAAACCTAAACGTGTACGCTCTTCTTCAAATGCAGCTTGCGCTATAGGTATGCAGTCTTCCATTACACTTTGAATTGTAGCGTTTTCAGTCCACGCTTTTTCAATAGCTCCGAAACGTAATATATATGAGTTATCTCTTAAGTAAAGTTTTGCAGGAAAACCTTCTGCAATATGTTCTATCCAACCACTAAACATTAAAATTTCTGGATACGATTCGTGTTCCATTTTAACCACGTTCCAACTATCATACCAAACGTACACTTTAATCTCAGAACACACCTTTATTCTACTACCATTTTCAGTACGGAAGCGTGACGCAACGTTACCGGAAGTACCGTCAGCACCAAGAGCGTACAACGGCATCAGTAAAGTCGCCGTATTGCCTAGTGTGCGTGCTGTACCTTGTGTGTCGAAGCTCTCAAACTGTCCTACGTATTCGTCTTCTACGTATACTTTGTTCCTACAAATGACGTGGTTAGTATTCATGTTTTACGCTATAAGAGAATCGTCCTGTATTACAGGAGACGGTTCTTGTATTTGTGTTTCATCAAAAGTTAAAACGTTATCGCCAAACTTAACCTCAGTTAACGAAAACTCAAAAATATAAACTTTTGAACCCGCGCGAGGTAAAAACCTATAGCTTGACATTATAACGTAATCAACTTTTATCGTGTCGTTTATCGTTTCATTATCTACTTGGAAAACTACGTCTTCCTCGTACAGTTCTGCCAAGAATTTTTGTAGCTGAGTTACTTCCCTTATTCCTTTTTCGTCTTCTTCAATTATTTTTAAATTCTCTTGGTTCTCGTTTACGCTTATTTTCAACGTACAATCGATAGTTTTAGCCTCTTTACGTGTCTGTTGTATAATGTCTATACCATCAACTAAAGACGATGTATTTAACGTCTTCTTTGCCCTAACAGTGTACGTTTGTGACATGGGCATAAAAAAATCACCGAACTTAATCGCCCACATTTTTGACGTGTCAAAACGGTCAGCTTCTGGCGTTTTCGATTCCTCCCCTTTGTATCTACTTCTGGCGTAGGCTCTCGCAAAAGCAGCATCGTATAGTGTTTTTTCTGTTGTAGCGGGTTTAAATACGCTTATACCTAACCACGCTTTTGACAACGACAATAATACCGCTTTTCCGGCAATAGTATAAGCGTCTTGGACGTTACTACCAACAGTGTTAGCAAAGTCCAACGATTTCTTAACGTTTTTCAATGACGTTACTTCGTTTCCGGCTTTTTGCGTGGTGCTCTCTACACCTTTTACTAGTTTACCCATAGCTTAGTACCAACGTGATGACATTTTATTTGAAGCTCCTAACAACGCTTTTTGTATCGCTGCGGCAGCTATCTGTTCTATATTATCCGATACGGCGTCTACCGTCTCCTGTGGAGACGTAGTATTCATCGTATTAGTCCATTCAACTATCGGCGCGTTAAAGTGTATCTCTAATGCACGTCTGTCTCTATTGAATCCTGTAAGGTCACTTCCACCGTCTGCTCTACCCCCGTCGGTAGGGATGTTCCCCGCCGATTCCATTGCGGCGTCTATGTACGTTTTTGCAATAATCTTTGCCAGAGTAGTGTTAACGTCATACGCAGCAAACTGCGACGCGGGGTTAGCATATCTTTTAACGCCACCGAATGCTCCTACCCCCGCAGGGTTTCCACCTAAACCTGTTACGTACCTGCGCATAAAATTACCGCTTTTTGGTAGGGTTAACCAGTTTGCAACTTCCCAGTTTGCTTGTGCAATGTCGGGTTTATAATCTGTTGCTCTCGCGTGCTGAAACTCCCCTACGCCGATTATGTTTGCTAGCATAGAGCTGTCCTTACGTATGGCATCTAAAACCCCTAACACCAACATATTTTTGGCTTTCGGCAGTACCGTTTTTGGCGTGCCTTTAAAAAAATCGACATCAGGAGAAGTGGCGTATGCCAATACTTCCGCCCTGAACGAATCTGTTTTTAACAAACCTCCAAGGGCTTTCTGTTTATCGGCTCGCACCCGTGCTATTTTAGGATCACCGGTAGGGATTTCATATTTTTGAGCGAAACGTTCCACTTTTTCCAGAAATTTATCTAAAAAACCAACACCCGACGTACCGAGGGTTTCTATTGCAACGTTAACCCGTTCAACCATAACTAAAAAGGAATCGTTGTTAGTTATGGTGGTTAGTAAATTATTTATGCTCTCCGCTAACGTGTTTATTATTTTCGCACCCGAATAACCAAAATATGTCCACGCTTGGTCATTACCCGCCACTCTTGCCCACGCGTCTTGTTTTGCTAACGATATTTGTCCTCTAGCTCGCATACCGGGATTAGATGCTAAATCTATCTCATATCTCTTTAACGCTGACATAATGTTCGCTGAGTCTTTCATCCACGTACGAACGTCAACACCTTTGACACCTTGTTCCGCCATGTCTCGCATAGCGTACTTACCAAGTATAGGCGCTTGGTTTAACAGTTCACGTATATCTCTAATGTGGGGTGTTGTCTGTACTAACAATTGCTGTATGTTAGTCATTATACGTTCAAAATTTACACCGCTTTGCTGTGATATTAAACCGCCAACTTTTGTTAGTCCAGTAGCGTCCCTCATTGTTAGTTTACGGTCGGTACCTCCGACACCCATGCCTGTTAACACGTTAATACTACTTAACGTTGTTGCTCTGTCAAAACCGTACGCTTGTGATAAGAAATCAGCGCTCGATTGACCGCGTTCAAATTCTGCCCCTAAACCAAGCCTTGCTTGGTGTCTACGTGATATTAAACGTACGCCACCGGCAAAACTTTCAGATTGCAAAGCTCTCATCGCTCCCATTACCGCACCACCACCAAGTAGCATAGGGGCTACCGTAGCCGCTAACATCGTTTTCAGAACTATTTTACCTACGCTTTTTATCATAGACGTAGCTATCGAAGCTAGGTTTGCCCCCCTCATTAGACGTCCCGCGTCCATACCAAATAAACGACCTTGATCGTTGGGTTGTAGTATAGTAGAAAAACGACCACCAAAACCACCAAAGTTAAATCCAGAACCGTATGACAGTATTTTTGTACTGCGGTGGCGGGTCTGTCCGGGTTGACTAGCATAACGTCCTCTGTACGGGTGACCACCCGCTGCACCACGACTACGTATAGTACCTACGCCACGAGAAGCTATAGCTACTTTCCCCAAGTTACCGGCGAGCGAAGCGGCTGCTACGTTTGCGCGTACTAGGTCATTTGCTAATTTGTCTACTTTCCTAGACGCTGTACCAGTAAGGTTTAAAACTATACGATAACCTGCCATACGTTAATTATTAGATTGTACCGTTGTCAACGAGGTCAGAAATTAAATCTTCTAACTTAGTGTCGCTAGCAAACGGTGCTAGTTCAAAATTTCTCATTAGATGAAATGACGCAGCGTATAAGTCGTCAGTTAACGCCGTAGGATATACGCCGCCTTTCTCCACAATCTCCGCTATACGTCTATCTAATAAGTGGAACGGAACGTTGCAATAGTGAGAAACAAATACACGTCTCAAAAACTTCGGGTCTTCTTTTTGTATTCTTCTAAGAGTCCGTAGATTATGCGCTAAACGTTTAGCCTGTATTTGTTCATCCTCTGTTACGCCCTCAATATCTTCCGTCGGATATGTTAGGCGTTCTCGAAAAAATCGTTTAATGCCCCCATTATGTTGTCCTGATTGAACAACGTTCGGCAGGCTCTTAGGTCTTGCGATACCTTAGTAAAGACTGAATCGTCCTTTTTTTCTTCCGCTTCCTTGTGAACTAAGAAGAGTTTCACATACGCGCGAGACGTATCATCAACGTTAGTAAAAGACGACGGTGCTCGGTACAACATATCGGAATAAGCGTAAGCAAATTCCACGTGTTTATCGTTATACCTGTCAAACGGTATAACCTTAACTTTTAGATTTTCAGTTGTCCTTGTTTTTTTAACTAGAACGTTTTTTAATTCAATTTCTTCAACTTCAACAACCACGTTTGCTGTTGTGGTATTTTTAGTGTCTTTCATTTAGTTTGTTTTTTAAGTGTGTATTTAAAAAAGGGGGCTCCATTTACGTTCACCCCCTTTCCTGCTTATGAATTTTATACAAACGGAATAGATTTGCGAGAAAAACCTCTCGACCTAAAATTCCAATTTTTAATCGTCTCTGCACTACCCCGTTCAACGCCGTCACCTTCCGAAACGCCAGTTAAGTTGCTATATGTCTCAACTGTTGAGGTAGGTGGAACGTCACGTTTCTTGTGCCAAATTACTGTTAACGTAGCGGCTTCAATTATTTGACGCATGTGCGCGATTGAACCACCCGCGTCTCCTATTGTAGCAACGGCTAATGCATCTTTAATCGCGTTTGCTTCGGCTACTTGTAACGATAGATTCAAATCGTAAGAGGTGTTGCTATTATCTACCGCGATTGGTTCGTCGGAAGATATAGCCATAATGTCTTCTGTATTACCGGATATATTCGCGGTGAAAGAAGACCCTGTTTCCAGTTTAAAGGCTACCCCGATCGCATCAAAATTTAGATACAGATCGACGTCCCTTGATGCTATAACTTTTTGCATAGTTTAAATTTTAAAGGGATTGAACATAAAATACATAACCATCGACCCAACGTAGTGTTGGAGCAGGTAATACAGACAGAGCTACTTCCCACGTACGTGTAGTAACCATGTCGTCGTCTTTCGCAGTTATTGTTATCACCGCGTCCGAAATGTCTCCATCATCAATATACGATTGAATAACTTTAATACGAGCGTTGTCTAATACTACTTGTTTATAAGTAGACTGAATATCACCGTCTTTGTTAACAGGTATTTTGTTATTCAAATACGGAGTTAAAAACGTACGTAACGCATCGACCATAGACGCGATTGTACGAGTAGCTTCTAACGAACTTAAAGCGGTAGTCTTATCAACACAAGTAGCACCGTCGTTCAACCATAACCCATTTTTAGGAGGTCTTGTACGTGCAAAAAGATATTGATTTGTACCGTAATCGTTATATACGGCTAAGGTTACACCTGCGCAATGGGTGTTAACGTACGTGTCTAGTGCGGACTGATCTGTAAAATACATATCCGCAGCAAACGCTGATAACGACGCATCCCCGATGGACGTTCCAACAGAAAGAGAAGCCATGAAACCTCCGACCGCCCCTACCGACGCTCTAGTGGCTACGGTTTTTGATACCACTAGCAAACCTACCATCGGTGAGAGTAGTACCTCTAAATCTTCTGCGGCGGTTGCCGTAACATCGCCACGTATGCAATCACCTAAGATAGCAACGGTGGAAAAACCTTCCGTGTATAATAGGTCTATTGCAGCCTGTATAACCGACGGTTCTACTGGACGTGCTGCAAACGTATCAATCTGCGATATTAAAATGTTTCGCGGTCTGTATTGGAAACCGCTCACTACGGTAGCGCGTACAGCCGTAAGGAGAACTGAGGCGTCTACAAACGTAGCCACACCAACTAACCAAAGCACTGTACCTGAGTTATTAATTCCGCTTTTAGGTGCGAAAAAACCTGCGACTTCTCTGTATATATCAGCGTTGTTAACCACTGTTATATCCAACGTATCCAAGTCTTCCAACGACCGTAAAAGGAACGGCGTATCTAGCGTAAACGCTATATCCCCTGTAGCTACCGCCGATGCTCCGGCGACAATTAACATAGAATTAGCATCCACGTTAGGCACGCTACCAAATACGGCATTGCTTACTACAATGGATATTCCTGTTTTTGCCATAACTTAAATTTTTTAATGTTTAATTTTTACCTAGAAAACCCGTATCGACTAGCAATACGGGTTGGCTTATAACGTTTATATTTTATTTTTTATCTGCGGACTTCGGGTTAACTTTTGGTGGGTTAACTTTTGGTGGGTCAACTTTTGGTGGGTCAACTTTTGGTGGGTCAACTTTTGGTGGGTCAACTTTTGGTGGGTCAACTTTTGGTGGGTCAACTTTTGCAGCATCAATTTTTGCTTGCTCAGCTTCTGTTACGTAAGGTTTCCCAAGCCCTAACGCATCTTCAACGTCATTAACGTTCTTTTTTGAGTCGTTTGCAGGTTTCTCGGTGGCACGTTTGTGCTCTTTTTTACTTGTTTTACTTACGGGGATTTTTGCGTTTAAGAACAACGCGCCGAAAAGTTTAGGGTTTTTGCCGTACAATCTCAAATTCTCAATAGACAGCATATCTTCGGTAACTTCGAGGATACCAACGTGATCGTTAGTGTCGTCGATAATCATGTTCAACGTACGTACCGCTTCTTCCGCGTCTACTTTTTTAAGGAACATTTGCCCCCTAGTAGTAACGGTTAGTTTTTTGTAAGTACGTACTTTTTTTGCTATATCAGCAATTTGTTTGACAGAAAAATTTGTTTCCATTTTTAATGTTATTGAGGATAACCTTACGCACTTCGTAAGGTTATCCGGTTAAACTATATATATATATATGTGTTTAATTTTTGATTGTTATACTACTCCTTAATATATCATTTTAAAGTAGACAGAATCAATAAGAACGTTAAATTCATCCGTAGCACAGCTTATATCAATTTGCCAATAATCAGCTACTACAGCAGCATCCAAAACGATCTGCATTGTAGTGTCAACAGTCCCAGTATATGTAACAGTAGAGTCGGTTACCCACGGAGCTTTTAACCACGGTTTGTATTTAAAATTAATAGTAACATCAGCAACAGCCGTACCACCTACAGAATCCAAGACAACTCTAAACGTAGTCAACACTTTTTCCCTAGAAAGTTTTCTTACGGTATACGTCCACGTGGAATCACCTATACCTAAAGAATCTTCTTCGCTTAGCCCTGTGGCTAACCACGTACCTCCATAATCATCCGATTTATACTTCATATTATAGTCATACGTTGTGCTTTCTTGAGCGTTAAGCCCCATAAGGACTACGCTACAAAAAATAATAAGAATACTTAAAAACTTTTTCATTTTATTTTATTTTATAAATTAATAATAATAATACTTTTACTATGATTTAATTATTACCGTTTATCACCCACCCTCACTTACGTCAGGAATAAGTCCAGCAGCCCCTTTACCATCTGAACGTGCAACAGTAGCACCTGTTGAAACCCAACCTGAGATAACAGTACCGTAGTTGGTAGGTGATGGAGCAACGATCAATTCAATAGCACCTACGCCAGCAAGAACTTCGTTCTCTACGAAAGCAACACCTGCGCCGATATTTGCCGCAACAGTAACAGCAGGAACGATAGCTGCAAACGTTCCATCATCAGCGGTATTATAATCCGCGTACATTGCAGGATCAAGTTCAAACGCTTCACCTGAATCAAGATATCTTGCAACAGGGTTACGTGGTGTAATACGTGTAGCAGAGAAGTTGATGTTTGACGCGATGTTTGCGTTAAGTTCTCTGATTAACTTGTTACGTACCTCAGGATCGCCAGCAAGCATTGAATACATATTAGCAGGTAAAACGCATTCGATCTTTTTTCCATCTTCACCGAAGTTGAAGTTCTGCATTAAAAATTTACCTTCTAACGTTATGATGTCTTCCAACGTTGGTTTTTTGATGTTAACGTTTGAATTAGGAGCTTCAATAGGGAATAAACCTGACGACGCAACCTCACCACCCGTTGTTTTCACTTTTGAAATACCTGTGGTGTTTGCAATAATCTGCAACCAATACGTTGAAATATCTTGCATCAACTGGTTCATAGTTGACTTTATTCCCATTGACATTTTGTCATACTTCAAAATTGCAAGTTCTGAATGTTGGAATAAAATTGGGTTAAAAGCAAAAACACGTCTCGCGATTGTACGTTTGATGTCCTCATACGTATACACAGGAACAGCAATCGGAGTGTTATTTCCGAGATACGTTGGAGCAGCTACGGCATCTTCAATGTAAATTGCACCCGCTTTGTCACTCATTGGAACTAATCGTAACGAACGTCGGAACGTATCGTTAGCTAAAAGTTTATCATAAAAAAGCGATAACCACGCAATTACACCCAAGTCAGCAGCAGCTAACGTTGCAGCGGTTGCGTCACCAGCGGCGGCTTCCATTAATACTTCAAGAGCGTTGACACGCTTTTGAGAAACGGCATCTGTGTAGTTGGTAACAGATGCAAGAATAACAACGTCGTGATCCCCCAACATACTAGTTGCTAGAAGTTTCAACGTTTCGGCATTTTCTGGTATACCGGCAGTTCTACCTGCTCCTGACCCTAACGCGGCACTTAACGTTCTCATACGTTTCTGAAAGTCCGCATCACAATTTAATTCTTTAAATGTTTTCATTTCAAATTGTTTTGTTTGTTTATTACTATTATGTTCATGCCACGTCATATCGTGAGGCAGCGGATTTTTTAACCTATCATTAATTTCAGCAGCTTCAAGCGCGGTTATGCCTTCAACGGTTGCAACAGCTACAACGGCTTCAACGGCTACAACTGCTTCCGACGCTTCAACGGCTACAACTGCTTCAACTGCGGGTTGA
>Ga0114923_10003633_pt1 | contig 10390 bp, 18 predicted proteins | sample SumtaG_FD_89578 | JGI IMG/M metagenome (GOLD analysis project Ga0114923, IMG submission 89578) | Deep subsurface microbial communities from Indian Ocean to uncover new lineages of life (NeLLi) - Sumatra_00157 metaG | ecosystem: Environmental > Aquatic > Marine > Oceanic > Sediment | place: near...
GGGCCTCGTCCGTAACTCCAGCCTGCGACGATGTTTATGATATAATCTCACCCCTATTCAAGACAAAACAGACTCACTTTCTATCATTCCCTCTGTCGTATTCACCCCTATTGCCGGCATTTGAGAATGTTTGCTCAAACGATGTTTTTTCTGGTTTTTTTCTTGACCTCTTACCACGTTGCTGATAATATACATGAGTAGGGTAGTGTGGTTTTGAGCAAATCTTCGGATATCTCCAAGCCACCTACCCCAACCTTGAAAACAAAATATTTGTAAACTATTACTAGGGGGACGTTAAAATGGCTAAATTAACGCCAACAGAATTTCAGGAAAAGCACGCAAGGCGGTTAAAAGCTTCGGTTGAGGACGTGAGAAAAGGTATTGACCGAGTAACGGTTAATCCTTGTGAGTTAGCTGCTGCAAAAAAAGACAAAATGCTCACTAATTTGACCGCTTCTATCAATAGCGGTAAGTGGGAAAGGGGTTTAAAGCGTGTACCCCTAGAGGAATGGAAACGCAAAACCAGAGATATTGGTGTTAATCGTATTGCTGCTGGTATCGACGGTGCAAAAGAAAAGGTTATAAGCTTCGCTGAGGTTCTACTCCCTCATATAGATAGAGGGATAGAGAAAATCAAGGGTATGCCTGACGTTACTCTCGACGATAATATTAACCGTATGACCTCTTTTATTCGCCACATGAGCGAATTAAAACGGGCATAGTTGGACTGTTTTTCTATATTTGTGTGTATATTGTTTTTGTGTGTAACTATTATAATTTTAGTAGTTAGGTAAGGAGTTTATCATGTTGAAACAGGGTAATTGCATAAAGCGATTTACGGCTGTCACTACGGACAAGCTGGAAGCCAATGCGGGCGAATCGTTTTTAATACGTGGGTTGTACGTTGCACCTGAAACGGATAATTTGTTTTTATCCTTGAAGGTTGACCGTAAAACTGTCGGGGCATATCGCATATATGGTAAGAGTGGTAATCACCTTGACCGTATAAATCTTGGATATACTCATAAAAACCTCATGGAATTTCTGACTTCAAAGGATATTAACTGCATGATACCTGTTGCAGAAGGTCAGTCTTTTACCGTATCTTCTGTTGGTACTTCACCTGTTGTCGTTATTGTATATGATACTTACGACGCTGGGGACATCAGGGCTGATATGTTCAATGGTACAGACTCCAAAGAGTATATGTTTATACAATATATGGACACATCGGCGACAGTTGACGCTACTGAAACCGTCGAATTAGACACTTCTCTATCGCCTGCCGAATTCCCTGATTTTCCGTGCGGTAAGGCCGTGCCTGCTAACTCGGAAATTGAAATTTTGGGGCTTGTTGGTTCGCCTTCCGGTGATGGTGATTCTGCTGCTGCTTATATTGGAACAACATACGTAAAGATGGTGAAGGAACGTGAGATTCTTTTCGACGAGGACAGGCAAGGAATCCCATTCTTTTACGAGCCTAACGAAACCACTTCTAATTATTCGGCAGGGTTTACTTTAATTGCACCCTGCGTAAATGTACGGCCTTTTACAGAGTTGGCTTCAATGGTTCACGATGCCCCACTTGGCGACCCGCTCATCTTTGTACCCTCTTTGAAGTTTACATCTGGTGAGGAACTTTTGATATACCTGAGTTTTGTTGAAGTTGGAGTAAAAACGCTGGGCGACAGAGTTGACCTTGCTGCCATAATGTACGTTAAAATGTCATAGCAGAAAGGAAATAAAAACTTATTATGTTAAAATGGAAAAGTATTAAACTGGACACCTTTGTTCAGGGTGAGGAAGAACTCAAAGATGCCCTTGCTGGTATGGCCGGTAAAAACAGGGTTATAAAAATGTTGCTTGCCGACGCTGAAACTGGTTGTCAAATCAGGGTATATCGAGACTCCGACCAAATTGTTGATATTGACTCAACAATGTTAACCCTTGCAACAACTCCAAACCTTGCTTTGTACCTGATAATGGATTTACCATTAACAGAAGGGCAGTTATGCAAGGTTGGTTACTATGGTTTGAGTGCAGGTGCGACAACCCCTGATATTGCAGTTGGTTATGAGGAAGCTGATTAGGCTTTATTGAACAATGCTCGAAATTATAAAGACGTTAACTTTCGACGACCTTCCTACACGCCCACCAATAACGGGCAGGCCAAAACTTAGCGACGACATACAGCAAACAATCGCCCTGCTCAGTGGCTGGGACGGAGCTACAAGACGATTATTGCGGGTGTCTCCGACAGGTGCTTTGCGGGTATGTTCGGCAAAAGCAAAGGGTGTATACAATATTACGGCTGGGAGCGATGATTTAAAGGTCAGTTGCATAGATTGTCCTGTAAGTGAAATAATGATTAGGGCATTCCCAGATAACATCGGTAAGGTTTTCGTAAATGTGAACGCTGAGGCCGACGAAAATGTTGGCTATCCTATTTTTACGGGGGAATGGGTTAGTATATCCGTTAATAATTTAAGCAGTTTACAATTATGGTTTGAAAAACAGGACGATAAAATAGCTGGAATTTATACGGAGTAGCTAAAATGGAGACGGGTGTAATCATTCCTTCACGTCTATTGCCAAAAACAGGGCAGACTATCGAAAAACGAGCAGGAGACGACGGTACGTATGAAGTTGGGTGGTGGAAAGGTTTATCGCTTGCAGCTAATAAAGAACGGTTTATATTAAAAACTATTGACACTAGAGAGGTTGTAATTGATAACGCAACAGGTTTAATGTGGGCTGCTAACGGTAATCACGAGGGTTGCAACAACGGTGGGTCAGGAAATTGGAATAATTTAATAGATTATGCTAACGGTTTGACTTTTTGTGGGTTTTCTGACTGGCGTATGCCGAATGTAAATGAATTGTTTAGTATTATGAATAAAAGTATTGTTTCTCCACCAATTCCTGAACCACCTTTTAGTAATATAACCGTTGGTAATCATTGGACTTCAACTACGCCAGCAAACGATAACAGTAAAGCGTTTATATCTCAATTTATTGCAGGTCAGATAATAGCCTTTGCAAAAGGTGCGACTAGCGGACACCTTATATGCGTTCGAGGGGGAGTGTAAGATGTTGGAATGGTTCAGGAAGAATTCCAGTATTATAATAACAGGTTTGGTTTGTATCGGTTTTCTGTTTTATTGTTACGGCTGTGAAGCAAAAGTAAAGAGTCTAAGCGATAGAGGCGTACTTATTAACCGACAGGAGTTGCAATTAGAATTAGACCAGTTTATCACAATGGCTCAAATACGAATGGCCGACCTTGATAAACAAGAGGAATTAAGAGGGATTATTTTACAAAATGCGTTGATATTGGTTCAAGGACAGCCGTATAATCCTTTTGGAATTATAACCGCTATCGCTGCGATTTATGGAATTAAGCAGGGTGGTTGCAATATAACTAAAGTTGTTAAGAAGCGGAAGGCAAATAATGGATAAGAACAAAAAGGAAATCTGTACCATTCGCATAATATTTCCTGTATCGTCCGACGAACAAGCTATATCATATAAAAAAGGTATAGAGGAAATATTAGTAGCAGAACCAGATGCACAAATACATTTTACTTTAATGCCACCGCCAATTAAAATGCCGACAGGATAATATTATGGCTTTTCCTTATAGCTGTGAGGGTGCATTAAACCAGATAAAATACCATACCCAAAACGCTTTTACTGCTGCCGACGCTGGTGCTACTGATAGAAGTGCTGCAAAAACACACTGGAATTTGAATCAAGACCACTTGGCTATTGAAGATATGCTTAAGGCTCAGAGTCATTTTGCAGAAGCTATAAAGTATGTTAGTTTTTCATTTAGTAATTTTTATCCTTACGGTGCATTATATTATTATCTTATGAACTGTATTCCTGAAATATCAGAACCAGAACCAATAACATGGAAGGATATTGTTGAAGCATGGATTAAAGATGATTTTGAGGGTAGGGCAGTAACAGTTGCTTGCATTGATAGGATGAGACAACTAATTTGGGACGAGCCGTTTTATGTTGCATGGGCAGCCCGACCAGAAGAACAGGATATTTAATGGGTATAAAAGATAAAGCTACTTATGGAGAATATTATTGGGCTATGCAAGTTGAGGCTCAGGCAGCTTTTGACGAACAAAAAGAGGACGTATTATCTCCATATTTTGCAGGTATATTAGGAGATATACCCGAAATAAAAGAATTACCTTCGTCCATGCGAGGTCTCTTATATGCTTTGGCCGAACCTTCAAGTGCTGGGCTAGGAGCATTTTTATCATTAACAGGAGCAGAATTTACCGCAGAGATGTTAAAAGACGCACTTGCCCCAGCAATGACGATGTTAAAACGTGCAACGAATAGGAGAACACTGGAAACTTGGCTAACAAGCAAAGACGCTATAACACTATCCCATAGGAAAATGATAGACGACGAATTTTTCTACTTGTTAACGGCTTCGGAAGGGTACGAAAATGTTATAGCAGACCATTTATATACTTCACAAGAGGAATATCCTTCAATTCCTGATTTAATGCTTTGGGCAAGATACCACGATAACCCCTTGAATACAAAGGGTAAGGTTTGGGAAAAATTCGATGTTAATGAGCGTGATTATGATATGTGGGAATGGTTAACTTTACAGAGACTAACATCCCAACAAGTGCATACATTATTTCGTAGAGGGTTAATAGGTGAAGGGCAGTTAAGAACAGAATTAAACAAAATAGGCTGGAGAGACGAAAGTGTATCAGAAGTTATTGAAAGCGAATGGACTATTCCAAACGCTATGCTTCTTTTGCAGGGTGATTTACAACAGGGACTTGATAATGAACAAATAATTAGAGACATATCAAGGGCTGATATACACCCTGATTATGCTCGAACTTATATAGACGCTGTTCTAACAAAACCGAGCAGCAGAGATATAATCGATTATCAATTACGACAAGATGATAAATTACCTAATGTGGAGGCAGAATTAAAGAGAATAGGAATTCACCCCGACCATATAAAAGTATATAAAGAATTGGCGTATCAGATACCTCCCGTTGCTGATATAATTACAATGGCTGTTAGAGAGGCATTTAGTCCTGAAATAGCTGAACGGTTCGGACAGTATGAGGACTTTCCTCCAGAGTTTAGCCTATGGGCTGCGAAAAAAGGCCTTACTGAGGAATGGAGTAAGAGATATTGGGCTTCACATTGGAGTCTACCTAGTACGCAACAGGGATTTGAGATGTTACATCGTGGAATTATAGACCAAACAGAGTTAAATATGCTGCTCAGGGCATTAGATATTATGCCGTTTTGGAGAGAAAAACTTACCGAAATGGCGTATAGACGAATTACAAGGGTTGACGTTAGACGCTTGTATAAGGCTGGGGTATTAACAGAAATAGAAGTTTATCAAAGTTATCTGGATTTAGGATATAATGAAGTAAACGCTCAAAGAATGACTGATTTTACTATCGAACAGGCCATGCCTAAAGAAGTAACCATAACAAAAACAGCTATATTAAAAGCCTTTGAAAATAGTATGATAAACAGGTCTGAGGCCGAAACTATGCTCAGAGACTTAGCTGTAACAGACGAAACACTATCTTTTTTAATGAAATCTGTTGAATATAAAAAACAACTCGATATGCAGGATAATAAAATCAAGGCGATTAAAAACCTGTATAAAAAGAGAGAATACGATAACAACAAAGCCCTATCTGAATTGTTAAGATTAGATATGAGTGACGAACAAGCTAGTTTATTGATGGAGCAATGGCTGTATGAGAAAAAAGCTGCCGGTGAACGTCGCTGGACAACGACACAAACACTAGGTTTTATAGAAAAAGGGTTAATAACTAGAGAACGTGGAATTAAAGAATTGATAGCTATTGGTTACGATACGGAGCATATTGCTGTATATATGAACGATGCAAAATGAGTATGAAAACAATTTTACAGGAGTTGGTGAAATTAGAGGAACGAAGGGTAGTAAGGATACGGGAAAACTTACAGAAAGCTATTAGAAAGGCAAATCAGATTCAGAAAGCACAAAAGGCCGAACAAAACCGCTAGACAGGACTGTACCTTTTGTATATATTCTGGAAAGTGTCTTTGTAATTGTGGAAATAGTGTAAGTATTCACGTCAAGAGAACGTAACAACCCTTTAAATGACGGCCAACGCTCCTGCGAATAAACCATAGGAGAAACTTGAACGGCAGATTTTCTAATTCCTTTGAGAACGGTTTTTGATGCCGTAGAATAATCTTTTAAACCCCTGATATTTACAAAAGAAGTTGACTCTTCAAGTTTAAGATACCCTAGTTTGGTTTTGTTTAAGAGGGGATATAGATTAGAAAAACCAGTCTCGTTCACGATAAGAGAATCAGTATCACAATAAAAGTAATTGGGTGTCTTTGCTATATTCATTATCTGGTAAAAATACATACGAGCATAGGCGGTAACGTGCGATGATATTGCAGGAAACGAATTAAATGCCTCAACTGTGCCTGTTGACTCGAAAATTTCACCTAGTAAGTATCGTATCTTATAAGGACGGTTAGAGCCTGCTTTATAACAAACCTCTACCCTGTCAGGTTCGTCTGGACAAAGACCTATCTTTTCCCATATATCCGCTTTTTGTCCAAATTTACCGTATAAAGAATTAAGTAATAGTTTACATATTTCCTCATACTCAGATACACCCGCAGACTTAAAATCTTGACGTAAAGCGTAGAATTTATCGACGTAAGTTTTGAATAGAGGGGCTTGATGATAAATAACAGCCCAATCAATTTTCAGAATATGTGAATTATCAAGGGCAAACTTTAATTCAGGTGTTGTCAAAGATACCCAAAACCTGCCTATGGGAAATATAGTACGCTCCCGCTTAACAGCATAGGCAGGAAAAGGGGTATCAATGAGAACTTTTGCTATGACCGAAAAAGTCTGGAGAAGTTGACGCAAAATACTCGGTGTAACCTTGTGAGAAATTTCCTTATATTTACAAGGATACAAATTGTTACGCATAACAAAAGGATACAGACTATTAACATCCAAAACATGATATTTTCCATCGTTCAATTCTCCTATATAAAAACATTCAACCCGACCGCCTCGATATGAGGCACGTTCAAGGTCGAGAGCCTCTTTATTGTTGTGAATATAAATTGTCTTGTGATAATGGTTCAGTAAATACGCTGCCATAGCAGTTGAACCAATCGTATACGTCAAACGTGAAATATGGTTGCCGTGTAGAAATTTAACAAATAGCTTAAAATTAGCTAACTCAATTTCAACATCACGCTTACAATATGTAGATAGGAAAGAATCAGTGCAGGTATCAAAATCTATCTTCAATTTGGGGATACCAATTCGTTCTCCTGTTTTAGCTAATGACTCACGAAACCAGTTAAGACTATCAATGAAAACAATAGAGGCATTAGACTTTTGTACGGTTATAATAGTTGTTAGACCAGCGTTGTGAAAAAACTTTAACTTATAACCAGCACGACGTAAAAAATGCCATCCCTTGACAATGGTAAAATCAAAAGGCATATTGCGGGCTATAATCCATAGACGTTGCTTAGGAGTTATTACAGACTCAACAAAATGCCAAAAAGACTCGGCAGTTGTGAAAAAATGCCAATTCTCAACAGCTAAATGACGACCATGAGCAGAACGTCGATAAACAGCCCAACCTAATTTTAACTCCTGTTTCGTTTCGCCATTGGGTAGGTCAGTAGAAGTTGTTTCAGTATCAAATATAATAACATGACGGGGAATGGATAATGTTTTACCCTTGATTAAACAATGTGCCTTGCGGTCAATGGAACTCATAATTCGGCTCTATGAATAGCAGACTCAACAGAAAACTTGCGTTCCTCTCCTGCTTTTGGAGGAGACTGTGTAAAAGAACGTTCATAAGCCTCCTGTTCTATTTCAGCTATTGTTAGAGGTTTATCCGACATAATGTTAATAAAAGTTGTTACAGGAGGTTCGCCTAGTTTTAATACCTGTTGAGAACGAACAGTATACATCCATTCCTTAGACATTGCCCATGCTTTAATCTGAGCAGTATTAGCAGCAGGAATATATCCCTTACGAATGTATCTTGCACGTCCCTCTTTTTGTACCAGTTGATTTATGTTTGCCCAGTCCCTTAACATATCAGAACGTCGGTAAACAGGTGCTATCACTTTTTCAGCAAGGTAAAACCTGTTAAAAGCCTTGCCCGCTTTAAAAGCAACCCGCATTTTAGCGATTAACTCAGCCTTACGAATAGACATTTAATCACCTCCTTATAATTAAAGACAGATATAAACTAATAAAGAGAAAATAGCTTATATCTGAGCATAAATATCCTGAGTAAACCCGTCTAACTTAGTGGTAATTTTACCTAATGCAGCAATAGACTCGGTTAGTTTAGGATTATGCTCTTTAATTAAAATAAGTGATTTGTCTATATGCACTTGTATCCATTCACAATTACGATGGATACCTTCTAACTGCTCTTTTAACTTTCCTCTAGTGTTACCAGCCATAATATATAATCCTTTATATTGGCGGGCAGGAACATTATCCTTGTCGCCCCTACCCGCCGCCCTTTGCAAGAGAGATACGTTAGTTGTTCATAATATCCAGAACTTCGTTATAAGCCTCATGTATCATAGACTCATTAAAATCAGTTGCAGCTATATGAATTAGCTTTTCCGTCAACTCAGGCTCATTTAATACAGATAATTCATACGTGGAATCAATATCACCTGCGACACCGTGCCTGATAATAATAAATGCGTCAGTAGTGAAAATTCCTTCATGCTTACTAAGCCTGCGAGCAAGGCGTTTACCTATTACGAATAAAACAAACCCCTCTTCCGTTACAATCGGACAACCAATACGGTCTTGTGGTTTGCCCTTAAACTTGCTTTCAAGTAATACAGGTTCACCAACAACAACAAACTTAACATACTCTCCATCCTCAGATAAAAACAGGACGTTAGCCCCGCCCCATTCCTTCATCTTCTCTGTCCAACTCATTAGCAATTTCTCCTTTCTGTCTACAATCTATAATACTTTTAATTGCAACAGTAATAGACATATCTAACAAATCACTAAACTGTTGCTTTTCCTCATCTGTAAAAGACTCTATAATATGAGTAAAATCAGGGTGAAATACTGTCTGTAACATGAAAAAACCATCATCAACTTTTTCAATACCCATAAAACACCTTTAAAAAGAACCCACCCTGACCCCGCCAAAAGGCACACCAATCGGAGAAGGAACATGCTACAGCATAATTAAAGCAGCTTTATTGCCTTGTAAAGTTAATATATCCGATGTAGATAACGTCAAAGTTCTATAAGTCATTTCCTCTACATTTGCTAAATTTTTAGCTTCCTCTAAAGTCTCTGCTTTAATAACATATATGCTAAAAGGTTCACAAGTCAAACAAATAACATAAATCATATTTTCACCCCTTACATTTTACAGCATAGCTAAATAGATTAAAATACTTAACAATAAAATTCGTTTTGTTTCAGTAGTAAACATTATTCTCCCCCCAAACAAATATATCCAAGTACAATAACTATACTACCACTACGATTAAAAACCAAATCCCCGAAAGCTGCCTCTTGATGGCCAACATTTTTAGGTATAATACAACCCGTCAACAGAGACAACTTTTCCCAAGTTACTTGATACAAACTACCAGAATAACTAATACTGTTCAGGTATTTCCTTACAATTTCCTTTGTCTCCCCTCTAATTAAATAAAGTCTTGGAGCAGGAAATTCCATAAAACAGCAAAACCAGTATTTTGTATCATTAGAACTCATTTATTGAAGGTTTCTAAAACTGTTCTCAAATTGGAAAGCTTCCTGTTTTTCTTTAACACGGCTGTACCTAGCTTCCAGCATATCAATCTCACGGCGTAAAGTTAAAATCAACTGCTGTTTTTGCGACTCTGTATAAGCATAACCACTACCAGCACAATTTCCTATCAAACTGATAGACTTAACAGCTTTGCCTATACGAGGCGTTACAACACGGACAAACTTATCTTCCTTACTTTCCACAGGTTTGCTTACTGGCCTTTCTTTTGTTTTCGACATTGTTTATGCTCCTTTTATTAGTTAATATTACTTTCATTAAACAACCCATACATGGGCTGAAATTCATACTTGCAACATCATTTCTTATCTCACAATTACCACAATTTCGTAACCCCATGATACCCCCCCTTGATCATACAGTTAATTATTTTAACCTAAACACTAATATAAGCATAACATATTATATTCCGAATGTCAAGGGAAAAATAGGAAAATATCATATTTTATCTGATTTATTTTATGGCCCTAGGTGTTATAACCGTTAAAATCGGTGCAAAC
>Ga0114923_10003634_pt1 | contig 10390 bp, 20 predicted proteins | sample SumtaG_FD_89578 | JGI IMG/M metagenome (GOLD analysis project Ga0114923, IMG submission 89578) | Deep subsurface microbial communities from Indian Ocean to uncover new lineages of life (NeLLi) - Sumatra_00157 metaG | ecosystem: Environmental > Aquatic > Marine > Oceanic > Sediment | place: near...
CTGACGACAAACCATTGGCTTGACGGAGCCTCTCTCCCAGTAGGAACTATTGGGAAAGTTGTGAGGCGCGATGCAGACATTCTCTATGTCACTTTCAATGGCTCAACTGTCCGCACGGTTGTCGCCGAAACCGTAGTCAAATCTTTCTAAGAGGAGAATTCCAATGTCAAGAACAGTCTCAATTCCGAAAGAAGAGCGCGAGAACCTTCAAGTCCGTCTCCCTGATGTCGACTTCGCTTGCATGGAGTGCAACAGAAAATTTCGCTCACTCAATGCAGCAATGACAGCCTCCACTCACGGCTGCCCCGACTGCAACGGCTTAGACATTGATCTTTACATCGGTGGAGTTTTGAAATGAAAGAAAAATATGAATTCACTTTAACCCATCAAGGCGGAATGACGAGGGTCAAGATGGACTCTCACGACCACGGCCGAGTTCATACCCTCGGCCCTTGGCGGATTGAATGGCTCGAGGGTATTGAAGGCGGAGCCTACAGTATCAGGAATGAGAAGGGCGGCTTCGATTATGCCCCTCGCCTAGCTTTCGGCGAGGCAGTAGAAGTTGTTGTTGATTCGATTTTATTCAACCTTCAGCAAGGAGAAGCGCCGTGGTAAAACTAATCGAAGTCGTTGAGCTTGCTTGTCATTGTGGCGGTGAGTGTCCAAACCAACCGAATCAAACCGAGAGACAGCTAATGGAAAATATGGTTAGTAATCTCAATGCGACAACAGACCAATCTGACGACAGAGACTGGGCCTACACTTTAGAAGCGGTCAGCCTCATTGAGACTTGGCTCTACGCCGATTGCGATGCTTGCAATGAGTGCGTCGAATTTTCAAGCCACTCTTGCGAACTTTGTGGAAATCCATCAGGGTCAAGGCACGGAGTCGCCGAACCGAATAGTTCGACTGTCTACGCGGCTTGCGAAGAATGCCTCTCTAAGCTTGTCCAATGAGCTATAAAGGCTTGTCCACTTCGCGAAGAGGCTTATGGGCCGCGGACCTTGGTGGGCAAGCCTTTTTGGGCTTTTCAAATTTTTATGAAAATAAATGTTTCAAAAGTCCAAAACCATGCTATTATCTAAACATGGCAGCAACAACGAACACAAACAAGGGAGAAAACAAAATGGATAACGTAACTGGTTTGAATCGGCGCCCTGGTGATGGTTATCGCGACTTCGGTCGTCTCACCGTAACCTACGAGAACAATCGCGTGGTTTGGGTCGGTTGGGTCACAGGCAAGGGCGTTGAGATGCTCCTCAGTCGCGAAGAGTCTCGCAAGTTTGCGGGGCGGTAATGCACTTTTGTGGGGATGAACTAGTCGTGTTGAACTCGCTAATCGCAAGCTCCCCCAACTTGCTTAGCTGGCTCCATTTCACTTTTCAAAGTTTGAAAGGATGGCTTCGATGATAGGAGCGATTGCTGAGAACAAGTCGGGCGAAGTTGGGATTATCACCGACAGAAAATACGCCTACTACGGCTTCACGGTCGAGGGGGGAAACGCTTTTCGACTCACTTGGATCGGCTTCCAATTGGGAAAATTCCGCCCCAATATTTTGGAAGCAACTCAACCCCTCGTCGCGGACTCTGACAAGAAACTTGCAGCCGAAAATTTTGGGGGGGAATGGACTTCCGAGGAGCCAGTCATCCTAGCCAAGCCAAGCCAATGGGGTTTGGTAGCGCAAGGGCTCTTCCTAAAACCGGAGATGGAAAAATGATAGGATCGCTTGCTAAGAACAAAGTCGGGAATGTTGGCTTGATCCTGAAGAAGGAGACAGTCGGTGGATGGTCAGGAATTCAACTAGACCCAAAGCATATCGGCGCTTTTTGGTATGCCGAAGAACCAATGATTCTAGCCAAGGAGTGGTCCCTTGTGCGCCTTCCTCAACTTCAAATAATTAGGAGAAAAAAATGATTCCAGATTCGATTTGGTTCGCAGGCTTTTTCACGCTCCTCGCAATCGGGACTTTCATGTGCCTAGCGGCAATCGAGCGTCGCTAATGGAAGCCAAACAAGAAGTCTTAGAATATGCTCAAGACAAAGCCAACGAATTGAAGACAGCTGTAATTATCGTTGAGCTTGTTTGTCACGACAATTCAAACGGGTTTTTCTTGATAACCCAGGAGACTGAAGAGGCTACTTTCAAAGCTTTTCGCGAGCATGCTGAAGTTTCTAAAGTAATCAAACACGAGAGGTTCATCCCGTCGTGTTGGAATTAGGAATTCACGAGGGTTGTGGTGGCGTGGTCTTGCAAGAGCTCGATGACCAAGCGACTTGCTCTCGCTGTAGAATGTCTTCCGACCAATTCTGGTGGGATGAGACTTTTAAAAGACGAAGGCCTGAAAGACCAAACTTGGAGGGAGAGATACAATGAAACTAGAAGACTTGAAAGTTGGCGATAACTTCATGACGTTGGCGACTCACGCTTTCGGAGAAGTCTTAGAACACTTTGAAGCTGAGACCGATATAGAAGCCGCGCGCCGAGGAAGCTCGACCGGTCCCATTCTTTTCGACTACGCAGGCTCATCAGGGGAGGCTCACGTCTTAGTGACTCTATCCTACCCTGATGGCCGCTATACAACAAGGAGGTTGCATCCAAAAATTATTGTCGGAAATATCGATTCCGTGCTATTATGCTCGGAGTGAACCAACCTAACCGAACATCAAACACAGGAGAATAAAAACTATGAATGAAGTGCTTGCTACTTTTCTCGACCAGCTCTCGAACTCTGGAATGAATGCTACTGCTCTCCGCGCTTTGAAGAAAGATTTCCGAGCCGGCATCGACCCGATTATCCGCAAGGCAGTCGGCGACCCTAGCAGCCGCAAACGTGCTCGCCTTGAGACTAAGCTCGCTGCGATTCAAGCCCAGATTGACGCGGCCAACACACCCAACGAAGATGTCTAAGGTGGTTCACTAGTAAGACGGGAGGGGGACGACTTCGTCTCCCTCCTTTTCAATTTGGAGAAGATTATGAATGTGATTATTGAAGGCCCGGATGGGGCAGGAAAAACTACCTTCGCAAAGAGCATTGTTGGCAAGGCCTATCGACACGAGGGGCCCCCTCCCAAATATCTAGACTTGATAGGGTATTATCGAAGGTTAGTCGACTCCAGCAAGAATACAATCTTCGACCGACACGCCTTGAGCGAGCTTGTCTATGGCCCGCTTCTTCGAGGATCGTCACGCATATCCCTCGAAGAGATCGAAGTCTACTATCGATTTGAAATGGAAAATACCCGCCTCGTTATCTGTCTTCCTCCCCCCGATATATGTCACGCGAACTGGGCCGCGAAAGCCGAGCGCAACCAAGAGCTCATCACGGATGCAAGCATTTGGTGGAAGACTTATGCAGCTTACGCGTTCTATGCCCATCGTTTAAACTTCGGAGTTTACGACTACACACAAGGAGATAAAAGCTTATGAGAGTTTTCTACTATCCACGCGTGTTCTTAATAGCTCGTCCTGCCCTTGATTTGCAAGGCATTGAGGAGCTTCTGAAAGAGTATGATATGAAGCCCGAAGACTGGCTTCGTGGTGCTGATGATTCTGATGCAGAGGGTCTCGTCGAAGTGATGGGCCGGCTTTGCTACGGAAGCTTCGGGGATCGTCAAGGTCGAATCGGCGCTGAGTCCTATCTGAGGAATATCATTCAAAGCGGTCATGGCTCGGTTCTCGAACATGCTAACTGGTCGTTCTTTGTTGCGGGCGCGTCGAGGGGTTATGCGATGCAGCAAGTCCGTCATCGTGCCGGCTTTGCTTACTCTCAGGAGTCGACACACTTCATTCGGTATGAGGAAGGCCCAAGCGATAAGCGCTCGCAAGAACCTGGAGCTTGCCTTACGGGTCTTGAGCCGAGCCAAGCCATTGTTGCTTACGACAGCATGAAGCAAGCCCTTGCAGCTTATGAATTGCTTTGGGAGTCTATCCGAACGACTTTCAAGGAAGACGCCAAAGTCAAGAAAATTGTAAGCGGCCAAGCTCGCGGAGTTCTCCCCAATGGGCTTGAGAGTCGTATCGGCATCACAGCTAATGCGAGAGCCTTCCGTCACTTCTGTGAAATGAGGGGTAACCGAGAGAACTGCTTGGAAATCAGATTGGTCGCTTGCCAGATCTTCAACATTCTGAATGCCGAAGCCCCTGCCATCTTTCAAGGGATGCGCTCTGAGTGGGGAAGTGACGAGTATCCGATAGTAGTATCGAAGAGGCACAAGGTATGATGGACCTCTTCGCAAGCATCAGCAAAGCAAAACGAAAAACAATTCGCTGGAAGCCGTCTGATCCACCAAACCTAAGCCAATGGGATACGCTTGTTCTAGACACTGAAACTTCTGGCTTGCGTTGGTGGGATACGGGTCGTCTAATAGGAATCGCAATTGCGCCGCTTGGCGAGCGAAGCGTTTATCTCCCAGTCGCTCATCAAGGCGGGGGCAACCTCGACGAAGAAACTGTTCGGCGTTGGGCAATTCGCGAATTGCGAAACAAGATTATCATCGGCCACAACATGCGCTTTGACAATCATATTCTCTACGAGTGGGGTGTGGACCTTGAGGCACAAGGATGCAGACTGTTTGATACTGGCCACGCAGCCGCTCTTCTAGACGACCACCGGAGAGTGTTCTCCCTCGATGGACTAGCGAAAGAGATCCTTGGTATCGAGGGAAAGCTAGAGCGGACGGCTCATTCCGACGAGCTAATCAACAAGGCCTGCATGGCTACTTATCACGCGGGCGAGATTGCAAAGTATGCAGAACGAGATGTCGATCTGACTGGCGCGCTTTGGACTGAGTTCAAGAAGGGAATCGTTAAGGAAGACCTGGGTCGCGTATTGAATCTCGAGAGCAGGCTTATCTATCCGGTTTGCGAGATGGAGCGGAATGCTTTGCCCCTTGATCTTCCGCTTTTGCTTAAGTGGGAAAAGGAATCTAAAGAGGAATTTGAAGCTTGCATAATGTCCGTCTATGAAGAGTCGGGAGTCAAGCTAAACCCAGGCTCATCCAAAGACTGGTCGAAGCTCTTTGCGAGGCGCCACATTGAGTTCTCGGCTAAGACTGCCAAAGGAAATGCTTCGTTTGCAGATAGTGTTCTGAAGAATATCAAAGACCCTGTTATTCAAAAAGGTCGGCGAGCAAAACAGCTTGCTTCTCTTCGTTCGAAGTATATCCTAGCTTACATCGAGCGCAGCGATGAGGATGGCCGAATCAGAACTGCTTTGCATCAGCTTCGCAGTGATGACGGAGGGACAATCTCGGGTCGCTTCTCAAGCTCTGGCTATCGGTTCAAGAATGCCGAGGGACGGACCGAACGCATCGGCTTTAATGGCCAGCAAGTATTCGCGGTTGAGAAGCAGCGCGCCAACTTCGGAGACAACTATATCATTCGCCAATTGTTTGTCCCGAAGAAAGGCCGTCTGTTCTCAGTGGATGCCGAGCAAATCGAATATCGGATTTTCGCTCACTATGCGAACTCCCCTCGGATTATCGATGCTTACAAGGCTGACCCTTGGCTGAAGTATCATAAGCTTGTCTGGAATATGCTCAAAGTCTTTAAGAAAGACTTGCTCTATAAGACGACGAAGAATCTGAATTTCGCTTACATCTACGGGGCAGGCAAGGATAAGCTAGCTGAGATGCTTGAGCTTCCTCTTTCGGAGTCGGGCAAAGTGGTCGGCGTCTACGAGCAAGAAATCCCGGAAGCTCGAACGCTTCTGACCCTCGCTATGAATCGTGCGAGGGACAAGGGCTTCGTGAAAACTCTAACTGGTCGCCGCGCTCGCTTCCCCAACGGACGGATGCTGCATAAAGCTTTGAATTCCGTTATCCAAGGGACAGCCGCCGATGTTATGAAAGAGAAGACAATCGAAGTCCACAATGCGATCAAGAAGGGCGAGCTACCTGCGGATACTTTGCTTAGGCTTACAGTTCACGACGAACTCGTCGGTGATGTTCCGAACAAGGAAGCAGCTAATGCTATCCTGGAAATTCTAAATCGACAAACATTTCCAGAACTCAAAGTCCCAATTCTTTGGGGGATGAGTACTGGGAAAAATTGGAAGGAGTGCAGCTAAATGAAGGTTAAGCTTAAGACAACGAAAGGGAATACAATCCGAGCTCGCGTAATGCGGACTGATACGATTCTTGGCCACTCAGTCGAGGACATTGGAGGCGTTGAACGCAAGCAGTTTTATTTCATTCGCGACGGCTATGACTCATATCGTCAGCTCTCAGCCGCGGATGCAAAGGCAGTTCTGCATTGGGTTGACACCAATGGAATTGATGTGGATGAAATGACTATCGGTCAGTGTGAGGAGGCTATTGAAAATGCAAGACGCCAAAAGTCTGAAGAAGTGGAAGAGAATCTATGCAGCGAAGAAACGGAAAGAGCAGAGGGAACAGACTTGGGAACAGACCTTCCCTAAGACACCGAATCCGATTGGCCAAAGCAAAGAGATGGATGAACTAATTGAGATAGCGCGGGCTGATGAGCGCTATGAGGGTGGTCGATGAATGAAGCTCAGTTCAAAGGAAAGCTTGTCAAGAAACTTCGCTCGGCTCTTCCGAGTTTAGTCATCTTCCGTCATGAGGATATGTTTACTGCGGGAATTCCGGATTTATCAGTTACTCGACCGGGCTTCCCAAACCCAGCAACACTATGGCTTGAGGCGAAGATTACCCCAAGCTATAAGATAAGCGGTATCCAAGATCGGACGCTCTGGAGGCTTGGCGGCTACTATATCCTCTACAACAACAAGTCGAGCGACTATACGGTCGCACTCCCTCGGACAGGAGAGGTTATCTTCGAGGGGACTTTCCTAGGCTTGTTGGGTTTCGTGACCCGGACCCTCGCGTTATAATTACACAAGGAGGAAGTTTACTATGATGACTACAGACAGAGATCAATTTGTCGGCGGCAATGTCACCGATTCGGTGGCAAGTGCGCTAAAAGCTGAAGCCAAGAGAGAGAAGACTTCGGTTTCCCATCTTCTCTATCATATTCTTCAAGAATGGCTCGAGACTAGAGGCTACGAAGAGGAAAATACACCGGGATGTTGCAAATGACACTTGATGAATTAGAAGCAAGCGTTCGAGAGTTCATGGAAACAAAGCTCGATTTGGATATCACAAGCGAAGATCTCAAATACAAACGCTTGCGACATCTTGTTGAAGAGCTTGGAGAATTTGCTGAAGCTCAAGCATCCGGGGATGAAGTTGAGATTGCGGATGCTTTGGGTGATTTGCTTTATATTCTAGTTGGAACCTTCTTAGTCTACGACTTGCCGATGACTGCGATTATTAAAGAGATTCATCGGTCTAACATGACTAAGGACAAATTGAATTCAAGTCATAAGGGCGGGAAAGGGACGTCCTTTCAACAACCAAGATTAGCCGAGGTAATTGACAATGTTCGCAGAAACTGAAATGTCCGGGAAGATTACAGCTCTGATGTATGCAAAGGGATATGGATTCGTCAAGGAAGACGAGAGTAAGAACTCCTATTTTTTTCACGCACAGCATACTCGTGACTTCGAGCTCTTGGAAGTTGATGATGTAGTCGTGTTCTTTCTTCGCGAGGGTGAGGAATTCACTAATCGTGAAGGAGTCAAGGAAATCAACTTGAACGCGGTTCGAGTCAGGGCGATTGTATGAGCGATGATATTCGATTCATTGAAGCGCATCGCTTAGCCAAAATCCTTCAGTTAGACTCGCCAATCGTTTTCCTCGATGTCGAAACAACTGGGCCCTATCCGGCAGTCGACCGAGTTATCCAACTTGGTTTTATTCGGATCGACAAGGAGGAGGTAACTGAGAAAGAGCTTCTCTTCTCAGTTGACGGCGGCATTCCGGCCGAAGCAACCAAAATCCACGGGATAACGAATGACCAGTTAAACGACAAGCCGAAGTTTTCTCAGCAAGCAAAGCAACTCGCCGAAGTCTTAGACGCAGACATTTGCGGCTATAACGGAGACTTCGATATCCGGATGCTACAAGCTGAGTTTGACCGAAGCAAGGTCCGCTGGAACCACGGGCTATTGATTGACCCGTTCAAAGTCTTTGTCGCGGAAGAGAAGCGCGACTTGACGGCTGCAGTGAAATTCTATTTGGGTGAGGACCATACCAATGCCCACACGGCCCTCGCAGACACTCGCGCTGCCCTGAGGATTATGCTTGCACAGCTTCAGAAGTATGACCATCTCCCTAAGACCGTTCAAGAATTGAATCATCACTTGTTCGGAAAAATTCCGGAAGGCTATCTCGATCCGAAGCGCCGGCTTGCAATGCGGGATGGAGAAGTTGTTTTGGCTTTTGGCGTTCACACCGGGAAACGAGTTAAGGACCAAGTGCCAGAAAGCTATATTAACTGGCTTTTGCGAACCGACTTCTCCGATGACGTCAAGGAGCTAATCAAGAAGGAAATCCAGTGAGCAAGCCTTTCCAACATCAAGTCGAGGCAATCAAATTCTTGAAAGAGAACTCGGCTGGTGCGCTCTTCGATGAGATGGGCTTGGGCAAAAGTTTCTGCACTATCGCGACTGCCCAAGATCTCTTTGAGAGCGGACTCATCGACAAAGTTATTGTTGTTGTTCCGGCGGCTGTTCGGATGGTTTGGTTTGACCCTGAGCTTGGCGAGCTTGCTAAGCATCATGAGAATAATATGCGGGTTATCGAATATCATTCGAAACAACGCGTCTGGACTCGAGGGGACTTGACCAAGCCTTATCTCACTTGGTTCATTACGAACTACGACTACTTACGATGCGGCGATACTAAGAGACGGAATCCACTAGAGTGGTCTAACCTGAAGCCCCTCGCTGATCTTGTTGATGAGAAGACTTGGCTTGTTCTCGATGAGTCGTCGGCCATAAAAAACTTCAAAGCAAAACAGACCAAAGCGATCAAAGCTCTTCGAAGCAAATGTGGTCGGGTCACTCTTCTCAACGGGACGCCAATCTCTCACTCGCCAGGGGATCTGTATTCGCAAGCTGACATCATGAGTCCGAAGATTCTTGGACTTCAGAACTACTATCAGTTCCGAGCGCGCTATGCGTTCATGGGTGGCTTCAAGCGAAGACAGATTGTCGGTTGGTATCATCCCTTCAAAACAAGCTTAATTCAAGATTCAGAAGGTAATTGGATTCCTCTAGCATGCTGCGAGTATAACGAGGACTCTTCAATCCACTGCCGATTAGGCGAGGGGCTTGAGGATCTTCAGGCTCGCTTGAAGCCGTTCGTGATGCGCCGAGAAAAAATCGATTGTCTCGACCTACCCCCCAAGCTTCCGTCTGTTTCGCGGGAAGTCCGACTGACGCCAGCTACTTGGCGAATGTATAAGCAAATGCGAACTGAGTTCGTTGCTTGGCTCAACGACGCATCGGCAGCCGAAGCTTCTCAAGCCGGCGTCCGGTCGATGAGACTCGCTCAGATCACTTCTGGCTTTCTTGGAGGCATCCTAACCGAGCACGAATGCGAATGTGGCACGTCTGGGATGACCTTCGATAGAATGCTCACTCTCGAGGATGGAGGAGCCCTCTGCAAGACCTGTGCAGGCTCTGGGATACGAATGGAAGAGGGTGAGCTTGCCCAAATCGGTTCTGAGAAGTTCGATTCGGTCATGGCCTTCCTCGAAGAGCGAGCTGAGATGGGTGAGAAAGTTTTGCTTTGGTGTCGCTTTCGCTTTGAAGTCGAGCGGTTTCTGAATGCAATCAAGGTCCCGGTCGGCGCGATTTGGGGTGGTCAGAAACGGAATGAGCAAGCTGATGCAATTCGGCTTCTTGATCCGAGGACAGCACCCAAGGGCCCTGCAGTCGTTGTTGGCACACCCGCTAGCGGCTCGATGGGTCTCAACTTGACAAGTGCTTGGTGTGTGATGTATGTCTCTAATGACCACTCACTGAAAACGAGATTGCAGTCCGAAGATCGCGTTCATCGAATGGGCCAGACTATGCCCGTTTCTTATTTCGATGTCGTCGCGGTCGGCCCTCAAGGTCAGCGGACAATCGACCACCTAGTCGTCAAGTCTCTTCAGAAAAAACAACACGTAGCAAAGATGACTATTGAAGCTTGGAAGAAGGAGATGGAAAATGAAAACATCGTCTAATAAACCGGCAGTCAACCAACTTCCGCCAGCCGGGCGGATTCACGGGGCTCTCGCTCTGGCTTTTGGAGCGGAAGTCCACGGAGGAGGTTATAACTGGCGCGATGGCCAGTCTGACTATATGGTGGTGCTCGATGCAATCGAGAGACATATACTTTGTCTCATTGACGGAGAAGACTGCGCCCCGGATTCTGGGGTGCATCACCTCGGTCATATAGTCGCGAACGCATCGATTCTATTGGATGCTTTTGAAAATGGAACGCTTATTGATAACAGGCCAACGAAGGGTTCGGCGGC
>Ga0114923_10003635_pt1 | contig 10389 bp, 9 predicted proteins | sample SumtaG_FD_89578 | JGI IMG/M metagenome (GOLD analysis project Ga0114923, IMG submission 89578) | Deep subsurface microbial communities from Indian Ocean to uncover new lineages of life (NeLLi) - Sumatra_00157 metaG | ecosystem: Environmental > Aquatic > Marine > Oceanic > Sediment | place: near...
CTTTCTTGGAGGCATAAACCTGTGCTTTTTCAGGCAGATACTCAGCACCTATATTTCTGCTTACATAATTCCGCGCCTCGGTCAATGCTTCAGACGACAGATGCGTGCTGTCAGTTCTCATGTAAGTGATAAGACCCAGAACACCCATCGAGCCGAGGTCAATACCCTCGTATAACTGCTGCGCCACGCGCATTGTTCGCTTGGCGGTGAAACCCAGCCGGGTCGCGGCGGCCTGCTGCATTGTCGAGGTTATAAAAGGCGGCGATGGCCGAGACGTGGATTCCTTTGTCTCTATTTGGCCAACCTTAAATTCGGCCTTTTTGAGGGCACTGAATATTTTTTCAGCATCCTTCCTGGACAGTGTCTCGAATTTGGCTCCGTCGATTTTTTCAAGCTCAGCCCTAAAGGCACTATGCTTGGCGAGCCACTTGTTTGTCTGTACAACAGTCGGGCCCTTGTCGTTTTCGGCCTTCGGTTGGACAAAATCGTGCCACTCACTGTGATAGTCGCTGCCTGAATCGGTGGTAAAAACCGCCGGTATCAGCCAGTATTCTTCCGGCTCAAAAGCGCGAACCTCGCGCTCTCGCTCGACAATCAGCTTTACCGCAACCGACTGGACCCGGCCGGCCGAAAGGCCCCTGGCGACCTTTTTCCACAGCAGTGGCGAAATTTTGTAGCCGACTATCCGGTCCAGAATGCGTCTTGCCTGCTGGGCCATCACTTTTTGCATATCGAGCTTACCGGGTTCCGTGAAGGCCTGTGTTATCGCCCTTTTGGTGATTGCGTTAAAAATTACACGATAAACATTTTTCTCGGGAACGCCCAGGATTTGCGCCAGGTGCCAGGCGATGGCCTCGCCTTCCCGGTCCAGGTCAGTAGCCAGATATAGTTTATCACACGTCTTCGCGGCCGCTTTGAGCGAAAGTACTGTGCGTTTTTTGCCGGGCATTATGTCATAGGTGGGGGCAAAGTCGTTTTCTATATCGACGTTCAGCCCCTTTGAAGGCAAATCACGCACGTGACCCATCGAGGCCTTTACCTCGTATCCTGAGCCGAGGTATTTATTGATGGTCTTGGCCTTTGCGGGCGACTCGACTATTACAAGTGATTTTTTTGCTTTCGACTTTGCCATGGTTCGAAACCGAAATAATCAACCCCGCTTGTTACGCGGGGATATTTCCAATCAATCACGCCTTTGCTGTTGCAACAATGTTCAGCTATCGGCTCTTTAGCATAAATAGTTTAAAACTGCAAATACAGATGCGCAAAAGAAATGTCAAGAAAAAACGGTTTTTCTGGTCTTCAAGCGGTTTCCAGGAGCGCCTCAAGCAGAGGTTTTAACCGGCGTATCGCGTTGCCGCGATGCGAGATAGCGTTTTTTTCATCGCGCGTCAATTGGGCGACGGTTTTTTTTAGATTCGGCAGAAAAAAAATCGGGTCATAACCAAAACCGTTGTGGCCAATTTCTTTTTCAGCGATCAAGCCTTCCAGTGCACCTTCGGTCTCGATTAGGATTTTTTCCGTCCCGGCAAGGCACAGATGACAAACAAATCTGGCAGCCCTTTGCTCTGTTGGCACATCTTTAAGAAGTTCCAGCACCCTGGCCATATTCTTATGGTCCAAAAGCGACCTGTCGTCGGATTTTTCGCCGGAAAATCGCGCCGATTTTACTCCCGGCTCTCCGTCAAGCGCATCGACCACAAGTCCCGAGTCGTCGGCAATGGTCCAAAGACCTGTCTGCCTGGCATAGCCGAGCGCCTTTTTACGCGCATTTTCTGCAAATGTAACCCCATCTTCTTCGACGGGTTTGGTGTCGGGAAAATCTGAAAGACTCAGCCACTCGACATTGGCATCCAGCATCGCCGACAGCTCAGCTTTCTTGCCCGGATTGGTCGTCGCAATAAGAATCTTTATGCTCATGACTCAGCCTGGCTGGTTAGCTCAGCAGTTTTTTCAATAAGGCCCTTTGGAAATGGAGGCGGTTCTCGGCCTGGTCGAAGATGATTGAATTTGCCGACTCGGCCATCTCGTCGGTAATCTCGTAGCCCCGATGGGCGGGAAGACAATGCATAACCTTAACATCCGGCTTTGCCGATTTAAGCAGTTCGGGGTTTACCTGGAAGGCGGAAAAGGCTGCGCAGCGCTCCTGCTTTTCCTGCTCCTGGCCCATACTCACCCACGTATCGGTGTAAATCACGTCGGCGTCGATAACAGCCTGGTTGGGGTCGTTGGTTTGGGCTACGGCATCGGTCGAAATCTGATTGGCTGTGTTTAACGTTTCGGCATCCAGCTCGTAACCACACGGTGTTGCGACGGCCAGCTTCATGCCGAGCTTGCCGCACGCAAACGCCAGTGAGCGGGCCACATTATTACCATCACCGACATACGCAATTTTCACACCCTCCAGCCGACCCAGGTGCTCTTTGATTGTCAGGACATCGGCCATTGCCTGGCACGGATGCGACCAGTCGGTAAGTGCATTTATTACCGGCACCGATGCAAACTGTGACAGCTCGACGACGGTCTCGTGGGCGAAAGTCCTTGCCATTATCCCGTCGACATATCGGCTCAGCGCCCGGGCCATGTCCTTAATAGGCTCGCGCTTGCCTATGCCGCCGATATCCTCAGGCTTGACGTATATGGCACTGCCGTCCAGGTCCGTCATTGCCACGTGAAAACTCATCCTGGTTCGCAGACTCGGTTTTTCGAACAACATCGCGAGGGCTTTGCCGGCAAGGCACAGGTCCCGACCGCCGCCCTTGTAGAGCTTCTTTAAGTCACTGCTTAATTCCAGCAGCTCGTTGAGCTGCTCTATTGTGCAATCGTTTATACAAAGAAAATCTTTCATCTCTTAGCTTTCGCTCAAAACTTCATCGAGAATTTCAACCGCCTTGTCTATATGCTTGCGTGCCGCAATCATCGGCGGCATAAAACGCACAACAGTTTCGTGCGTACAGTTGATTCGCAAACCTTTGGCCAGACACTTATCGACTATCTGTGCACCGGGCCCTTTCAACTGCACACCTATCATAAGACCGACACCTCGAACATGGTCGATAATACTGTGTCTTTCTTTTAGCTGCTCAAGTTTCTCTTTTGTATATTGGCCTATATCTGCGGCGTTCTGCAAAAGATTTCCCTCTTCTATTGCCTCGATTACCGCAACTGCAGCGGCACATGCCAGGGAATTGCCGCCGAATGTTGAGGCGTGCTTGCCCGGTACCAGCGAAGCGGCCAGATGGTCTTTTGCCTGTATCGCTCCTATCGCAACACCGCCGCCCAGGGCCTTGGCCATTGTGATTATGTCCGGCTCCACGTCGAAATGCTGGTAGCCGAACCATTTGCCTGTTCTGCCTATCCCCGTCTGCACTTCATCGAGTATCATAACGGCACCATTGCGGTCGCAAAGCTCTCTTATCGCCTGCAGAAACTCCGCCGTCGCGATATTTATTCCGCCTTCACCTTGTATCGGCTCGACCATCACCGCCGCCACTTCATCATCAAAGGCAGCTTCCAAAGCCGTAACATCATTAAAAGGTATGTACGCAAAACCCGGCAGCAAAGGCAGAAAGCCTTCGTGATATTTCGGCTGGGCGGTGGCTGTTACCGTTGCAAAGGTTCGGCCGTGAAAGCTGCCCTCGGCGGTGATGAACTTGTACTTTTCGCCCGGCGTGTGCAGCCTTGCCAGTTTCATCGCCGCCTCGTTCGCTTCGGCGCCGCTGTTACAGAAAAAGCATTTGCCGCCGAAGGCCCTTTCGCTCAAAAGCTTTGACAGTATGCCCTGTGGCTCCGAATAGAACGTATTATCTATGTGTATCAGTTCGCCGACCTGCTTGCGAACAGCCTCTACGACCTTTGGATGGCAATGGCCGATTCCGCTGACCGCCCAGCCGGGGAACATGTCCAGTATCTCGTTGCCGTCGGCATCGTATAGATAGCAACCTTCGCCCTTGACTATTACCCTCGGCAGTCGACCGTAATTGGCGATTACATATTTATCGAATAATTGAATCGTTTGCTCTGTGGTCATAACCGGCATCTCGTATTTCGATATCTGTAATTTTACTTTTTCACGATTTCCGTGCCGATGCCTTTATCTGTGTATATTTCCAGAAGCAGCGAGTGCTGAATTCGTCCGTCAATTATATGGGTCTTTTTGACGCCGCCATCCAGTGCCTTGATACATGCCTCTATTTTTGGCAGCATCGCTTCTCCAATTATACCCGAATCAATCATCTGTTTTATCTGCGGCTCATCCATGTGTGATATTCTGCTTTCCGGGTCAGTCATATCAGCCAGGATTCCGTGTGTGTCGCTGACCATAACGAGCTTTTCAGCTTTTACCGCTGCCGCCACATCACCTGCGGCGGTGTCGGCATTGACATTCAAATTGCCGCTTGCTTTGTCCTTGGCCACCGAAGCTACCACCGGTATTGTCCCCGATTCGCAAAGTGTTTTTAGCAAATGGCCGTTGACTTGCTTTACCGTACCGACCAGACCAAGGTCAAGTTTGCGACCATCGCTTGTGGCCAGTTTCAACGGCTCGGCAAATAAAATGCAACTGCTCAAAGAATGGAGTCCACTCGGCGTACAGCCCAGTTTCGCAAGCGTCTCACATATGGGAGTATTGACCTTGTGTACCAGCGTATGCTCCGCTATCGTCAATGTCCTTTTGTCGGTATAGCGCCTTCCCTGGACCCAGACCGGCTCCAGGCCGGCCTCGCTCATTGCTCGTGTAATTGCCTTACCGCCGCCGTGAACGATGACGGGCTGCATCCCGACGGTGGCCATAAAGGCGATATCTGTCAGCAGCTTTTTGCGCAGGGGTTCATCGTCCAGCACGCTGCCGCCGAGTTTGACCACCACGATTCGGCCGCGAAACTGCCTGATATAGCCCATTGCCTCAATTAGGGCAGCCGCTTTTGCTATCGCTGCTTCCACGATTATCTCCGGAATTGCCTCTGCGAAACCCTGAGTCTATTGCCGCTGAACCGGTTCGTCAAGCCATATTTGTGGCTCATCGCCTTGGCCGGCGGAGTTGAAATATGTTGGCAAACCCATCTTGCCCATAGCCGTAGTTGCTTACAGGCAGAGCAATTGCTGATGAAAAAGCCGGCAATGACAGTCTGTATGATGAGTTTGGTTTCGGCCCTGTTCTATTTGATGGGTTTGGCCGACGAGGAGACCTTTATTATGAAGGACAAACAAGAACTACGAACTGCTTCGGCAGCCGCGGTGCAGTCAAGCAAGTATGGAAAGGCCACATTTGCAGCAGGCTGTTTCTGGCACGTCCAGCAAGTTTTTGATGCTGCGCCGGGAGTAATTTCCACGACTGTCGGCTACACGGGCGGCCATTTCCAAAATCCCGGTTACAGGGATGTCTGTTCTAAAGACACAGGTCACGCTGAAGCCGTCCAGCTGACTTACTATCCAAAGAGGATATCCTACGATAGTCTTCTTGAGGTATTCTGGAACTGTCACGACCCGACTGCACTTAATCGCCAGGGGCCTGATATCGGCTCGCAATATCGTTCGGCTATTTTCTGTCATAGCCCGGCACAACTCGCTGCCGCAAAGAAATCGAAGCAGCGACTTCAGCAGTCCGGCAAATTCACTAATGATATTATGACCCGGATTTCAATGGCCCCGAAGTTCTACCGGGCCGAAGAATACCACCAAAAGTATTTCCAAAAACACAATATGAACGATTCCTTTTTGTGCCCTGCAGTTCCAACCGAGCCTGAAAAGGTCGTAAAAACAGACCGTCAGTGGAAAGAGCAGCTCACCGACCTGCAATATCGAGTCACCCGGCAAAAAGCCACCGAGCCGCCCTTTACGGGCAGATATTACAATTTCAAAGAAAAGGGAACTTACAAATGTGTTTGCTGCGGCAGCGAGCTGTTTGGTTCGGACGTCAAATTCGATTCGGGCACCGGCTGGCCCAGTTTCTGGAAACCTATTGTCGATAAAAACATACGAAAGGCGCGTGACCACAGCGGTCATATATTAAGGACCGAAGTTGTATGCAGCCGATGTGATGCGCATCTGGGCCATGTATTCAGCGACGGCCCGCCGCCGACCCGGCTGCGATATTGCATAAACTCGGCGGCAATTGAATTTGTCCGTAGAGAATAATCTGCCGCAATTTATCATACCCTTGTCCCTGCCGGCTGGTCTACATGAAGTAAATTTGCAGCGATGGCCCAAATTTGACACAAAAATACTATTGTCAACACGTCTAATAGGTTTATAATCTTGCAGTCTACGGGCTAATCAGCTTGCCCGTTCGTGTGCTGGAGATTCCGGATGAGCTATCTTGTTCCGACTGAAGTGTTTCTGACGAGGGGTGTCGGCAGGCATAAATATAGGCTCAAGTCCTTCGAGGAGGCGCTGAGAGTAGCCGGTGTCGCCCAGCAAAACCTTGTGAAGGTCTCTTCGATTCTGCCGCCCAAGTGCAGGATAATCAGCCGAGAGAAAGGCCTCGGAAAACTTGTCCCCGGCTCAATCTGTTATTGTGTAATGGCCAGGGCCGACACAAATGAACACGGCCGATTGGTCGGCTCAGCGGTCGGCATAGCAATTCCGAAGGACACAAACAAATGGGGATACCTTAGCGAAGTCCACGGCCACGGGATGAACCAGAGGGAGGCAGCCGACATGGCTGAAGACCTGGCCGCAGGCATGCTTGGCACGACACTCGGCCTTGAGGTTGACCCCAATCAGGCCTGGTCGGAAAAGGAGCAGGTGTATAAATCCAGTGGGTTGATAATCAGAACTTCAAATATCACGCAGACCGCCCGCGGACAAAAAGACCTTTGGACCACGACCGTGGCGATGGCGATGTTCTTGTTTGAAAGAAGAAAACAGCCCGACTGAATTTGCCGGTGTAGCTGTTAACCGGATTCAAATATGGAACCAGGAGGGACCACCCGTTTATGATGCGCCAAAATAATTTTGCGGATTTATCCGAGCAGTATGCCGGGCTCGAAAATGCTGCGGTAGTTTTGGTCCCGGCACCCTACGACTTTACGAGCACTTGGATAAAAGGTGCCGACAAGGGCCCTGCTGCTATCATAGACGCCTCGGTAAATATGGAACTGTACGATATCGAGACTGACTCCGAGGTTTACAAGAAAGGCATATTTACCGCCGAGCCGTTGCGGTTGAATTGCAAGCCGGAGGAAATGGTCGAAAAAGTCAGGCAGGCCGTCGCATCTTTCCTGCAGAAAGAAAAATTCACTGTCGTTCTCGGCGGCGAGCACTCTGTAAGTATTGGTGCGGTTGCAGCTCACGTCGACAGGTTTGCCGCTCTGACCGTATTGCAGCTCGATGCCCATTCGGACCTGCGCGACAGCTACGAGGGCTCGAAATACAGCCATGCCTGCGTAATGGCCAGGGTAAAGCAGTTTGCTCCGGTCGTGCAGGTCGGCATAAGGAGCATGGATTCGGGTGAGAAAGAATGCCTCGAACGCGACAGAGTGTTTTTTGCCAAAGACATTTATAATAATACCGGCTGGATTGAATCGGTTCTGGCCAAACTCGGCGGGCAGGTTTATATAACCATTGACCTGGACGTTTTTGACCCGTCGGTGATGCCTTCGGTCGGAACGCCTGAACCGGGCGGGCTCGGCTGGTATGGTGTGCTGACGCTTCTTAAGGCGGTATTTCGGGCCAAAAACGTAGTGGGCTTTGATTTGGCGGAACTGTGCCCGAACCCGGCGAATAGAGCGCCGGATTTTTTGGCAGCCAAACTTATATATAAGATGCTCAGCTACAAATTCGCCGACCAAAACACAAAATAGGGCAGGGCCGGAAAGCCGGCGAAGCCTTGCTCGCAGGGGGTGCACATTTGGTAAAAACATGAACAAGTGCAGGGAAACTTTTGGACCGAAAGCGTATAATTAACAGATATGAGCACCGCAGTAATCAATGACAGTATGGCCGTGCCGAAGCGGGGTGAGCCGCTCAAGCTCAAAAGAGCAAAGCGATTGGGAAAGTATCGTCTCGAAAAACGGCTGGGCACAGGTGGGAGCTGTGAGGTCTGGAAGGCGAGAGACACTGTCGAGGACATCTGGGTGGCCCTGAAAATCCCTAATATCGGCTTCGACGGAAGGCCTGAAAACCAGACGCTTTTGCGCGAGGTCCGTCTTATGGTCGGCCTGCGCCACCCACACATATTGCCGGTCAAAAACGCCGACATCATTGACGGCCATGTCATAATTGCTACAAGACTGTCAACGGGGACACTGGATGACTGCTCCAGGCCGATGGCAGTCCGAAGAATCATATCCATTATGGCACAGGTCCTCAACGGCCTGGCATATGCCCACAAGAATCGCCTGGTGCATTGTGACGTCACGCCCGGCAATATATTTTTGTTTCCCACCGGCCGGGCAGCTATCGGGGACTTCGGCATAAGCCTGAGGTTGAAGGGTCGAATGACCACCATCGACGATTACGGCACGCCGGGTTATGTTGCTCCCGAGCAGGCCTACGGCCGACCAACTTATAGAAGCGATTGTTTTTCGGCGGCGTTAATACTTTACGAGTTCATCACCGGCACGCTGCCGCGATGGCCCTTCAAATGGCCCTTGCGCGGTCACAAGCGCTTGGCAGAAAGAGCCGGCTCCGGGTTCACAAGATTTATGAAAAAAGTATTGGCTGTGGACCCGGCTAAACGCTTCGCAAATGCCGAACAAATGAGCGCAGCATTGGCCGAGGCCGTTCCCAGGGCGATGCGGGACAATTTTCTTTTTAAGTTGAATCGTCGAAAAAAATACGATTGGCGAAAGCTGCGTCGTCAGGCCTTTATGACACGGTACGCAAGAATCTTTCCGGTAGTGTTTCAATGTGTCCGCTGTGGTGAGCCGGTGGCCGAAGCTATGACACTTTGTCCCTGGTGTGGTACTGACAAGAACCGCTTCGATACGAAAACGCCTTTCAGTCATGTATGTCCCCGCTGTCGCAAGGGAGTGCTGCCGGAATGGCACTATTGTCCCTGGTGTTATGGCCCGGGCTTCGATTCGCCCGCTGATACCAGGACGGTGGGTGTCCGATATCACACAAAATGCGAACACTGTGGCGGCAGGCTTATGCGATTTATGCAGTACTGCCCGTGGTGCAGACGAAAGGTTCGACGGCCCTGGTATGTGTCACCGTTTCCTGAGACCTGCACACGATGTAGGGGACCGGTCGATTCGGTTTTTTGGAATTATTGCCCATGGTGCAAACAGTGTTTGATAGGCTAATTGATGGTGTGGACATATTAGCAATTACACTCAGGGAATGTATAAAGTGAAAGGGGCCGCAAATAACACATCTGCTGTCCTGCCGGCCGTAGCATACGGTGCGGTCACGGATAAAGGTCGGCTGCGCGAGGAAAACGAGGATGTTTACCACATCGAGGCCGAGGTGTCTTTGTTTCTGATTTCTGACGGAATGGGCGGCCACAGGGGCGGGGCCCTGGCATCAAAGATTGTTGCTGAAGACCTGCCTGTTATCATAGAGACCGGCCTCGACAGGCTCAGGTCGCAAAATCCCAGACGTGTAAGGGCCCTGCTGAAAAAAGCCGTTGTTGAACAGAACATGCAACTGCTGATGGAGGGCAACAGTGAATCCGGCTATAAGGACATGGGTGCCACGCTCGCCCTGTTGCTGATTAGACAACAGAAGGTGTACCTTGCCAATCTCGGCGACAGCAGGATATATCGTCTTCGCAGAGACAGGCTGAGGCGGCTGTCGAGAGACCACTCTGTTGTCTCTGAGCTACTCCATGCCGGCAAAATCGAACCCGCCGATGCCGAAAACCATTCCGCGGCGGGCGAGTTGACCCACTATATAGGAATGGGGGCCAAGGCCAGACCCTGCGTGCGCTCGTTTGCACTTCGAAGCGGCGACCGTTTTTTGCTTTGCACTGATGGGTTGACAGATATGGTCGATGACAAACTCATTACCCGAATTCTAAGAAGCGAACCGGACCCACAAACCGTTGCCCACAGCCTCGTAAATACGGCAAACGCTGCCGGCGGTGAAGATAACGTTACCGCCGTGGTTGTGGACTGGCACGCCAGCGAGCAGGCTGCACCGGCCTCGCAACCGTCTTGATTTCTTGAATTGTTACCGAATCCCCGGCCAGTCTGTAGGACCGCTTCTAAAGCCCAATCCCCCCTGCCGCCGCCTTTGAGTTTGGCCAGGTGCTGACCGAAATGGAAACAGTGAGGTTCTTCTGTCTGCAATCGGTTATGCTAAACACTTTTGCTGAATGCTTTTACTACAGATTATCTTTTATCTTATCGTAAATGAGTTTTGATTTTATCTCATCCCCGAAAAGACCGATTCTAATCGAAATCTTTGTCGAATCTTCCGAAATTGCCTTGAGCTTTATTGTGA
>Ga0114923_10003637_pt1 | contig 10385 bp, 8 predicted proteins | sample SumtaG_FD_89578 | JGI IMG/M metagenome (GOLD analysis project Ga0114923, IMG submission 89578) | Deep subsurface microbial communities from Indian Ocean to uncover new lineages of life (NeLLi) - Sumatra_00157 metaG | ecosystem: Environmental > Aquatic > Marine > Oceanic > Sediment | place: near...
ATGGCAATTCAAAAGTTTGTGTTTATCAGATAACAAAAGAACAGCTTTTTCTAATGCTACTTTTGAGACAGCAGTTTCAAATACACCATACATCACTACATTTACATGTGGTGATCTTAGTTGAATCCTTGGGACGCCCTTGATTTCTTTTTTAAAGTCTATTTGGCAAGCAGATTCATTATTTTGCATAAAAAATTTATTTTATAAAATTTCGTAAACAAAATTTCGTCAACGTATCGGCAGACGCGAAGTGCAAACAATAGCGAATAAGTTTTGCGAACTGTCCATTTTGATTTCGAGAACGGATTCCTCTCATACTGGGAGCATCTTTTGCCATAAAATTCTTGTTAAACTTAATTATTGAGAGTTCGATCACTTCTCTCCAACTGCTTTCACAGTTTGCCCGGCCTGCTATTCAGTCAAAAAGCATGATCACATGATAAAAGAATTAATGAGGAGCGCCTCGTCTTTATTATACCTTAGCACTCCAAATAGTCAAATGCCAATTATCCACTATTATCACTCTTATTAATTCCTTTTATTTTTTCTTTAAATATTTTTTCAATCTTCAGAGCGTTTATCGGCTTCCGGATCAACTTTTGGTAAATCTTTTATCTTCATATTTTTTATCATCTACTTCCATCTTCTCATATTTTAGCTAAAAAGTAAAGAAAAAATACAAACAAAAAATACCTCTGCAAAGAGATATTTTTTGCTGTCTACTGCGTATTTCGACGGGAACAGGTCTCTCGAAACGCGCACTAGGTTGGCTCCGCGGGTAGGACTCGAACCTACAACAAACGCCTTAACAGGGCGCTGTTCTACCATTGAACTACCGCGGAATATATTTAATCATAACTGATTTTTTATTTTTTTCAATAGCCTCTGAGTTTCTTTAGTTTATGATGTTCTCGGATTCTTTCTAGGGACTTGGCTTCAATCTGACGGATTCTCTCTCGGGTTACGCCAAACTCCTGGCCTACTTCTTCTAAGGTATGAGTAATTTCATCATCTAAACCAAATCTCATTGATAGTATTTTTTGTTCTCGTGGGGTTAAATCAACCAGAATTTCCTTTAACCTTTCTCGGAGCAAGGTCCTGGCTGCCTGGACAGAAGGCGAAATTGTTTTCTTGTCTTCAACAAATTCAGCTAAAACACTGTCATCTTCGTTGCCCCCTACTGGAGTTTCTAAAGAAACAGTTTCCCGAGAAATCTTTCTGATATGGTAAACTTTATTAACATCTAGTTCCATTTCTGCAGCAATTTCTTCTGCTAATGGCTCTCTCCCTAAATCCTGCAAAAGACGACGCCTAACTTTGGTATATTTTGAAAGAGTCTCAACCATATGAACAGGTATTCTTATTGTTCTTGCCTGATCGGCTAAAGACCTGGTTACCGCTTGCCGTATCCACCAAGTAGCATAAGTTGAGAATTTATAACCTCTTCTCCAATCAAATTTTTCCACTGCTCTTCTTAAACCAATATTTCCTTCTTGAACCAAGTCAAGCAAAGTAAGAGGAGATTTGCCAATGTACCTTTTGGCGATAGAAACCACTAATCTTAAGTTGGCTTTCATCAACTTGTTCATCGCCTCCTTGTCTCCTTTTTCAATTTTTTTTGACAATTCTTTTTCTTCATCCGCAGTCAAAAATGAAACTTTTCCAATTTCTTTTAAATAAAGCTGGATTGGGTCTATTTTTGTTACTCTTATTTTCGCAACTCTTCCTGGTTTTTTAGTTTTCTCTTTTACTTCTAAAAACTCTCTGGCCTCTTTAATCTCAACTCCTTCCTTTTCCAATTGCTCATAAAGATTTTCCAGACCCTTGATGTCTTTCTCTATTTTCGGAAAAAGATATAGGATTTCTGAAATAGTAACAAAACCCCGCTGTTTACCTTTATCAAACAAAGATTGAAGTTTTTCTTGAGGAAAAGCTTCTTTTTTCCAAGTGACTTGTTTCTTTTTTCCAGCTACACTTTTCTTTTTTCTTACTATTTTTTTCTCTCTCACCACTTTTTTCTTCTTAGGCGGTCTTTTCTTTCTAATCAGCTTTTTCTTCAACACTTTTTTTAATATCTTCTTTTTGGTTTTCTTTTTAGTTTTTTTATTCTTTGCCATATTAGTGCCTAAGCAAGCTCCAAGTCGCTTCGCGACTTGGAGTGGTTATTAAATTCTTGCATTAATTCTTGAACTTTTTCAAAGTTTTTTTCTTCTTCCGCCTTTTTAATTTTTTGGGAGATTTCGCTTAATTTATCCTTAATTACTAACGTCTTAATTTCTTTCAAGCAGCTTTCAAATTCTTCTTCAGCGCCAATATCATCTTCTTCAACCTCTGCTTTTAAGGAAAGATAATTTATTCGGCCAATTAATTTATCAGGAACATTATCAATATTATTATTTTTCAAAAAATTAATAATCTCTATCGCCTGAGGAGAAAAAAGTTTAAGGATTTCTTCGTTTATCAAATCAAGGTTTTTTGAAAATTTAATAGCTAAAATAGTTAATCTTTCCTCTAAAAGCTCCTTTCTTGTTTTTTGCAGCGGGGAGATTGTTTCTTCAACTATTTGCTCAATTTCTTGCCTTGCGCCTCCCGCCTCTGTAAGATGGCGCATGGTTATTTTATTAAGCTCTATCAATATATCATCTTCTTTTACCCCCAAAGTTTTTGCCAAACTCTGAATCCAACAAGTTTGCTCTATTCTATTTGGAATTTTTTTAATAACCGGCAATAGAACCTTTGAGATTTCCTTTTTCCCTTCCAAGGTGTCTTTGTCAAATCTTGAAAGGGTGTTTTCAAAATAAAAGTCGTGAATTGATTTTGCTTTTTCAAGAAAACTTTGCCAATCATTAAGGTTTTTGGAAATAATATCTGCCGGGTCGCTGTCTTTGGGCATGGTAATTACTTTTATACCAAAACCCTGAGTCTGAGCTAAATCTATTCCTCTCTTTGTCGCCGAGTCACCGGCAACATCCATATCAAAAGCAGTCAAAAGATTATCTGAGTAACGTTTAAGAACTTTTAATTGATAAGAAGTTAAGGCCGTCCCAGAGGTAGCTACTACATTTTCAAACCCCGCCTGATTTGCCATAATCACGTCAACATAACCCTCCACCAAAATACAAGCATCTTTTTTCCTAATTTCTATTCCTGCCTTGTTCAAACCGTATAAAATTCGGCTTTTATCGTAAAGAATAGTAGCCGGACTGTTGATATACTTTGCCTCATCCTGGCCATCAGGTCTCTGTTTTTGCCTAAAAATCCTTCCTCCGAATCCAACTGCCTGAGAGCTTAAATCAAAAATTGGAAAAATAATTCTTCCCCGAAACCTATCATAATAATTTCTGGTCTTTTCGGACTTTAAAACTAAACCCGCTTTTTCTACTTCTTCCCTCCTATAATTTTTGCTGACTAAAAAATTAGAAAGACCTTCCCAAATATCAGGAGCATAACCCAATCTCCACTTCTTTATATTTTCTTCTTTTATTCCCCTGTCTAAAAGATATTTTTTTGCCTCCTTGCCAGCCAAGCTCTCTTCAAGCTGCTTCTCAAAAAAACGGCAGGATAATTCAGAAATTTCGTAAAGACGCTGCCTTTCTGTTTTTAGTTTTGGGTCTTGTCTTTTTAGCTCAACGCCGGCTTTTTGGGCTAAAATCCGCAAAGCATCGCCGAATTCTACGCCTTCAACCTTCATAACAAACTTGAACATGTCTCCGCCGATATCACAGGCCCCAAAACAATGCCAGATTTGACGGGCTGGAGAAATAAAAAAAGAGGGCTTTTTTTCTGAATGAAATGGACAGAGAGCTCTATAATTTGCCCCGGCTTTGTGCAATTTAATATAGCCGCGAATAACTTCTACAATATCGAGACGGCTCTTAATTTCGTCAATTGGAGAACTTAGCATATTTACAAAATTATCATATCATAAACTTCTTAAAAGGGCAATTTCTGTTTCAACAGTTTTTTAACATTTATGCTTGACATAGAGCATTTTTAGAACTAAAATTAAGATATTAAATTAGGAATGTAAAATGGAAATCCCGTTAAATCGGGATTTTAAAGATAAAAAAACTTAAAAAATGCCTAGAAAACCAAAAGTAAATAAAGTTTTATTTTTACAGTGTTTTCCCTTATGGGGATCGGGCTCTGGAACTTATGTAAGAGAGTTGGCTTTGGAGGTTAATAAATCTAAGAACATAAAAGCGGCTATCGTCTGTCCAGAAAGCAAAGAAAAGCATGCTGGAGTAAAAATTTATCCCCTAGAACTTCCCTTCCCTGTTGCTTTTACCGGCCATCCTAATTGGCCGGTTTGTAAATTATACAAAAACCTTACCCCAAAAGAATTATCTCGGGTATTTAACTTTTTTCTAAGAAGTGTAATAAATGCAGTAGATGATTTTAAGCCAGACCTTATTCATGTCCAGCACATCTCCGTTCTTTTATGGGTAGCAAACTTCATAAAAGCATTATACGGGATTAATTTCATCGTTACTTCCCATGGAACAGGTGTTTTAGCCGCTTCTGAACGTAAAACTTATGTTCCTCTTTCTCAGGACGCCTTAGGAAAAGCAAAAAAAATAGTAGCTGTAAGCGGAGATACAAGAGATTGGCTCTTGGAAACTTTTGGCAAGGATTTCTGGCGCAAAACAAGAATTATTCCGGGCGGTATTTATCTTGATAATTTTCCGGCAGAAAAAAAAATAAGGATTATCAATAAAAAATATAAATTAAAAGACAAGAAAGTTGTTCTTTTCTCAGGAAAACTTACTCCCCAGAAAGGCGTTTTTTATCTTATAGAGGCGGCTCAAAATATTAAAGGAGATGTTTATATAATTGGAGACGGTCCTGAAAAGAAAAATTTGGAGGACTTAGTATATAAATTTAAGCTGCATAACGTTCACTTTTTGGGTTATATGGGAGACGATAAAAAAGAAGAACTGGAAGAATTTTATTACCGAGCCGATGTTTTTGTTGCCCCCTCTGTCTGGGATGAACCATTAGGGCTAGTAATTTTAGAAGCAATGGTTACAAAAACTCCGGTGATTGCTACTAGAAAAGGAGGAATACCATTAGCCGTAAAAAATGGAGTAAATGGATTCCTGATTAGACCTAAAAACAGCCGACAAATAGCCGAGGCCTGCAATAAATTATTAGAGAATGATGAGTTAAGAAAAAAGATGGGAGATGCCGCCAGAGAAACTGTTAAGAAAAAATTCACCTGGAAGAAAATTGCTCAAACATATATAAGAATTTATACAAAGGCATATAGAAATGGGAATAATAAAAAGAAAAAGAACGGAAAAAAGACAAGTTCAAAACAAGAAAAGAAAAAGAAACCATTAAATCTTTTTAGAATATTTAAGTTGAGGAAAAGAGCTTCGTAACTAGAGAATATAGATTTAAAAAAGGACTCCGTTAGAAGTCCTTTTTGATTGCCTCAAGGGCAACAGGAATTTCTTTTTTTAAAAACTCTTTTAGTTTCACCATTTGCGGCATGGTAAAAGTCCTGCCCTTATATTTTTCATCTATCATTTGCTCTTTGTAAGTCGCCAGATAAGCAGGATCTGCCCAATGAGGGTCATCCGGAAGACGAGGATAAACGTGGAGATGAACACTTCTTCTCCCTCTTCCTTTTTTCACTTCTTTAAGACCACCGTTTGGTTTCCTAAAAGACCAGTTGGTATTACATTGAATGTTGCAATGAGGAGCTAAACCCGTCCTTTCCACTGCCTTTTGAACCACAGCTGCTATTACACTCAGTTTGGCAAAAAAGACATAATTCTCGTAGGGAACTTTTACTGCCCCTCCTTTGTGTTCCACTAAAATATGGCCACCGTGGTCAGCAGGACGATTCGGGTTCTCAAGAGTTCTTACACGAAAATTACTATTTTCCCAGAGAATCCAATAAGGTAAATCTGCGTCGTTAACAAACTCAACACTTCCTGTATTAGCTTCCATTTCTTATCTCCTTTTTCTGTATTTTTTCTTTTTTATATTTTCAATGAACACTTACATTATACTCCTTTTTATCATTTTTGTCAATAGTTTTTTCTTTTCTATTCCTACTATGGTATAATGAATTATTAAAGGTTAATTTTACATAGAGATATGGTTAAAAAACTAAAAATTGCAATCATAGTCCCTCCTTTCACTACTGTGCCTCCGCCCGGACAAGGAGGGACAGAAAGAATTGCCGATGAAATGATAGAGAGCTTTGTTAAAAAAGGTTACAAAGTAACTCTTTTTGGAGCTGGAAAATATAAAGGTTCTGCAAACTTCATTCAGATTTTCAAAAAAACAATAACTGAAAGAAAATTTGATACCGTTTATTTAGAGGCCTCCAGGCCTTTAAGAATTGAAAGCGCTTATATAGCCAGAGTAATGAAAGAAATCATAAAAAGAGAGGGAGAATTTGATGTCATTTTTAATCACGCTAGGGGCGGATATCTTTTCCTGCCTCTTTCTCTTTTTATTAAAACTCCGATAGTAACTATTTTTCATCTACCGATTTTTAAAGAAATAGCTGATGTCCTTGCTTCTTACAAAAAGCCAAACGTTATTACGATATCAAATAATCAAAGAAAGGGATTTACTAACATTAACTATTTGGGAACAGTTTATAATGGAGTAAATCTTTCAGAGTTTGAATTTTGCGAGAAGCCAAAAGATTATTTTCTTTATATGGGAGCTTTGGCAGAACATAAAAATACAAAAGATGCAATTTTGGCAGCAAAAAAAGCTAAAATTAAATTAATTTTAGCTGGCGGGAAAAAAAGAGAGCCATATTTTTCAAAAGAAATAAAGCCCTTAATTGACAATAAGCAAATTAAATATGCAGGAGAAGTAATTGGAAAGAAAAGAATTGATTTATATAAATACGCCAGAGGTTTTCTTTTCCCGATTAAATGGCAAGAGCCCTTTGGCCTTGTAATGGTAGAAGCTATGGCTTGTGGAACACCGATTATCGCTTATCCAAATGGGGCTGTTCCGGAAGTTGTCAAAGATAAAAAAACTGGTTTTATTGTAAAAAATGTTGGTGAAATGGTAAAAGCAATTAAAAATATAGATAAAATTGATAGAAAAAAATGCAGAGAACGAGTTGAAAAACATTTCTCTCTTAAAAAAATGGTTGATGATTATGAAAAGATAATTAAAAAATTAACATGAAGAAAAAATTAAGAATTGCTCAAGTAGCTCCTCTTTGGTTCCCGATTCCTCCTAAAAAATACGGTGGAGTAGAAAGGATTGTCCACTATCTTACCGAAGGACTGGTTAAAAAGGGGCATAATGTTACTTTATTTGCTTCTGGAGATTCAAAAACAAAAGCTAAATTAGTTCCGGGATGGCCTCAATCTCTTAATAAAGAAAAAATTAAAGGAAAACCAATATCTTGGAAGAATTCTGTTTTTCCTCTATTAAATATATCTCAAGCTTTTGAGCAAGCTCACAAATTTGATATCATACACATTCATGAAAATAAATTATGTCTATCTAACTTCTTTACCAGTTTTATAAAAACACCTGTGGTAATAACTATTCACGATGAATTCCCTACTCCAGAATTTAAAAGCCGCTGGGCGCTTTTTACAAAATATAAAAAAAATAACTATATAAGCATAAGCAAATCTCATCAAAAATTAGGAAAAAAAATAGGAATAAATTTTGTGGATAATATATATAACGGAATTGATTTTAGTCTTTTTAAGTTTAATAAAAACAAAGGTGAACATCTAACTTGGTTAGGAAGATCTGCTGCTAAAAAAGGGGCGGAAGAGGCTATTATTATTGCCAAAAAAGCAAAAGAAAAATTATTATTAGCGGGAAGAATAGATGTAAATAGCCCTGTTTCATTAGAATATTATCGTAATCACATGAAACCTTATTTTAATAAGAATATAAAATATATTGGAGAAGTAAATGATTCTCAAAAAAATAAATTTCTTGGCAATGCAAAAGCTTTATTATACCCTATTTCTTGGGAAGAACCATTTGGATTAGTAATGGCAGAAGCTTTAGCTTGCGGAACACCGGTGATTGTTTTTGACAGGGGTTCGGCCAGAGAAGTGATTAAAGACGGAAAAACCGGCTTTATTGTTAAAAATATCAGAGAGGCAGTTGCAGCAGTTAAAAAAATAGACCAGATTGATAGAAGAGATTGTCGAAAATGGGTAGAAGAAAACTTCAGCATTGAGAAAATGGTTGATAATTATGAAAAATTGTATTATGACATATTAAAGAAATAATCAAAAAAACAAAAAGGCGAATTTTAAAAACCATAGGTTTAGAAAATTCGCCTTTTTGTTTTTATTTCCTTGAAAGATTGGAACTGCTTTTTATTTGGCCATTAGGGATATAGTGAATTGTTCCTTCTAAATCTTTGACGATTGTCCTTCTTAAAGTCAAATCTACAACTTTTCCTTTTTTGCCGCTAATATCCACTTCTTCCCCTACTCGATATTGGTCTTCAAGTAGAATAAAAAGTCCGGCTAAATAATCCTGAACTAAATTCTTAGACCCCATGCCAATAGCTAAACCAATTAAGCCCGCACCGGCTAAAAGAGGAGTGGGATTTACTCCAAATTCCGGAAGAATTGTCAAAATTGCTATTATCCAAATCACTATTTTCAAAGTAGAGCAAAAAACCTTACTAAGAGTTTTTCCTCTTTGTTCTTGAATCTTGCCGTTTCTTCCTATCATCTCGCTTTTTTCAATAAGAGTTTTTATTAATCTAGAAATAAAAACTTTGCTAATTCTGCCAACCAACCAAGCTATAAATAAAATTACAACTACTTTTATCCCATGGGAAATAACCCAGGATATTAAACTTTGAAGAATATCTTGATAATTTATATTCATATGTTTTTAGGTTATTTTTAATTCTGCGGAAGGGGTGGGATTCGAACCCACGGTAGTTTCCCACACACGCTTTCCAAGCGTGCACCTTAAACCGCTCGGTCACCCTTCCCTATCTCGGCAGCTGTGAAATTATTTTTGAAATTATTGGATGTTTTGCCCCAAATTTGTAATTTAAAAGTTTCAGAATCATTAAAAAGTCCAAAATTTCTTCTTTTAGAGTTTCGGGGCCAATAAAAATTTCAGTCAATTGCTTAAACAAATTCACGGCGTAATTATTTAAAACCTCGTAATCTGCTTTTTCTTTTAACCAACCAATTATTTTTTTAAATTCTGCCCTATCCAACCAAACTCCATGGCAAAGATTGCAAACATCAACAATAATCCCTGAATCTCCATAATATACCTCATAAAGAGGCATTCGGCAAGAGGGACAAAGCCGTCTTCCGCGAGAAATTTTGAATTCTTTTTCATTTTTCCATAAATCAATATCAAACCATCCTAAATTTCCATCTTTTTCATCTTTTACCAATCTTAATTCTTCCTCTTCAAACCAAAGCCCAAGACAACTCTGGCAATAATCTATTTCAACATTACACAAAATTGAGCTTAATAACGACTTTTTACAAATCGGACATTTAAAATCAGTAGCAGTATCAGGCGCTAATAATTTTTTCTTTCTTTTTTTTGTCTTTTTTTTCATAATTAATAATATTGCTACATTTTTAGTCCCCTTAATGCTTTTGTTCTTTCCTCTACCGGAGGATGGGTCATAAATAATTTAGTCAAAAAGCTCTTAGATTGTTTGCCCCTAAACGGAGAAGCAAAATAAAGGTGAGCGGTAGAGTTATTAGCTACTCTTAAAGAATGCGGATCCTGAGAAATCTTTTCTAGGGCTCTTGCTAATCCTTCTGGATATCTTGTCAAAAGAGCTCCGGTAGCATCGGCTAAAAACTCTCTTTTTCTGGAAATTGCTAATTTTATTAAAGTAGCAAATAAAGGAGCCAAAATAGCTAAAGCCAAAGCAACCAAAAGCATAATTATTCTCATTTGTCCTCCTTCCCGGCTGCTTCGCCTGGAAGAAAATCCACTATAAAGACTAATTCTGAAAAAAAGATCGGTTATTATCACCACCACTCCAACCAAAACAACTATAATTGTTGATAATAATATATCTCGGTTACCGATGTGAGATAACTCATGGGCAATAACGCCTTCCAATTCAACTCTCTCAAGTTTGGCAAGCAATCCCTTAGTTACCGCTATTACTGCGTGTTTTGGATCACGACCAGTAGCAAAGGCGTTGGGCTGGGATTCATTTATAATATAAATTTTGGGAAGAGAAAGGCCGGCAGTTATACAAAGATTTTCAACCAGTCGATAAAGTTCGGGGTTGTCTTTTTTCTCAATTAGCTTGGCATGGCTCATTGCCAAAACAATTTTATCAGAATACCAATAACTAAAAAAGCTTATCAAGATGCTATAAATTACGGCTATCCATAAAATAACATAACTTCCCAGAAAATAAGAAA
>Ga0114923_10003638_pt1 | contig 10382 bp, 7 predicted proteins | sample SumtaG_FD_89578 | JGI IMG/M metagenome (GOLD analysis project Ga0114923, IMG submission 89578) | Deep subsurface microbial communities from Indian Ocean to uncover new lineages of life (NeLLi) - Sumatra_00157 metaG | ecosystem: Environmental > Aquatic > Marine > Oceanic > Sediment | place: near...
GATTAAAGATAAGAAGAAAACTTGGTGGAAGAACTTGCTCTTCAAGAGGACTATTAGTTGGCATTGCCAAATGTGGTTTATGCGGTGGTGTTACTTTTGTGTCTCATTTTACTCATTGGTATGCTTACACAAAGAATAAAAAAGACAGAGGAAAGTATAAAAAAACATTAGTTTATTTTTGTTCTAATTATTCTCAATATGGTAGGTCTGGATGTAGTAGGAGATATGTAATGTCTAAGCAAAAACTGGAAGCCTTAGTTATTAAAGAAATAAAAAAACTAGCCAATAGCAAAGTAGCTCGTGAGGCTTTTATTAAAGAAATCAAGAAAAACAATAAAAGCAAAATAGCAAAAGATATTAAAGTCATTGAAGAAAGCATTGGAAAACTGGACTTCAGGAGAAAAAGACAAAAATTAGCCTTTGAAAATGCTGTTATATCCTTGGAAGAATTTACAGAGGATGGCAATGAAATACAACAGAAGAAAGATAGCTTAGAACAGGAACTTGAAAATATGAAGAAAGATTTAAACAGAGAAGAGGAAATTGCCAGCAAAAACAGGAACACCATTTTAGCCTTAGCTAACTTTGACAAGATATGGGAAAAGGCAGATTTTGCTAAAAAGAAAGAGTTGTTTCAAACAGTACTAAATAAAGTAATTGTTAAGGATGGGAAGATAGAAATTCTATTTAATAATTGTGGTACTTAAAAAAAACGGGTATTTTTTCTATAATGGAATTATGCATTCTTTAAGAAATTGTTATAAAAATTTAAAGTCAAAATATTTAGTTAAAAAAGACTATTCTTTATCTCATCAAGTAAATTTTCAAAAACATAAAGATTTACCAATCCATAGATGGTTGAAATATCGTGAAGGTTATTCTGTTAAGTTAGTGCAAAACACAATAAATGAATTAGGTATCAAAGGAGCTGTTTTTGACCCCTTTTTGGGAAGTGGAACTACCACATACGCTTCAGCATTATTAGGTCTTAAAAGTTATGGTATTGAAATTAATCCATTTCCCGCATTTGTATCAGAAGTAAAAACTCGTAAATATGAAAACTATTTTATTAATAATTTTGAAAAATTATTACCTAAAATATTGAGAAACAATCAGCCAGTAAAAAAACCTGAATTGAGAATTATAGATAAAGCTTTCAATAAAAATGTTCTTAAGTCATTATTAGTGATTAAAGCGAATATTGATAAGATAAAAAAACCAAAGGAGAAAAAATTGGCTTTCTTTATCTGGTTGTCAATAATTGAGGAGGTTTCTAATACTTTTAAAGAAGGAAATGGAATTAAATATAAAGGCAAATTTGGGCATAAGCGTCCCCCAAGAAAAGACTCTTCTAGCTACAAAGAATATCAAAAAAAATTAAAAAAGTGTCAAGATAATGATGGTTGGGAGTCAAAAGATGTTAATAAAACCTATCAACGCAGGTTTTATCAAGTGTTAGAAGATTTACATTCAGTAGATTACAGTAGCTTAGTTGAGCCAGAGGTAATTATTGGTAATGCAAAAAACCTTAAAAAACACTTAATTGACTCATCGCAAGATTTTCCAGGAATAAGTCTAACAATATTTTCCCCTCCATATGCTAACTGTTTTGACTATTATGAGATTTTTAAACTAGAACTATGGCTCGGAGGATTTATTAATTCATACGACGATTTTAAAAAACATAGACGTGAAAGCATGGTCTCCAATCTTAACGCTAATCTGAATGATATTTTCTACGAAAATGGAAGTTTAAATATATTGCTAGATAATATAAATATTAAAAAACTTTGGGATAAAAGAATAATTGATATGTTGAAAGGTTATTTTAGAGATATGTCAACAACTTTAAATGAACTTTGGCAGGTAACAAACAATATGGGTTATGTAGTTATTGTTGTTGCAAATTCTTCATATGGTGATGTAATTATTCCAACTGACTTACTTCTGGCGGAAATAGGGGAAAATATCGGATTTAAAGTGATAAAAATAGTTGAAGCTAGGTCAACAAACAGTAGCTCTCAGCAGATGAAGAGATATAAGGCATTAAACCTAGATACTTCATTATTAAGAGAAAGTGTTGTTTATTTACAAAAACTATGAAGAAATATCAAAAAGTTAAAGAATTACCAGATAAAATTAATGATTTTAATTCCAAAAAGTTTATAATTTCGTCTAATAGTGTAAATGATTTCACTCATATTTTTCATAAATATCCTGCTAAATTTATTCCTCACATTCCAAGATGGGGAATTAAATTCGATGGCTCAGGTGAGTTATTGGTTATTGACCCATTTTGTGGAAGTGGAACATCAAACTTAGAGGCATTACTCTTAGGACACGCTTCTATCGGTTTTGATATTGACCCATTAGCCATTTTAATCTCAAAAGTTAAGATTACTCCGATAAAAAATTCTACTTTAAATTTAGTTAAAAAAAAGATTTTTGTAAAAATGAAAAAGTTTGACCCAAGCCTAGATTACACTTATCCAGATATTGAAAATTTTGACCATTGGTTTTCTAAAGATGCAAAGAAAAAAATTGCATTCTTGAAAGAATTAATAATTCAATTAGGCAACACTGATATTAGAGATTTTTTTATAGTTACCTTGTCGTCAATTATCAGACAAGTTTCAAATGCAGATAATCAATCTCAGAAAACATACGTTTCTCATACTTTAGAAAAAACACCTCCAGAGGTTTTTTCTTTTTTTGAAAAAAGAGTTGATTTATACATGGAAAGAATGGGTCGACTTTTTAAAAAGATAAAAAAGAATAATAATATAATTTTAAAGTTAACAGATACGACGGATGATTACTCAATTACTATTGATAAATTTTCTAAAAAAAGACGTCGTTTAATTATTACATCACCGCCGTACATTAAAGCTATTGACTATATTTACAATCAAATGCTTGAGTATTTTTGGCTAGGTGACATTCTAGGCATTGAAAGTAGAAAAAAAATGAATGAATACAAGCAAAATTATATTGGCACAAAAAAAGTTTTTATCAAAGAGTATAAAAACTATAATTTTTCTCATTTAAAAATAGACGAGTTAGACCAAGTGATAAAAAAAATAGAGAGAAAAAGTAAAAAACATGCTTATATTACCTATAAATACTTTGACTCAATGAAAAGGAATTTAACAATATCTTCTAATATTTTAAGGAAAGGAGAGTATTATCTCTTGGTGGTAGGAAATACTTGCGTATCTGGTGTAAAGGTTAATACAGCGAGATTATTAGGTAAAATTGCGTCTAGATGTGGATATAGGTTAAAAGGCCTCTTTTCTTATAAGATTAGAAATCGTTATATGAGATTTGATAGAAAAGGAAGGGGAGGGATTGTTGATGAAGATAATATTTTAATCCTAGAGCATATCTAATAAATTTGGTAAAATCGTGTCATGGATAATTTACCATGGCATATTCCCAAAAGGTCAAGCTTACTACAAGTAATAGGGTCATTACATATAATTAAAAAGCTTGGTCTTGATGGAAAAAAATGGTCAAAAGGTAATGCAAAAAAATACAACCAATCTTTAGGAACATGGGGGTTAACTACTAAAGGTGGTTCTTTATCTTCAACCGCAAGAGAAACCCTAGAAGCTCTGATAAAATTTTTAGGATTTTTCTATATTGATGAAGAGCATAAAATTCATATTACTCCAGCAGGACATAAACTAATAGAAGAGTTTTCATCTTTCAAAAAACCTAATAAACCAATTACTCTAACAGAGAGCAAAAAGTTATTTAATTTCACTAAATCAGTTGTTGTAAAAAACCAACTAGTGAAGTTAGTAATAAGCAATCCTGCAATTAAGGAAAGGCTTCTTGGTAAAAACACTTCAGTTAAACCATTTATTGAAACGTTGAAATATCTTATAGATGAAGAAGTAAATTATTTAAGTAGGGAAGAAATGGCAATGTTCGTTTTCTTTCAAGAAAAGCCAGAAGATTACAAAAATATAAAAAAGAGCATTCTTGACTTTCGTAAATTATCAGATATTATTCAAAGAAAAAAAGCGGAAGAGTTTGCCAAAAGCTACATTGGCAACAAAATATACGGAGAGTCTAGCGCCACTGTTAAATATTGGGAAGCGATAGTAAAAACAAGTGGACTTATAGATAGAGGTAAAATTGGTTTTTACCTAAATAACAGCAAAAGTGAAGTTAAGGGAATTATTAACTCATATGAGTCTCCAAATCCAAACTTATTTGATGAAGAAAAATTATGGTGGGAATACTACGGAAATTATAAGATATTAAGGTATCCTAGAAAATTAAATTACCATTTCCCTAATCTTCGGGATTTCAAGTTGCTACTTACTTATAAGCCAGCAACCAAAGTGTTTCTAAATTACTTTACACCTAAGTTGAAAGTAGATGGTGATAGTCATGTAGAAGTGATAGTTTTTCCAGATGTTAACTACGATTTTAATTTAAAAGTATTGATAGATGATTCAGGTAAATTTAGAGATATAAAATTCACTAATAAATTTACCTTTACTAGAGATGAATATACGAAAGAATCTAAAAATGATTGTAAGGTATTAACTACATCTCCCAAGCAAGCTTTTTTTAAGGATGAATTAAAAGAAATGCTAACCAATAATAAAATTTCTTCTAAATATATTAATTCAATAGCTCAATTATTAATATTACTTGGGGAAGTTAAAAACCGAAGTCAGGCAATGGAATATATAAAAAAAAGAAAAGCCTTGATTAAGGGGGGTAGATTTGAAAAACTCTTTTACGAATTATTACTGGAAAAAGAAAAGCTTAAGATAATTGATAAAGTTATTGAATGGAGAGGTAGAGAAAAATATGGCATCTATTATCCTAGTTTAGCTGGTAAAGGGTTTGAAACAGATATAGAGTTTAGGGTTAATAACTATTATTTTGGACTTGAGTTAACAACAGCAATGGGAAGGCAACAATGGAAAAGTGAGGCAGAGTCAGTTACCGACCATATAAGAAACCTAAAAGCAAACTTAGAAACAAAAAGGAAGAAATATCATGTAGTGGGTATTTTTACAGCACCAAAAATTACTGAGTTTATGCAGGCTATTTGTTTTTATTTTAGTAAAATAATTTATAAAGTTCCCATTTTAGCCATAGAGTCAAGGGAATTCTTTGAAATTTTTGAAACCTCTAAAAACAACAATCAGTTTATTAAGAAAATTAATAAGCATTGTCGAAGATTACTTAACATAAACTTAAAATAATAAGATTATTATTAACCTTATGTTATCAATTACAACCACATACTCAACACCATCAGCTCATATATTAAGTCAATGAGGGCCTCAAATGTAGATGCAGCCCTGTATTATTTAGCCAGAATGATTGCTTCTGGAGAAGACCCGCTTTTTATTGCCCGAAGAATGGTTGTCTTTGCTTCAGAAGATGTAGCTTCTCCTACTGCCATTGTTGTTGCTGATGCAGTTTTCAAGGCTTGTGAAGCCGTTGGTCTGCCAGAGTGTCAGGAAAACCTGGCTGCTGGGACAGTTTATTTAACTCAATCTGAAAAAGACCGTTCAAGCTATGATGCCTATATGAAAGCCTTAGCTGATGTTAAAAAGTACGGTAACCTGCCTATTCCGCTTCATCTCAGAAACGCCCCCACCAAATTAATGAAAAAGCTAGGCTATGGCAAGGGTTATCAACTCTATCCTGATAAGGATAAGAGTTTACTGCCAGAAAAGCTAAAAGGGAAAAAGTATTATCAAAAAAAATAATGACAAAGAATCAAAATTCAACACCTTATTCTATTTTTATTGAGAATCGACCAATAAGAATTGCCTTTCTAGTAAATCCTAAAGACTCAAATGTTTTTAAAACAATGGAGTCAATAATTACTTATAATCAAGGCAAGTGGGGTGGACGCTTCAATCCAATAATTCCCACCAATGGCAAATTTCTTACCAAAAAGTGGTGGCAATTTCTTAAAGAATATGACCCAGATGTGATTAAGTCTTATGTTCCGATAAATAAAACCTTACTCAAGAGATTTAACAATCTATTAACTCCCTATTTAATTGAAGATTTTAATCCAAAGAAAAATCATCCACCATCACTTGTATATTTAGGCGATGAGGGGCTTTCGGTTTTACCAACAAAAAATAATATAGCTAATGTAACAGGCTTTTCTTTAGAGAGGACTCATTTAGTTCTTTTTGAAATTGACAGAAATAAAAGGAGCAACATAAACACTTTTATAAAAATCAATTTTGGGGCTTATGAGCCAATGTTGACAACCTCCAAAATCATAAGACAATTTCCCAATAGGAAAGAGTTTGTAGTTAAAAAGAAAAGCGACCTCATTTCAGCTCTTTCAAGCTTAAATACTTTTGATACTTTTATTTATCCAAGTCAAATGTGTAGTTTTCCTTCCCATTCAGTCAGTAGTAAATACAAACATCAAGAAGAAGCATTTAACATTATCGTTGGTGATTCTTTAAACGATTTACTTTACTATTGGAATCGTGCTTTATCTATTAACGATTTTAGACAACAAAAATTAAATGGGATATGGATTAACCAGAAAATGGCAACTGACCCTAAAATAATAAAAGCTCTCAATGCATGGATAAAAAGAGCAGTAGACCCTGGAGGAAGCCAAAACAAGGATGTCAGATTTGTTAGTTTTTCTTTGAAGAAAAAAGAGCTGGAAGATATTGCAGCCAAAATTTTAGACAAGACATTTTTTCGGAAGAGTGTTGCTACTTATAGGCAACTTATCATTCCTGACATCTCTAGAAACTCATATTTACCACCTATTAAAGAACGCCTGCAAACAATTCGTGCAACTGGGGAAGAAGCTCATCTTTCTGTTCCGCTACCTGAAATTATGAAGGATTCATTTGGGGGACAGTATTGGATGACGGATGTATTTATTGAGTTCAGGCCAGAGAGATTTCCATACATTCAAGGGATAAACTATTGGTGGCAGTTACCGAAACACAACGATATTGCATTATCAATGTTTAATAAACCAGCAAGAATTATGGGGAACGGAATCCCCTCTGTTTTACTTCAAAGAAACTCTATAGATAAATTTCCTAAAAACAAAATAGTGATAGATTTATTAGATGATGCCAGATTGTTTAGAATTATATTTATGGGAGATAAAAGACCTGTGTATACTTCTGACCCCAGAGCTAATTTGGTAAAGCGTCCTTATGGAGATATTGCTCGTTCTGATAAAGGAAGATACTTGACAGGAATAATAGATTTATTTGGATATTTATATTATGCAATGAAGGTATTCGAAAGTAGATTTTGGCGAAATATGTTCCAAAAACTTTCCCACCAAAACCCCAAAAAAAACATTGTGAGACGGAAAGCAACAATTAACAAACTGAAAAAAAATCTTACAAAAAGAAATCTTGCCTCTGAAGATGGCATTGAATGGCTTACAGATTATGTATTAGAGTTATCTAAACAGGAAGCGGTTTTTAAAAAAGATTTGCCTTATGAAGATTTTGAAAAAAGTTTGAAAGAGGAAATAGACGAATATAATGAATCTCGCAAAAAAGGTGATAAGCACACCGTCGATAAAGAATGGCTTTTAAGAGAAATAAAAAACTTAATAGAGAGTAATATCTTACTATCAGGAGTTAAACCACAGTGTCCTTTATGCGGAACTTCAAATTGGTATCCTTTAGAAGAACTTAAATCACAAGTTGATTGCAAAGGGTGTGGGTATACTTTTATTCTTGGTCCAGAGCAAAAGTGGCATTATCGTCTTAACACTTTGGTTCAATCTGGAGCAGCCCAGCACGGTTTAATCCCAGTAATACTTGTGTTAGGCAATTTGCTTAACGACGCACGGTCTTCATTTATGTTTTACCCGTCAGTTGAAATGTATAGTTGCAAAAATGGCAAGCGTTCTACTGATGAGTTGGATATTGCATGTATCCAAGATGGCAAGCTGATTATAGGAGAAGTAAAAACCTCAAATAGCCTTTTTAGGGAAAAAGATTTTGCAAAAATGAAGAAAGTTGCCGAAAAGGTAATACCCAGTAAAGTTATATTTTCTAGCATGGAAAGAACGGAATCACCATTTATTAAAAAACAAATTATGGCATTGCAAAAGCAGTTAAATAAGTTTGATATTCAAGTGGAATGGTATTCATTACCCCAGTGGACTTTTGAACCAAGGCCTTTATGAGCATTGCAGTCAAAATGATGTATCGTATGTCTAACATAATATTTACTTCAAGTTATAATATATAAAATGGAAGCCACATCATCAGGACTATTAGCAAATTTTATAAATACGATTGTAATTAATATTAACTTTCAAGTTTTATTAAATATATTTCTTTATTCTGTTGCCGCCACATCTGGCATCTTATTTACAAGTAAAATAATTACGTTATTATTCGAGGATTTATTACAATTTATTCGTTTTAAGAAAGAATTGAAATATAAAAATAAAATAGAAGAGATTCGTGAATTAAACAAAAAAATGCACGATAGATTAGTTGAACTTGAGGAGGTAATAAGACTTAAGAAGCTTCCAGGTAAATTATTAAGAAAGAGATTGTTATACAATATGTCAAGGATAGCAAAATACGATAAAACCATTGTTGATGATGTGTATAGTTTACTTGTCAGTTGGGAAATTGCTTTGTCAATCAATAAAAAAAATAATCAGAACTCTGGTAATCTTTCCAAGGAGAAAGCCATTTGTTTTACTTTGAGTAAAAAAATAAAGAAAAAAATTGACAAACTTTTAGTTTAAAAGACACTTTCTTTTTATCAGATATAAATTATCAAGAATACTGTAATTACTCATCTAGAAATCCTCAATCTTAAGAGTTCCTAAAGTAAATAATCATGTCAAAACAAAATTAGAATTGACTATAAAATCTGACTTACTTTCGAAGCTTTTTGATATATTTAATAAATACTTTTTGGAATTTTTCTGCCGTTTCTTTTAACCAAGAAAAATATTCTTCCCAATTTTCCTCCTCATTAATATTTCCTTCTCTAGATAATTTAATTCTGCTTGATTTTTTACCCTCCATACTCAACCATTCTAATTTCTCTGAAAGTTCTTGTTCAATTTTTTCCTTATATTTTTCAAGAGCATAAAAAGTTTCTTTAGAATTACCAATATATATTTCACAAGCAATTAAGTCTTTTTGACTATTCACTGTTAAGGTAATATGGCATTCTGAGCTACCAATACTGATGTCATACCAATGCTGAGGAGATGTTTTTCTAAGTCTTAGTTTCGAAGACTGATTTTCAGCATATTCCTTAAATTTTGTCCAAAAATTTAATTGTAGGATTTTAGTTTCAGTTAAATTCCCCTGAGTTGAAGATTTTTTTATTGCCTTAGCCCAATCATTTGGTTCTGATATTTTTTGAAACTTAGGGGCAAATTCTGAGTTTCCAATTTGCCACAATTCCATCTTGATAAGAAAAAAGTTGGCCTGTTCATCTAAATGGTTATTAAGCCAATCAATTGCTTGTTGATGTTCTTCTCTGGCCTCTTTAACTAACCAAATAATAATTTCAGCATCATATCCAGAAGCATATGTAATCACTTTTCCTAAATGGTCATGATTTGTAGTTTCTAATTGATTTTCAATAATAATTTTTCTGCCTGTATTTTCTTCTTCTGCTAAAATATCTACATTAAATTTTCCTACATTAGCCTCTGTTTGAATCAGTTTTATATCAAGACCAATCTCATCACTCAATAGACTAAGATTTTCTTCTTCCGCCAGCCAATTAGTAAAATCACCAGCTTCATGTTTCCAAGCCTGCCTTAAGCCGATTTTTTTCAACTTCCCTAGATTAACCATGCTATTATTTTATCTTATATTTAGTTAAAATGAAATTAACTATTTGAGAAATCGACAGTAACGAAATACATATATGACGCAAAATCTACCAAAATATTCAGAAGAAAAAAGAAAAGGTAATATAGGTGAAGCTTTTATACAATATCTTTTGTCAAATTTCTGCCTAGTTCATAAAATTGATGGTAGCTATGATGTTGGTAACGATTTTATATGTGAACTTATTAAAGATAAATATCCCACCAACTTACTATTTTATGTTCAGGTCAAGCATTGCAAAGACAAGCCTAGTATAAAACCGCAAACACGCAAATACTGGAAAGGCTCGCCAATACCAGTTTATGTATTTTGGGTTAAAACCAAAGAAAAAACTCCTTTGGTAGCGACGGCCGAAAGTATGCAAAGACTCAATGAACCTTACAATAAAGCTTTTTCTGAGCTAAAAGCTCTTTATCTCAGATATACACCCAAACTTCACAGACCCAAAAAACATAGAAATGTGGACTTTAAGCCTTACGGAGAAAGAGATTTCAAAAGAGACCTAATCGTTGATTACGC
>Ga0114923_10003639_pt1 | contig 10377 bp, 8 predicted proteins | sample SumtaG_FD_89578 | JGI IMG/M metagenome (GOLD analysis project Ga0114923, IMG submission 89578) | Deep subsurface microbial communities from Indian Ocean to uncover new lineages of life (NeLLi) - Sumatra_00157 metaG | ecosystem: Environmental > Aquatic > Marine > Oceanic > Sediment | place: near...
AGTCTGGCTATCGGCAAGCACGGGCAGAATGTCCGGTTGGCTGCCAGGCTGGCCGGCTGGGATATCGATATACTAACACCGGACGAGTACAATCAGGGCATCGAACGATTGACAAGCTGCGTCAAGACTGTAGAAGGTGCTGACGATACAATGGTTGACAAGCTGATAGCCTTGGGCACCATATCTGTTCAAGACATGGAGGATGTAGGGGTCGAACCATTAATTAACGAGCTGAAGTTCGATTCGGACATCGCGGAAAAACTGGTTGCGGCAGCAGCCGAAGAAGTGAAACGTTTGGTGGCTGAGTCAAAACAAAACGAGGCGGACAAGCAGCTGGCCCAACAGACAAAAACAACGGATAACGAACAATAAGCGTATCTTGTGAATCGTAAAGCCCGTCGATACTGAACACGGCTGAGATTGGAGATTTGTTTTTGGCTACTACAAGAGTTTACATTTTGGCCAAGGAACTTGGTGTAAAAAGCGCTGCTATTGTCAAGAAGTGCCAAGATGAGGGTCTGGACATAAAGAACCATATGTCGGTGATATCGGCTGGTCTGACCGCAACTATCCGGGAGTGGTTCAGCGAAGGGGAAAATATTACAACGGTTGAGACGTCCGAGAAGGTGGACCTGGATAAGGTCCGAATCAAAAAGAAAGTAAAGCGAAAACCACCGGCGAAGAAAACAAAAGCTCCAAAAGCTAAGGCTAAGCAGGTAAAGCCACGTACCAAGCGAACTAAGACAGCAGCCAAACCGGCCGCTACAATAGAAGCTGAACAAAGTGAGCAAGAAACGGCTGCTGCGGTAACTGCAGAAGAGCCACCACTCATAGAAGAACAGATAACAGAAGAACCACAAGAGCGGGAACCGGAGCCGATACTACCTGCTGGGCCGATTTTGGAAAAGCCCGAGCCGGCTCGACTGAGCGGACCACAGGTTGTTCGGGTCGAGGCACCGGAGCCGTTACGACGGCCGAGGCCGAGACCGAGAGTCAGGTATGATGCACCTGTTACTGAGCCGTTGATGTACAGCGAAAAGGAGCAGAAAAGTTCAACTCTGGCTCCATCCAAGGAAAAGAAACAATTACCAAAGCGATACAAAGAGAGAACACATGGGCGAAGGCGAGACGAGCGAGATTCGGAGGTAGCAAGGAAACCTAAACTCGGTAGCAGATGGCGACAAAGAGATATTGAGGAAAGACAAGCCCGGCTTGATGCCGCCGGCGGTGAAGGCCTGCGATTAAGGCCGATACGTAAAATTGCCGCCAGGCTCAAACGCGGCGTTGCTGCTGTCAGGCCGAAAAAAGCCGTTGTAAGCGAGCCAATCACAGTAAAGGATTTATCTGCAGCTTTGGCGATTAAATCAACGGACATTATCAGCAAGCTAGTACAACAGGGTGTAATGGCCACAGCCAATGAGGTCATAAGCAACGACGTTGCGGAACTGGTTGCTCTGGAGTTCGAGACTGAGTTGACGGTACAATCCAAAAGCACACTGGAAGAACAGATAGGGTCTGAATTTGAAGAACGCCAAAGAGACAATCTCCAGAGGCGAACGGTGGTTGCTGCAATGCTTGGGCACGTTGACCACGGCAAGACCAGCCTGCTGGACAAAATTCGGTCGACTCAGATAGCAGCCGGCGAAGCGGGCGGCATCACCCAGCATATCGGAGCATCCGAAGTTATCTGGGACAATAAGAAAGTAACATTTCTCGATACTCCGGGACACGAGGCTTTTACGGCTATGCGTGCCAGAGGTGCCAATATGACTGATGTTGTGGTGCTCGTGGTTGCCGCCGACGATGGGGTGATGCCACAAACCGTCGAGGCGATAGCCCACAGCAAGGCAGCAAATGTGCCGGTTATTGTGGCACTGAATAAAATAGACTTGCCCGGCTGCGACGTAAACCGTGTTTACTCCCAGTTGGCCGAGCATGAGCTGACGCCGGCTGAGTGGGGAGGCCAGACCGAAGTCGTCAAAACCAGCGCAGTGACCGGTGAGGGTATAGATGATTTGCTTGAATCTCTCGATTATGTAGCTGAACTGCTTGAACTCAAGGCCGATGATACAATCCCTGCAACAGGATGGGTCGTTGAGGCGAGGATGTCGGCACGGCGTGGTCCTGTGGCAACTCTGTTAATCAAAGAGGGCCAGCTGAAAAAGGGCGATGTGGTATTAGCCGGCGGTGCCTACGGAAGAGTAAAAATGTTGAAAAACAGCTATGGCAAAAACACAAAGACAGCTACAAACTCTATGCCGGTGGAGATAACAGGCCTGAGCGATGTTCCCCAGGCTGGGGACAGATTTTACCGTCTGGACGACATTAACAGGGCCAAGGCCGCCGCCGAGGAAAACCAAATACGCTCAAGAGAAAGCTCTCTGATAGAACGCAGGCAGGTAACACTGGATAATCTATTCAGCCAAATAGAGGCGGGCAAGACCGAAGAGTTGGATCTTATCATCCGGGCCGACGTACAGGGTTCTATCGATGTTTTGACAAAATACTTGTCTGAGTTGAGCACCGAGGAGGTAAAGATTAATATCCTGCACTCGGCACCAGGCGGAATTACGGAGGGTGATGTTGTGCTTGCTGAGGCCTCAAACGCCATTATCATCGGCTTTAACGTCGTCCCCGAAGAATACGCAGCCAAGACCGCAGAAGCCAAGGGCGTGGAGGTAAGACTCTACAATGTCATCTACCGTATAACCGAAGATCTGCGAAAATCAATGGTCGGCCTGCTTGAGCCGGAAGAGATAGAGAACTCGCTCGGCAGAGCTGTGGTAAGAGCTACGTTTAAGGTTTCACGAGTTGGTACAGTGGCCGGCTGTTATGTCAGCAGCGGGTACGCGAGCAAGAATGCAAAGATGCGATTGATACGTGACAATATTGTACTCAAAGACAACCTGAGTATAGAGTCGCTAAAGCATTTCAAGGACGACGCTCGCGAGGTCAAGACGGGTCTCGAATGCGGAATTAAGGTGGCGGGATTCGACGACATTAAAGTCGATGACGTCCTTGAGTTCTACGAAATCGTGAAAGTAGCCAGAACTCTTAGCTAATTGAATATTGACTATTGACTATTGAAATGGAAGTCCGAGATACGAGCTCCAAAACAATAGTCAATATAAATAGTAAATGGTCAAATTGTGACGCGAAGACAGGAAAAAGTAGCTCGCATGGTAAAAGAAGCGGTCAGTGACGCTATCGCCCACCATCTTAATGACCCACGTATTGAGGGGTTCGTGAGTGTCACAAGAGTTGATATGGTTGCTGATTTGCGTAGTGCCGATGTGTATCTCAGCATTTTTAGCAAGGATGATGCCACACAGAACAAGACTTTCGCGGCAATCACGCACGCAAGGAGCCGAATACAATCACTATTAGCCGGTAAATTGCAGAGCAAATTCTGTCCCGTTTTGCGTTTTTACAGGGATGAGAAATTCAAAAAAACGCTGGAGACTATGAAACTGATAGACCAGGCAGCCAACGAGCTGAAGAAGGAAGAGCCCGAGAAAGACCGGGACGGCGAGACGGTTGGACAGTGAGACGATTGGACGGGCGGGTGGTGAAGTGGTACAACGCTGAACTGTTGCCGCCCACCGGCGGTTCCCTGTAGAGGTCGATATGAAGGATAGCAGAGAGTATTCTAAAAAAATAGAAAGGCTGTATCGCTCACTGAGTCGTAAATATCCGAAACTCCAAAAAGTCATCCATGATGAACCGGCGGATGCACTCGTCTATGCTATTATTGGCGCTGAACTAAGCGAGAAGGCGACACAATCTGCGATTAAGAATTTTGCTGATTATTTCGTTGACTTGAACGATTTGCGGGTTTCGAAAGCAGAAGAAATTATTGAAATGTTGGGCGGCGATACGCCTGTTACAAATGATATAGCTTCAACAATCACCAGGGTCCTGGGGGCTATATTCGACGAATATCATAAAGTCAGCTTAGAGTCGCTGAAAAGAATAGGCAAACGTCCAGCCAAACAAGCTCTTGAGAAAATGGAAGGTACCAGCCGTTTCATTGTCGATTATTGTATGCTCACATCTCTGCAGGGCCACGCTATACCGCTTGCAAGAAAGATGATTGAATATCTCAGAAGCAACAAGCTGGTCCATCCTAACGCTGATGAGCAGCAGATAGAAGGGTTTTTAGCCAAGCAGATTCCAGCCAGGAATGCTTACGAGTTTTATGCTCTTTTGCGGTGCGAAAGCGAAGCACACAGGGGCAGAAAGAAGAAGAAAAAAGCCAAAACCACTCGGCGAACAACCACGAAAGCAACAACTAAAACCAAAAAGAAAACAAAAAAAAGGAAAAAGTAAAAAGGGATACTCGATGCTCACGAAAATAGCTAGTAGTTAATTAGTGAGTAGTTAATTGACCATTTGACCAGCAGAGATTTGAGATGTCAGAACAAATACTAAAATTAGGTATTCCCACAGGCAGTTTGCAAAAGGCAACGATAGAACTTTTCGGCAAAGCCGGGTTCCACATCGCCGATTCTGAAAGGAGTTATTTGCCTCACATAGATGACGAGCAAATCACTCTTATTATGCTGCGAGCACAGGAGATGGGCAGATATGTGGCCGACGGCGTTCTCGATACCGGCATTACCGGCTACGACTGGATAATGGAGAACGACTGTGATGTGCTGGATGTCTGCGAACTTGCCTACAGCAAAGCCACAAGCAATCCGGCCAGATGGGTGCTGGCTGTTCCTGATGAATCGCAGGTTAAAAGCGCGAAGGATTTGGCCGGCGGTATAATCGCAACCGAGCTGGTTAACACAACAAAGAAATACTTCGCAGACAAGAATATCAACGTAAAGGTTGAATTTAGCTGGGGTGCCACGGAGGTAAAAGCCCGGCTGGTCGATGCGATAGTCGAGCTCACCGAGACCGGCGCGTCACTGCGGGCAAATAATCTGCGAATAATAGATACCGTGATAACCTCTACGACAAGATTTATCGCAAACAAGCAGGCCTGGGGCGATAAGTTCAAACGCCAAAAAATAGAAAACATCTCCATACTTCTTAACGCAGCAATCGAAGCCCGCAGCAAAGTCGGCTTGAAGCTAAATATAAAGAAGGAAAACTTAGAGTCGATATTGAAGATACTGCCTGCTGAAAAGAGCCCGACTGTTTCGAGTTTGACCGATTCTGATTATGTGGCAATAGAAGTGATTATCGACGACAAGGTCGAACGGTCCCTGGTTCCGGCTTTGAAACGCGCGGGTGCCTCAGGCATAATTACTTATCCCCTCAATAAAATTATACACTGATAATTGACTATCGACCGCTCCTGCCCGGCTATCTTCAGAGCTTTTGCGATCATCAATTGTTAACGGGATTAAGATATTTGAATTCGAAGAAGAAGCCGTCCGGTCTGCTGATGCCGTAAAAGACGGATAAGCCAAAATACTTACGCACAGCATCAAACTCAGGCAAAAGACTAAAATTAAACAAATCAAAACCTGCCTGCGAAAACATCAATTGCAGAAAGACCGAGCCGGGGCTCGTCCCGACGCCCATCTCAATGCCTGAATCCTCGGCCTTGCCTTTTCTGCCGCTTTGCTTCAATCCACGCAGGACGGGCCAGAAGAATTCGCCGGAAGCCGCATTGTCTTGCAAACCGGCCAGTCCTACCACCGAAGGAACGGCTGATTTGGCCTTATTAAACCAATTCGCAGAACCCACTGATACGGTCCCGGTACTGCTCAATGCCCGAATGGCTTGTTCAACAACAGATTCACTCGCGAAAATCAGATGAGTGTCAGTGACGGCAAATGCCAACTTAGGCATTTCAGGGGCACTTGGTCCGGCTGGGGCTTGCATCGGTGTTCTATCGCCCGGCCTGGAAGGCGGCAGCATAGTCGGGGGGTCAACTAAATATAGTGTGTAGCCCAGAAGCTCACGCCTGGCGTTAGGATTGTTTGGAGCTATCACTTTGCTGTGCAGAAGCGCCAGAGATTTTTCAAGAGCACTGCGGTCGTTTACCGCCACAGCGATAAGTGATTCTGCTGGTGGTCGCGCACCGGCATTGAAAGGCGGCTTGCCTGTGCTTTGGGCTGTTATAATTTGTGAGCCGAGATGGTCGATAATATCAGCTTTTAGTTGCAGTGGCGGTTCGCCCTGCGGGCTCGGCGGCAAAAGCGGCATATACATCATCGCAGCAAATTGTGGTGAAAAACCGGTAAGGATATTGGCAAATTCACTAAAAGCGTTTTGGATATTCAAATTCACAAATGATACCGAACATACCGAGGCAGAGACAAATTGTGGCGCCCTAAAAGTGGCCGATTCGACATCGAGCATTTTGCAAACACCCTTTTTCCTGCCTTCGATTTTCAGGAATGCTTTTGCGAAAGAAAAGCCCCCGCCCGCCGACGGCAGGCTCCCAGGGTCAATTGAACAACTGAAAGATGCAACATTATCAAGGCCCAGGTTAGCTATTACTGTTTTTATCACGCCGGTGGTATCCTCGGCAATTATTGTTTTGATGATTTGTTTTATATTAACGTAGAAAACAATCCGACCAGGGGCAGAGGGCCGCGTGGATTTTATGGTGGCGGTATAATCGGTGTCGTCGGCCAGTGTCGGGCTGCCGGCACCTTTGATATGTGCGATGACAAATTTGAGAACGTCCGGATTCGTAGACTCTATGAGAGTGTCGTCAATAAAGCAATAGCTTTCATCTGCGGAAGACTGCCCTGTTATCGTTGTGATAGTGACGCCGCGGTAGTCTTCGGTCTTGCGGTAGGCACCGTCTTCGACGTCCTTTTTGACCACTTTATCCACTGCTTCTTTGATTTTGGCTATCGTTTGGCCCCACTGGGTTATGAACAGAAACGGCAGCTCACCGGCATCTTTTGTTTCCGCGGTGGACGGGTTAGACACTATAGCGACGGCCACTCTGCCTTGAGGCAACGCATCTGCCTCAGTAACTACCCTGATAAATTCGTTATCCAGCTCACGGATCTTTTCGCGCCATTTGGTCTTAAAGTCATCGACGAAGGCCGCCATTGCCGGGTCTTTGTAGAGTTTGTAAAAGTTAGTTTTTTCGAACCCCGTTCGGAATCGATTGAAATTGTCGATATCGGCCAGCAGGATTGTTTCAGGAGGAAGAAGCCTGGCTGTTTCGGGCAGCGTTTCGGCACGGACAGAAACAGGCGAGCATAAGAGCATAACAGCACAAGAGCACAAGAACATCAGGACACCGGGCAATTTGCGATTTGTGCGCTTATGAGTTCTTTTTTCAGCATATTTCATTTTGGTACCTTCTCATTTGCCCTTCTTCTTCAGCGGAAATATTTCCGGCTCACCGAAACCTCGGGGAATTTTATACTCAAAGGTCTTCTTATCTATTTTCTTATTGAGCTTTGGCTTGAGAAATTTTATCTCGTAAATATCCTCTTCGGTCGAGACGGCAGCTACTTTCGCCGGCAGTCCCAATTCCTTGTCAATCCAGAAATCGATAGAGATATAATCATCTTTATAAATCGAATCCGGCTTAACCTTCAAATGCAGCTGGATAAAACTTTGCGGTTTGTCCTTTTTCTGTTCAACCAGCTTAACCTCAAACTGCTTCTTCAAATCGTCTATTTTGGTAAAGCCGATTATCGGCAAACTCTTACCGGCCACATCAAAGGCATCCAACGGCTTGTTGGGCTCAGTCAATTCATAACGTTTAACCGCCTTGATTTGATAATCGATATGGGTCAGCCAGATGCCGTCAAAGATAAAACGCTCGATGTATTTTTGCTCTTTTTCATCATCCTGTTTAAGTGTTTCAAAATTTATCCTCAGCTTCGATTGTTTGCCAAACCTTGCATAATACAAAACACCTTTCCTGAGCACCTCTGATTCGAGTAACGGCTGAATGAATTTGTATTCAACCTGTCCCTGATAAGATTTAAGCTCTGCGGTTTTCTGCCTTAATTGTTCTAAGATTGTCTCAACTGAATTGGCATCCGGGCATTTAGGCTGGCAGCCGGCCAGGCCTTCTGTGCAACAACAGGCCCGGCAGGTACTGAATGTCCACAACAAGATAATAGCTACCCTGGTAATCATCTTTTTACTCATTAGTCTGCCTCGGCTTTTCTCTATACGCTATTTTTTATTTTCAATAATTTCAAGTATGCCACTGATGTTTTCGACACAAAAATCTGCGTGCTCGGTGAACTCGCCGGACCAGCTGTGATTGGTCAACAGCACCGCAACGGCACGTGCGGCTTTGGCACAGAGTAAATCGAACAGGTAATCGCCTACCAGCAGTGTTTCTTCCGGCTGCACGCCGAATTGCTCACATAGCTGCAGCACGCCGAAGGCATCGGGTTTGACCGGCCCTTCCTCCCTGCCAATTATAGCGTCGAATTTCAAATTATGCTTGCGGGCGATAGCAAGAGCATTGCTGCGCCTGTTACGGGTCAATACCCCGATATGAATGCCTGCTGCGCGAAGCGCCGAAAGTGTTTGCTTTGCACCGGCGTTGAGCCTGGATTCTGTTACCGCCTTTTGCTCGTGATAGTGCAGTATTTTCTCGACCTCCTGGCGCTGTTGAGCGGTCATTTTTTCCATCAACTCCAGAACGGGCCCGGAATCCCTGGCTAACCCCATCTCTTCGCGAATGGCGTCAAAGTCAAAGTAAGGCTGGGTTATTGTGCCATCCAAATCAAATATTACAGCTTTAATTGACATATCTTGTGTCTCATGAGGCGTATCTTGTATTTCACTTCGCGTTTCACGCTTTTTTCTGCAGCAGCTCAATAAAGTATCGGCAAGCCTGGCCCAAAATTTTACCCTTTCGGACAATTATTCCGGTCGGCCTGACAAAATTCTCATTCGAAAGGGCAATCGCCTTTATCGTGCCGCTGCTGACTTCCTGAAAGATCGCAGTCTGCGGCAGTATGCTTATCCCTGAGTTTATTTCCACCGCTCGCTTGACGGTTTCGATGTTGTCGAATTCCATCACCGGCCGGACAACAATATTGTAACGCTCTAAAATACTGTCTATCCACGCCCGTGTAGGGACACCTTTCCCGAAGGCGATAAATCTTTCAAACTGCAATCTATGAACATCAACCTGTGATTCGTGCGATAAAGGATGTTTCGGGCTGCAGGCCAAAACCAGCGGCTCAGCCTCAAAGTCGTACACTTCCAATCTTCTGTCTCTTTTGGGAACAGCCACAAGGCCGATATCGATATCGCCGGCTAAAACGAATTCATAAATCCTCTCGGCGCTAAAGTATTCAATATGGACATTGACGTTTGGATAGCTGACCATGAATCTTTTAACATAGTCCGGCAGTGTATGCATACCGATACTGAAAATTGCAGCTACGTTTATTCTACTCACAGAGGATTTTTGCACGGCGCTTAGTTCATTCTTTAGCTGTTCATATCTGTCAAGAATGTCTTTGGAGGCCTGGTAAAACAACTGGCCCTCTTTTGTAAGCTCAATGGGTCTTTTCTTTCGGTCGATTAGCTGGCACTTGTGCGCAAGTTCCAGTTGTGCAAGCTGCTGTGAGACCGCCGATTGACTCAAAAGGTGTTTCTCAGCGGTCTTCGAGAAGCTCAATAACTCCGCCAAATCACAAAATATTCTTAGCATTTCTATATGCATTATAAGCTATCCTGATAGATTGTATTATTATTAATACCTTGTGTTAAACCATACAAGTATGTTATCATACTGGTTTGCTATTAACAACGCAATTATGTAATTTTGTTATTAGTTTAACTTATTATAACAGTCGTAGAGAACAGAAATTTTGATTTTTTGTGGAGATTAGTCAAATGGCAGCAAATCCTGTTATCCAAGCCGTTTACGAACAGGTTCTCAAACGTAATCCCGGCGAGGTCGAATTTCACCAGGCGGTAAAAGAAGTTCTGGATTCTTTGGGGCCGGTACTTGATAGAAACCCCGACTATGTCGAGGCAAAGATTCTCGAGCGTCTGGTTGAGCCGGAAAGGCAGATTATGTTCCGGGTGCCATGGCAGGACGACAAGGGCAACATCCACGTCAACCGTGGATTTCGGTTTGAGTTCAACAGCGCGCTTGGTCCATACAAAGGCGGCCTGAGATTTCATCCTACCGCCAATGCGAGCATCCTGAAATTCCTCGGATTCGAGCAGGTCCTCAAGAATTCCCTTACTACCCTGCCAATGGGTGGAGGTAAGGGTGGGTCAGACTTCGACCCCAAGGGCAAGAGCGACAATGAGGTTATGCGTTTTTGCCAGAGTTTTATGACCGAGCTTTTCCGTCATATTGGCCCGGACACCGACGTACCAGCAGGGGATATCGGTGTCGGCGGACGTGAAATCGGCTTTATGTTCGGCCAGTACAAACGCCTTTGCAACGAGTTTACCGGC
>Ga0114923_10003640_pt1 | contig 10376 bp, 10 predicted proteins | sample SumtaG_FD_89578 | JGI IMG/M metagenome (GOLD analysis project Ga0114923, IMG submission 89578) | Deep subsurface microbial communities from Indian Ocean to uncover new lineages of life (NeLLi) - Sumatra_00157 metaG | ecosystem: Environmental > Aquatic > Marine > Oceanic > Sediment | place: near...
TTAAACCAGAAGTTATTTTTCATTTGGCAGCTGAAAATAGTGTTTCTAGTCCAGTTAACAAAACTCTAACTAGCAATGTTATCGGTACCTATAACTTACTTAATACTGCTAAAAATAATCAAGTCAAGCATTTTATCTTTACTTCATCAGCCGCAGTCTATGGTGAATCCAAGGTTTTTCCTATTAAAGAAACTCATCCCACTAAGCCCATTTCAGCTTATGGAATATCAAAGCTTACCGGCGAGCTTTATTGCCAACAATTTCGTGAATTTTTCAAAACCTCGATTTTTAGATTTGCTAATGTTTATGGTCCTGGTCAATCAAGTTTAAACGAAGGTGGGGTAGTAGCTATTTTTATTAATCAATTATTAAATAATAAAAAACCTTTTATTTATGGAGATGGTTATCAAACCAGAGATTTTATTTATGTTTCCGATGTAGTTGATGCTCTTATTTTAAGTCTTAAAAAACCTCAAAATACCACTTTAAACATTGGCTCTAACTCTGAAGTTTCCATTTTAGCCTTACTCAAACTAATTGCCAAATTACTTAATGAACCTGCTGATTTTATTAAAAAACCTCAACGGCTTATAGAGATTAAAAAAAGCCTTTTTAGTTTTAAACTTGCCCAAGAAACTTTAGATTGGCAGCCAACCACTTCACTTAAAAAAGGCCTACTTAAAACTATCGAATATTTTAAAGAATGAAAACTTTAATTTTAATCCTACCAGCCTTTAATGAAGGTCCAGTAATTAAAAAAGTTTTAATTGAACTTAAATCAAAAGTAAAAAATTTGCCTGTTAAAACTAAGATTATTGTTATTAATGATGGCTCAACTGATTCAACTGCTAGAGAAGTAAAAAAAGCTAAAGTTGCCTTATTAACTCACAGGCTAAATCGTGGCTTAGGTGCTTCAATCAGCACTGGCTTACAATATGCCAAGCTTAATCAAGCAGATTTTGCTATTACCATGGATAGTGACGGTCAGCACGATCCTGATGACATTAAATCTATTTTGAACCCTTTATTAAACAATAAAGCCGATATAGTTGTTGGCAGTCGAATGCTTGAAGCCAATAACCCCATGCCTGGTTTAAAAAAGATATTAAATTTATTCAGCAATCTATTTACTAAATTACTATTTGGAATTTACAGCACTGATTCTTTATCTGGTTTTAGAGGGTTTAGTAAAATTGCTCTTAATAAAATTGAACTTAAAACCGAACGCATGGAAGTTTCCAATGAGCTTTTCTTACAAATTAAAAAACATCATCTTAAATATACAGAAGTTCCTATTAAAGTAATCTATACTGACTACTCAATTAAAAAAGGTCAAAAATCCTCTAATGCATTTGCTATTATCTTTAAGCTTTTGCTAAGATTATTCAGATAATATGAGTTTACTACCTATTCAGATCATCTTAAGTCTTTTTTTAATCTTTGCTGTTACTCGAGTTATTCTAAGATTAAAAGATGGTGCTTTAACTTTGAAAAGCTTTGGTTTTTGGTTCACAGTTTTTATTTTAGCTATCATTGGTGTTATTAAACCCGATTTAACTACCTTAATGGCCCAAAAAGTAGGTATTGGTCGAGGTACAGATGCTGTTATTTATGCTTCAATCCTGCTTTTGTTCTATTTAATCTTTAGAACTAATGTTATGCTTGAAAATTTAAGACATGATTTAACTAAACTAGTTCGCGATCTGGCCCTAAAAGATGAAAGCAAACCAAAAAAATAATCAGAAACTTCTTTTTTTAACCGAATTTTTCCTCAAGATAAAAAATTGGTATTTACTGGTGGGGTAGAAGCTAGGACCTATTATTTAAGTAAAAAGGCTCAAAAAGATTTTCAAGTTAAAGTCATTTCTAGTTCTTCAAAAAAAATTCCTGCCACTTTTCTATCAGTTTTTACCAGAACTTATTATCTTATCTATTCATTTTTTAAAGCTTTAAAAAATGATTTTGATTTAATTGAAGCCTCAAATTTTGTCAGTTATTTACCAGCATTTTTAGTTGCCAAATTAAAACAAAAACCAACTATTGCTTGGATTCCTGATGTTTTGGGCAAAGATTGGTTTCAATTTGGCAAATTTGTTGGTTTATCAGGCTTTATCTTAGAAAAAATCTCTCTTAGATTAAACTGGGACCATATTATTGCCTTAAGCCATTCCACTAAAGATAAATTAATTAAAACCGGCATTGATCAAAGTAAAATTACTGTGGTTCACGGTGGCATTGAACCAGAAGAGTTTAAAATTAAAAAACCTCAGAAATTTTCTCAATTTACTATTATTTGCATTGCTAGATTAGTTAGAACCAAACGCATTAAAGATTTAATTACTGCTTTTTCCAATTTAAAACCAGGAATTCTTAAAAATGCCAACCTTATTATTATCGGTCAAGGCCCCTTAGAAGCAGAATTAATTCAATTAGCCAAACAATTAAAAATATCAGATAAAATTAAATTTCAAAAAAATTTAACCCGTCAACAACTCATTCACACTCTATATCGTTCTCATTTATTTTGCCTACCATCAACAGTGGAGGGCTTTGGCTTAGTTACTATTGAGGCCATGGCCGCTAATCTGCCTGTAGTCATCGCTGACATTCCCACTAATCAAGAAATTACTCATCAAGGCCAAGGAACTTTGTTTTTTAAGCCAAACAACTCAACTGATTTAACTCAAAAACTGGAAAAAATAATTAAAAACAAAAATCTTTATCAACAAAAACAGCAACAAGGCATAACTTTAGCCAAGAGTTATTCTTGGGATAAAATCTATAAACAAACCAAGAAAGTTTATCAAAAATTTATTTAAATCATGAAAATTGTTATTTTAGCTGATGCTTGGCAACCATTGACTGGTGGCGGTCAAAAACTATTCTTAGAATTAGTAGAAAGATTAGTAAAAGATCATCATTGCCAAATTCAAGTTATTACTAGAGCTTTAAAACATACTGATGGAAAAACTTATCAAAATAATCAGTCATTACTTAAAGGTAAGCTAGAAATTATTCGTCTTGGCCCTGCAGCTAAGTGGCCCAATTTACTAGCTCGTATTTGGTTTACTATTCAATCAGCTTTTTATGCTTTAAAGCTAAGACCTGATATTTACTTGGCCTCAACTTTCCTACCAGCCTTTTCATTGAAAATTATTAAACTTTTTAAACCAACTCCTCAAGCTTTAGTCATGATTGGTTTAAGTGGTCAAGACTTTTTTCTAGAAAGATTTATTACTCAAACCCTTAAATTTAATTTAACCATTACTGACGATATTGATTATTTTAAAAAAGTTAAATCTACTAGAAATATTAAATTAATTTTTAATGGCGTAGATATTCTCAAAAAATCTACTACTAAAAAATGGCCAGATTTTACTTTTCTTTTTGTTGGCAGAAATGAACCCAGAAAAGGGGTTAAGATTTTAAAACAAGCCTTTAAACAAATTAAAACTCAACATCCTCAAACAAAGCTTCATCTTATTGGCCCTGGTTTTAAACTAGTTAATCAATCAAAACTTCATCAAGAGTTTTTAAAAGCTCATTGTCTAGTTTTGCCTTCTTTGCGTGAAGGCCACCCCTTAGTTTTATTTGAAGCTTTTAGTCATAAATTACCAGTTATTGCTACTAAAGTCGGTAGTTTGCCTAAATTTGTTACCAAAGACAAAGGTTATTTAATTGAAGTTAATAACCTAACTGATTTAGCTAAAGCCATGAAGCAAGCGATTAATAATAAATCTTTAAAAACCATGGGGGAGAGTGGTTATAAATTAGTTGTTAACGATTTTACTTGGAAAAAAACAGTTAAAAATTATTATTTAGCTTTAAGCTCTCTTCTCCAGTAATCAAGGACTTCCTTAAGACTTTCTTCAAGTGTGTATTTTGGTTTCCAGCCAAGTTTTTTAAGTTTTTTATTATCACCCACTAATACATCTAAATCATTTTTTCGCCATTGGGATTTTTGTTTGACTTGAAATTTAACTTTGCTATTTTCTTTAAGCCATTCAATGATTTTCCTGATTTCAACTGACTTATTATTACAAACATTATAAATTCCTCCTGACTTGCCTTTTTCAAGTAGAGTTAGATAAGCCTTAACTCCATCTCCAACATCAGTAAAGTCTCTTTTAGTTTTTAGATTTCCTACCCATAAAATCGGTTTTCTTTTTTTGATTTCCATTTCAGCTACTTGTTTAACTAGATCATTAACCACAAATCCCTCAGCTTGATGTGTGCCAATTAGTAAAATACTCCTGCTGATCATTAAGGGAATATCATAGCTATCAGCTAATTTAAGACCAATCAGCTCCTGAGTCAGCTTACTTAAACCATAAGCAGTTCTCGGCTCAAGTTTGTCGGCTTCTTTTAATGGCTTGCCTTTATTTTGTTTATAAACTGTTGCTGTTGAAGCAATCAGTACTTTAGGTTTTTTATTGAGCTTATTAATTGCTTGCAATAAATTAACTGTTCCAAATAAATCCACCTCAAGATTTTTAACTAAGGTTTTATCAATCAATTTATCACTTCTTAATATCGGACTAGCCAAATGAAACACATAATCAGGTTTTTCTTTTAAAACTATTTTAATCAGCTTGTTTTTATCAGTTAAATCACATTGATAATAATCATTTTGATAAAGATCAATGCCTGTTATTTCAATTTCTTTATCTTTTAACAATTTAACTAAATGTTTACCCGTAAAGCCTGAAATGCCAGTGATAAATGCTTTCATAGGCTATAGTATACTAAACTCATATGAAACTTGCTGTTGTCATGGCTGTCCATAACAATAAAGTTACCCTTAAAGCTGCTGTTAAAAGCGTTTTAAATCAAACCTTTAAAGATTTTAAATTCATCATTATTGATGATGCTTCTACTGATGATTCATCAGTTATATTAACAGAGCTGGCTTTAAATGATAAAAGAATCAAAGTTATTACCAATAAAAATCAATTAGGCCTAACTAGGTCATTAAATAAAGGTTTGAATCAGGCTAAAGCTAAATACATTGCTCGCATGGATGCTGATGATATTAGTTTGCCAACTCGATTTGAAAAACAGCTCCAATTTTTTAAAACCCATCCTGATATTTACTTTCTTGGCACCGCTGCTTACTTGATTGATGATCAAGAAAAACAACTTGGTTTAAAGCGTTATCCTAGTGATCATGACCATATTCGCCAATTAGTTCTACGCTTTTGCCCCTTTATTCATCCTACCTGGATGTTTAGAAGATCTATTGTTCATCAAATTGGGGATTATAATCAAGATTTTCTCTTTGCTCAAGACTATGAATTAGTTCTTCGTTTAATTCCTAAATTTAAAACCGCTAATTTACCCCAGCCATTATTAAAATATCGAGTTAATTCACCCACAGCTATTTCTTTAAAAAACCTTAAAACTCAGGAATGGATGGCTCTTAAAGCTCGCTTTTTTGCCTTAACTCTTTATCGTTATCCTATTACAGAATCATGGAAATTGATTAAGCCCTTATTATCTTTTTTGATTCCCGTTAAACTAAAAACAAAAATTTATCAAAAATTTTATTGGAAATAACCTTTATGATTCAAAAAGCTAAATTTACTGCCTTTTTAATAATTATTGCTATTTTTTTAACCGGTTGTATTAAGCAAAACAGTGTTTTAGAAGAAAAACCTGATCAAACAGAAAAAATTCAGGAAACTGAAAACAAACCTTTGCCCATAGAAGTCATTACTCAAGGTTGGCAAGAATATAACCATGATCAATATGGCTTTAAAATAAAATTTCCCCCTGATTGGCAGCAGCACTTAACCTATCCTAAACCCAATCTTTTACCTGAAGTTATCTTTAGTAGTATTTCTGAAGATCAAAGAAGTAAGCAACCATATGCTATCTTTTTTGTTTCTGTAGAGGAAGCTAAAGATAGAAATCTCACTGGCTATAATATTATTGGAGATTTAGTTGAAGAAGGTTACAACCAATCTTCTTTGAAAATTAATAATACTCAAGCAGTTTTACTAATTACCGATGATAATAATAAAGACTTGGCAAGCATTATTATCTTGCATAATGATTATTTTTATCGTTTAACCTGGAATGCTACTACTGGAGCTTATCGAACGCAATTTGAAGAAATTTTTAAAAAAATCATTGCCACTTTTAAATTTATTTAATCTAAATTATTAATATATTTAGTTAATCCCTGTTCTAGATCAACTTTTGCTTGCCAATCAATCTTTTTCCTTATTCTACTAGTATCAAAACGATTCAAGGACACTTCGTGAGGCCTTGACTCACCGGAATAACTTACCTTTGCTTTTTTACCTGTTATTTTCTCCACCAAGCTAACTAATTCCTTTAAACTAGTTGGCTTTAAGGGTGCAGCATTAAAAACTTCTCCAGGTCCGGTTTCAGCCTTAGCTAAACCCATAAAAGCCTTAACAATATCATCAATATAAATATAACTTCTTTCAACGCTAGGCTTTGTCAATTTTAATGGTTTATTTTTGATTATGTGATTAACTATCATTGGCACAATATATTGAGCATTTTGCCCAGCACCATAAACATTTAAAGTTCTTACAATTACACTATTAACTCCATAAACAAAAGCATAAAATCTACACAGCTCTTCTCCTAAAAATTTAGTATGTGAGTAATGAGTGGTTGGACCAATAGAATCAGTCTCTTTTTTGTAATCTGCATAAGGTTTGTCATATACATAGGTGCTGGGAAAAACTATTTTTGCCCCCACTTTTTTGCAATACTCTAATACATTAACAGTACCACCTACATTAACCTCATAAGCTAGGTTCGGATTACTTTTTGAATCTTTATAGCCAGACACTGCTGCTAAATGAAATACGACATCAACTTTTGGTAAATTTAAAAAATCTTTAGGATTAGTAATTTGCTGACCTTCTTCTAAAGAAAATTTAATTACCTCAACCCCGTTAGATCTTAAAGCCTTTAATAAATGTGAGCCAATAAATCCGCCACTGCCTGTTATTAACGCCCTTTTCATAAATGTCATTTTAGCACACTTATATCTCATTAATCGGTATAATATAACTATGATTTCTATTTGTTCCCCTCAGTTGGGTTTATCACCTGAATCAAATTCAGGTGGTGAAGTTTATGACAGAGAGGTTATTACTAGACTTTGTCAAAAAAATCTTAAAATTCACACTCTTTTACCAAGGGGTAGAAGTTACCTTCAACATGATAATCTTTCAGTCAAACACGCCCTTATTCGTCCCATGGCACCACCTCATATATTTAATGCTTTTGTATTACCCTATTTAATTAAAACCTATCTAATACATAAATTCGATATTCTAAGAGTTCATAATCCATATTTTATTGGTCCAGCCGCCGTAGCTTTTAAAAAACTATTTCCTCAAGTTCCCCTTGTTGTTTCCTATCTTCACTTAGAGGAGGGCATCAATCATTCAATTGATAGGCGAGTAATTAGCTATTTTGATCATATTATTACTATTTCTCAAAGTACTAAAGATGAAATAGTTGATAAATTAAATTATTCTGCATCTAAAATTTCAGTCACTTTTCCTGGTGTGGATAAAAAATTCCAACCTGGGTCAAAATCAAAAGAATTAATTAATAAATATCGATTAAAAAACAAAACAGTTTTGATGTTTTTAGGTGGTTTAAAACCTCGTAAAAACTTGCAATTTTTACTAAAAGTATTAGAAAAAATTAATAATAAGAAAGTAGTTTTAATTTTTACTGGCACTGGTCCTCTTTTAAATCAATTAAAAACCCAAACTAAACAATTAGATCTTAATAATCAGGTTGTTTTTACTGGCTATGTTTCAGAACATGAAAAGGTTAGTTATTATCAATTAGCCGATATTCTTTTATTGCCTTCAATTAAGGAAGGTTTTGGCATGACTATCACTGAAGTAGGAGCTTGTGGAATACCAGCCATAGGCGCTGATCATTATTCTATTAAAGAAATTATTCAAAATAATCAAACTGGCCTACTAGCCAAGCCAAATGATTTAGATGATTGGACTAATAAAACAATTCAATTAATTAAATCAGATAAATTAAGACAACAAATGGGCAAATCAGCTCAAAAATATATCAGAGACAAATTTACTTGGAAGAAAAACATAGACACTCATATCAAAATATTTAAAAAATTACTAAAATGAATTTACTTTTTTTAAACGAATATGCTGACCCTCATATTGTTTCAGGGGCTGAACGTAGTATGAAAGCCTTATCAGAGGCTTTGTCAAAAAAAATAAAAGTCTATACCTTGTCTCCCAATCTTGGTAAAAAATCCAAAGATATAAAATTTCCTTTTCCAAAAAAAATAAAACCTGGCAAAATCTTAACTCCATTATGGTTTAATAATCCGCTTTTTTGGTTTTATGCAGCCTTCTACATTAAAAAAGCTGTTAAAGATAAAAAAATAGACTTAATTCATGTACATGGCAAATATATTTTACCTTCAGCTATTATTGCCGGAAAAATCACCAAAACTCCTGTAATTATTACAGTCAGAGATTTTAAATTTTTGTGCCCCCTAGCCCTTTGTTATACCAACCAACAAAAAAAATGCTTTTCAAGATATTATCTTGTCAAAGAAATCCCTGAATATTTAAATAAATATACTAAAATCTCAATTTTAAAACCACTTATAACTCTTCGCCTTATTTTAGCTAAATTAGAGCAAAATAATCTTAAGTGGTTTTTAAATCAAGCTGATCAAGTTATTGCCGTTAGTCCTCAATTAGCTGAAATTTATAAAAATGCTGGAGTTAAAAATACTATTTCAATCTATAATCTACCCCCAAAAACAAACATAATAAAATCTAAATCTAATGAACAACCCATTATTCTTTCAATTGGTAAACTTTCCTACGGCAAGGGAACAGATGTTATTTTAAAAACTGCCGAGATTTTACAGAAAAAACTAACTCAAGCAAAATTTGTTCTTGCTGGCCCCAAAAATATTAGCTTAAAAGAAAAATTTCCTAAAAACTGTCAATATTTAGGTAAATTATCCCATAAGCAAGCTCTAAAACTTTATCAAAAAGCTAATATTTTCATAATTCTTTCCCGCTGGCCAGAACCCTTAAGTAGAGCCGGATTAGAAGCTTTAAGTTTCGGCTTGCCTATAATTGCCTCTAATCGTGGCGGTAATCAGGAGTTTATAAAAAACAATGGTTATTTGGTTGATTTAAATAATCCAAAAAAAATTGCCGATCAACTATATAAAATTCTCACCAGTCAAAAATTGCAAGAACAATTTTCTAAAAATAGCTTAAAATTATTAACAACTTACTTTAACCGTAATAAAATTATAAAATTACATCTCAATCTTTATCAAAAACTAACAATATGAATTTAGGCCTATTTCTTTCAGTAAGCGACAGTTTAGAAAAACAAACAAAAACCGGTCAGCTGGACCGACTGACTAAATATTATTTACGACCCTATTCAAAAAAATTCAACAATATTTATCTTTTTAGCTATGGTGATAGTGGTCAAAATTTTTCCTTACCAGCTAAAGTTATTCTTGTTCCTAAGCCGAAATTAATTCCTAATTATTTATATCAGTTAATCTTGCCTTTTATTCACTTCAAAACAATTAGAAATATTGATATTAACCGTGTTTTTCAAACACCCGGAGGTTTACCAGCTGTAATTAGTAAAATTTTCTTTAAAAAGCCCTATGTCACAACTTATGGCTATGATTATATTCGTTTTACTAAAATAGAACGTCAACCTGGTTTAACTGCTCTTTTCTCTCTCGTTATTCCCTTAGTGCTTCGCTTTGCCGATAAAATTATTATTACTTTCAAAAATAGCCTTAATGATGCTAAAACGGTCATAATTCATAATGGCACTGATCCTCAATCATTTAAACCAGGAAAAAATCCTAAAGAAAAATATTTAGTTCTATCAGTGGGTCGCTTAGTCAATCAAAAAGATTACGAACAGTTAATTAAAGTTATTAGTTTAAGCAAATATAGCAATAAAATTAAATTAGTGATTATTGGTATGGGTCCGCTTAAAAAGAAATTATTAAGCTTAAGCAAAACCCTTGAGGTTAATTTAACTATAATTCCTAATGTTAAACACTCTCAGTTAATAACCTGGTATCAAAAAGCAGAGGTTTTTAGTCTTACCTCTATAATAGAAGGACAAGTTAAAGTTTTGCTTGAAGCTTTAAGTACCGAGTGTGCTTGTTTGACCACACCTTTTATTGGCAATATGACTAAGAATAATATTACCGGCCTGATTGGTACGAATTTAAAACAATTAGCTTATAAATTAGATCAGTTACTGTCAGATCCAAATTTAAACCAAACCTTGGGCCGCCAAGGCCGCCAAATGGTTATTAGAAACTTTGATCTTAA
>Ga0114923_10003641_pt1 | contig 10376 bp, 8 predicted proteins | sample SumtaG_FD_89578 | JGI IMG/M metagenome (GOLD analysis project Ga0114923, IMG submission 89578) | Deep subsurface microbial communities from Indian Ocean to uncover new lineages of life (NeLLi) - Sumatra_00157 metaG | ecosystem: Environmental > Aquatic > Marine > Oceanic > Sediment | place: near...
TGATCCGCACCGGTGAGCTGACCAGTTGTCAATCCATCGGAAGTTGCCTCATGTGCCACGGTTTTCCCGACTTTGCCATCTTTGAGCTGGACTCCATCTAATGTTATACCTGCAGCTACACTTTTTTCGCTTATCAGATCTGCTTCGAGCAGCTGATTTACATCAGCATCAGTTAAGAAAATCTTTACCTCGTTTACTTCTATAAAGATTTTATTTGCTTCGCTACCGAGCCGGAGTGTTCCGAAGGTAGTATAAAATTCAATGAATGACTGAATTTTGTTTTTGCCAAATTTTGGTTTTTTCATGATTGTAGTTTTAAGTATTCAATAATTCCTTCAAATATCGCATAAGCCCGGTCATTACGAAACCCATCATCTTTCAGGTACCTTAAATCTCTATCGTTCGTCATAAAGGCATTTTCGATCAGCACCCATATTCCTCTTGTCTTTCTTAGCATGAAATAGTTCTGCCCTTTGATTCCGTTAGAGTGCCGTGGTCTTATTATATGACTGTTTTTTTTGTCTGATTTAATTATACTATCAGCTATACACCTTGCAAGAATTTTACCTTTTGCAGATTCTCTACTACCTTTCTTATAATAGTACACACAGAAACCGTGTGCTTGTGGCTTAGGAACTAATCCGTCAGCATGAAGGGAAACGCCTATTAATTTCTTATTATCGTACCTAGCGTCTAAAAACAACCTATTTTCAATCTCTTCTCTCCTCTTCAATCCTTCATCTTTCCAGCCGGCGGCGAGCTGATAATATTCCATCCCGGAATAATTCCATAAAAGAGTGAGTTTGTCTTCCAGAGCAGTATTAAATTCGTTCTCTCTTAAGGATCCATCGATACTTCTTTTGCCACCAGTTAGCCATCCATGCCCCGAATCTACCACGAATACATAATTTTTAATAAGAGATGTTAGTTGAATTATTGCCTGCTTATCAAATATATTATACATATTCTACAAATTGCTAATTATATTTACAATGGTTTCTTTTAGATCAATATTTTCATACACCCAGGCAACACCATAGCAAAATACAAATAAGCCAGCCAAACACCATTTCCAATGACGCATCCATTTACTGATTTTCTTAGTTACCTCAGTATTTTTAGCCGCTGCCTTTATATTTTTTGCCACACTATTATTTACTTTATTCTGCCGTGTAATAACTCCATCCAATTTTATATCAATCTTGTCCGTTTCTGCTTTTGTTGTGGCATTAACTGCAGTTTGCATTGACCGTATGATTTCCAAAGTAGCATCTTGATTAGATGCAAACATTTGAATCATTTCATCATGTGTAACAGGTGTTCCCATGACTCTATTTTTATGTATTTAAAAGTAAGAAAAAGAGAAGAATAAAATCTTCTCTTTTCCTTAGATTAATACTAGGTCATAGTTTTAAGTTCCGTATCAAAGGCAGCAAGATTACCAGATGCCTTATCGCAGTAGAGAGTAACCTGTGTTTCGGATTTTTCAGCAGTAGCTCCCATTGCCTCTTCATCACCTTCACCAATGGTTATTATATATTTTCGATAGGTCTTGGCAGCATCAAAGAGGTCACTGTTTTGAAGTTCATACTCTAAGAATCCACTGATCACATCCTGCTTGCTATGATCGTAACGTGGAATCAACTGAATCATGGTAGAACCAATACCCACTGAATAGACACCTACAAGTCCTATTGCAGCAATAGAAACAGTAAATCCCTGAGTTACTCCAACCCAATTCGTACCTACTCGTGCGATATTAGAGATGAAGTATCCAGCATCATCTTCAATAGCAAGTCCTTGTCCTAAAACCGGGGCATCAGTTCCACTTAAAGTAGAGGAACTGCTTCCGTAGGTCCATGTCTTAGTAACTGCACTTAATGTTCCGGAAACTGGGGCAAACCATACTATTCCTGCAGCATCACCACCAGCAAATGTTCCACTGGTGAGAGTCCAGGCCATAATCCTTGCATAAGCACCTGAAGTTGTTTCAAGAGCAGTTTCTCCAACAATAGGAGTTTCGGCTCCGGTTGTTCCACCACCGGTATAAGCTTTATGAAAAAGCAGATGAGCAGTTACGTTGTTACCAACATAAGCATTTATCTTTGCGGCAAGGGCAGTATAAACATTCAGCCGATCCGTTGCAGCATTGCCGCTAAGCGCAGCTGCACTCGTGTAAGCATGAATAGCAGGCCCTCTTCTCTGGGACTCATACTTGTCATCCGGATTGCCAATTTCGATTTTATACCTGGTACTGGCCACGATCACCTCAGGTGTCGTATCAGCCCCGATATTAACAATTTGCCGTACTTCGGCCGCAGGATCGAAAGATTCTAATCTCACGAGTTTACCGACCCTAAAAGGGCCTAGAAGACGAACGCCACCGGCGCTTGTTTTAACGATAAACCATTCAAAGGTACCGCTAATGATGTTTGCAGCGCCCTCTATTGTGTTAAGGATCGCTACCATTGGTCTTTTTTTCATAATAATTTGGTTTTGTGGGGTTATAACCCCTGATTAATAATATGCCTTATGAGGCCGTAATTTCTTTTCGTAAATCATTTACCTTATCATATTGCCGTGCAGCTGTAAGGCAATTCATTGCTGCACGCCTTGAAATTTCTTCATGTGTTGTTTTTCGGACATCACATTCGATATAACTAAATACAATAAGTCCGGAAGTAATTGACAGTACTCCGACAACTATTGTAAACTTTTCTCCAATTTTATAAGTAATAGTATTATAGACTGTTTCTTCAACAGCTATTACCTGATCATTGATAGTAAATACTTTTGTGCTATCATACTCAATACCATAATTCACTATTGCCGGTGTGGCAAGATAATACATTTCAATATTATCAACATCTCCGCAATCATGTCGAACTATCCATCCACTAGCTTCTTCATAATAATAACTCTTAGATTGGGGAGTTCTCCTTACTTTGCGGTAGGGATTTCTTTCAACAACATTCTTTCTGTTATGTGTAAGAGGAAATACCGGATACCATGCTGAGTAACTACTACTATGCATACGCATTGAAAGCAACCAACCATAATTAGTAATATCACTTTTAAGGAATATCAGCAAATTTTTGTCTCCATCAGCTTCCTGTGTAAGTTCTAAATCGTCTACATCTAATTTCCGAACAAGTGGACCAAGTTCGTCCCTGACACGTTGTACCCTCTGAAATGCATCAGACCGGTTCATAGGTCTGTTCTGATCATAGCTCTCCCGCACCTTGTTATCAATAGCAATGTTTACTGCATTATCTATGTCCTCGGATTCAAATCGGGTAGACGCTACTATGTCTACCCAAAATCGAACCCTCTCATGTAATTGTACGATATTCATTTTTAATTAAAATCCTCTTCTGTTATTTTTATTATTTGCTGTTTGATCGTTCTTGCTACATTTTTAACAACAACATCTTTTTCTGACAATTCATTACTTATTGCTGACATTATAGCAGTGTCCTGACTCAGATATTTAATTGCATCAGGCTTACTGAATCCCAATGAAACAGCCTTGTATAAAAATCCTTTATCAGCCTCAGCTATTATAATACCTAGAGCTCTTGCAGATTCAAAGAATTCTCCATAACTGCGGCTTTTGTTGTCCCATCTTTTGTTGAAGTTTGCAGGATAATTCTTTGCCTGTTTTAACAAGCCACCACGAACTATTTCGAAGTTCGCATTTTCCCTCAGATCAACTCCAAGATACCTGCAAAAATTAACCATAGACTTCGGATCATCTAGGATCTTATCAACTCTTTCAAAAGCAAGTTTCATCATCTCGATTTCTCCTTTTTCAATTCTTGCTTCCTCGATCGGATCATAAACCTTATAATAAGGATTCTGATTCTGCCATGGGGAATTCAGGATATCAGGATGGAAACGTATAACGGACCATACCCTTGCATCATCTCTTTTATCTAAATTCAGGGATAGATGATCATGCAGCTGGACTTTTTGCCATTTTATGTTTCCAAACTGATCCTGCTCGATTGCAATACCGTAAAGAACGCCTGTTATCGGATCTTTCTGGAAGGTTGCAACACGGTTAGGTGTTTTGTGCAAGTCTTCACTGATCGGCTGGATTTCCACCCAGGGAGTCATTAATTCTTTTTTTCTTTCATCCATTATTCTGGATGTCACCTTATCAATGTCCATCACATCATACAGAATTTTTGATCCCATCTTCTGAATCGCATGTTCAGCAATCCAGCGTCTTTCATCCATTGTAACTAATTGATTTATCATAATATAAAAAATAAAAATGGTTAAATAAAAAAACATTTGTATGAAAAGATAAGGATAAATTATCCTTGTCTCAATATCATAAATTTTACGCTGTTGCAGGGGGACCCATTATCCCGCAAGTTTTAGTATTAAACGTTGCAAGTAGAGTTTCCTTCAACATATGAAATGCTTTAGCATCAATTGGGCTTCTAGGATTTCCTTCACCTGTCATACCAACTTCCCAATAATACACAATGTTCCTGTTTACACCAGCACGGCCTCTTGCCCTGATTTCAACATTTGTCCTTCCTCTTGTATCAACATCCAGATCCATGAAGTAAAATGTATTACTCATTCTTAGTTTACCGTTGGTAAGTTTAGCTGGGAACTTTTCCTCGTCATCCATCATTGGATTCTCAACAAATACCATTTGTTCACCCGCAATGTTGAGTCTTTTGAAATTATACCCGGTTATAATCTCAGTTCCACCAGCTTTTGCTGTTTGTGCGACTTGTTGTACAAGCGGCATCCCAACATTGTACCTTGAGGCAGCAATTGTATGGGCACTTGCCATTCCATCAGCACCAGTAACAACAACCCAGGTATTACCTGAGATCCTGTTTTTCTTCTTTTTAACCGTTCTGATCATGTCAGAAAAGTCATCATAGGTAGGATCTCCATTTACCCCCGAAGTTTCGAGATCATTAGCACCTAAGATTTGCTGTATCCATCCATCGCCAGCAACGATATCCTGGCCATGTTCATCTTGCATTGATGCACGAGGTAACAAGTTACCATATCCATCACGCATTGTTGATTCACTCCACCATAAACGGTACTCGTCTTCCAGTAGAAACTGAGCACGCATTTGGGCTTCTGCTTCAAAAGCAAATCCTTTTGAATTATTTACTTCGTACCATATAACCTCATTAGCATTCACGTCACCAGACAGGGAAATTGATTTTCTCTGCTTTGTTGTATGCTGGATATAACGATCAGGATAATGGAAGTTTCCATAACCACGTCTGGAACGCTCACCGAATGTGGTATAGCCGCCAAATACAGTCTTACGACCTATTTGTGAACCCACCCATGTGGCCCAGACAAAAGTTTTACCGGGATAACATTCGAAACGATACAGGTATTTTCCATCATGTCCTATTGGACGTGTCATCACTCTTGCATGCTCACCATTGGGAAAAACACAGTTCATTCCGATGGTCATGTAAGAATCTTTCAGGTACAATTGGAAAGTACCGCCTTTTGTAGTTGATGCTGCAGAACTCGTTCCGACAACTGCAGTCCCAATTATTTCAGAAGCTTTTTGTATCCTTCCCATGATCTTGTAAGACCATGCATTTGAAGAAACCATTTCCCCTTGAGGAATAGGTTTAATCTTGGTTTGAACGGTGTCTCCACCGCTAGGAGTAACTCCGGAAGCCGTATAGCGGCCATCGCGTGCTCCAGAGGTCAAAAGGGTCATCAAATACCTTTGTTCAGCATACATGATTACCCTGTCAATATTTTTAGTAGGGTCAAGCAAGTGATTTTGCACAAGGTGAAATTCTTGCGCATCTCCCTCACTTACACTACCGTGAGTTATCTTGATTTTCATCCTTTGATTGTTTTAAGTATTAATAATTAATGCTCAAAGTCAATCAGTAGATTCCCCTATGTAGCTGTCTCGTCCTCAAACATGGATTCATCAGACCATGAACCAAAGTTCTGCTTACCTCCTTCTTGATCTCCCTGTTTGCCTGTGCCTTTCCCCTGTGCGGAACCTTGAGATTTGTGCAATGCATCTGTTTGTTTGTCAGTGGCCTCATTGTGTCCTTTTCTATTTTGTTCGGACGCAACAGCTGAGTAATTCTCAATAATCTTCTTACCAAACTTGGTAAGCATATAAGCCGAAAGCTTAGAACTAGCAGGATTTTTGTTAGCTACTTCGTCAAATACACCCGAGTCAATATCACGAACAATGTTCTGTTTTGCCTTTGGTGTTAGCTCAATGCCCATAAAGTCATCCTGAGCATTGACATAATTTTTCATGCTTTCAATTTCCTGTTTATTCTCTACTTTTGTCTTTTCACTTTTTTGGGAGACAATTTTTTCCCTGTCTCCAATTATTGTACTGATTTCTTCCTTAATTAATTTATTAGCATCTTCATCAATCTTTGATGCCGCATCTTTTATTTCTCTTGTTCCGAGTTCATCGATCTCCTCTCCAGCTTTTGTAGTAGCTTCATCACTACTCATTCCTGCTTTCGTTAGTTCATTATGCCTGACATAAAGAACTTTCTGTTCCGGTTTTAATCCGATCACACCTTGTAATGAAGCTATATTCTCATTCTGAAAGAAATCCTCAATCGTACCTTCATTTTTATTTAAATGCTTAATTATTCCTTGTGCATCAGCAGAATAACCATCAAGTTTCACCTCCTGTTTAGCATTCTCGATTTTTTCGCTGAGCTGCTTCTTCAGCTCTACGGGATCCTCAGTATCAATCTCAAATTCCGAGGCAAATCCTTTGACATCAAAAGTATCAGCGGCCTTTCCCTCACCTTTTCCTGATTCATCTTCGAAGAAATCTATATTTTCTTTTCCTTCACCTCCCTTTCCTTCACCAGCCTTTCCTTCACCTCCTTCTCCTTCACCAGTGCCATCTTTACCTTCTCCAGCACCCTTTCCTTCTCCTTCACCAGCTCCTTCATCTCCTTTGCCTTCACTGGATCCTTCTCCTTCTCCAGCTTTTCTTTCAGTTCCTTCACCTTTTCCTTCATCTCCCTTACTGTCCCCTTTCCCACCATCACCAGCTCCTTGATCTCCCCCCTCTTTTCCTTTGCCTGCGGTATCACCTTCGGCGCCTTCTTTTCCAGATGCTCCCTTGCCCTTCTCTCCAGCGTCTCCTTCATTGTCTCCATTAGTTCCGGTCCCATCACCATCGGTACTTTTTTTTCCGAATTGAAAGTCGTCTTCCTCGTTATGGGCAGACGTTTCTTTTTTTTCTGTATTTTCTTTTCCATTAGGCATAACAACAATAATTAGTTAAACAAACAAAAGTATAAAATATAAAAGATCAACCCTCGAATGGATTGATAGACTTTGCTTTTTCTTTTTGTAAACCAATCTTTCCAAGATCCTTTTGAAAATCCTGAGTAGCCTTTACAGCTGCCTTCAGACTTTCAATTTCTTTTTTTCCTTCAATACGTAGCAGCTCCATTTCTTTGTCGTGAACTTGCTTGTCTTCACGATCAGCGGTTGCTACACGTTCTTTACTCTCAACCTCGCTTTGTTTTGCTTCTTGTTTTGTTCTTAGTTCTTGTTGACGGATTGTCGCAAGTTCGGTATGTGCCAGGTCAAGAACCTTAATTGCTTTTGCAAAATTTTCTTCCATGTAAAACTTGGCAACATCTTTTGTACGTAATAGACCGGCATTGATTTCCTGTGGAAATAGCTGCTCAAGCTTTTGAAGTATCGTCTGTTCTTTTCTTCCGTCAGAAATGGTTACTGCATAATTATGAAACATCAGATTCTTTGTCGAGATAAGATATTGTATCTCTTCATCAGAGAGTACAAATTGCCTGGAATCTTCGCCGTATTGTGTGATATTTAGTTTTGACTTCTCAGCCAATTTCATAAGTACCCTTTCAATATATTCCTTCATAAAGTAGAACATATCATAAGTCATTGATCTCGATGCTTCAACATTACTTATATTCGCCGTTGCGGTACTGGTTGCCTTTTCAAGTCCTTGACGAGCATCATTCATTCCTGTTATTCGATCCATAACTCTTTCGATGTCCATTGCCTGCTGAAGCAAAATTATAAGATTCTGGCTTTGTCCCAGATTTGCTGTACCTATCCCAACCTTACTGCTATCTACTTCAATCCCACTTATATTTCCTTCTGCAGATGAATTATACCTAACAACTCCATCCTCGCTTATCGAGTGCAATACATCAATGAAACGCTGGCCTTTAGGAAGAAACGCATCATCATATATTAAGGTATCTCCACGTATCTTTCGAATTTCTTTGTTAATCATGAACCGGATATCGTCATAGATTCTTTCCAGTTCGTATATAATCTCCTGGATAGAAACACGTGATCCGTTAACAGTAGAAAATAACATACCGGTATAATCAAAATCTGCATTGAATTTACCGTTTTCATTCAGTATCTGTATAATATCTTCTTCCTTTTTTGCCTCAGTATAAATATCCCTGTTTATACGTGAAGCAGTCCGAACCACCTCGCGATAGTATTTCTCGACTTCATACTTTCCTTTTTTCACATCAAACTGTATTTTAGACTTATTTTTCTTGTAGTATTCTTCACTTAGGATGCGTTTATATGGGATGCTGGATCCTTTGGCCGAAGAAGTTTTCTTATAGACTGTTTCAAGTCCTTTCCATTGAATAGTATAAACAGGAAAAGCAGGATATCCATTAATCATCTCTACAGATCCTTGGCTAGGCTCAATATTAATTTCATCCTTCATTTCTTTCAAACTGGTTTTCTGAGGATCAGTCAGAATAAGGTCAGAGCTAGTCAGAATTTCATGATAGTACATCATCCGTACTTCTCCCCGGTATGGACTTCTTTCAAGGAACGGATCAGATACGGATTCCTCATACAAAGCAAATTTTGTAGGAATAAACCGGTATGTATCTATTCCATTAATATCTCTTTCATTCTTCCCATGTTGCTCAGCTGCAATAGTCATGTCAATGAAATTATGATAGAATTGAGATTTAAGTCTCTCGTTTTTCAACTTATCTTGAATAATTGTGCCCATGGCAATTTCATTACCAAGCTTGAAATTATTTATGTTCCAGTATGTTTTGTCATTTTTATTTGGAATTTCAATACCATCAAATACATTGTAGCCCATTGCCCTAACTTTTTCAATAGATGCTTTAGCCAGTGACATGCCATACATATTCTTATATTTCTGCATTTTCTCATTTTTGGCATCACGGTTTGTACTGGTAACCTGAGCTTTTATAGGTATTTCTAAGAACTCACCATGTAGTTGTTTTAGTTTTGAGCGACCTAGACGGTACTTGACATATTTAGTCTTGGACTTTTTGCCAGTGGTTTTTATAATACTATTGATCTCACTTTGATCAACAAGACCATTATAGGAATCATAAAGTTTATCCAGGCGTTGTCTTCTTTGACTTCTGGCATCCCATTGCATAGCAGCATAGTCAAGCATATCATGAACATCTTGATTATACCCACTAGAACCTGCCTTTGAGAAATCCTTATCTGTTATATCAGGAAATGCCATAAATGGAGTTTTCCCAAAAGTAAAAAAAAATAATTAATAAAAAATAATTTTTATAAGGTTTTTTTTGGGTGATCCTGTTCTTTCTCGTCGTAATCATAACCGGGACGCCATCCCCCATTACCTTCTGGCTTCTCTCCAGGCTTGAGAACCTTTTTTAATTCTTCTTCTTCTTCAATAAGTATTGCATTTCCTTCTTGATCAAATTTCCATTTAGGACTATCGAGATCAGAACTTAGGATATCAGAGCTTTTTCTAGGTCTTGTTCTCATATCATCAATACGCATTTTTGCATACGCAAGAGCATCTACCGAATCCCAGTCCGTACCTATATATTCTTCATCGTAAGCGAGTAAGTCTTTTAACATCGCAATAAAAACACAAAACATAACATAATCCTCTACCCAGGATTGAACAACTCCAAGTATTAACGGTTTAGAATGAATCGTCATTTTAGCTCCGTATTTGTGTACTTGCTGACCTCTGGGAGAATCATAGGTCTTTGGTCTTGGTGACAAATAGATCCTGCCATCATTCTTCTTATAGTAGTCTATTACAAAATCCTGCTCTGCATTACACATTGTATTTCTTTTCAAGCCATACCACACAGAGATTTTTAGGCAAATTTCGTAGAACATTTCTTTTCTGGCAGGTCTGTGATAATACAGGCACACGGGATATTCTGCGCAATGAATTCCTTCATTTTCAAGATTGACTTTATTTCCTTGCCTCATCACTACCATCGCACCCAGAGAAGAACTAGTCTGTGATTGATCCTGATTGTATCCATCAACACCACCAATATCCAGATCAATCATGTCACGTCTTGGTCCTTGGTACA
>Ga0114923_10003643_pt1 | contig 10375 bp, 7 predicted proteins | sample SumtaG_FD_89578 | JGI IMG/M metagenome (GOLD analysis project Ga0114923, IMG submission 89578) | Deep subsurface microbial communities from Indian Ocean to uncover new lineages of life (NeLLi) - Sumatra_00157 metaG | ecosystem: Environmental > Aquatic > Marine > Oceanic > Sediment | place: near...
TATCCCGGGGGTGGATGGCCAATGCAGTTCATGTCCTTCAACCGTGGCACCAATGCGGTTTACCTTGCAACCAAGGACTCCGACGCCCGTGCCAAGGATTTCGTGGCCGAACCGATCAAGGATCTGAACAGCGAGCGCTATCCGGTCGTTTTCGAGGGTCGTAGACACAGGAAGTACGTGCCGGAGCCGGGAGAGCGGCTTTATATAAGACACTTTCCTGATAACATGGGTATGGCCGGGTCGGATTACCCCGGCTATTACCCCGTGGCCTTTGGCGTCTATCAAGGAGGCTGGGTGGAGGCAGCCCACCGCTACCGGCCCTGGGCCTTGAAGCAGAAATGGGCCGGGAAGGGCCCGCTGTCGCAAAGAAAAGATATCCCCGACAGCATTAAGAACATAGGCGTTTGGATCCGCGACAGTTGGGAGTGGCAGGGCGAAAAAGGCACGCCTCATGAGATGAACCTGCCTCTGCTGAAGGCGAGAGAACGCTTGGGCGTTCCAGTGGGACTGCAGTGGTACCGTTGGCACCACATGCCCTTTGACAACGAATATCCCCACTTCCTGCCGGCAAAGGACGGGTTCAAGGAAAGAGTCGAGGAACTGGTCAACTCCGGCATGATAGTCATGCCGTATATCAATGGCTCCAGTGCCGACATGAACATTCCTGATTGGGACAGGTTCGCTCCCCATGCCGCCCGAAATGAGACCGGAGGCGTCCGCCTCCATTTTTACTCCAACCATGCCGGCCGCTTGCTTTCGATGTGTGCCCACCAGGAATTCTGGCAGGACCAGATTTCCTCACTCGTGGGCGACATCGTGACCCTTTACGGTGTAAACGGAGTGTACATCGATCAAGTCTCAGGCCTCTACCACGAATTGTGCTTTGACAAAGCCCACGGCCATCCCTTAGGAGGTGGGAACTACTGGTCCGAGGGCTGCCGGACCCTGCTGCACAAGGCACGCAACACGGCGCGGAAAAACGGGAGGCGCAGCATTATTACCTCGGAAGGCACCACCGAGATCTTCTATGATCTTCTGGACGGGAATCTTACCTGGGCCCAACCCAGCGAGCGGGAAATCCCTCTCCTGCAACTCGTGTATTCCGGATACACTATCTTCTTCGGCAGCCCCTGTAATTACAAAAGAAGCGACCGCTACTTCAACTATTCCCAGGGACGGGCATTTATCGACGGGCGCCAAGTCGGATGGATGGACTTGGGGCTCTTCAGGCCGGAACATGCGAGAAAGGTCGACTATCTACGCCAGTGCGGGCGGTACCACCTGGCGGGAGCAGACTTCCTGACCTACGGACGTCTAATCAGGCCGCTGCTGCCGACGAACAAGGTGCCCACCTTTTCCGAATCCGGGATGGGCTGGGGAATGTACGAGAAACAGCGCACCGCCTCATTGCCCAGCGCCGAAGCCCGCCTGTGGCAGAGCGAGGATGGCAGCCTTGCCGTTGTTATCGCCAATTATGTAAATGAGGAAATCCCCTTCGAGTATGCCGTGAATCCATCCGAGTACGGCCTCGGCGGCGGAGAACTACAAATATCCGAGATCACACCCAATGGCACCGGCGACCTTGAAGTAAGCAAGAACACCATCAAGCGGACGGAAACGCTGTCTCCGAGTCAACTAAAAATCATCGTGATTCGTCCCCGTTTCGCACGCCGGGGATAGCGTGGGACCGGCACTTGTTTCTTACTTCGACGCCGGGCGGTGCAGCTTGCCGAGGGAATCGGCTATCTTCTCGTAGTTGGTGCATGACTGCCGGAGGACCAGCACGAGCCGGTTGCGTTGTTAAGCTAGCATCTACGACATCTCGTGGTTGTGGCATGACAGGTCCACAACCACTTGGGCCTGCTAGCGGTACAACGCAACCGGCTTAACCAGCACGCGGAGCCATTGCAATCGACGGCAATTCGTGGTAGAACTCGTGCCGTTGTGGAGGCAGGGATCGCGGGCTGCGCGGCGGGTGGAAAGCACCCGCGTGCATAACAGACGCCAACGACCGCGGCAGCGCGGTTCTCGGCCGCAACGAGTAGAGTGCCATGCCCGACTTGATTGCACAAGGTGTTGAAGCTCAGCAGCGTTGGCGGCGGAGCCTGCCCCAAGGGCGAACGGTGGTGCTGGGCCGTGCCGGCGGGGTTTGGGCCGTGCCCTGGGATCAGCACGTCTCGCGAAAACACGTCAGCATGCACTGGACCGGTGAATGCCTGGAGGTTACCCGACTACCCGACGCACGGAATCCAGTCTATTCGCGCGGCAAGGAGGAGGACCATTTCAGCTTGCGACCCGGTGAGCATTTCGTTATCGGGCAAACCACCTTCACGCTGGCCGATCAACGGGTAAGCATGACCGCCGACCTGCCCGAGCCGCTTCAGCAGCAATCTTTCAGCTCCAGCTACCTCGAAGGCGTGCGTTTCCGCAACCCGGACCATCGCATCGAGGTGCTTTCCCGCCTGCCGCAGGTGATCTCCGGGGCGACCGGGGACAGCGAGCTTTTCGTTCGCCTGGTGAGCATGCTCTTGGCGGGTGTGCCACGCGCGGCGGCGGCGGCCGTGGTGGCTATCGAAGACAGAGCGGCCATCGAGGGCGAAGTGGCCGGCGGCGACAAGGTTCCGCCCGCCAGCGTGCTGCACTGGGACCAGCGGCTGCTGATCGGCGACGATTTTCAACCCAGCCGGGGACTGATACTGGAGTCGATCCGCCGTCGGCAAAGCATGTTGCACGTGTGGCGCGGTTCGCAGTCACCCGCCGGGGAGCAGTTTACTGAAAGCGAGAACTTCGATTGGGCTTTCTGCACACCCGTGCTCGGTGGAGCCTGTGCCGGCTGGGGCCTCTACGTGGCGGGGCGGTTCAGTGCCGAAACCACCACCGGATCATCCGACCCAACCGACTTGCGCGAGGACGTCAAGTTCGCCGAACTGGTCTCCGCCACGCTCGGTTCGCTGCGGCAGATGCGTTTGCTCGAACACCGGCACGCCACGCTCAGCCAGTTCTTCTCGCCGGTCGTATTGGAAACACTGGCCGTCGAGGACCCCGACGTGGTGCTGGCTCCCCGCGAAACCGAAGTCTCGGTGATGTTCTGCGACTTGCGCGGTTTCTCGCGCGAAACCGAACGCCATGGCGACGACCTGCTGGGTCTTCTCCGGCGGGTGAGCAAGGCGCTGGGTGTGATGACTCGTCATATCCGTCGCCAGGGAGGCGTGGTGGGTGACTTCCAGGGCGACGCGGCAATGGGATTTTGGGGATGGCCGCTACGGCAAGAAGACGCCGTATTGCGAACCTGTCGGGCCGCGCTGGCCATCCGCCGAGAGTTCGAGGAAACCGCCGATTTCCACGCTGGTATCGGAGTGGCTACCGGAAAGGCCGTGGCCGGAAAAATAGGCACGGTCGACCAGGCCAAGGTCACCGTTTTCGGGCCGGTCGTGAACCTGGCTTCGCGTCTGGAAGGTATGACGAAGATCCTCCGCGGAGCCATTTTGCTGGATGAGACCACGGCTGCGGCAGTCAGGCGGCAAGTGCCGCCGGAGATCGCTCGGCTCAGGCGGCTGGCGCGGATCAGACCCTACGGCATGGACACCGCGCTGGAGGTGAGCGAATTGCTGCCCCCGGAGTCGGACTTTCCCGCCATGACGGACGAGCACATCGCACGCTATGAATCGGCGTTGGACGCATTTATTTCGGGCGATTGGACTTTGGCGCTGGAACTGCTTCACGGCATCCCGGCGGAAGACCGGGTGAAAGATTTTCTGACCGTTCACATAGCCCAGCACGACCGCACCCCGCCTCCGGAGTGGGATGGTGTCGTTCCCCTGGCCAGCAAATAGCCGCCGTGTCGGGCAAATAATCGTCGGGCAAATAGCCGCCGTCGGGTCGGTTAATCCCGACTACACGGCCGATTATGGCTGTAAATTCTCCGAGAACCGGATGCATTGGGGCGGTTTCTTCGAGTCGCGGCCGCTTGGCGATTCAGCGGTAAATGGCTGTTTTCCCGTGAAAACGGCGTTTCTTCGGGTGGATTATGACCGATTTCAGCAGTTCTGCCAAAAAAGCCGACTTTGTCGGTGACGAATGCTTGACAATTTGGGTGGCCTATGTCAGAATGGGGGCAGTTTCGCGATTGTAGCGAGTATTGCCGGAGCCAACTCCGTCGGCAATTATTCGCTGTTCGGCAAAGTTGGTCCTAACCGAGCCATGTGGCTCAGCGAGGCAGCAGTGAGTTATCGAAGAGCTTCTCGGGTGCGTGATTGCGCCGACCCGGTCCCCTGTGCGGCGGACCGTCCATTTGCCTTCCGGCCACGCCGGTGTCTGGCATTGATATTCCTTCTTTTGGCAGCCGTTTTTCTTCCGGTAGCCTCTGCTTCTGCCGTTGCTCTGTCTGGCCGCGTCTTTGTAGACAGCGACTTCGATGGAGTTTGGGACAGTGCAGACGAATGGGTACTTCCCGGCATCACGATCAGTCTATTCAGCCAGAACGACCCTGCCGGTTCGACCGCCACCGACGAGTTTGGCTACTACGAGTTTGTGGATCTTGCGGCGGGTACGTACTCCATCCAGCAGTCGTACGTTCACGACGATTACATCAACGTCAAGGTTTGCCTGGGCGAGCTCCTCGAAGAGGGAACCGGCTATCTGTTGGCCGATGGGGTCGGCACGGTGGTCCAATACGATCCAGGCAATAATATTATGCCAAAGATCGCCGACATCGGGCTGGCCGACATCGGGCTGGCCGACAGGGTTGTGGGGGAGAACTTCAATTTCGGGCAGATTTGGTTGGGTAAGTTCCTTTACCTTGCCCGCGGCGACGATCCGCCCGATCCGCCGCACGCCAATCCCATTAAACCGGTCCCGGAGCCTTCCACGTTATGGCTTCTGATTACCGGCTTGATTGCCTTTGGAGCGGCTACCCGGAGACGTCGTGGTAGAGGCCGGCCATAGAAGCGCTGGAGGCGTCGGCCCGAAGGTGGGTCGGCGCGAGGCGGCAGCTCGAGCTTGCTTGACATATGCCCCAAAAGATCACACAAGCTCAGGCGTACCACAGCGCTGCACGGCGTCGGCATGAAGTTGGATCGTCCGGCAGACGTCCAGCAATCTAGTTGCCACGACGGCCAATCGGGGTGTATGTTGCCCCGGTGCTTCATTGAGAAAGCGCCGCATATCGCGACACAGTCGCGAGATACCTTCGAAGCCGGCCTCGCCTGCCAACCGGCTCTGCTGGTCGAGCATGGCCGTCACACCGCCAATATCACCCGTTCCTGTCTTTCCAATGGTTTGGAGTGCAGCAACGGCGGAGCCCATACGCTCGCGGGTATTGGCTGCGTACCGAGCCCGACTCGCTCGAAGTTCTGCTTCAACGGTCATGTCCTGCCCCTGCCCTTGGTAGGATTTCTCGTTAGCGTTCGACTAGTGGGTTCTCCTTAGCTCATCGGCAATATCGTCAGTGACCTGTGGTCAAACCCTGCTAGTTCAAGGCACGACCACGCGGGCGTTGTTGACATTCTCGGCAATCGAGCCCCCCTCCACTACACCTCCGGAAGGTCTGATCCAGCCGGTAAGGTGGTACCGTAGCGTGGCCTTTTTGGCGTGTCAAGGTCAGATTCGGCCTGTTCGGAGGTGACAATCGGTATGCGGATGATAAAGGCCGTTCGCTGGTTGACCTCCGTCTCGAAGCCGATGGTTCCACCCAGCCGTTTTTCAACCACGGAGCGGACGATCGAAAGGCCCTGTCCGGTCCCTTTTCCCACCCCCTTGGTGGTGAAAAACGGCTCAAAGATCCTATCCCGGATATGTTCAGAAATGCCTGTGCCGGTGTCTTCAACGCGTACGCTCACGTAGTTTCCCTCGCGGCGAGTACGGACGGTGATGATTCCCTTGCCGCGGGTGTGATCCGCGGCCGCTTCGGCGATGGCCTGTGCGGCGTTGACCACCAGGTTGAGGATCACCTGATTGATGTCACCGGGCAGGCAGGGGACCAGCGGCAGGTCGGGATCGAAGTCGGTGACCAGGTCGGCGACGTATTTCCACTCGTTTCGGGAAATGGTCAGCGTGTTCTCGATTACGTGGTTGAGGTCGACCGGGGTCAGTTCCTCGCCACCGAGGTGGGAGAGCTCCTTCATTGCTCTGACGATGCCGGCCACGTGGTCGACGCCTTCAAGAGATTGCCGGATGGCCACGGGAATCTCTTCGGAAAGATACTCGATGTCGGCGTCGAACACGGCGTTCCTCATGTCGGTAGTCGTCGTCTGTTCAAGCGTTTCGCCCTTGGCCTCCTTCAGCATTATGTCGATGGTGGAAAGCAGCCGGCTGATGTCGCCAAAGGCATCTTGGAGAAAACGAGTGTTGTCGCCTACGTACTGGATGGGGGTGTTGATTTCGTGAGCTATTCCGGCAGCCAATTGGCCGATCACCTCCAGCTCTTGGGCCTGAGAAAGATCCCTCTCGAGAGCTTTCCGTTCGCTGATATCGACGATAACGGCGGCATATAGCCAGCAGCCATGCCCATCGCGAAAGGGGATGCTGGTGATCTTGACGGGGCGGTTGTTGTCCTTCGGTAAAGTTTGCTCGCTGACCGCAACTTCACCGGTGTCCATGGCCTTGCGGACGGCACACCGGGCACACTCGCCACGACCGCAGCCGAAATACCAACGGCACTTGTTCAAGCCGGGATCGCCATGGGTCTTTCGCAATAGCGGGTCGACATGGGTAATGCGCATGCGGGTGTCGACGATGGCCAACCCGGCCTTCGTGGCGCCAAGTATGAACTCGATGTGTTGCCGTAGCGAGGTGATTTCCTCTTCCACCCGTTTGCGATCGGCGATTTCCTTGCGGAGTCGTTGATTGATTTGGGTGATTACGTCATGGTTTTCCTTGATGCGCAGCACCAACCGCAGCCGCGCGGCGAGAGCCTCGCCGCCGAGCGGCATGACGACGTAGTCATCGGCGCCGGCATCCATGCCCGCCAACACGTCCTCATCCAGATTATTTTCGCTGACCAGGACGACGGGAATGTGGCGCAGCTTTTCGTCAAATTTCAGGCGCTTGCAGACGGCAATGCCGTCCGTCCGGGGCAGACCGACGGCCAGCAAGATAACATCCGGATGATCGGCGGCAGCCACTTCCAGCGCCTCGCGCCCATCGCGAGCCGAGAGCACCTGGTAACCCTGTTTGCTCAGGCGGTGCGCCAGGATGGCAGCTCTTTCCGCGGCACCGTCGGCCACCAGCACGGTATGCCCCGTGTTCGTCACGTTCAGTTCTCGGTTATTGTGCAAGGACGGGTAGAGTTCCATGTTGGGGCGGTTTTCCGGGCAGGATCTTTTCGAGCACCTCGAGCACCCCGGGGTCGTACCAGCCTTGTCTGTCCTTCAGGGTTGTCAGTGCGTCCTCTTCCGCAATTCCGCGGGAAAACAACTCGTCGAAATCCAGTGCCGCTTTCAAGACGCGGCTTCCCAGCGGAATGGAGCTTCCAAACGGTTCCTTCTGCAGAGGGCGTTGTCGGTGGTAGAGACTGTCCTGATGGGCAATGATTTCGGCGACCTCCTCCATTCGGGGAATAGCCTGGACCAATTCCCGCCCTACCCGTGGGTGATTGCGGAGAGTATCCGATTCCTCACTAGAAAGGTCCGCGCCGCGCTGGACTTTGGCTAGCGTATCTCTGGAAATCGCCACGCAGCCGACCTGTGAGAGCATGGCGGCCACATTTATCTCCCAGGGTTCGACCAGCCCCATCTCTTCACACATCTTCATCACCAGATTGTGGACTCTGGACGCCCGGCCGCAGGCCGCCGGATTGGCCAGGCCGAGCATGTCGGTGAGCACCTTGACAATACCGGTGAGGGTTTTGTTGAGGAGTTCTCGTTCGGCCGTGACCAGGGCATGCTGCCGCAAACTCACTTCCAGGGTTCTCGCCAGAAGATCGACCGGGCAAGGCTTGGTCAGGAAGCGAAAGATGTTGCCATCGTTAACGGCCTCCAGGGCGGTGTGCAAATCGGCGTGCCCGGTCAGCATTATTCGTACCGTATCTGGCGAGCAAACCTTGATCTTCGAGAGCAATTGCACTCCGCTGAGGCCGGGCATGCGCAAGTCGGCCACGACAACGGCGTACGGTCCCCGGTGGAGCACGGCTGCCAGGGCCTCCTCGCCTCCGAAGGCCGATTCGATTTGGAATCGCTTGCGCAAGCGTCGGGAGTATGCCTCCAGCAGTTCGGCATCGTCATCCACGCAAAGAATTCTCTTCGTCATCGCAACACCCCTTCCTTCTTTGTCGCCCGGCATATCTGCCGCCATTGTGGCAGGCGGTCGGCGCAGCCGATAGCGTGCAGGTAGTCGACGTCGATTCCGCCGGCGAAGTCCACGCCCTCGGCGAGCGCTTCACTTTGCATGACGGCCGCAATGTGCAAGGCCGTCAGCGGAGTGAAACCGCGGTCCAGGGATCGGCCGGGGCAATGGTGCAGGGCAATTGCCTCCACGACTTGCTCGGCAATACCCGAAAGCGAAGCCACCGCGGCGCCAATCTCCGCGTGGCCTATACCCAGTTCTCTGTTCTCGGTTTGCCACAAGTTCGATCGCGTAAGGCGGCAAGCGTCCAGGACTTCCAGGTATCGCCGCGTCAAGTGCCGGGCAAACACCAGCACGCCCGATTCGTGCAGCAAGCCGGCCAGATAAGAGCGGTCGATCACGGCCGGATCGTGAGTTTCCTCTTCGGCTATCGCCGCGGCCGCTCGAGCCACGTCCAGGCTGTGTCTGATCAATCTTTCAAGAAACGGCGTCCATGAATCGCTGATCGGCAACGGAGAGAATGTCCAACCGGAAAAGGCCAACAGCCCGACCATCTCCGAACCCATCAGGTTAACAGCTTCCGCGGGGTTGCAGATGTGTTGAGGTACGCCGAAGAAACCCGAGCCGACCAGGTGAAGCACCCTTGCGGCCATGCCGGCATCCCGCGATATGATTTGGCCTACCTGCTCGATCGAAGAGTCCGACTGCTCCAATTCGTACATAAGTCGCATGTGCAACGACGGCGAACTGGGGATCGACAGCACACTGCAAACCAGGCGTCTCTGCCATTGGGTTGCCAGCCAGTTGTGCAGGCTGAATGCCCGATCCAAGGCGAATCGCAACGTCTGCGGCTCGCATGGCTTGTTCAGGAAATGGTGTACCACTCCCACTGCACGCAGCAAGGCCTGCCGGTCACATTGACCAGAGAGTACGATTCTGACGGTTTCCGGAAATCGCCGCGCCGTTTCTTCCAGCAATTCCAGGCCGTTTGTGCCGGGCATGCGCATGTCGGCGACAACCGCATCGTATGACGACCGCTCCAGGCAGCGCAGTGCTTCGGGGCCGCTGTCGGCAAACTCCATTTCCCACCTCAGGAAAAGACCGTGAAGCGAGCGTCGCAACCCGTCAAGAATCCTGGGCTCATCGTCAACAAACAAGACTCGGTTCATTCTGTAGTTCCCATGCGGCCGGTTGGTCTTCGTCCCTGTCGCTGAATTGCTCGACGATCAAGGTCATGATGCTGCAGGGGCGGGATTCTTGGCCACAACGAGCTTATGGGTTGTAGCTGATCCGTTGGCTGTTTGCGTTGATCAATCGGCGCGAGGTTCATATTCCAGTCGCCACGGCGGCGGCGGGTGAATTTTTCCGGGTCGTTTCACGGCGGCGACCCCGTGGCATTACCACGATAGCACGTGGAGGGGCCACGTCCACTCTTCCCAAATGTTGCCGGTTAGGTTGCCCCGAGATCGGCCTTCGCTCACCCCAATCAACCGAAATAATCGCGCCGACCAGTGTCTTGTTCCACATCTGTCTGGGCCGGAAAGCCGACTGGCACGCTGTTTGCACCATGTACCAGCGGCCGACGAAGGAAGTGCGACGCCTGGGTTGGCCGACGGAACGTTGGGGCCGGCGACAGGGAAGAGAAGCCAGCCGGAATCGACGCAAGTGAAGAGGTGCGTGCGAAGTTTGCGGCATTACCGTCGGGAAAAATCTCCCGGAACGAGTGTCCCCCTTGGAACAGAGGACAAAGGCTCCCGACGGACGGAACCTTGTGCCGCAGGCAACATTGGCGAGTTGGGGATCGATTGCCCGAGACATCCCCAGCTCGCCAGTTCTTTTTTGGTGTATCGTTTTTGAACATATGTTGCAAAACGATACGCCCGCCGCGAGCAGCCGCGGGCCGGTTTCCATGCCGAGTGGGAGAGATCCACCGAGGATTGGTTTCCCTCGCCCAGACTCATACCCCCCGATCGGGCGCCGTTGCCTCCCTTCCCGCGCTTCTTCCACCGGTCTCCAGCTCCCCAGGCTGGCGGGGGCGGAAGCTTCGCCGGGGAAGACCTCACGCAACCCTGCTGCCCGAGGAACCGCTGGCCCA
>Ga0114923_10003644_pt1 | contig 10374 bp, 6 predicted proteins | sample SumtaG_FD_89578 | JGI IMG/M metagenome (GOLD analysis project Ga0114923, IMG submission 89578) | Deep subsurface microbial communities from Indian Ocean to uncover new lineages of life (NeLLi) - Sumatra_00157 metaG | ecosystem: Environmental > Aquatic > Marine > Oceanic > Sediment | place: near...
AAGAGGATCGGCGGGGAGGACGGTGGCTCCTACATATGGGAAGCTCCTATCAGGAATTCCGAGAAAGACTTCGACAAGCTTCAGTTCCCGGTGATTACGGTGGACTACGAGATGACACATAAAATCGTTGATCTAGCTGAGCAGATCCTGGGAGACATCCTCGCCGTGCGGCTGCGGAGTATCTGGTGGTGGACTCTAGGTATGACCTGGGATTTTATCCGTTTGCGCGGCCTGAATAACTTCATGTTGGATATGTACGACAATCCCGACTGGGTTCACCGGACAATGCAATTCTTGAGCGACGGGACTCAAGCCAAGCTGGATTTTCTCGAAGAAAACAGCCTGCTCGCCCTGAACACCGCAGGAAGCTACGTTGGCTCTGGAGGTTTCGGCTGGACGCGGCAGCTGCCGCAGAAGGGATATGAAACCGAGCACGTTCGCACCATGGACATGTGGGGCTTCGGCGAGAGCCAGGAAACTGTCGGGGTATCCCCGGAGATGTTCGCTGAGTTCATCTTTCCCTATCAGATACCGATCCTCGAGCGCTTCGGGATGAATTGCTACGGCTGCTGCGAGCCCATCGACCCACGCTGGCATATCGTAAAGGCTATCCCCCGGCTGCGGCGGGTTTCCACTTCCCCCTGGGCCGATCGAGAGAAGACAGCGGAGATGCTGGGCAGGAGCTACATCATTTCTCTGAAGCCTTCCCCATCTCCCCTGGCCAAGCCGAAGATGGACGAAGAGCTGGTACGGGGGAGCCTGCGTAAGGATCTGCTGGCCACTAAGGGCTGCCGAGTAGAGCTAATTATGAAGGACAATCATACTCTCGGGAGAAATCCCGACAACGCAGTGCGTTGGTGCCAGATCGCCAGGGAAGAGATTGAAAAAATATATTAGCCGGCCCGAAGATGACAGAGTTTGGCGGAAAGGAGGTGACAGAGGAACGTAATCATCGTCCTTGGTGTGGGCCTGCTGATGATCGCCGGGGAGTTCGATCTCTCCATTGGCTCTGTGCTGGCCTTCTGTTCTCTGATCGGAACCCTTCATGGTTTCATCACGGTGAAGGGTATCTGGTTTCCCATCGTTGCCGTTGTTCTGTGGGCGGCACCTCCCTACGGTGGACCTACATGGTGTTCGGCTTCGTGATCATGTTATCTGTGCTTTTGGGTTTGATCCTGCGATAATCCTGGGCGATTTAATGAAAAGAATACTGGCAGATCTTAACGGCGACGCTCGCGAAGTTGAAATCGCTGACTATCACCCGTAGACTTGAACATCTTGCTGGAGAAGTGTCGAGTATAGGAAAAAATGTACTACAGCAACAGGTACAACTGCTGCAATCCCGTTCAGATAAGGATACAAAGCAAATGGGTTTTCAGAATAACGGGTCGTCTCATAGGATTTGGGCTGACTGACGCAATGGATCATGGCCGAAACATATTCCTCCTGGCCGATAAAATGTCTGTGCCTGAGATTGCGCCTATTGGTAGGTTTGATCTCCTGAAGAGCTCTTCCCCACGATCCGAATGCCGCCGACCTGGAGAACGAGTCGCTTCTCCCCCCTGGATTCTCCGGCACTCAGCGATCCGGAGGAGGCGCTCAGGTCAAAGGATATCTCCTCGATCGGATTGCTGAAATCGAACTCGATCCGACCGGAAGAGGTTGCAAAGCTCGAATTCCCCGTGAGGCGGACCCCCTCGCCCTTCAGATCGCCGGATGTCGCCTTCAGATCGAGCATTCCCGTTTGCTCCCTGATGGTGATTTTTCCAGAAGAGGATTGCGCGGCTATATCACCCGTAACATTTTCGTACTTCTGATCTCCTGAGGAGGACCGCGCCGTAATATTTCCTGTAACCTCGGATAGGGAAATCTTACCGGAAGAAACCTCGGCCGAAACGTTCCCTGTCCCGGCCAGCAGCAAGATATCTCCGGACGAGGCCTTCAGAACCATTCGTGCCGATTCTATGCCCTCAACAACCTGGCTGCCGGAGCTGGTAACGATATCCAACAGCGTCTGAGTCGGCACCTCCAGTATGATCTCGTTTTTGCCCGTGATTCCGAGGATCGCCACCTTCTTCTCCAAGCTAATCTCGAGGACAGGACCGCGTTTTTCATGAACGATCCGATACTTATCGAGATTCTTCTCAGGCATCGCGACCTGCCCCGCTACGGTGGTTCTGGAAGATCCGTTGATCACAACGTCGAAAAAGGAACCATCTCTAAGCCGTATCTCACGTATTCCGTCGTACTCAAAGCTGTCGGCGGTAACCGCTTCTTCCCCGACGACCCCGGATGCGTACGACGCAGCGAGTGAGACTGCAAATAAGACCAGAGTTACGATGATGCTTCTCATTCGATCCTCCTAAACTCTGTGGGTTGTCCGGGCGATGAACTGGTTCTGCTCCGCCTCTGAGAGCGTGGTGAAGTACACGCTCCAACCGGTTACACGAATCTGGAGTGACGCATATTTCTCGGGATGTTGTTGTGCATCCCGAAGAGTTTCGACATCAAAGATATTGAACTGAAGGGCGTACCCTCCGTTGGAAAAGTATGTCTTGATCAGGTTGACAAAGGCCTCGAGCCCTTCCCCTCCCCCGATCGCCGAAGGATGCAGAGTTACATCAAGTACCGCTCCGTTGGGCGTCAGCGTCGCATCGATCTTGGCTGCCGATTCGAGCAGTCCCGTTACACCACTTGCGTCACGTCCATAAGAGGCCCCCATTCCCGGGGCCAGTGATTCGTGAGCTCTTTTGCCGTCCGGGAGGGCGCCTGTCAATTGACCTCCCTTCATCGAAAAGACGAGTGTGAAGAGAGCAGCCTGACAGGAGCCGCCGCGGGCATTTTCCATGGTGTGCACCCTGTTGCAGTAGTAGTCGGCAACCCGTTTTGCCATGCCATCGGCGTCTACGTCGTTGTTGCCCCATTTGGGGATGCGATTGAGCAGGTACTGGCGCATCCGCTCCTCACCGTCGAAATTGCGCTCGAGAGCTTCGATGATGTCCCCCATGGAGAACCGACGTTCGTCGAAGACCGCCTTTTTGATTGCCAGCAGGGAATCGCTGGCGTTGGCCAGACCTGCGCCTACGAAACCCACCGAGTTGTAGTGGGCGCCACCCTGCCCGATATCCAATCCCCGGGCGATGCAGTCGTCGATTGTGGCGGCGACCAGCGGAGAAGGATTGATCATCGGCCACTGTCTCTCAGCTGCCCGGATACACTCGGCAGATCGGGTGAGAAAATAATCCATCTGATCTGCGTAGGCACACCAAAGATCTTCAAATCCGCTGAACTGAAGCGGATCTCCCGTATCGGGACCCACCTGCTCGCCGCTGAGCGGATCCCGCCCCCGGTTCAGAGCCAGCTCCACTCCCTTGGCCAGGTTGACGGTGAGATTCATCGTACAGCCGATCTCTTTGCCTTCGACAGCGGGTTCGTAACAGCCGATGGGCAGGTAATATCGAGCGTCTTCTCTGCTCTTGCCTCGTTTTACAAGAGCCTCCACTGCGGGTGGATCGTTCATGAGCACAACGGAGTTGCGCCCGGTGCGGATGAGATCGGCAACGCGCCTGTACAGCTTCTCCGGAGACCCGGGTAGAAATCTCACCGAGAGCTTCGGATCGGGAGTGTTGAGCTCTTCGTACGCCTCGAGAGCCAGATAGGTCAGATCGTTCGTAATCTCGGTGCCATCGGGATACTGGCCGCCGAAGCAGAAGTTCTTTCCGTTGGATTTACCCCGTGTACGTGAGGACCACTTGAACCAGAAGAACTTGATCAGCTCCTTGGCCTGTTCCCTGTCCAGCCTTCCGGCATCGATGTCAGCACGATAGAAGGGATAGAGAGTGCGATCAAACTGCCCCATGGACCGGACGAACTCCCCCTCCATCTCGATGAGCTCGTGCATCAGCCACATAAACTGAAGCGCCTCGTGAAAGGTCCGCGGGCGATTGGCCGGAACATTGCTGCAGGCCGAGGCGATGGCCCGCAGCCGCTGCTCCTGCTGCGGGTTCTCCGCCGACATGACCAAGGCCAATCGGGAAAACCGGCCGGCCAGCTCGATGGCAGCCGTGTAAACGATCTCAACGGCCTTGTAGAAAGCCAGCTGCCGCGCCGAGGCCTTTGAGCCGAGGGATTCCCTGGCCTTTCTCACATCCGCCAGCAGACCCTTCAACCCCCGGGCCAGCATCTTGTCCCAGCCCGGAGACAGGTGTCCCCGGTCCAGGCCCCCCACCGGTCCGGAGGCCTGCCCGATCTCGTAGGCCCGCCTCAACCAGTTCCAGTGATCGGCGAGTGGTCCTTCCACCGCCTCATCGAGCCACCGCAGGGAGAGCTTTCTCACGAGCCCTCCGTGCGCTCTCTCGCGTTGAGGAGTCATCGTGTCCAGCATGAATCGATGATCGATCTTGTCCACGAACCAGTCGTGGGGATCGACGGCGATCCGTCCCCTGGTCAAGACGATGCGAAAAACCTCTGCCTTCTGGAGAACCCTAGGGAGATCGGGGTTCGCCTTCAGAAAGGCCTCTATCTCCTCCTCCAACTCTTGCGGTGAAACACCCGTACTGGTATCGAAGGGTATCACGACAAACTGCTCGAAGAGGTGGTCTCGCATTCGCTCGAAGGTACCCCAGGGAGTTGAAACTGTTGTGCCTGTAGCTTCTTTCAGCGTTTTCACCTGCAAGCTCACTCTAATCCCAACATAGAACCGAGTCAACAGCGCGGTTTCGGCCGTAGGCTCGCGCAGTTTGTGCGCTTGCGTACTTGCCCAAGGACGACATTATCTATAGATTCAACCCAACATTCTTATGCACTGCAGCATTCTTATGCAGGATTCCACCTTAATGAGCACTATATTCAACATCCAGAAATACTCCATCCACGATGGTCCGGGAATCCGAACCACGGTTTTTTTAAAGGGGTGTAATCTACGTTGTCTCTGGTGTCATAATCCGGAGTCCTTCGACAAAAGCCCTCAGATTCAACACTTTCCCGACCGATGCATCGGTTGCGGCGCCTGCTTCCAGCTTTGCCCAGAGGGAGCCCATCGGATGACCGATGACGGCAAGGTATTCGACAGAGATGTCTGCAAGGTGTGCGGCCGGTGTGTCGAAGAGTGCTACGCAGGTTCCCTGGCGATAATGGGCAAGGAGATGAGCGTAGAAGAGGTTCTGACGGAAGTCGAGAAGGATCGTCCCTTTTATGAGACCTCGGGAGGTGGAGTGACCTTTTCCGGAGGCGAGCCTTTACTGCAGATCGAGTTTACAGAGGCTCTCCTAAAGGAGAGCAAGAGGCGACACCTCCACACAGCCGTCGACAGCGCGTTGAGCGTTTCATGGGAGACCATTCTGAAGGTAAAACCACACACCGATCTATTTCTGATCGATGTGAAAACCCTGGACAACGACCTCCATCGGGAAATAACGGGAGTCGGAAACACCAGAGTGTTGGAAAATCTGGAGAGGCTCGCCGATGGTAAGGTGGAAATTTGGATTCGCGTTCCCGTCGTACCAAACATCGTCAACGACACGGAGAGCCAAATCGAGGCGCTTGTTGATTTCATCGGTGGACTCGAGGGGATCGAGATGGTCGAGCTTCTGCCGTATCACCGTCTAGCCGAAGCGAAATACAGCACCCTAGGCCTCGAGTCGAAGCGGTACGATACACCCACAGCCGAGCTGATGGAGCGATTGAAAAGAGTCCTCACCCGCAACGCTATCCCCATAGCCAGACAGAAAAAACCCGCCACCAAAGCAAGCTGAGCCCCGCTCTTTCAGGACGACACCAGGAATCCGATCTGACCGATATGCGTCAGCTCATGTGCGGCGAAATAACTGGCCTGCTGCTTCAAGGTCACCGTTCCGAACTCATCGTGTTGCCCCTCTCGCCACCAATCCTTGAGAGGGAACCTCTTCAACTCGTCCACTGTTTCAGCTCGTGAGACTCGAAAGTCCTCGAGGATGGCCAAGGTGCCGCCCGGCCCTGCTTCGTCGCTTCTTGCCCACTCCCATACAGCCTGAGAGGTTAAAACGGGATTTTCCTCGATGGTAAACTGCTTGACTCTACCGTTGAACACGCCCCCTGCGTCTCTGATGTGGGTCATGAACTGGCGGATCGACCACCTGTCTTCGCCCGGCTGTTTTGCCAGGAACTCTTCATCGAGACCCTTCAAAAGACAGGAGAGACGGGTTGGCGCTTCGATCAGTTTCTCCAAGGCGATCATCGGATCGAACTCGTTCAGGTAGTAAACGGCCGGAACATGTCGAAAGGTATCAGGAGCAGCGCCACAGGTTGGACACGGAGCTGAAGGTGTTTCGAGACAGGCCTGCCCGCAGATTCTACACACAAAGGGATCGGGTATGTTCTCTGCAAAAGGAAGTCGATCCTCGATGAGAGCCTGTTTTCCCTCTTGCAAGGCCCTGCTCAAACCACGGCTCTCCTCATTCCTCTCAAACACATCAAACCCCCGGGTCAGCCCCTTGATCAAGCTCGGTTTGTCAGAGGGCATATTCATGCTATATGCGGATCTCGTAAGAATGGCGGCGCAACCGGCACGCAGAGCCTTGGCGATGTTGTACTGACCTTCCTGCTCCATCGCAGCGGCCAGAGCCAGCAGATGAATGGCATCATGGGCTGGCTGGTTTCCGTGATCCTTGTGTCTATCATCGTCGGTGGTCATATCGAACCTCCCCTTCGTGCTTTTATCCCCGTAACCCCCCCCACTGAGTATACAAAAGTTAATCGATATAATCATAACCTACTCCGATTCAGAGCCTGAGAGCTCTGCTTCCTGTTGGGCATTTCTCCATTTCCTGCTGGACACTTCACCGCTGGTCGGTTTTAATGCAGTCCATGGAAACAACTCCCCCTCAGCCGGACGCCCGCCTCAGCCAGCCACCCCTCTGCGGGCCGTACGGTAGAATCGAACCCGAGGTTTTCGGGCGTGTCAAAGAGTCGGGCGGAAACGCTCTGTGGTTTCATGGGTTCGACCCGCCCCTCTTCGAGCAGTGTGAGAAGCATGGACTTCATGCCTGTGTGGAGGTGAGAACCTTCCGGGCAGACTTCAAACGATACCCACACCTGATCCCTGTCGGAGCGGACGGTCAGCCGATCCGCTACGGACGCCTCGTCCAGGGTGTGTGCCTGTCACACGAGGATTTTCTGCAGCAGATCGAATCCGAGCTGACCGAGGGTGTCACCGCCTTCAAACCGACCGGGGTCTGGCTTGACTACCTGACTTACGCGGGATGGTTTGAAACACCCGATCCGGATCTGCAGGACAGCTGTTTCTGTGAGAGGTGCGTCTCGGAGTTCTGCGAGACCGAGGGAGTGGACGCGGCATCGCCTCGAACGATTCAGGAAGACTACGGTCGGCTATGGATTCAGCACAAATGCAGGAGGATTGCAGGCCTGGCAACTCGGTACTCCGGAATCATCAAGAACCACCTGCCCGATTGTCTCATCGGGGCCTATATGTGTCCCTACACCCCTACGGAATACGACGGGGCGCTATCGCGTATATTCGCGCAGGATTACACGCTGCTTGCCGAGGCCATCGATGTTTTCACGCCTCTTTTCTATGTGAACAAATCAGGGCGTCGAGCCGATTGGGGACGCCGGTTTTTAGAGAGCGCCCCTGATTTTGTGCCCCCTGAAAAGTTAGTTCAACCGATCCTGGATTTTCTCGACTTTCCGGATAGCCTGACAGAAATAACGGGCTCGAAGGTTCCATCATGGGGATTTCAGATGTTCTCGGGAGCCAAGATGTTTGAGAGAGAGGACAGCCGCAAGACGTTTGGCAATGCGGTTAAAAAAATCTCGGCTGAATGGCAGTGACATCGCCGGCGAAACGCTTTCCCGTTAACCCTTGTCTTAAGCTTTGTAGATCCGGCACCTCAGGTACTCACCCTTGAGGGGCCATCCGCCAGAGAGGGGATCGCATTTATCGGGGTCGTCGTCTGTCGTGACATTGATGTTCGACTCCCAGAGCCCGTAAAGAGAGGGCTCCTCTGCAGGTTTCTCCGGAAACCACCAGTCGTGCTGGCTGCAAATATAGCGCGGATCAAGGGAGGTTGTAAGCCGGGCACGCTGTTTCGCCCGACCCAGAGGTGTCTCGATCCAAACCCAGTCACCGTCCACGATACCCTTCCTGCGTGCCATGTCCACATGGATTTCGACGATGGGATCCGGATGTCTCTTTCGAAAGCTCTCCACGTGACGAAACTCACTGTGATGGTAGGGCATGACCCTGGCTCCACTTAAGTTCCACAGCTCGCATCTGCTCCAGGACTCATCCAGCTCTTTCGGCTCATGGTACTGCGGCAGCGGATCGTATCCCAGCTTCTCAAAAATGGTGGAATAGAGCTCCACCTTTCCGGAAGGCGTCGCCAGGGGACCCCGGGAGCAGACACCGGGACTCGGAGGATCGAGCTCCCACCTCTGTTGCCGAATGAACTCCGAGAGAGTATCGACTCCTCTTTTCTCCATGATCTGCCGCAGACGGAACTCCCAGACTTCCTCGAAGGTCTGCCAAGGCCAGTGCTCGGCCTGACCCAAACGCAAACCCAACTCTCGCCAGAACTCGTAATCGTTCAGGCGATCGTACTGCCCTGAAACACGAGCCGGGACAGCCGCCTCGCCGATCTGCACGAGAGGATAGGCCCCCACCGAGGCAAAGTTACCCATATCGGGCCGTTCCATCCAGCAAGCCGCAGGAAGAGCGTAGTCGGAGATCTGTGCCGTAGGGGTCCAGGTGATATCGAATGTAACCAGCAGCTCGTTCTTCTTAAGGGCCTCATAGACGAGACGTGAGTTGGCAAAGGAGAGAAGGGGATTGCTCGCCGATACGATGAGACCCTTAACCGGATAGGGTTTGCCCGAAATCATCGCCCTGAAGACACTGGGTGCATGGGCCATGCAGCTTAAGTATGCTGCTGCCGGATGCCTCTCCCCCCATTTTTTATGGAGTTGCTCCACAATCAGCTCCCAGCCGGGATAGCTGAGCAGACGGAAGCGATCGCTTCCGATTTGCTTGCGCCTCTGCTCCGGGCTGAGCATATTGTTGGCCTCCATGGCCGCGTCAGGCACAAAACCTTCACAGGGGCCGGCTATGAGGCCGCCACCCTCGACGTCAACACTTCCGCAGATAGCCCGGAGAATGTTGATGGCGCGGATGGCCTGAACGCTGTTTGGAGACGAGTGTTCGGCTGCCACTCCAATCACCATGGTCGACGGCTGGTGCTCAGCAAAGAATCGCGCCGTCTCTCTCAGCTTGTATATCGAGAGGCCTGTTATTCGCGAGACCCTTTCTGGAGCATACTCCCTGGCTCTTTCCCGCAACTGGGTGAAGCCGGAGGTATGCTTCTCGACGAACTCCCTGTCATAAAGGTTTTCCTCAATAATGACGTGTATCAGCCCGAGGGCCAGCGCGACATCGGTGCCCGGTTTTGGCTGCACCCAGCAATCGGCCTGCCGTGCCGCCCCGGTACACCGTGGATCCACAACCATCGTGCGCATATCGGCCCGGCGCGCCCGCTTGAAGCTGTTCCAGCTGGAGGGACCGCCCTCGTGGGGATTGCGACCCCACAGAGTCATCATACGCGTCTTTCCCGGCCTGCGGTCCGGCATGATGGACGCACCAAAAGTGATGAGCCAGATAACGCTGCGAGGCCCGTAGCAGACAGTTACTGCACCGAAACGGTTGGGGCTTCCAAAGAGATTCATGAACCGGGTTTTAGCAAAATCCCACGCTCCCCGTCCCGTTCCCGAGCTCGTGGCCAGCGCTTCTGCACCGTAACGCTGGCGTATTGCCTCCAATTTTCCGGCAATCTCGTCCAGGGCCTGCTCCCAGGAGATCTGTTTCCATCTGTTCTCTCCACGCTCGCCCACCCGTTTCATTGGATAGCTCAGACGAAAGGGATGCTCCTGATAGTCCTTGGCAAGAGTCGGTCTCACACAGAAGGCGCCAGGGGTGACCGGCGCCTTCGTATCGACTCGGACCTTCTGCACACGCTCGTCCTCCACATACACCTTCATCGCGCAGCCCTTGCTGGTGCAGAAGAAGCAGCTTGAGTATCTAATCGTCATACCAGACAATCCCTCCTGTACCTTCACGCCCTCGGGATCTACGGAAGTCGAAGCTCGTCAGATCTGAGATAACATCTTCTCCAAAGTGGGAATCCCGTCATCGGGCTTCTCGTTTTGCCACGTAACCCAATCTCGTAGCTTTTCGACAGCCCGACCTTCCTTTACGGCATCCCTGGCCATGTCCAGACCTTGCTTCAAGTCCTTGGCCTTGCCTGTGATGTAGAGCAGAGGGGCTGCGTTGAGACACACGATATCGAATCGGGGCCCGGTGTCCTTTCCGGCCAGCACACGCAGGAG
>Ga0114923_10003645_pt1 | contig 10373 bp, 13 predicted proteins | sample SumtaG_FD_89578 | JGI IMG/M metagenome (GOLD analysis project Ga0114923, IMG submission 89578) | Deep subsurface microbial communities from Indian Ocean to uncover new lineages of life (NeLLi) - Sumatra_00157 metaG | ecosystem: Environmental > Aquatic > Marine > Oceanic > Sediment | place: near...
ACATATTATTACATTTGGAACCTACTGCAATCAAAGACCGCAGTAGTCTCAATTCCTCGCTCTAACCTTACATTTCCTTCCCTATATGAGAAGTACTGAAAAATTCCAGTACCTCTTCTCTTTAAAAGATCAATCAGCTACTCATGGTTCTAAAGCTTTCACTTTTAAAATTAGTAGCTGCGATGCGTAATATATTAATTTTATGTACAGTTAGTCAAGTGCTTTCTGACAGATTAATCTATTTTTCTTAATTTCTTTTCCTTCTCTTCAATACGCTCCTTAAAATCACTCAAATCAGCAAGAATACCTTCTAAATCAGCCTTAACTACCTGCTCCTGGCCATTGATTATCATCCCATTATACACCTGCACACCCAACTTTGCAAACCTTTTTTCCGCCTGTTTTTCAAGCTGCATAATTTCCCATTTCAGCAGACCCTTCTCGCCAAGATCTTTAGCCTTATCTTTTGCTCGATCCAGCACCTCTTTTGAAGAAGAAATTCCCTTATTGATTGCTCCGTCCATGCGATCCCAGAAACTCACTCTTTTTACCTCCTTTATAAACCGATGACTGGTTATACCTTTACCTTCTAACCACCTCGTCTCTACATTAACAAGATTAATGGTTAGGCTTCGATATATCAATACCTGAATCTTTAGTTTATTGACTATAGAGGCTCTTGATACTATTATTCAGTTAGTATGGCCGGAAGAGTAAAAGCAGTATATGCACGATGCCGAACCTGTGGCCGCTATATTGTCATAGAGTCAGCCGAACAGGATCGTTACTGTTCGGATTCCTGTACGCAGAAGTTCCTGACTTGCTTTAATTGCGGAAGCTATTTCACCAGGCAGGTCGGCCACACTGACAAGTACTGCTCCAGAGAGTGCTCAGTAAAATATCGTCTGCGAAGGATCTTTAGCCCGGAACCGGTAACCGTTATAACAGAGGAGTTGATATGAAATTGATCTTTCTTGGTCCCCCGGGCGCAGGCAAAGGAACACTGGCTAAAATAGTCGCTGAAGAATATAATATCCCCCAGATCTCCACGGGAGATCTTTTTCGCAGCGCGGTAAAAGAGGGTACTGAACTCGGCATCGAAGCAAAGAAAATAATGGAAAAGGGTGAACTGGTTCCGGATTCACTGACAGTTGAGCTGGTTAAAGAAAGACTGGCCCGCTCTGACGCCGAAACCGGATACATACTTGACGGCTTTCCACGCACAATACCTCAAGCCGATTCACTGGCTGAATTTGAAAGGTTGGATGGCGTGATTAACTTTGCCATCGATGATGGAACCGTTATCCAACGCCTCTCCGGCCGCCGTATTTGCCGATCCTGCGGAGCTATCTACCATATTGTAAATATGCCTGCCGTCCGGGAGGGAATCTGCGACCGCTGCCAGGGCGAGCTATATATCCGTGACGATGATCAAATAGATTCTATAAAAAACAGGCTTACTGTCTATATAAAGCAGACTGAACCGCTTATCAGCTATTACCGGGAAAAGGGCCTGCTGAAAAATATTGATGCCTCCACTGATCCGGAAAAGATGATGGCTGAAATAAAAGCAATTATCAATAGATAGTTTACTCCCCGGAGGAGTCCGGAGCCAGGTTTTTACTTTTTAGCAGATCAGTTACCCTGTTACGCTCTAATAGATTGGTGCAGTCCAGTAAAACCGCAATCGCTTCCAGATCCTCAAAACCCGCCTCCAAAGCAAGGGAGAGTGACAGCAGCCCCTGCTCAGGATCTTCAACCTCAGTCAGGAGAATCTGAGCTTTCTCAAACCAGGCTTCGGCAAGGTCCTGTTCAAAGGAAAGAGCCAGGTCATAAGCTTCCAGCGCTTTGTCGTATCTCTTCAGGGCATAGTAACTCTTAGCCAGCAGCAGGCAGGCGGTAACATCCGTGGGTTCAATCTGGAGGTATTCTTCAAGATAAGACACAGCCTCCATGGCCCTATCTAATTCAAAAAAGAGCCGCCCTAAATTGAAGAGTGTTCCGGAGTCATCAGGAGCATAATCAAGTATAGTGGTAAAGGCAGCTGCTGCCTCACTTCTTTTATCGATCTCCAACAACAGAATGCCGAGATTATAACGGGCACTCACACTCTCAGGTGATTTTTCCAGGATATTTTCCAGGATCCTAATTGCTTCTTCTGTCTTACCCTGAATATGATAGTTATAGGCCAGTATCTCTGAAACACTTAGATTGGCGGGATCTTCAGCAAGCAGCTTTTGCAGTAAAATCTCCGCCTCGGCAGCACGGTTAAGGTGGATAAGGGCGAGGCTGAGATTAAAACGGGCTTTCAGGAGCTCCGCATCGATCTTTATGGCCTTTTCATAGTGTATCACCGCCTGGGAATACTTTTCCTGATTAAAATAGGAATTTCCCAGATTATAATATTCTGCAGCCAGATTATCGATTCTGCTGCTGCCGGCGCAGCCTGCCAGGAGTATTGGTAAAAGTAAAATCAACAACCAGCTTCTCATTACCGGTACTATACTGTATTATTAAAATTGCTTCCAGTATATTAGAACAGCAGTAAACACTATTACCTTAAGGAACTACCTTTGCATTTGCTGATTTTTCTTGATTTTGACGGGGTTATCTGTGACTCAATAGATGAATGCCTGGTGAGTTCCTGGTATGGCTATTATCATCTTTATAAAAAGCAGCAGCCGGTTACAGTTCCGCCAATATTAAAAGAGCGATTCCTCAGGCTACGGCCTTTTATCCGCAACGGTGAGGATTACATGGTTATCCAGGAGCTGCTTGCCGGGGATATCAGAATTAATAATCAGCTTGATTTTGACCGGCAACTTGAAACTGCGGGAAAGCAAAAGCTGGAACTTTTCAAAACGTTTTTCTATAAAGCCAGGACCTATTACCTGAAAGAGCAACCGGAATACTGGTTCAGCCTGAACCCTATCTATGGTCATCTGAAAAGCAAACTCATCGCTTTGTGCACCTCTCCCTTTTTCTACATCCTCTCAACCAAAAAAACAGATTTTATAGTGGAAATACTTAAGAATAACGGAATTACCATGAGCAGAGAGCGGATTATCTATTCGGCCGCACAACATAAGCTTTCTCTAATTGGTGCTATACTCGATAAGAAAAATGCTGCAAGCCGGGCCCTCCTTTTAGATGATCAAATTGAGCACCTCTCAGGCAACCGTGATCCGCGTATCCAGACTTTTCTCTGCCTCTGGGGTTACATTAAAGAGGAATGGTCCATGGGAAGCAAAGATGTTGAGCCTTTGACCACTGAAGGTTTCACCAGGCTGATCAATGATCTGGCCTGGTAGCTTTATACTTTTTACCCTTCCACTCAGGAGAAACCTTTAAAATGCTCAAGACAGTAATAAAGCTATAAAAAAACATAAAGAAAAGGGTATAAGGCACAAAGCGCAGCAGGAAAGAACACTTATTTTTCCGATATAAGAGACCGGAAACCATGGCCAGCAGCCCGATACTGACAAATGAAGTAAGGGGATAAACAAGCAGGATGGGGTAAAGCAGGGAAAAGGGCAGAACAAGAAGGCTTAGAACCAGATAGAGCACAATAAAACGATAACCTATTCGGGTACCCAAATCCTTTGAGTAAAAACCGCCTATATTCCAGCGAATATGCTGATGAATAAAATCCAGCCAGTTCTCCTTGGCTTTTGTCTCGATCATCGTTGAGGTAATGCTGGAAACCCGGACCTGCCATTTTTTCCCTACCGCCGAAATAAGAGCAGCATCCTCGGTTACCGTATAACCCAGGTCCGCGAACCCTCCGATCTCATCAATGGCCTGCCGCCGGGCCGCCAGATTATTGCCGAAGCAGCCGGTCGGCAGCCCTAATGCGGCACAGCCGCATGAGTATTGATGGATCAGAGGCTGATCAAAGGCCTGGTAGCGTTCTAAAAAAGTTCCCCTGTCATCTATAGAGATCTGACCGAATACCACGCCTATCTCCGGATTGCAGAAATAGGAGAGGTGGTATTCAACCCAGGCAGCAGGCAGCAGGCAATCGGCATCGGTAAACATAATTATCCCACCTCCGGCCTGAGAAATGGCTTTATCCAATATATATTGCTTGGGATTCAGGGCTTGCTGCTCCTCCTGATTATCTATAACCCTTACCCTGTCGCCCAATTTTTTCCTGAATTCTTCCATAATCTCCAGGGTTCTGTCAGTGGAGCGGTCATTGGCCAGAACAATATCAAAATCGGAAAAACTCTGTGTTTCTAATGAACGCAGCAGCAGGGGTAAAGAATCCTCTTCATCCTTGGCCGCGACTACAACTGAAACCCTCTCTTTCAAGACAGGCAGGCCGGATTCCACAATGCGCCGTTCTCTGAAGCGGTTGGACAACACTCCGACAAATAAAAACAGGTGAACCAGAAATATTGAAACCGGTACAAGCATAAGAAGTATCATGGCCATGACTATAAACAAAAAAACTGCTTTTCACAATCGGATTTTAAGGTTAATCTAAAGTAGTTTTAATTATTAGAGGGATTTATATATGGGGTTTTATATTTTCTTATCCACTACGGTGCTGTTAATGATTTTTCACGACATACAATTAAAGCTGATCTACTACATTTTCCCCGGCAAAGATCACCCGAGCTTTCATAATTTTCAGCATTTTGCCGCTTCAAAATATCTTCAACTGGCCAAACACTATGCAGGTATGAAGATAATCATCGAATCCAACCTTAAAAATAAACTACCGGATAATTTCCTGATTATCAGCAATCACCAGAGTCTCTTTGATATACTGGCTTTGACCTTTTCTTTTCCCCGCTTCTATGTCCGTTTCGTTGCCAAGAAGGAGTTGAAATTCGGGATACCGGCGACGTCCTTTTTTTTAAGAAAAGCCGGCCACGCCCTGATTGACCGTAAGGGCAGCTTCAAAGAATCACAGAAGAAACTCCTTAAACTCAGCAGTTTGAGCAGAAAAAAAGGTTTCTGTCCGGCAATTTTCCCTGAAGGCACCAGATCAAGAAACGGTAAAGTAGGGAAATTCCACTCGGCAGCTGTACGCATGGTCCTTTCACGCAGTCAACTGCCAATACTCTCAGTAGCCATGGACGGCGGCTATAAAATTGCCAAAGTAAAAGATCTGGCTAAGAACCTGAAAGATACCGTGTATCGGATCAAGTTCCTTAAGCTCTATACTCCTACAGCGGACCGCCGTCAAATTTTCTCAATCCTGGAGCAAAGCAGGGCTGAAATCACCGATCAGGTTAATCAATGGCAACAGAAATAGATATTTCAGAATACTGGGCAAAGAGAGAGCAGGAACTGGGAGAAAAGGTGCTGATTAAATCCATAGCCCAGGGTCAGCTCGCCAATTTAAAGCTTAAGGGCAGAGTCCCTGACATCATAGGTATACTTTTTCTTACGAAGAGTTATCTGGTATTTGAATATTCCCATGGCAACCGAAAAACAATCCTGGATCTGTTATTCAGCAGAAAAGAGCGGGAAACAATTACTGACACAGTTATGGTAATACGAAAAGATATTAAAAATTGCCGTGTATTGCCGGCAATCCATGCACAGCAGTGGATCAACAAAGGCCAAACCCCCCTGGAAATCCAAAAAGAAATTGAGAATAAAAAATACTCTATATTCTTCAGCCTTTTATTCGGCACCAGGCTGGTTGTCTGTACAGATGAGATCTCTCTCTCACTGGCTACGCCAATGAACTCCAGGTGGGAAAGAATGCTTTCCCTGCCTGCTTAGATTTTGAAATCTCTTGGTCTTCTTTCCTGACGGCTGCACTTTGTGCATTCAGCAAGGTTTCTCAGCTTGCCTTTGACGAAAATTGTCTTCATTTTTACCTCGCCGCCGCAGGCGCAGAAAAGCTTCTCAGCACCGACACCTGCACGTGCATTTTTACTAAATTCAGCCATTTATCTTCCTCCAACCGATATTGTATTCCCACAGGGATAATGTATTTTTTGGGATTGTCTAAAGATATTAAAAAAATTAAAGTTGGTCAAGAAATATAACGGAATTTTAAAATATTACGACCAAAGGAAATCCTGCGGATGACCAAAGGAAATCCTGCGGACAATCGGAGGGCCGGCCTTGAAAATCTCCATTAGAAAATATCGTGGCTTCATAATTGATGCAGACAATACCCTCTTTGACTTTGACCGGGCACAGAGGGATGCTCTCTTTGAGTCCTTGAAAGTGCTGAAATATTCAGACTTCTCCGATGAAATCTATAATCTTTATGAATCCATCAACAAGACTCTCTGGAAAAGCCTCGAAGAGGGAAAAATTGAACGTGGATCATTGAAAGTAGAGAGATTCAGAGTATTACTAGATGAATTGCAAACAGAAGGTGACCCCGAAAAACTCGCGCAACTTTATTTGAAGCATCTTGGCCGTAAGGATTACCTCCTGCCCCATGCAATTGAAGTCCTGGAATACCTCTACCGCAGGGCATTACTGGTATTATTAACCAATGGTATTACCCGCGTACAGCAGGAAAGAATTACCCGTTCCGGAATTGAGATATTCTTTCAAGATATTATTATATCTGAAGAAATTGGATTGACGAAACCCGATCCGGCAATTTTCTTACTGGCAGCTAAGAGGATAAACCTGGCACCTTCAGATCTCCTCTGCGTAGGAGATAGTCCCTCCTCTGATATTCGCGGCGGCTATAATGCGGGAATGGATACCTGCTGGTTCAGATCAACCTCAGCAGATTATCCTCGCCAGGAGCCGGAACCGGATTATATTATCGATGATCTCAGGGAATTGATAAAATTCGCGCCTGATTTGTGTTAATCAATCCTCCAGCGGTTCTGTTCATCATTAAAAGTGAAACGATCAAATTCCAGCTCTATCATGCTGCCGGATACCCCATTCAAACGTATTATCTTCTTAAATAGATTTATCTCAACTACCTTAAATAATTCATTTTGCCAATTCAACCGGGTTCCCTCGGGCGGCAGTTTCTGTTTTATCTCCCGGTAAGCATCGTATTCATAAGATAGACAGCAGAGCAGGCGCCCGCAGGGCCCTGATATTTTCATTGAGTTTAAGGTCAGATTTTGCTCTTTTGCCATTTTTATGGAAACGGGCTTAAGCTTATCTGTAATTCCATGGCAGCAGTAATAACGTCCACATACCCCCAGCCCACCCAGCACCCTGGCTTCATCACGCACACCTATCTGCCTGAGCTCAATTCGCATTCTAAATACAGCCACCAGGTCTTTTACCAATTCACGAAAATCAATTCTGGTATCAGCAGTGAAGAAAAAAAGGACTTTTGGCTCATCCATTAAATAGTGAGCATTTACCAGTTTCATGGATAGACCATGATCGGCAATTTTTTCTCTGCAGATCTTCAATGCTTGCCCCTCTTTAGACCTGTTCTCTTCATATTTATCCAAATCAGTTGCTGAGGCAGGCCGTTCAATACTTTGAACATGCGTAAGCTCGATTTCTTCCAGGTTCGATATCATGCCCAGTACCCTGCCCAGTTCCATACCGTACCTGGTGGGTACAACTACCAGATCTCCGCTTTTCAGCCTGGCACCATCATCCCGTCCTTCTTCTTCAATATATAATTCCATAGTGCTGGAATGAATTATCTTCACGCGATAGACAGTGTCCGGTTTCTTTATTTTATCTGGAGCTTCAGCCATTTTCCCTCCATTAAGTCAGAAGATCAATTAAAAGACCATTAATTTCATCAACCCTGGCAATTATATCGAGTTGAGCGGCCTGGTTCTGCAGAATATCTGCCACCAACCGCTCGATTTTTCGATCTATAACTTTAATACGGGTGAAATATTTCCTCTTTAATATATTAACACCTGAAATATTCTTCTCCACCGAAAACATCCTGGCAAAAGCATATTTCAAGAAACTACTGACTGCTTTTCTATACTTCTGCACATTCTCTACGGTTGGCAGATCTTTCAACCGCTCGCCCTGTTCATGCACTCGATCCAGGCGTTCTTCCAGGTTCGCCTTATACTCTGCTTCTCCATTCAGTTCTACCGCAAGCTCCTCCTCTTCCTGCTGCTGTATAGATTCCAGCTTAGCAGAAAATTTAAGCAGCTCGGCTCTGTTTTTCGGTTTTTTCTTTTCAGGCTTCCTGAAGGGGAAAAACCCTGTCAGCGGATCAATTCTATCCATATCTACTCGTTTATATTATCTGACAGGTTGGGGGTGTTTCGGGGCAACGGTTAGCCGGGGCAGGATTTCTACAGCATTCTCTAGTTTTTCTGAAAAGTCTTTTGACTTCGCCACCTTTATAGATTCCTGTACTTTGCAATTGCCGTTAAAAACAACACCCTCCTCAACGATAAAACGGGGGGTTTGTATGTTTCCCAGCATTATGCCGGTAGAAAGGATTACAACCTTCTCATTGGCAAAGATATTTCCCCGGACAACGCCGCCGACAACCACAGTGGCTGCATATATTGTGCATTCAGCGCGCCCGTTTTTTCCTATTAATACCTTCCCCTTAGTTCTGATAGTGCCGCAGAAATCACCATCCACCCGCAACAGCCCATTAAGATCAAATTCACCCTTAAATCGGGTGCCTTCACCTATAATTGAATTAATGAAGGAACCTTCAGAAACCTGGTTATCGTTTAACATACTAACTACCTGGCACTAGTAAGCGATTTTTTTATTAGCGGGCTTTTAATAGTTAAAAATTGCAGAGGATCGACAACACTGGTTCCGATCCTTACCTCATAATGCAGGTGAGGGCCAGTAGAAAGTCCGGTGCTGCCCATATAGCCGATAATCTGCCCCCTGCGAACCTCCTGTCCCTTCTCCACAACCGACTTATCTAAATGGCCATAGCGCGTATAGAATCCGTATTTATGGCGGATTACCATATTGATACCCAGACCCATAGATTCAAAATCAACTCTCTGCACCTTGCCATTGGCAGTGGCAACAATTGGCACACCGTAACCCCAGGCAATATCGATTCCCTTATGGAGATACCAGCGGCCGGTGAAGGGATGTCTGGCAGGACCAAAATTATTGGTAATATTCCCTCTTACGCCTTTAATCGGCCAGAGGGTCGGAATATCCACCAGTAGTTCTCTCTGAGCTATTAGAACCTGCTCAATCTCCATTAAAGGTTCGATGGTATTATCCAGATAAGTCCGTAAGCTCCTGAGATCTCCCAGGTCTCTCAAAGATCCCTCCTGGAAATCGTCCATGCTGATAAAAGAAGAAAGATCGCCGCCCACACCTTTCTCTAAAAAATTCTTTGCGCCCTCCGTGCCTACTACATCCAGCACATCATCCATCTTTACCTTGAAATTGTTAAGCACCTTACGCAAACTCACAATCTCATCTTTAAAGCTCTCTAAAGAGGTTTCGCTTTCAGAGAGGTTTTCAGTCACTTCAACGATTCGTTTATTGGTACTGGTGAAATGAGTGGACAGACCGAAAAATGAGAGTACCAGAACAGATAGAATAAAGAAAAGAAAGATAAGCGTAAAAACAGAAATTTGAAAATTAAAAATCCGCTTTTCTGAGTGTGGAATAAACATCACAGTAAAACGCTGTTTCCCTTTTTGGATTACTAACTTAAAAAAACCTATAATACCATCCCAGGCTTTCCTCGCTTTTTTCCCTGCACGATCTATAAATTCATCTTCAACCCTTTTATACTGATTAACCGGGGACAATCTTTACTCCTGAGAAAAAGCTGCTACTTTGACATTTAACACTACCATTATCAATCATATTTGTCAAATAGATTATTGACTATATAAAAGCATTCATGTTACTCTAATGGATAAAATCCCAAATGTAAAATTAACAGGTGAAGTATGCAATTTTTTGATACCCATGCCCACATCGGGTTGATAACCGAAGACCCTATTGAGCAGCTTATTATTATCCAGGAAGCTAAGCAGGAAGGTGTCAGCGAGATAGTCAGTATATGCAATAACCTGCGAGATTTTTATCAAATTTACGAAAACCTGAAGACCGAAAGCCATGTCTATCATAGTATCGGCGTTTCTCCTTCAGAAGTTTCGCATCCGGGCGACGACTGGGAAGCTAAAGTTAAAGAAGGCACTAAAATGGATCGTATAGTCGCGGTTGGGGAAATAGGCCTGGATTATTACCGTAAATATGGAGATCGCGACTCTCAGGTAGAACTCTTTATACGCCAGCTGGATTTGGCTGCAAAAAAAAATATGCCTGTAATTATTCATAACCGTGAAGCGGGAAAGGATGTTCTGGAAATACTTAAGGAAAGACTTCCGGAACGCGGAGGTGTATTACATTGTTACTCGGAAGATTATGAATATGCGCAGAAAGCTTTAGAACTCAACCTGTACATCTCTTTCGCCGGTAATGTTACCTACAGAAAT
>Ga0114923_10003646_pt1 | contig 10369 bp, 14 predicted proteins | sample SumtaG_FD_89578 | JGI IMG/M metagenome (GOLD analysis project Ga0114923, IMG submission 89578) | Deep subsurface microbial communities from Indian Ocean to uncover new lineages of life (NeLLi) - Sumatra_00157 metaG | ecosystem: Environmental > Aquatic > Marine > Oceanic > Sediment | place: near...
TCATCAGGTGGAGTGAATAAAAATTTTTGTTCAGATGGTAAATCATTAGGATCTGGAACTGATGATTTTTTAGTATCAACAGTGCGAAAAAATAATAACGCATTTGCCATTATCTGCCAAGTTCCTGAGAAACGTATCTTACATGCTCGTATTGTAGATTCAAAGTATTTGATGTCTCTGGTGCTTTTTGTACAATTCTCAGATCAGATGTCAGAAACTTTGTGCCACTTCTTACATCAATTACATAATCAATATCTACAATATTCTTTTCCTTTTCTGTGATTTTGAGTTTAGTTGAGAATATACCGCCCCTATCAAATTGCTCAAAGTATTGTGGAACTATAAAAGATACAATTGCCGCCACTGCAATTCCAAGAGGGCCAAATCTTGATGCTATACCACCAAAAGCACCTAATGCTCCTGCAGGAAGTGATCCTGCATTTAGAAATGATTTTGCACCTTCTAGTTTGTCAACTACCTTATCTTGGAACTCGTTTATTTTTGCAGCTGCCTTTTTTTGTTTCTTCGCTAATTCCTTAACTTTCTTTTGTAATGCAGTAAACGCGTTTTGTGTCCTTCCCGATGTTACTGCACCTACTCTAGTCTGTGCTTTTTGTTGTTTTTTTGGTAAGACCTCACGTTCTCCTGCTTGAATTAATTCTGATGGTCTGCTGAATGTAAGTTGCCGTTTTACTTTCTTTGCTTGATCAGCGAGTAGTTTAGCTTCTTTTAGATTCTTTGCTTCTTTTACAAGTTCTCTTGTATCAACGAGTCGAAGCTCTACTTTCTCATCAATAATATCTACCATGCTTTATTTTAAAAATTACAATACAAAAAGAACTATTTTAGGATCTTAGTATTCCTCTAATCCATTTTGCAGTGTCAGTTTTGAGTCTTTTCTGCACTCGTTTGGTTCTTTTCTGTATAGTATCTTTGACGTTTCTCTGTGCTGGAAATACAGGAATGTTTACCTTTTTTAGAAACTTTTGTTCTCCTTCTATAATTGGTGTAAGGTGTGGTTTTGGTCTATCTGTTGTTGGTTCTGGTGCTGATATGGTATAGGCTTCTCGTCCATCCTCAATCATAACTGCCACTGCAAATCCAGTATCAGGATCCGTGTATGTGGATTTTATGCTAAAAAACAGACTGTCTCCAAGTATAGTGATATTATTATCCAAAAACGTTTCATTGATTACCTTTTATGATACGTTTTTTGATCTCATCTTGTTATGGATTACATCTACTATCTCCTGATTGATTATGGTAGTTAGTGCAAATACTGTAAATGGCTCATACTGTAGCTGAATCTGTGCCATCTTGGATTCTAGTTCTTGTATGTCCTTGTCAGTCTTTACTATGATTTTGTTGCCCTTGAATGTTAATGCCAATTATGATCTGATATATGTAATAGTTCCAGGGAGTATTCTACCTTCAGTATCAACAAATACATCTCCATCTTCGTTAATTCTTGGCTGAGATATTCGTTCTAATTCATATGTAAAGTCTAGTCTCATTGTATTTTTTGCTTCACTTGAATCTTTGGCAAATGAAACACATGACACTGCAATTTGTACGGAATTTCTTAACTCTTTTTCTTGTATGTAAAATGATATAGTATCAGGATCACCTGATGGATCTGCATTATCTGAAACCTCGTCAGTAGTTAATACTAATCTCTGAATGTATCTATGCTGTGATACTTCAGGAGTTAAGAATAATTGCCCATCGTCGGATATTCTATCTAGATTAGGCCAGTTAAAATCAGGTTCTGAGGATTGTGATGATTTTAATCGTAATTTGTTAACACCTGATATTATCTGAACAAAGCTGTCATAAACTTGTGCTCTCTCAGAAAGCAAACTTCTATCAACATCTACCATGAACTATTGTTAATTAATCAAGTTAAGAGAATTATGCGGTAATTTTATCTGCCTGCAGTATAACCGTACGAATACCATCAAATCGTACAGAATCTCTTTGAAATACTAGCTTTGCATTGTATGTTCTGTTTCCACCTGGATACTTTAATGTCAATGCAAGTTCGTTATCTGCTGTGATTAGTGATTCTATTGATTCGTATGTTGTCGTGTCATATTCATATTCAAAGAATCTAGATCCTACGTTTGCACCCTTTGATATTTTGGTATTACCCTCATCATTGTGTATTCCACCTGAGTTTCTACCCTCATCTCCTGTATCGCTGATTAGTGAGAGATCACCAAAACCTGGTATAGTAATTAATGATGTTTCTCCAATTGTGGCAATTAAGATAAATGATAGTGATATGATTAGTTTTCCTCGGGTTTTAGTATCCCAAGGAACCTCATTTATGATGGATTTTGTGAATGCTTCATCTGTTCCTGGATTCTCAGGATCAGAGAATTGAGGATCAGATTCCAATGTAAGTCTTAGATTTTTAGATAAATCATACAGTTGTTTTTGAGCTGTTTCAGTTCTTGCCTTGGATGTTGTAAGCAAAACTATCTCATATTGTACTGTTTTAGAGTTGATATTTCCACTAGTTTCTACTCCATACGGATATGATGATTGTTGGATAGAGTTGCGTGTAGTAACATAAACTGCCGGTATTTGTATTGTAGAGTTTTTAATGTTATTATTTGGATCACCGAAATTTACCTCTCTTAGTAATCCAACAGTTTCACCGTTATCAAAAACTGCAGTGTCTTTTTTGATTACATCTATAATTCTCTGAATATTTTTGTTATGATCAACTATAACCAATTAACTCACCCAAAAAACAAATCTTGCTGATGTTTCAAATTCATCATCATTGTTGAGTTTTACTTTTGCTACAAATTCCCATTTGCCAACCAAATCTAAAATGGATATTGTTTCAGGAGTAGTGTTTGTATAGGTAATAAAAAATACCCCACTATCTATAGGATTCTCTATAAGTAGAGCAGTCTTTTCAAAACTAGTTCCATCTGGCTTGTAAAATATAATAAATTGGTCTGTAACAGTTGCAGTGTTAAAATCAGTGTCAGTTATGCAATCTAGTAGTTTTACTTGAAACTGTGCTCCCAAATGATCTAACGCAAAAATTGTTGCCATGATATTACATTACATTCTCTTATTTAGTAACTACACACATAGATCACTTGACACACTAGTAGTAACACAAAGATCTGTAATTATACTATTTGGTGCTACAGTTGGTTGTGGGAAAATAAAATGCTTGAATATCGTAGTCTTTGGAGCAGATTCAAAAATTTTGTGAACAAATATCGTAGTCTTTGGAGCTATTCCTTGAATATTATGCTTGAAAATTGTAGTCTTTGAAACTATTTCAAAAATAGTATGTTTGAATATCGTAGTTTTCGGAGCAGCTCCCAAAATAGTATGTTTGAATATCGTAGTTTTTGAGACTCCTGCAATTATATCATGCTTGAATGTGGTAGTCTTTGATGCAGATATTCCAATATCATGTTTGAAGATAGTGGTTTTTGATACTACTTGGCCAACACCATGCTTGAAAATTGTAGTCTTTGAGACAACAGTAATTATATCATGTTTGAAGATAGTGGTTTTTGCTACTGGCCCTCCAATACTATGCTTGAATATGGTAGTCTTTGAGACAGCTGCTTCAATCTGATGCTTGAATGTGGTGGTCTTTGAGGCATTTTGAAGTAGGCCTAAAGAGACAATATCGTGAGTATGTGCTAAAGTTGGCATTATAGTAACACTATGATGTATATAGTGCCCAAGTTATTGTTTTATTAATTCCAACTATTTGCTCACATGTGACTCTATATGATGATGATGGCATCCAGTTTACCAATATTTCAGGATTTACTTGTGCTCCCTGAATTGGAACGGTTCTGTATTTTTTCTCAGTTGCTGCAAATTCATCCAAATCATAAATACGCAATAGTATCTCATCACCCATTACTAGTTCATCAAAGAATATCTTTGTTGAATAGTGTTTTAATCCTACTTGGGATGGAAACAGTTCTTGCTCAGTACCATTCATAAGCAGTTCATCATTATCTACAAGTTCCAATGCCATTACGGTATTACCTCTGTTTCGTGTGTTCTATGAGTGTCAGGTGTAATAATTTGCTTAGTGGCAGTAGCTGGAGTTGTTATTGCTGCTGCATGTGTATCAGTACCTTTGATGAAAAATAAAGTTGAATTTACCGCACCAAAACCATTACCATCATTTTCAACTAGGGTATAGGTATGGGTTCCAGCAAGAGGATTTTCATCAGTAAATACACGCATGTTTGATTGTGTCTGAGTACCATGTGATGCCTGAAGATTAAATGGTCCATCAATTGTTGTTGTTCCGTCTCTTACTAACTTCCAACTTTTGGTAGAGTTAGTATTGGCAAGAAACGTTGCAGCAGCCACTACTATGACTAAAACACTATTGTCTGGAGTTGTAAGATTTGAAAAAGTTGTAATCGCATTACCATCACTCCCATTTCTACGGCGAGGTTGTTGATTAGTAGAAGATGTTGTTGTTCCATTTTGTGCATTTAGACCTTGATCTAAATCCTCAGACATTACAAGATCTCCACTTAATCCAGCTATAGCTGGTGTATCAATAATTCCAATACTATCCTCTGCTTCTCCCAACAGTTCTGCGTTAGAATTTGGAAAAATTTCACTCATAGTCTTATATCATCCCTAACATTTCCTGGAATAACTTTTGCTGAACCCTCAGCTATACTACTTTGTAGTGTGATTTTCATATCGTTTCCTGATCCATTTAACACGACAATGACTGTCTCTACTCCTGCCTCATAATCATCAGGAAATACTCTACTGGCTAATAATCGATAGTTTATCCCGTCTATTCTTTCAAAAGCCCGTATGGTAGTGACTTGGGTTAAATTTGAAAAATCAAAGTGGTGATAGTCTATTTCTGTTATGTTAAGATGCTCAACTAGTAGATTTTCATCAGTGTTGTTTGGGTGAGTAAACGATATTTGCCTTAGTACTGTTTTCTCTTCGCCTGCATCTACCATTTAACCACCGTTACTTGTCCAAGTTCTGTGAGATCTCGTATGCCACAGATGATTTTGGAATGATTATCTCTACAGTAAATTCCTTTTTACATTTACGACAGGTTATTTTCTTATCGTTATCAAAGATAGGTACGATGTTTATTGCTCCACAATTGGTTTCCGTACTATCTTTTATCTGCTTGTTTGTACATGATACAAAAAATATTGGGACTCGGGAGCTTTGAAGTGCTGCAATCCATTCCTTTCCTTTAGAATCTATTCCGATGTATATGTTTTCATTCTTGCTCCATGTCATTTCTAGATTGTTTGTGTTAAAGTATTTTGGAGGAGCTTTGGCATAGTCTTTATACAATTGGTTTTTTAAATTCTCTCTTAGGGTCATGGTAATGTATCTCCTTCTGCCTTTATTGTATAGGTATCTACTGTTGAAGTTGCGAATGCATTTACGTTATATTTTACCCAATGGCCTCTGTTATCATCCTGATCAAGATCACCTATTGCTATTCCTGTAGCTTTAGTTGCAGGTGCAGTAAATGACGGACCTACTGGTGCTGTTTCCTCATTAACTATGGTTTCTATGGCTATATTTTTAGCTTCATCTGCTATTGCTATTTCTACACTTGTATCACCAGAACTAGTTTGTGATTCAATCCAGAATACTGGACTAGTCCATGTAAGTACAGAACTGATAATTTCATTAGAATAATAATAACCACGATAAATTACAATCCCTGCCAATGCCTCTGTACTTGTGATATCATCCATGTCATTGTTGTCAGTATCAGATACGATTACGCCATCAGGATCTGTAGCATTCATTGCACCACCTAATGATGCATCTGGATTTGATGTTGAGCCAGATCCCGAATATCTATGAATAAGATCACTTTCTAGTATGGGCATTAATTATTTGTGTTTAATTTTATGCTTAAATGAATTATTTGTTAATAACATGCATATTTTGTTGTTATTGTATATCGTTTCTACTATCTATTAACAACGCAAAGATTTGCAGTTACATTCTTTGTTGGACGAAGTACAGGTTCAGATACTGCAGTTGCTGCATGGTTTGCGCCATAGTTTGCGCCATATGCTCCCATTATGCACTCACCGCAGCATCTGTAGTGTATTCCAAATATACCCCTAACAGTTGTGCATCCTGAAGAAACATATCAGCTGCATCTGCGCCTCTACGTTGTATTTTAAGATATATTGTATCTCCATCAACAGGAGTATTTGCTAAAGTAAAAGCAGCGGTTCGTGGAGTATCCATTGAGAAATCCACAGAAGGTGATTCTCTTACATCTACTTCAGTTCCGTAATCGGTAGCTACTGCTGCCAAATCATCAAAATTACTGACTGCAACACCTGCAATTCCCCATTCTACAGCACCACTTCCTGCTATTTGTGCTGTAAAATTAAAGACAGCAGTAAGAGTTCCATTATTATAATTTCTTGGAAGTTTTAATTTAACTACAGCAAACGTATCAACGGATGGCGCAAATGGGATATATGAAATGGCTTTCTGATTAGCACCGGCACCAATTATCCTACTAGCTAATGCACCAGAATCTACAGGGACAATATCATCAATATCAATCCAAATATCATGTAACCCTATTGGAGATATGGCATCCAGTCCATTTTGAACAGCCAAAGTAGTTGGATATTTGATATTATCTGGACTAGTCAAATCAGTGGCTTTGTTTGATACATCCTCTGGAGTAAATCCTAGATTATCTTCTTTGCCATCCAGTGCAGTTTGTTGAGCAGTTGATACTGGCTTGTCTGCATCACTTGTATTATCAACATTGCCCAATCCCACATCTGCCTTGACTAGTGAAAGATCTACCTTGAATTGAGCTGGCGTACGACTAGTCCAGACTCCTATTTTTCTTTGAATAATATCATCATTGACTGGTGTCAATCCAGCAATAGCTGTCAAATCAGAATCTATTGGCTGTTTGTTTGATAGGTCAGTTGTTAAATTTACAACTCCACTTTGAGGTATTCCAGTAAGATTGGCTGGCAGTACATCTAGAGTAACTTTGTCACTATCAGATATGATGGATAAATTAGTTGAGCCAATTGCTATAACTCTAAATGGCAGATTAACTCCTGATTTTGCTTTTGCCAGTCCCTTTTCAGTTGCACTATCAACAATACTATTAGATGACGTATTGACTTCACCCGTATCAACAGGAGTAACAAAAGTTCCATCATCTCGTAAAAATTTTGTTCCATCTGGAGTACCACTTCCAAGATTTGCAACAGGTACAAGGCCTGTAACTAACGGAGCATACCCATTAGCTGCTCCCTTGTTGGCTGAATCCTCTGGGGTAAATCCCAAATTGTCTTCTTTTGTATCTAATTCTGTTCTAACTGCAGCTTCTGTGGGATAATTTGTATTATTACCAGGTGTTCCTATTGATGTAACTTTGTTGGATACGTTTTCAGCAGTAAATCCTAAGTTGTCCTCTTTAAGATCTAATGCAGTCTGAACAACTAGAGTTGTAGGATATTTTGTATTGTCTGGTGCAGTCAGATTGATAGATTTGTTTGCGACATTCTCAGGAATAAATCCCAAAGAATCCTCTTTTCCTGACAAATCAGATACAAGATTGGCAATGGCGTTCTGGGGAATAAAGTCAGGTCCAGCATCACCTGAAAGATAGTCTACAATCTTGTTATGTTGTTTAGTTGTAAGTAGTATGGTGCCATCAGGAATTGTTATTGGCGATACTTCAGTGTCTGTTGCAGGCGGAGTAGCATCCTTTACTAGTCCTGGAAGTGGTGCCAATTTTATGCCCGATTTATTACCAGACTTACTTGGGATATGAGAATAGTTGCAGCTGTTGAATCATAATTAATTACTGCTACTTGTACTGTATCGCTTACTGTTAGCTCTACAATATCTCCTGTACCTATTTGGATCTTTCCAGTGTTTACTGTATGTGGCGCATTAAAGCCGATTTCAACGCCATTTTTTAATAATACTATTCCTATATTTGTAGAACCGCCGCCACTCTTCTCTATTGTTGCACTATAGTTAATGGTGTATCGTCTTAGTTCCATATCTTCTGCAACCATTTGCCCTTGATTTGATACACCAATGGCAAATCGCTCTAAATTGTTATACGCCCAACTGGCACTAGTTATTACCTCAAAGGCATCTTGTGCCAGTGATGAGCTGCTAATTTCTGCTCCAAATATTTCCAATCCAGCATCTCCGGTAAACATACTGTTTGGCACGCCTTGATTGGATTCTGCAATTATCTTCACATTAGTAGAATCTAGACTTTGAGGATTTGCGAATCCAGTATCATTGATATTAAATGCAACTCCTTCACACTGGAAAGTAGTTCCAACTAGTGGAGTATCTACTGCACTTACAATAAATGTACCATTGTATGATGGTTCTGTAAATCCACTTAACACGACAGGCCTGCCTACAACCAAGTTATGTATGAGACCAGTAGTAAATTCTGCAGCACCGCTTGCATCTGCAACACTATCAACCCCAACAGTTATTCCCGGCTGATAAAAATCTCCGCCACCAGAACCTGATTTTTCCACTGCAAATACAGAACCTGGAGTAGCATTTGGATCTAAAAATAGCAACGAATCACCTGCAAAGGCTGAAAATACTCTAACCGTATCCACGTCAACTATCAACGGACCCACTCCTGCCACAAAAGAGAAAAACGTTGCATTTTGTGCAATACTCTGAACTATAGTACACTGTGTTATTCCAACTGCTGATATTCCTACAAATTTCAGACCTCTTGTCATATTTTGAAAAGCACAGGTTCTAAAATTGCTAAATGTCACTTGTATTGTTCCCAGATCCCCGAAACCTACAAAGTTCACATCTCTCATAATAACTATGCCAGTCCCCTTTACATCAAATATGGAATTGACAGAATTACCAATGATTGTAATGTCACTAATTGTGACATTAAAAATATCATTAGCGATAACAGTATTTGCAAACATTGGCATACCTACTGGTGTAAAATTAATTACAGTATTTGGAGTGGATGCGGTAAATTCCAAGGATGATCCTGTACCGATTTTAAATCCCGTTGTTAGAGTAAAGGCCTCATCAATTACTATCTTAAGTGATTCGCCATCTGGAATATTTAGACCGGGACCTAGTTCTGCTTCTAGCTGTGCTTGATTAATGGCATGTATTTCCCTTGGTGGATTTGGAGGAACAGATCCTTTGAATGTAACACCACCTTGATTAAATGGTCCAACAGCTGTTCTATCTCGTGTTGCCTCACCATCAAGTAGTTGATCTATTGTTACATCTACCATTAGTCACCCTCAGCTACAATACGTCTGCCTTGATCATCTATTAGATGATTAGTTTCACCACTAGTTAGTCTCGGAGTCTTGAACCAAAAAGCATCATTATCATTTTGATTGTTAAATTCTGCCTTTATCCAGTTCGCATCTCTTTCAATATCTGAGAATCTTGCCTCGTCTTCGAATCCTATCAATGAGGTGTTTCCTCCAACTGTTTCTGTGTTGCCGAGAAACATATCATCATCTAGAACATCAATATTCCAAACTCGAGTTTCTGAAACTATGAGATTGCCATCAATATAGATTTTAACTGAACTTGATGGTTGGTTCCAAACAAATGTAAAATGATGAGTTTCACCGCTACCAACCATCTCTGACATTAAATCCATAACTACCTCTTGGAAACCTCCATCTCCAAAACGAAGTCGTAATGTGTCATCGTTAGTTTGGAAAAATGCCTCCCACGTACTTACTGAACCTCGTTGTGAATATAACATTGGAAACAGTCCTCCAGTGGTTAAATCATCTACGTTTGCCCACATGGACACAGTACCGATAGCATTCATGCTAGTCAATATTGTACCATTTAGATTGATATTTGATGAAATAGCATATCTAATTCCCTTTCCAATTTTTCCTATCACTGATGAGATGGTTCCAAAATCAGTGCCGTCATGGCCATTACTGGTTGAATCAATTATACTATCAACACCAAAAACTGTCTGGTTCAGATGATATACCCCATTGTAGTCATTATCATATACGGCATTTGGATTAGACCCGTCAGTTGCTGATGGCTTTCCAAATGCCAACTGTACAAAATCACCATTTCTTACAATTGGCATGTCAAGCCAAATTTCAATATCTGCTGAATCATCGACATTAAGATTAATGTCTATGCTTTCATATGGTATTGGATTTCCCCCACTATCAAACACACGAATATCAAATCCTGATGCTTGCTGAACTGATCCTGCCGGCAGGCTATCAATAATAACTAGTGGCATGTTTGTCTGTCCGATTGGAACCTGGCCTGTTTTAATTTGATAAAACTTGTAAAACTGGAA
>Ga0114923_10003650_pt1 | contig 10363 bp, 11 predicted proteins | sample SumtaG_FD_89578 | JGI IMG/M metagenome (GOLD analysis project Ga0114923, IMG submission 89578) | Deep subsurface microbial communities from Indian Ocean to uncover new lineages of life (NeLLi) - Sumatra_00157 metaG | ecosystem: Environmental > Aquatic > Marine > Oceanic > Sediment | place: near...
ATAGGGATATTCGATAAGCGAAGAGGTGGTTTCCCCCGCGTCGTCACGGGACTTGCGGCCCCGGATTCTGGTCGAGTGACTTTTCAACCATTTAGGTCCCAGTTCCTCCATATTCGTTTTCATTTCCGGGAATTCCTCGGCCATCGCATCGAGCTCATTGACGTAGTAGGCAAACGCCTTGTTTCGTATGAGGTCCTTGCGGCTCAGCCACGTCTCGGCGACCGTCGAGCCGACGGGCGCCCGGATCAGTCCGATGGGGACATCCTTCATTTCCTCCCGCAATTTTCGCGCGAAATAATAGCCGACGCACGGAAACATCGGAACGGTTTGAGGCGAGGCGGTTTCCCATTGGCCATTGACGTCGTTCATGGGGTAGTAAGCGGGGCGTTCGCGGATGTGGACCAAGCGGAGTTTGTCATCCAGCGATGTTTCGATCGCCTCCTCGGCGCCTGTGCCCTTCTTGACCGGAATCTGCATGTTCGATTGTCCGCTGATGAGCCACACGTCGCCGATCAGAACATCGGAAATCCGGATTTTCTCGTCGGTTTCCGCCGACAGAACGAACGGTCCGCCGGCCGGACGCGGCGAAAAGGAAACCTGCCAGCGGCCGCCCGAATCGGCTTGGGCGGTTTGGGTTTCGTCGCCCAATTGGACCTTGACCTTCTCGCCGGCCTTGGCCCAGCCCCAAATAGGAATCGGTCGCAACCGGGCAGAAAGTCGAACCGCCAGCTACCTATAGCAATCCGGATGTTGTCGCGTCCGGCCTCCTTAAGTGCCCGTTCAAACGCCCTGGCTACCTTGCCCAGTGCGAAGAAGTTGTGCGATCTCCATAGTTTGGCGGCCTCGGGTGTTTTCTCAAGCTCATCCCGGTATTCCTTCTGCCACGACTCAGGCATCTCTATAGCCTTCATAGCCATCCATGGTGTATTGCCGTGTCGGAACCAGACGACCAGGCAGTCGATCTGTGGATATGCATTTAGTAGTGCCTTGACCTGCGCCTTGTAGTATCGATACCCTTCCGGCGTATCTGGATTGGGCAGCCAGAATTTTCCGCCTTGCTGGTTCATCCAGCGCATCTGCTCTACAGTGATTGGGAAACGAGCCTCCCGAGGTAGCGTCGCAATCACAGCTTGTGGATTGGCTGATGCCGTGTCGACGTCTACTGCGAAGTATACGTCCATATCACGCTCCTCGGCGTGCGCGAACACGTTGTGCATCAGCCGCATCGGCTCGGTCGGCGTCTGATACCATCGCTGCTTCGGACCCGAAGACGGGGCCGTCAAACACGAAGCCGCCCCATAACCGGCGTACATCGTTTACGTGTTGCGTGGATCAGTCGCGACCCTTCTGTGTGGTACTCAAATAACCGACGGGCTTGTCGGCTCCGTTAAACGAGAACTTCACCATCGGGTTGTTGCCATAGGCGTGTACGCACACGGCGTTGTAGCCATCTTCTGAGCCTGTATGGTCCAGTGCTTCCAGTCGGATAGGTTCCAGGTCGAGCATCCGCTGAGAAAATTGTGCCAGTTGAATACGATGCGATCTTGAACCAAGGGCGCATCGGACAACTCCCACCCATCGAACGAGAAGTTGTCCCCTCGGCCGGAGGGGAACGTATCATATGAGAGGTAGAACCCGCAACCCAGCTTTTCCAATAGGTTGTAAACTCCGTACATCGCGCCGCCGGAGTCGCTGCCGAGGATAATTCCCACATTCCCACCATCGATGCGGGCGGTGGTTACCATGTAACTTTCAGGCCTGGTAAGTTCTTTGTTACCAATGTGCTTTCCAAGCTGGGGGAACGACTCGACACAGCCAAGGTAGATCACATGATTGGCATCGCGTGTCTTCTTACGCACAACCTCAAAGCAGGTATTTGGATACAGTTTGTGAAGATAATACGACAGTTCCTTAGCTGCAATCTTTTCTGATGGGGCCGCCTCCGGAGAAATAACAATGTCCGCCAAAGTGCCACGAGTCAGTATATGGCCCCGACAACTGCAGGGCGTAACTAACCACAGAACCAGAAACGTAAAAGCTGAATACCTCATTTTGTTTCTCCCCAACTCTGTCAGGCTTTCGATGGTCACCTTGTTCTGTTGCAGTATGATCCGACGCAATTCAATCAGGCACGAACGCCGCCAGACTCTTACGTGTTAGGATACCCGATTTGTTCTGAGGAAACAATAGCTTTAGAACGTGGTCTTGGCATGTACATATACGCAGCGTTATTCCTCACCATCACGCTATCCAAGCCAGACAGAGAAAAGAAATACATTTCAGAGCCACTTTGGAGTTTTAGTATAGTGTTCGGCACTACCTGGTCTATGTTTACCGGATAGGTTTTCTCCTAACGGTATTGTAATCCCTCACAAAAAGAGTTTTGTGAAAAAATAAAAAAATTGCAAGATTCTCATAAATGAGAATGCTGGCAGGATAAGCTATTCAAACGCGTCGATAAATCGATAGCTGAACATACCACCAACGTTTTTCGTTACACTCTGGCGGCTTCTTATTATGCAGTGACTGGTGGTGCTGGAGTCAATCGGAAGCATACAGTTGTCATGGTTGCGCGAAAGAACTTGAGTGGCAAGTTAAGTCACAGAGAAAGGCTTGTGCCGAGGAGTCTGCCAAGCATTAAAGGTCGCCATACTGCTGAAAGGTTCTCTTGGATAAAGTGGATTGCCGAATACTGGAAGCACTTCAAAATGATTTTTCTTTGAGTGAAAGGCCGTACGAAATCATAGGGCGTAGATTACAAATCGCTTGCGATAAGCTTTGGAAAAGGCTGCCGAATTTGATAGCTGAGGGAGTGATACGGCAGATTGGAGCGAGTCTTGATTCTGGTAAGTTCGGTTTTTCCAGTACAAAGGCATGAAACCTGTATTAGAACGAGCACTGTTTACCACACTTTTTCAAAGTCTAAACTCAGACGAAATTTCTCATAAGTGAGAGGAATGCGGGTTCGTGTCGATTTAATGGGCTTCTTGGGTTAAGATTGGGTTGAGCACTACCCTTTTTTGTGGTAAGATTAGGGCAATGAAATAATTCGGTCAGAGACTGATTTCGCCAGAAGTCAGAGGTCAGATTTTCTTCTGTTTTCTGTCCTCTGTATAGGAAAGTTTATATCAGATAAGTGAGCAAATGCAATTTAGAGGTGGTTATAACATATTACTTAAGGGCAGACCCGGCGGTGCAATAAAAGCGATGCCCGAGCCAAAAATTCTTTACCTGCCTTTGAGCAGCAGACGTTTCACATTTAGTGAAATTTGCGTTGAGGATGGCCAGAGCGTTAGCGGTGGTGATGTCCTGGCAAAGGATCCTAACAACTATGCAATACCTCTTCTGGCCCCTCGGGCCGGTCGTGTACGGCTGCAGGAAATAGAAAACTACATAATACTTGAAGATGCAGCTAAACTTAAAGAGCATGCCGACATAACCGACGAAGACTTGCCTCACATTGTTGAGGAGATGGGGGCATCGGGCATAAAGCGATATAGATTGCTGACATTAGGGGCATGGCAATTTTTCTATGACGCTCACACCGGCTCGCTGCCAGACCCCCTGGGCACACCACAGGCGATCATTGTTTCTACTGTAAGTCTCGAGCCTTTTGTCGCCAGAGGAGATGCACAGCTTCACAACAGGCTTTTAAACTTCACCAGGGGTTTGGAGCAGTTGCAGTCTCTTTTGGAATATCAGCCTATTTATCTGGTAATGCCGGACATTAAATCTGACTTTGCGAATTTGATTCGCAATCATATACGAGGACACGCATCGGTGAAAATGCTGGAGATACCTCTTATATATCCATTTGATGATTTTGCAATTCTCGCACGCAAGCTCGGGCTTAAACCCGGCGAAGGGCCTGTTTGGTCGGTCCGAACCGAAGGAGTTCTGGCGGTTGACCGGGCCCTGACACTGACAAAACCTTGTACGGTTAGGATAATTTCAATGGGTGGGACAGGCGTCAATTCCCCCACTCATATCAAAGTTATACCGGGATACCCGATAAAAAGAATCAAGGATAAGTATGTATTCGAGCCGGTTTCGAGAATAATCAATGGCGGCATCCTTACCGGAGAGCTGTTAGGAACAGAGTCGTTGGGGCTTGATACGGAATGCAGGGGGTTAACAGTTCTTCCTGAACTTCAGGACAGAGAATTCCTTGGGTTCATCAGGCCGGGTTGGGATCGGAATTGTTACGCTGATTGTTTCTTGAGTTCGCTAAGAAAAAAGTTCCGCGAGCGACTCACAACAGCGGTACGCGGTGAAGGTCGGCCTTGTATCTCCTGTAATTTTTGTGAAGAAGTTTGCCCTGCTAATATTACGCCACATTTAATCCACAAGTATCTGTACCGGGATTTAATTGAAGAGGTCGAAGAGGCCCGAGTGGATCTTTGTGTGGAGTGCGGGCTGTGCACCATTGTCTGCCCATCAAAGATTGACCTGGGAAAACAGATCATCGACGCGAAGGTGCTTATTGCAAATGAAAAGGAAGAGATACGTCAGGAAAAGTTACGTCAAGAAGAGTTGGCCAGGAAAAGCATCGAAGAGGCAAGCGAGTGAAACGATTACTGAAGATTATTGAAGCTGTTCGCCCGGCTTTTGACCAAGGCGGTAAGCTGCAGGTTTTCAAGCCTGTTTTCGGGGCGTTGGAGCATTTCTTATTTGCGCCGTCGACAACGACGTTAGGAGCCCCTCATGTTCGGGACCCGCTTGATTTGAAGCGGCTTATGTCGATGGTTATCATCTCGGTAGTTCCGTCGGTATTAGCGGCTTTTTACTTCTTCGGTCTGCGGTTTGTATTCATGATCATTGTCTCGTATGCTGCTGGTCTAACGGTGGAAGCGATTTTTGCGATGGTGCGCAAGGAGAGCATTAACGAGGGTTTTTTCGTTACGGGGATAATCTTCCCACTGATTCTGCCGCCTGGTGTACCGCTTTGGATGGTTGGTCTCGGCGTTGCGTTCGGCGTGTTTATAGGCAAAGAGTTGTTCGGGGGGACAGGGCGGAACATATTCAATCCGGCTCTTGTGGGTCGTTGTTTTCTGGCTCTTGCCTACCCGAAAGCGATGTCGGCGAGCTGGTTCGAACCGAGCCACGAACTGACAGGCCGGCTGTTTGAATATTTTTCCGTTGGCCCTTCAGCGGTCGATGCGGTCACTGTGGCTACGCCGCTGGTGCAGGCCAAGAGTGGACAGATGTGTTCTATTTCGCATTTGTTTTTGGGGAGCGTTTCGGGCAGTGCGGGCGAGACTTCTGCTATTTTGATAATCTTAGGGGGAGTATTTTTGCTGTTTACGCGGGTGGCCAGTTGGCGGACGGTGGTGAGCCTTTTAGGTTCATTTATCGTATTGACCGGGGCTCTCATTGGTGGCGGTGTTGTTAAGTGTGGAATTCCCGGGGTATTCGGGCCGATGATGTGGCACTTGTTTGCGGGCGGGTTGCTTTTTGGAGCGTTCTTTATGGCCACCGATCCGGTCACGAGCCCGACCACGAATGCGGGCAAGTGGTTGTACGGTATTTTAATCGGTTCGGTGACGGTTCTGATACGGAATTTTACCGGATATGTCGAGGGTGTTACATTTGCTATTCTACTGGGCAATATTACTGCTCCGATTCTTGATGAGATTGTCTTCAAGTTTCGTTTCAGGAGGTTGGCAAGTGAAGGATAATGTATACACGATTTGCTATGCGGGAGTTCTCGGCACCGTCTGCGCCCTGCTTCTGACTGGTGTTGCCAGTTTTACAGCACCTTACAAAAAAGCCAACGCTGATGCCCAGAGGAATCGCAATATCCTGAATGTGTTGCAGGTTCCGTATCCAGCGGAAGCCTCGTCACAACAGTTAGTGAAAATCTTTGAAGACAGCGTTCGCTTGGAGCAATCGGGCGAGCTTGAGATATACAGGTACGTTCCGCCAAAAGATTCTGATAATGATGAAACTGTGGCTGTTGGTTTTGAGGGGCCCGGATTGTGGGGACCTATAAAAGGGTTCCTTGCTCTCGGTCAAGATATGAAGACGATCCGGGACATAACCTTTTACGAGCAGGAAGAGACCCCCGGCCTTGGCGGGGAGATTGCTTCATCCTGGTTTGAAGAACAGTTCAAGGGCAAATCGATAGTGGATGGAGATGGGACTGCGGGTATTATCGTAAGCAGTGCAGGTGAACCTGCGGCCAATAAAGTTGATGCCATAACCGGCGCAACGATGACCTGTGACAAAGTCCAGGCAATGCTCAATGCGGTAATTAAGGACATCGTTGAGGAGAAAGGTAACAATGGGCAATGACAAGCAGCCAACCTGTCTACCCTGTGGAGCCAAAGGTCTTTGTGGTGGTAAAGGCTTCCTCACACTAAAGGATGGGGTTTGGACAAGCAATCCGCTGGCGATTCAGATATTAGGTATTTGCTCTGCGCTGGCGGTGACAAATCGGCTGGAAAACTCGCTTGTTATGGGTGCGGCCCTTATCTTCGTTTGTGTGGGCTCGAATTTGCTTGTTTCTTTATTGCGAAAGCATACACCGCATCGGATACGTATGATCGCCGAAGTTGCCATCATAGCAACGTTTGTGATACTGTTCGATCAGTTTCTTAAGGCCTTTTACTGGGATATGTCAAGACAGCTCGGCCCTTACGTTGGCCTAATAATAACCAACTGTATCATTATGGGTCGAGCGGAAGCCTTTGCTCTGCAAAACCCACCTATTTTGTCCATTGTCGACGGCGTGGCAAACGGCCTTGGCTACGCAGCCGTATTGGCGATCATCGGCTTTTTCAGGGAGCTGCTGGGCACCGGGGAGATCTTTGGGCACCAGGTGTTGAGCACCGAATGGTATACACCCAACCAGCTAATGATTCTGGCCCCCGGGGCCTTTTTTGCACTCGGCATCGTAATCGGAATTTTCAATTGGATTAAAGGCCCGGAGCCTGAGGAGAACAAATAATGAGCGAAACCTCTGCATGGGTGATATTTATAGCGGCGATATTTACGAACAATATCCTGCTGACAAACTTTTTGGGCATGTGCTCGTTTATCGCCTGCTCGGGCCAGATAAGAACATCGCTGGGACTGGGCACCGCCGTCACTTTCGTGATGATTATGACAACAATGCTGAACTATGTGATTTACCATTTCGTTCTGGTGCCTCTGGGACTTGGGCATCTCACTTTTATCATCTTTATCGCTGTTATCGCAGCCTTTGTGCAATTTGTTGAGATGTTTGTGGAGCGGTTCAGTCCGAAGTTGTACTTTGCACTTGGCATATTCTTGCCTTTGATTACGGTCAACTGTGCTATTCTCGGTGCCTCTTTGTTTATGATCATCCGGAAATATAGTTTTCTGCAGTCTGTTGGCTTTGGATTGGGAGCAGGGATCGGCTGGGCCGTCGCGATTGTGCTGTTAGCCGGTTTGAGACAGAAAATGCGATATAGTAATATCCCGGAGCCATTCCAGGGCGTACCTATAGCAATGGTTGTTACAGGTGTGCTTGCGATGGCATTTATGGGTTTTGCAGGCATGGTGTCAATCCAATAGGAGTAGCCAATGGTTTATTTGTGGTCTGTATTATCTTTTGCGGGTTTGGCAATGGCGTTGGCGGCGTTGTTAATGATTGCCGAACGCCTTTTAATAAACTACGGCATTTGCAAGCTTGATATCAACGCCGGCGAAAAACCGCTCGAAGTTAATGGTGGTCAGACATTGCTGGCCAGTCTCTATGCCAATGAGATTTTTATACCGTCGGCGTGTGGAGGCAAGGGATCGTGCGGTCATTGCAAGATCACCGTCCCAGCCGGGGGCGGGCCCGTCCTGCCCACCGAAACGCCGTACCTGACCCGCAAAGAGATTCGCTCGAACGCTCGCCTGGCTTGCCAGGTCAAAATTCGGGAGGACATTTACGTCCGGATACCTACAGAGCTTTTGAATGTCAGGATGTTCACTGCTACGGTGGAGAGCTCTGTCGATCTGACGTACGACATAAACGAGATACGCTTACGCCTCGACGACCCTGCCGAGATTTCCCACCGGCCCGGCCAGTACGTCCAAATTCAGGCCCCATCCCCTGACGGACCCGTCTTCCGGGCCTACTCAATCAGTTCGCCTGTTTATGAACGAGACATGGTCCAACTTGCCGTCAGGCTGATTCCGGGGGGAATTGGCTCGACCTATCTGCACAACGTAAAGCCCGGAGACACCGTCAATTTCACAGGGCCTTACGGTGAGTTCTGGCTTAATGAGGACCCATCAGTCGAGATTGTATGCGTCGGCGGAGGCTGCGGAATGGCGCCTATGAGGAACATCATTTATACTCTCTATGACCGGTGGCCGGACCGCGTGTGCTGGCTGTTTTTTGGATGTCGAACCACGCGCGATATCTTCTACCTTGAGGGATTCGAAGAGTTAGCGAAAAACCACTCCAATTTTCATGTGATTTATGCGTTGTCAGATAAACTTGGAGAAGACGAGAAATGGGAAGGAGAAACGGGCTTCATTCATTTGTCGGTTGACAAACACTTGGAGCCCGGCGTTCGGCGACAAGCTTTTCTCTGTGGGCCGCCGCCGATGATTGAGGCGGTAACCAGGGTACTTGATGAAAAAGGAATTAATTCAGAAGATATTTTTTACGATGAATTTTGAAAAAAGGAGAAACGTATTATGGAAAAGAAAACCGAACTCGAAATTAATGGTAAGCAGGCTGTTTGTACTGAGACCGCAAAGGCTCAAGCGAAAAAGAAATGGCGAAAGCCAAAGCTCGAGGATGTTTCTGGCAAAGTAATGGCCCAGCCTTACATCAGGTTCACTTAATTGATAATTGACAATTGGCAATAATCAATCAAAGCGCATAAGTCATTAGTGCACAGGTCATAAGTATCCTTGTGCACTTATGCTCGGGTGCTTTTATGCGCTTTGTAAAGAAAGAGAGGCTTAGATGAATTTTACTGAACATACAAAAATCAGAAAAGAAAAATTCGGAACGGTGGTATTTGACACCTTGACCGAAAAGATATTTATAACCGACCAGATCGGCGGGGAGATTCTGGAATTAATTGAACAGGGAAAGGATTTGCCTGAGATCCTGAGCGTGCTGGGCAACAGCTACGATGGTGATGAACAAATGATCGAAAAAGACGTTGTCGAGTTTGCCGACCAATTGAAATCAAACAATATAGTCAGCGTATAGGAGCAAGTATGGACATTGTAGCTGAAGATAAAAAATTGAGCCGTTTGACTAATCCGGGACCGGATGACCAGTTGCGAACAATCTTAGCCGGCAGTAATTTCGATGATTATGACTCCCCGCTTTTTATTGCCTGGCAGCTTAATTCAGCCTGCAACTTAGGGTGTCTGCATTGCTGTGAGGAAGCCGGCCACAGTATGCCCGATGAGATGACCAGAGAAGAGGCACTTAACTTTTGCGAGCAAATCGCGGAACTAAATGTCCCTTATATGGCTATCTCTGGCGGCGAACCGCTGCTTTGTCCCCATATTTTCGACGTCTGTGAGTTTATCAGAGACAAGAATATAAGCCTTAAGATAGAGACCAATGGTGAGTTTATAGACGAACAAACCGCCCGTAAATTTGCAGGACTGAAAATGCGGTCGGTTCAGATCAGCTTAGATGGTGCAACACCAGAAACGCATGAAAGATTACGCCTGCGAGGTGACTGGAAAAAAGCGGTGGCAGCGTGTAAATTGCTTATAGAATACGGCGTTAATACCGAAATTGTTTTTGTTCCAACACAGTTCAATATCCATGAAATCGACGAAATCATTGATCTTGCTTATTCACTGGGCGTTTATGGCTTCTATACTGGCAAAACAATGCGAATCGGGCGAGCGGCGCAGAACTGGGACATTTTATGCCCCTCGGACGAAGAATATGAGAAATTCTTTGACGTACTCCAAGAAAAGACCGCTGCTTACGAAGGGAAAATGAAGGTTTACTATTATCCATACGACGTGATTGAAGAACTAAAATATCGCCTGGAGTGTCCCTCGGCGAGTCTGTTGGTTGTGCCCAACGGTAAGGTTAAGTTGATAGGCCCTTTACCTTTTATCTGCGGAGATTTGAAGAAAGAGAGTCTGAGCCGGATTTGGGGAAATTATAAAAAGGCATGGCGGAATCCCAAGGTAATTGAGTTCACCAAGAAAGTAATCGCCGAGCCGAAATTTCTGGCTGAATCAAACAACTGGAGAGAGATTTAACCCCACTTGATTTGGGAGTGTTTTGTAAAATGTGGCGTTTTGCGGGTCTTGTGAATCCTATGAATCTAATAAGACTAATAAGATACCGGTTCTTTCTTTTTGCGGGCATACTTCCTTACTTTTTAGGGCAGGCCATTGCTTTTGGTTTGCATAA
>Ga0114923_10003651_pt1 | contig 10359 bp, 8 predicted proteins | sample SumtaG_FD_89578 | JGI IMG/M metagenome (GOLD analysis project Ga0114923, IMG submission 89578) | Deep subsurface microbial communities from Indian Ocean to uncover new lineages of life (NeLLi) - Sumatra_00157 metaG | ecosystem: Environmental > Aquatic > Marine > Oceanic > Sediment | place: near...
ATGGAGGAATCTCATGTAATTTTTCAGGTAGTCTTGTTGCAGCCTTTTCTGAAGATTGTTCAATAAGGAATGTGTACAAAAATAATAGATCATCAGGAGGGGTGATCTTGTATTCTTGTAATAGGATCATATTCGAGAATAACTCATTCTATTCAATTGACGAATCGATATTGTCCATAACAGATTGTACTGACATTTCTTTTGTACATAGTGAGATTCATTGCTATTCATGGGTAAGCTCGTGGATCTTCAACTCAGCAGATATTACATTCTCAAATGATTCTCTTATTAATATTAAAGGAGGTCTTGATGTTATAATATCTAATCGAATCATCATTTCGCATAGCACAATTCAATACATAAGATTCGATTATTCAAATTCCTGCCTACTCACAAAAAGTATCATTGATGACTTGGATTTATCTGGTTGCACGGATATGCGTATCACTGAAAATACAGTGAATAGAATTTGGATATATGGAAGTGATAATTGTCATTTCGAGGATATCAGAGCATTGGATATCAGTATTAGCCGTAGCACGGATTGCGATTTTCAGGACATTATAATTGAGAATGGCACCATTAGAATTCGAGGAAATTCTCTCTCTGATTGGGACCATTCCTTTACAAATGTCAGCATTGATGGGAAATCATTTGGACTCTTCCGAGGGGTGTCTCAGTCCACTATCGATTGTGAAGAATTCTGTCAATTGATTCTAATCGATTGTCAGTATGTCAATATATTTGGAAGGAATTCATATCCCAGCATTAGATATATCCAGATAGCTTTCTCATATTATTGTACAATAGGCAATCTTGTCATAGAGAGCGAAATTGATATTTTGAAAAGCTCCAATATCCTAGTTGCTAATATCACAGGGGCGGGGGATATGAATCACATTTCGATTGACGATTGCTCTGATGTGATTTTGCACAATTGCGTTATCAAAAACTCGTATACTTGTATTTACATTTATGATAGTTCTAACTGCCAAATTACAAATAATGTTCTAGAAGCCAATTATACATACAGCAGTGGAATCACTATATCATCCTCAGATGCTATCACTCTCTCTCACAATAATATCAACAGTGACAATGGGATTACAATATTTAGTTCCGAATTGATACAGTGTAACGATAACATAATTGGAAGTTCCTATACAGGGATTGAAATGTATAATTCATTAAACTGTGATATTGAAAGAAACAACATTACCAATCCACGAAATGGCATCATAACTGTACAAAATGAAGGTTGTATTTATTCAGGAAATCGAATTACGAACTGTGATGAAGATGGAATTATAATTAATGGTGATTACCAATCCACATTCGCTTACAACTATATCACGGACTCAGGGAATTACGCAATCAATCTTGATTATGGTATGGAGAACGAATTTTTCGGAAACTATCTTGGAAACGATGTGATTGATAATGGAGTGAATAACGAATGGTTTAGCCATCGTGAATTCGGTAATTACTGGGCGGGACAGTCCAGAGGTGAGCCTGTAAATTTGAATGGTAGTGCAGGAAGCGTCGATCAATTTCCATTGATAATTGAAGACAATGGTCAAAAATACCCCACAATCACCAATCCTCCGGATTTCATCACAGGAACCTCCACAACAATCACGTGGGTTGCTTGGTGTGATCCAGGAGATTATGTATTACTTCTTAATGGAATGGAAGTCGGTTATGGAGTTTGGACTGGATCGGGACGTTTTCAGATTCATATCAACACCATGGAGGGGGAGTGGCTTGAGTTCACATTGTCAATCTACAATGATGACGGTTGGGTCATTACGGATACTGTTGCATCGAGTGGAGTTATACGAATTGATCCAATCTACTTAACAATTATCGCAAGTAGTATTGTCATTGCTGCAATAATTGTCTTCGAGATGTCCAATAGAATAACTGGACCATTGCATCCTTTGGAAGAGAAGTGAAAACCCATTGAAACGTTCCACCTGCTTCAAAGGGGAGATTAATATCATCAGAAGTAGAAACAGACGCATGCGCGCTCAAATTGTAGTAGGTTTGATGATTCTTTTACTTGCGTTCACGCCATCCTCTCAGAATAGTATCAGCACAATTGAACCAAACGAATTCACACCTAGTCAGGGATATTTCACAATTGAGCGTAACTGGACAATTCAGATTGTGTTTGTAAACTATGACCAGGACCTAATTGACGAAACAATTCTGCTAGATGGATTACCGGAACAAAGAGCGCATGATGCAGACCCGACAATTATGACATACAATTTTGAATATCAAATCGCATACGCCAATGAAACCTACACTAATACAGTCAGACAATTGCTTCTAGATAATTCAGTAAACGGAACAGATACAGGTACACAACTTGATTCAGATGCACTATACTATCATAAGAATAACATTGATGACCCACAGACAATATTCTCTCCACGAGATGGAAGAATGATTGATGGAGTAATCGTGGAAGACTGGCTTGCCGAAAATCCCGCAGTAACGCCTCCGGACCTCGGTTACATGTTTTATCTTTTCAACTTCTCAGAATTCGACAATGCTGACCATTCACTTGAGCATTGGTACGACTATCATCCAACGGATCCAGACACTGGAGAGGAACAAGATTGGTTCAGGCTTGAATGGGATAACGCCCTCAACCAAGATGTCGTATTTCAGTACCCAGCCTTTGGAGGCCGTGAAAATATCTTTGTCTTAGATACTTCAGCTGATCAATGGTACTTACGTTGGGCTAGAATCTGGTGGAGCGACCCACCTTATACAAACGAGTTTGAACATTGTACTAAAGACCTTGAAGACAAAACAGCTGAACTTGACCTAAGTACTCAAGCTGGAATAGATGCACTAAACGTGTATTTGAGTGACTATATCTATGACCCAGCAGCATACCTATTCGCACCACGTTCCCCGATGGGCTATCAACATAATCCAACACAATATGCGAATAGTGGGTATTTGAAGAGTCTAGTAATTTGTATGGATGTCGCGGATGGTGTTAGTGTTGAGAGTTTGGAATGGGTAACAAACGCTGAACAACAAAAAGCCAACTTAGAAGAACTATTACCTTTCATCGAATGGGAAGTGGATGTGGAATTCATCGACATAGATGATTATCCTGATTGGGTAGAATTATTCTGGGATTATGCAGAAGTCATTGATGGTCAAACAATAGTAGATGGTTACGCAATGTTTGCCGCAATTGAGAATCAGATGAAACCACAGTACGTCGATGTATTTGATGAAAACATTGCAGTGTTCGGTGTAGTCTTCATCAAACAGGATATGGAGATGCACGTTTACGGCAGGCAATATACAGGTCTTGGCGGCGGTGGCACAACTGTGATCTGGAAAGCATGGGACAGATACTATCGCCCGGACGGAGTAACACCCAAGGGAGGAATTTCAATGGTGCAGCTTCATGAAACCATGCACGCGATCGGTTTAGGCCACACGTGGAAACCTCAGCATTATGTCGGAGACTTCAGCTATAGTCCTATGGGATATTATGGTCGTTTTAATGAGACAAGTACCTTTGATCAGAATTGGGTTCAGGGTACCTACCTTGATCAAATGACAGGAGACATGACAACACGCTTTGAAGACCTCAGAGAGGGTGTATCCACTGATTCACGAGCAGAAACCCAATTAGCGGAACAGAAAACGATACGAGCTTTGGAACTTGCAGATGAATACTATGAGCATATGGATTGGATGGGTTGTTACCAAGCACTCCTGGATGCAGACGATTGGTCAACTCGAATGATGCTATCTCGCGTAGATGCAGCTCCTCCCGATATTTTTGATTGGGTATTAGAAGGACAACACCCTACTCAAGGTGAGTTCACGGTTTGGGCTACTGTACTTGATGACAGAGCCGGAATTGAGAATGTCACCGTACACGTGATGGTTGGGTCCAGTGAAACTTTGTACTTGTGCGATTATAGCGGTGGAAATTATTCGATTGTAGCCGAAGGAGTTCCAGTTGATGTCAATGTTAGAATTTGGGTTGAAGCGTTCGATTGGGGAATGAATGTTGCAGTTTCAGATGAAATAATATTTGGCGGTCCAGATTTCCCACCATCACCAATTCTAGGAATGGTGATAGCTGGCCTAGCAATTGCAGGTATTGTTGCAGTAATAATCGTAGCAGCTGTATTCATCAAACGAAGAGGACCGGTTTGAGTAGTTCACTCAGGTCATTCTTCATCATTCTGAGAGGTTTTTAACTCAGGTACAAAATCAGGAAAATCATCGTGAAGTGATTTTTCCTCGATATCATTACTTCGCATAATATGTTTATTGAATCGTCTGGTCTTCATTCTCCTTGGTCTCCCGGCAAGTTTGTGTTTTTTTGAAGAGGCCGTTTTAAGATTTCTTATGAAGTCATCCGCAAATGAAAGGGACGTAGATATGTGATTGGCCTTAGTATAAAGGACCCACACATTTTAGTAATGAAAAGACTCAATCATATATGTGACTCAATCTATCGCAGGAACTCAAAAACGACTAATTTACAAAGTACTGGTATTAGCTAGTAATCCATCAATCCAAGCGGGGTATTTGAATCAGATTCAAGGCATCAATATGTCATATCAATTATACTGCTCTATTGGTATTGGTTTAGGAGTGGTGCGAGTCACGAGCAAATCTAACAATCAAATTGTCATGCAACTTTGGTCAATGCCTTCACAGGGATATAATCAAAGTATCACAGATCAGCTCAGTAAAGGTCACAGAGCCGCGATTATAATATTGACTGAAAATGATATAGATGACTTGGAGATTTTATTGAAGAGAGTATCTGAAGTTGCCCTAGATACTATGACGATAGTGTATCTCGGTCCAGAAGAAGACATATCAGAAATTAATACGAAAATTCAAGAAATGACAAATCACCAATCGATAGTTGGAAATGCAGATAGTGTACAGGACACAATTTCTGGGCTCGCTTCAGAACTTGATAACCAATATTTCGGTAAAGCTACTTCAACATTAGTCCTGTCAATCAATCCATTGCAATGTCCGCCTTATCTTCCTACACCTGAAGGTTCTAGATGTGAGTTATCTAGCGATGAGGAGATTGCAACAATCAGCCGATATGCAGATGAGATAGGAGTAGATGTTGAGAATAGCATAGCACATTTTGCGATTAAAGAAGGAAATGTAGAAATCAATCTAAGCTCCGGTGTTATTCACTTTTCACCATTTGTTTGCACAGTTTGTTCTAGAACCTGCACTAGGCGAACAAGTCTTTGCATCATAAGTGCAACACCGGGCTGGGCCACGGAGACTCTTGAGGAAAGAGCGCTTCTAACGATTGCTAAACTAGAAGGGTTAGCTTCCAGAAACTTGCCAAAGCATGTTGAACGCCAAATAAAATATGCGTCCAATTGTTCTTCGTTCAAGCTTGGGGACGAGAAAGACGAAGAAGCATTAACATTCCTTTCAGAACTTGGTTTGAAGCCAAGGAAATCAAAATGGAATCTTATTGAAGAGGCCAAGAAGAGAGTCAAAGAAAATAGATTGTCACCAAATGCATTCAATATTCTGATGCGCTGCTTCAAGAACCAGAAGAAGAAGGAAGTAAACTTTTCATGGTAAGAAAGATGATTGCGGTAATTGGAGGTTCCGAGTGTGATGAAAAAGGAATCGAGCTGGCTGAGAAATTAGGTGAAGCAATTGCAAAGAAAGGTGCCACTCTAATTTGTGGAGGAAGAGGAGGAGTTATGGAGGCCGCCTGTCGTGGTGCAAAGAAATTCAATGGATTAACCATTGGACTGTTACCTTCACTTGACAAGAAAGATGCTAACTCATTTGTTGATATTGTAATACCCACAGGATTGGGGTACGCTCGTAATTTCATTGTTGCACAAGCAGGAGACGCAGTTATCGCCATAGCTGGATCAGCTGGCACACTAAGTGAAATGGCAATCGCATGGTTTTCAGATAAGCCAGTAATTGCCCTTGAATCTTCAGGGGGATGGGCAAAGAAATTAGCAGGAGAAGCAATTGATTCTAGAAGAACTGATGTTGTCCATTCAGCATCTACACCAGGCGAAGCCGTTGAGATAGCGTTTAATGTTCTGGGATGGGAATAGCGTCGATGAATCTTATCCAAGAAGTCCTCGATGGACGAACAGAATTACTTGCCGAAGAGATAGTCCAACTTACCGGGATGACCGTGGATTTGTACAAGGCAAAAGATAATGTAATTAGAACTCCTGATCAGAATCTGCTTTTTGTCGGAGACCTCCATGGAGAACTCAAGACTTTGCAATCTGTGAAAAGAATTTTCGAAAAATACAAGAACCATTCAATGGTCTTCTTGGGCGATTACGCAGACCGTGGGCCTTCGCAATTAGAAACCTTCAATCTGGTTATGGCAATGTCTTTGAAATATCCTGATAGAATCACAATGCTAAGAGGAAATCATGAAGCGGACAGCATTGCGTCACACTATGGATTCTTTTGGGAGATAATGAAGAAAAAATCGAATGCGCTATGCCAAAATTTCAACAAAGTGTTCGAAGCTCTGCCAATAGCAGGATACAGTGATAGTGGGATATTTTCATGCCATGGAGGAATCCCAGAAGATGTTTCATCATTAAGAGACCTTCAAAAGATAGAACGCCACAATCCCGATTTTGCCAACGACATTTTATTTCAATTAGTATGGAATGACCCTGAAGACAAAGATTTCTATTTTCGACCAAATAAAAGATCGAAGAGAGCAAGAATATTCGGGCAGAAGGCATTCAAGAAATTCTGTGATGATTTAGGAATCAAACTAATGATAAGGGCGCATCAAGTATTCATAGAAGGAGTCAAGTTTTTCTTTGACTCCAAATTGGTGAGTGTTTTTACTTCAGGTTGTGAAGACGGGATAACACCCAAATTAGTAAGGGTGGGGGCCAATCTGCAGGTAGAATCTATAAGTTTGTGATGCTATAGGTTAGTACGAAACGTCATATTGCAGCAAGCATTTAAGGAACATATTATCGACCTAGATACATCCGAGCTCTATCATTTTGCTCTGTCCAAGAGTTGAAGCTAATGCCTAAAGTTGCAGTTGTGAAAACAACCCCTAAGACAATCAATGAAGACATAGCGCGAGTAATGGACCTCGCGGAATATGATAAGTTTGTATCGAAAGATGTTGCAACATCCATCAAACTCAATCTTAGTTGGAGTAAGTTCTATCCTGCATGTTCGACTAATCCGTATATTTTTGATGGATTACTCAACAAGTTGAAAGCTGATGGATTTGAAAGTAGACGCATCCAAGCTGTAGAGAACGAAACTGTTGTCACTAACATCTTTGCAGGAACTCATGGAAATAATTGGTACCCAGTGATCAAGAAACACAGAATCAAATTCCTACCACTCATTTATGCTAATTATGTAGACGTTAAACTTCCAAGGAAAACGTTAGTCTTAGAAGATACATTTGGTGAAATCATTGCCCCGAAAGAAATCTTTGGCACTAACATAATTCACTTGCCAACCTTCAAGACTCATGGCCATACACAGATGACTGGAGCTCTGAAGGATTCATTCGGTTTGTACCTTACTAAGAACAGACATCTAGCCCATCTTAAGATTCACGAAATACTTGTAGACTTGCTTCTTCTACAACAGACAATTTCACACTCTGAATTTGTACTAACTGACGGCACAGTCATGGGAGATGGTGCAGGTCCAAGAACCATGATTCCGAAGATAGGGAACATCCTGTTAGCTACAAGTGACATGGTGGCAGCAGATACAGTCCAAACTCGAATTATGGGATTGGACCAGAAGCTTGTCCATAAATTGCAAATTGCAAACGAGATAGGACTTGGTGAGTCCGACCCAGAGAATATCGAGATAGTTGGTGACTTTGAATCGTGGGATGATTTGCCAAACTTCCATATGAGCACAGGTAAGAGTCCAGTAATCACCTGGAATCGCGGTTTCCTGAAATTCCCAGGAATGGAAACTTTGTTATTCCGTTCCCCTTTGATGTGGCTACCCACGCAACTTAGCGGCCTTTATCATGATGGTATCTGGTTACCCTTCATCGGTAAGAAATATGTGAAGTGGTTCTTGGAAGAAACTGAATGGGGAGAACTCTGGAAATCCTATTCTGAAAAATAAATTGGGAAGTTCAAACAATGACCGTAAAAAGCTACATCAAACTCATCAGACCTCATCAATGGTACAAGAACTTGCTAGTATTCATTCCTTTATTGTTTGCCAGTACTTCTGTATGGCCTTGGGATACAATTCCAGCCGTTTTCAACTTCGCAAACTACCCACCCTTAATGTTAGGTTTCTTTGCGCTTTCCGCATTGTCAAGTGCAGGATATATCATAAATGATATTCAAGACTTCGAGAAGGATGCAGCACATCCAGAGAAGAAGTACCGACCAATTCCTGCAGGAAAGGTATCAAGAAATTCAGCTTTGATTTTAGCTGCGGGATTAATAATAGGGTCATTAACGCTTGCGTATCTGCTCAATGGCATCTTTTTCCTATTAGCCATATTCTATTTCATCAATGCACAAATTTACAATTATATCACAAGAAAAGCAGCAATTATCGATGTAGTTACAATTGCAGTCGGTTTCATTATTCGAGCTGTTTCCGGTGCGTTCCTTCTAGTTCCAATTGTACCATTTACTTCTTGGTTAATTATTGGAGTATTCTTCTTTGCGTTAATCCTCGGATTCGGAAAAAGAAAGAATGAGCTTCAATTACTAGGTGATGATGCCGCAGAACACAAACCGGTATTCAAGTTCTACAACAAGGAAATACTCGATCAAGGAATCATGATGAGTTCAACATGGGTTGTGCTGTTCTACGCGCTCTATTGCTATGAAGCGTATGGACATGTCATGGACACGCAACCAATAATGCTCACCATTCCAATTGCGGCAAGCTTGATCATGAGATATGTGTACTTAATTCAAATCGGAAGTCCGGTAGGTAGAAAACCGCACCTTGCATTCAAGGACAAAGGCATATTCATTGGAGGAATAATCTTCATGATAGTCCTGATGGTCACTCTGTTCTTCTGGGTGCCGTTCTATAATTTCTGGCAAAATATGTTCCCTCCCTTGTTTCCGTTTCCAGTAGTTCCGTGAATGCACTTGACTCCCACCCCGTTTTCTCCATCAAATAAGATAGTCTTACATGGGAAACCTTGGTGATATTCTCAGCATACACAAGAATTGGCTTATCAGTTCCCCCATGAATTGCTATGTATATGGGTACTGTTAGACACGAACTCTCCAATTATGACCGAAGAAGGTTCTTTGAGGGTCAAGGCTGCGAAGCTTGCAAGTTCGGCACTAAATCACATTTCCAATACAACAAGGATGGAGTGTGAGCCGTCCTTTTTTTCCGTTCTTTTACAATTAGCTCGATAGTAAATCTTTTATCTGTCTTGAATTTGAGTTCTTCCGTTGGTTGCATATGGAATCCATTCTAAAGCACTCTTTGAGAATCCTCTACACCCTATTTCCACTACTGTTCCCGTTTCCGCCCATATTTCCGTAGGTGCATCTAATGGATTCTAGAATGTCAGCATTTGACCTTCACATGCACACTCTCCATTCGAAGGATGGATTGAACAATCCAAAAAACCTATTCAAGTTGATGAAGAAGAACGGTCTCCGAGGTCTCGCCCCAACCGAGCACTGGCTAGCATCTACACTCAAAGTAATCGAGAGGGATGACCGATTCATTATTCCAGCATGTGAATACAAATGCAGTGACTATGGCGAGCTAATCGGACTCTTCATCAATGACCACATTGAGAATAGAACATTCGAAGAAATTGCAGAGGACATTCATGCGCAAGGAGGAATCACAGTATTACCTCATCCGTGTGATCCTATGAGAAAACATACGGCCATACGAAAAGGACTTCCCAAAGAGCTCATCAGCAAACATGTCGATTTAATCGAAGGTATCAATTCACGAAATATTATTGATCTGTTCAATAAGAAGGCACAGAAGTTAGCACGTGAACTTAACAAACCTATGACAGCTGGTAGTGACGGACATTCTTTTCTCGAAGTCGGCAATGCTCGAACGTGGCTCCAAGACATTACTGATGCAGATGATATTTACAAAGCTCTCAAGCAAGGTAGGACACAAATCACTGGTCATCCTTCTTTCTTTTGGGTTCATATTCCAACAATGCTTTGGCAAAGACTAAGGAAGTTAGCCTACGATGAATGGTGAAGAACAAAAAGTCGAAACTGAATCATCATCTTTCGTGAGTATGAGAAAGGTAAGTTTGTTCGTAATATTTGGAATTCTGGTCTACATCGTAATAGGACTCGTATTCGG
>Ga0114923_10003652_pt1 | contig 10357 bp, 10 predicted proteins | sample SumtaG_FD_89578 | JGI IMG/M metagenome (GOLD analysis project Ga0114923, IMG submission 89578) | Deep subsurface microbial communities from Indian Ocean to uncover new lineages of life (NeLLi) - Sumatra_00157 metaG | ecosystem: Environmental > Aquatic > Marine > Oceanic > Sediment | place: near...
CAATTGGAAAGGAAGATAATTGGAGGGAGAGAAAAAAATCTCAAGGCCATCAAGGTATCCCACTACCAACATCTGATTTCGTTAAAGCAGTCCCGATGTTGAGTGCCTTATTGGAACAATTAGGTTTTGACTTAGGGTGGATTAGAGGAGAACCCGATATCGTAGCACAACACGTAGGAAAGCTTATGGGATCTTTTTACATTGAAAATGCATCAACATCTAAAGATAGTAAGGGCAGGAATATTATTGCTGCCCAAGATTATGTCAACAAATATGGTGTAAAATCAGTTTTCGGTTTCGGAGGAGGATATGCTACAGGAGGCAAAATGTTAGCAGTAATTTGCTTCCTTAATGAAGATATTGATAAAAAAACTGGCGTGAACTTTCAAGCATTAGGTCCGGTATTTATTGTTAAAACTCAACAATTAATAGCAAATAAAAAATATTTTCAATAAAATTTTTTTTTAATTACTTATTTTCTAGTCATTTTAAAATAAAATACTTAAATTCAAAAAATATAGAAGATGTAAAATCGGGGTTACCTCTGCTCCAAAGGATTGCTGGGATTAAAAAGAATACAAGCAACAAACATATTACAGCTAAAAGTAAAAAAACTGAAAGGGTTCCCAATTACTAAACTCCCAAATCTTTATCAATAATATACTCGGATCTCATTTTAAATAATCACTACTCTAAAATTCCATCATAATTTAATATTTAGGTGATTATCAATTGGTTTTCTGGTTAAAACCACAAAATTAATAATAAATTCTGAATTTCATAACCATATATTATAACCTTAAATAATTAATTGAATTACATGTCAACTCCTATTAGACCCAAAAACTTCCGTGAACAAGTATATTTTACAAAACTTCGTGCGCGGGTTGATGGAAATGGTAAAGTAGCATATTCTTTAACACAGATTAGAGGAATTGGTAGACGATTTGCTCAAGCTATTGTAAAGGTATCAGGAATAGATCCTAATTTGAGACTCGGAGCACTCCCTGAAAAAGATATTACTAAAATTGAAGAAATTATTATGGATCCCATCACTAATGGAATTCCTAATTGGATGGTTAATCGAAAAAAAGATTTAAGAACAGGAGATGATCTGCATATAATAGGAAACCCACTTGAGCTAACAGTAAAAAGAGACATAGATCGGATGAAACGAATAAAAAGTTATAAAGGAGTTCGACACAATTCAAATCTAAAGGTTAGAGGTCAGAGAACAAAAAGTACCGGGAGACATGGGCTTGTTATCGGAGTTATACGTAAGAAATTATTAAAGAAGGGAGGAGAGAGTTAGATAGATGGGAGATCCTCGACGACTTAAAAAAAAATTTAAAAAACCAGCTCATCCATTTCAAAAAGATAGAATGCTGGAGGAGCTTGAATTCTTAGGAAAATATGGCCTTAGAAATAAACGCGAATTCTGGAAATCTCGTACAATACTAGGAAACTGGCGAGGAATTGCTCGTCATTCAAGAACCCTTCCTAAAGAAAGAGCCGTAGAAGTACAACAAACTTTGATTAAAAAATTGCAACGTCTGGGCGTTTTAGGACCCGAAGCTAAATTTGAAGATGTACTTCATTTAACCGTTGAAGATCTGTTAAAGAGACGACTCCAATCTTTAGTTTACGAAAAAGGACTTGCTGGTACAGTCTATGAAGCCCGGCAAAAAATTGTACACGGACATATTCAGGTTAAAAATAAAAAAATTGATGCTCCATCTTATATTGTAAAAAAAGACGAAGAGGACTTGATAAGTTTCACTGCTAAAAGTCCCTTTATTTCAAAATAATAAAAAATTGAGTGTATAATAAAATGTCAGGAAAAATGAAATGGGCTATGGTTCACATCTTCTCAAGTTATAACAATACAATCGTGACTGCGACAGATCTTAGCGGTGCTGAGACTTTTGCCAAATGTACAGGCGGTATGGTAGTAAAAGCAGATAGAGATGAGTCAAATCCTTATGCCGCTATGCAATGTGGATTCAGAGTAGCAAACGAATTAAAAGATAAAAATATCAGAGGAATTCATATTAAAGTTAGGGCACCAGGTGGAAATAAAGCTCAGACTCCAGGACCTGGAGCTCAAGCATGTATTCGTGCATTAGCACGTTCTGGTCTACAAATCGGACGGATTGAGGAGGTCACACCTAAAAGCCACGACCATTGCCGACGTAAAGGTGGGCATAGAGGTCGTCGAGTTTAATACAATTATAAACAAGTAGTTAAACGCAATTAAAATTTCTCTTTATTTAAAATAGTTGATATACTTAATTTCATAGTTAAGCTTCTTTTAAGAAATAAAAAAAAGATAATTATATTTTAATATCCTTGGTTATTCCTCTGTTTCGCGAGATTTTACATTTCTAACAATGAAGTATACAATCCAACTAGCAATAGGAACTAGCATTACTATTAATAACCAAATCTCAGCATTCAATTTTTTCTTTACAGCATCTTTATATATGTATTGGGCTACAAAAATATAGATTACCATAAATACGAGCCATATTATAAGCCGAAGAAATGGACCTGGTTGATTCGCTTGAAACATTATTTCTATCAATATTTTTTCTCCTTCTTTTTTTTTACATAATTCTCTTTACAATTTGAGTTTATTTCATAAAATCACAAGAACAGAAAATTAGACTTTATGAGTTTAAAAAACAACTCCAAGTAATATTATCTCTTACTACATATTTAAATTTTAGAATTGTTCTAAAACGCAAGATATTCTTGAGACATAAAAAATAAATTAGTGAAAATTCTCTTATTACTTAAAGAGAATTTATTCCAAATTAATAAATGAAATAGAAATTTTTTCATATGATTAGTCATGAGTGAGGATGAGCGTTTTAAATCAGTAGTTCAAGAAATTAGAGAGATTATCTTGTTTTTAACTAACCAAGAACCTACGCCAGATGATGAAATTGATGCTAGGGATAAACTCATTGAGAAATTTACGTCTTTAAAGCGATTAAAACCTAAACCAAGTCACTATACTATGATTGAAAATGTCTTAATAGAATTGGAAGGTTGGGATACATTAGATTTATGGTTCAAAGAAGTAAAAGGAATGTCTGAAAAAATTAGTGATTTTATAAACTCATTTGAACAAAAAGATCTCCTAACAGAGACAGAATTTAAACCTATAATAGACTCAGATATGTCTATGGAAACCAATGAAAAACAGGAAGGTCCACAAATAGATATTAATGAGATTGTTTCCAAAGTATCCGAACAATTTAGCCAAGAAATTAGTTCATTAAAAGAAAAAATAGACGTATTAAAGGACGAATTAGATCATAGAGAGAGCGACGTACAAAATTTTTCTCAGAGAAAGCAAGTTCAAAAAATAATTCCCAAGAAAACCAGTAAACTAGAACCACCTAAAATTAGAATTCCTTCAATTAAGCAACGCGAAACGCCCCCAAAAATTAAACTCATTAAGGAATCTGCTGAGGAGGAGATAAAAAAAGAGCCAGAAGTACAAGAGGAAAAAATTAGTTCTCCCGATTTTGAAGGAAAAGTGATAACACCAAATATATCTCAAATTAATGTAGAACCCCCGAAGATTCCCTCAGAAATTAAAGAGGGAATAGTTAAACCAGTTGGAATACCTCCAGAAAGACCAAAATTAAGCCCCATAATAACCGAAGAACCAAGTAGTAGTGATGAATCAGAAAAACCGTTAAAATCAACTGAAGAATTACCTGTTGAAAAGGAACCTATTTATGAAGAAGTTAATTTTACACCATTACCAAAAGAAAAGGGCAAACTTATTTTCGTACAAGATGAGATTATAGATTTAACACCACTACCAGAGGATAAATCAGTCCCAATTGAGGAGGCTGAAGATCAAAAAAAAGTACCCATCCCTCCTGAAGAAAAGCCAATAAGAATACAAAAACCTAGTGGGGATTTCGAATTGACACCTCTTCCTCCCTTGAAACCAGAGACTACTCAAGAAATTAAAGAGGAAACCGACTTAACTCCAATTATTAGAAAAAAACCAAAACTATCTCCTATCGCAATTGAAGAAGTAGATACTGAGGAGATTAATTCTAGCAGTACAGACCTTTTTAATGTATTTTCATCAGTGGGAACCAATCAAGCGGAACAATCCGAGGGAATTCCAGAACCAGTCGAAATAATTTCCCAAAAAGAAAGTAAAAAAGAAAGTAAAAAAGAAGGTAAAAAAGAAAGTAAAAAGAAACAGAAATCCGAGATAACTGTCGAAGAACCCACGATAACAATTCCATCGAAATCTAGAGCCGTTAAAAAAGAACCAGAATTAGATCTAGAGGCTCTACCTAAGGATAAAGATTCTCTATATCAACAACTAATTGCCTTTGAGGGAAGAAGATATTCTTTAGAAAAAGCGTACAAAGATTTAACCAAGAACTATTCAATTGGGAAAGTTGATGAATTTGAGTTTAACAATCAAAGCGAAAATCTTAAACAAATTTTGAATGAAGTTAGTTCAAGCATAACTGAAATTAGAAGGATTATCTCAAGTTTATAAACTTATTTATATCCTTATCTCAAACGTTGGAGGGGTGTTGTTTTTATGTTTTGCAGCTTCCATCATATTTTTAACGCGTTTAATTTCAACTTTGTTTAAATCTTTTAAATCCAAATTATAATCTAATCTATAAATTATTTCATCTAAAAGGTCATATGTCATACCGATTTCATCCTCATCAATTTGACCTTCCCATAATCCTGCGGAAGGAGGTTTATTAATAATTTTTTCAGGGATTCGTAAAATTCTAGCAACTGCTCTTACTTCACATTTATATAGGGCTCCGATTGGTTCAAAATCAACCCCTCCATCCCCATATTTAGTAAAATACCCAATAGCAAGCTCAGTTCTATTTCCAGTGCCTATAACAAGATATTCCATTGATTGTCCAGCAAAATAAATAGTTGCCATCCTTAATCTTGGCTTCAGATTCGCTAGTGCCCTATCATTTGATTTTATCTTAGTTTTAAAAACACTTATAATCTCATCATAAGTAGATGTTAACTCTAGCACCTTGAATGTAATTCCTAGATTTTTAGCAATTAATTTTGCGTCCTCAAGGTCTTGAGGAATAGAATGGCAGGGGAGGCTTAGTCCTAACACATTTTCCTTCCCTAAAGCTTTTACACTTAAAGCTGCCGTAACAGAACTATCAATACCTCCGCTCAATCCTAATACGACTCCTTTTGCATTAGCAGACATTACATATTCCTTAATCTTATTCTGAATTTCATCAATTAGCTTAGAATAATCTAAAACACGCATTTTCATCTCTCATATAAAATGAAGAAAGTTTTGATTTATATTAGTTAAGATTATCTAAAACATATATTATTACAACTGAAAAAATATCTTAATTATTAGATATAAATTATTGTAAGAATTAAGAATTAAGGAATTAACAAAATATTATTTTGAAAATTTTTTAAGTATCTTACTTTATATTATTATAAAAAGTTAAATTAAAAAAAAAAAATAAGATAACCTAAATATGTCAGATGAATTCAAAACTTTAGTTGATTCTTCCTACGACAATGGAACCCCCTTTTGGATTTATACTAAAGATTATATCTTTGGCATGGTTCCTGCTGATCCTAGTGGAGAGCGTTGGTCAGAAGTCTCTTATACTTTTGATGACCCGGATGAACCGCTATTTAAAACTGAAAGGAAGGCAGATTTATCTTTCCAATTCTTACTTGAAGAAGTAGTAAAAGGAGTTTCGTTCTATATGGAAGATTTAAACGTAAATAAACTTAAAGATTTCGCAAAAGGTATTGATGCTAAACCTGGGCCTGAAAAAATGAATGCAGTTATCAGCGAATTAATTAATAATTCTAGTGAATATTCGACAAACCTTCCAGTTATTAAGGATAAAGCAGGACTACAAATTTTAAAAGAAAAATTATAATTTTTTCTATATATATAAGTTCTTCCTTTGGGGATGACGTCGGGTAAACTCTTCGTCTACACGTCTCGCTAATTTATAGCCCAAATTTGAATGTTTTTCATCAATAATTTTCTTCAGATAATCTCCATGTTGTTGAGAATATTTTTCAATACCTGCAGCAATAACATTTTGGCCTTTTTTGATTGGAACCGCCATACCAAAAAACCGGAACATATCATTAGGAGAGAGTGTTTTACCGCCATAATTCTCTTCGATTTCTTTATCTATATTTTTTACAACGGTACCCATTGATAGAGCAGAATATGGACTTAGCATTTTTGACTTTAACCAATAGGTGTTTGGTGTTTTTACAATAAAGGTATCAGAGTTGCCATGCTTATCACTGGATCCTACCAATCTCCAATCTTTCGGATCTTTATCATACTCTTTTTTCATTTTTTTTACTACTGATTGGATGGGAGCAACTCCATGATAATCTTTCTCTTTTATCTCTTCTTTTTTCGTCATGCTGTCAATAATATTAAGGAACTTAAAATATAAAAATTTAGAGAAAATAATGGATAAACAATAATATATTTTAGATTAAAATTCATAATTGACTTTAATCGGCTGAAAAAATTATTTGTGAAAACTAAATCATATAATTGATTAATTTGGACGAATCGATTAAGATAAATAATGTCTTTAAATCAATTGAAAAGGCAATAGCAGCTAATGATACGAAAAAAATTAATAATTATCTAAAATCAATTAACTTAATTGAAGAATCATTTTTAGATGGCTATCCTGAACGAAAAAAACACGGAGTCTATTATACAAATCAAGAAATATCAGAATTTATAATAAATGAAGCAATTCTCTTATTTTTAAATAAGAAATTATTGAATATCAAACTTACAAGTATAGATAAGATATATAATCAAAATTCCTCTGCTAAAACAAAAATCTGCAATATATTATTAAATTCTTCAATTTTTGATCCAGCGTGTGGTTCTGGAGTTTTTCTCTTAACGGCAGCCCGAGTTATTTATAACGCAATGAAAAAATTAAACTATGAAATCAGCGACCACGAGCTTAGAACTAAGATATTAAAAAACATTCATGGCTTAGACATTAATGAGTCCGCTATTGTATTAAGCAGATTAAAATTAATAGCATGGACCTATGAAGATTCAGATCAAAATCTCTCGGAAATTATTCCAATCCTTAAATCGAATATTTTAATAGGAAATAGTATTTCTAATTCACTTAACTCAAAATTCAACATTGTTGTTGGCAATCCTCCATATGGAAATATTTTAAAAAAAGATGATAAAGAGTATTTGAAAAAAGAGAATGTTTTTTATAAGGATATTTATTGTACTTTTCTCTTAAAAGCCCTTGATTGGAGTGATGGAATAATAGGATTATTAGTTCCTAAAAGTTTTCTTTTAAGACAAGGATACATTAGATTTAGGAATGACCTCTTTTCTTCTGCAGATATAATGAGGCTTTATGACATTGGTCCTCATCTTTTTAAAAAGGCAACAAATGAAGTTCAAATTGTATTCTATAGGAATAAAGATAATGAAAATGAAGATTTAAGAATATTCGATTATCCAAATAATGAAATTATAACATATACTAATCAGCAATTTGATGATCTTAAAGTCTGTTTTAATTCTCAATGTCAAATGTCTAAAAAGTCCAAGAAAATATATGTGTACACGTTTAACGACACATGCGAATATTGTGGGCATGAAACTACTTTATTAAATCGTATTAGAATAAAGCCTTCGGACTTCACGTACAAATTAATTAATAAAATTGAAAGAACCGGTAATCTAAACTATTTGAATATTAAGGATTTTCCTATGTTGATCCGCGGAGAAGAAGATAAAGGTCTTAAACAAGTTAAGAAGTTATTACAAACCGGTAAGAGGGGCTCCTGTGCTTTTATAAGTGCAAAAGGAGATTTTAAATACTATCATATTAAAAAAATAAAATCTTTTGATATTGAGAAAGCCGATTCGAATCTTTTGAAGGGCAATGATTTCGAGTATTATGTCGGCCCTAGGTTGTTAATTAAACACAATAATATTATTCCTGAAGCTGTTTACTCTGAAGATAATATTTGTTTTACTTCCTCAATTTATTCATTATTGCACGAAGATTCTCAAGAGTTAAAATTCCTCTGTGCGATTTTAAATTCCGCTTTAATACAGTTTTATTGTATTTATGCTATTAATAATCAAAAAGATACTACCATAAATTTAAATCAATATATGATACGACATCTTCCTATTATGGGTATTAAAAATGATGTTAAAATCGAAATATCAAAGGATGTTGATCAAATTCTTAATGAATATAAAGAAAGTGCCGGTGCGATAAACAACACTATAATAAAGCTATCACAAAAAATTGATAATTTATTTTTTAAATTATATTCTATAACAGAAAAAGAGAGTAAAATAATTATATCAACATTAAAGGAGCAGACCAACTATTTTAGAGAAATTTACGAGGATTATTAATCCCCTTTTAATTTGAAATGATAATCACAGACATCATCTCCTACTCCCAAGAATTTAGTTCTTTTATATTCAATATTCGGATTGAATTCTTCAAGAGCAGGCACATAAAATGGGATACACATGTCTTTGCATATTGCTTCGATTCTGTGATGTCGTTCGGGATTCCGGTCCATCATCGCGTTATAAGGGCAATAGGTCATGTGCAAAACTCCTTCATCAGTTTCATTTTTTACAACATTATAATCAAATCCTTCGCAGCTCCATGTGAATTCTAAGATTTTAATTAAATCTTGGATACCGTTTCCCGTTATGTTTAAATACCGTTTAACCCGCCGAAATATTATTTTATAAAGCCGCTGCCAAACGACAGTATCTATTTTTAACGCAAGGTCCTCACCTACTTCCTTCTCAACTTCAACCATCCACCATCCATCCATGGTAAAGAAATTTTTCTCATAATAAAATAGTCTATCGTCAAGAGTAATATTGGGCTTTACGAAACCATTTTGAGCTAACGAGTTGTCATTTTTAACAACAAATTTGAAATCGCAAGTATCAGCACCTAATCCTTGAGATCTTGTTACCTCAAAGGTAAGATCCGAGTTAAAATCTTCAAAAACTTCTTTATAAAAAACATGACACATTCCCGTACAAATCTTTGGAATTACATGATGCCTTTCTGGATTGCGCTTCATCGATTCTTTATACGGACAAGTGGTTACTTCAAGATGAATCTCATTATCACCTTTCTTTTGAATCTCAAATCCCCATCCTTCTATAGACCATCTAAATATAAGAATTTTAATAATATCGTGTAAGGTGTTCGTTTCAATATTTAAATATTTCTGAAACCGACGTAGGATAGTTTTCATTAGGTTTATCCATACTGTTACGTCGACTTTTAATGCTCTATCCCACCCACATTCATTTTCGGTCTCTAACATCCATAATCCATCTAAAGTGACAAAATTCCGCTCGAAAAAGAACAATTTATCTTCTTTACTCAATTCAATCATTAATACTTACCATTTCTGCTTTTTTTTAACTATCACTAATATTAAATAATTTTTTAGCGTTATTATAAAAAATATTTTCATAAAAATCTCTGGGCATATCTAATTCAAGAAGCCCTTGAGTGGAGCGTTCATATTCATAAGGAATATTCGGAAAGTCGCTGCCATATAATATTCTATCCTGATAGGTTAATAAATCTTCACGATTCGGGCGATTTTTTTCCCTTTCATTAAAGATGTTATTAGGAATATAAATCATAGTCGTATCCAAATATAAATTCTCGTGTGCATCTAATAAGTTTAAAAACTTTTCATATTCAAATGCCCCCATGTGGGCAACAATAACTTTGGCATCGGGATATTTATCTAAGAATTTTTTGAAGTTCTTGTAGCCCACATATCTGTTGCGTTGTGGTGCAGTTCCTATATGAAAGCTTATCCATTTCCCTTTATCTAAAATTAAGTCATAAATTTTATACATACGTTCATCGTCAGGATAAAATTTTTGGACCAAAGGTTGTATCTTTATCCCTCTAAAATCATAAACATCAAATAAACTCCTGATATATTCTACACGATCTTCATCCTCAGGCCATACACAAGCAAAAGGGATTGCATTTTTATACCTTTTAGCAAATTCTACAACCCATGCATTAATGAAATTGGCAACTCCTTTTTTATGAGCATAATTTAAGGTTGTAAAAGCTTCTATATTTCGACTTTCTAAAAATTTTACTAAATCTTCCGTGGAGAGTTTATATTTTACTGTCCATCCTCTCGGATTCCCATCTTTATCTTTCATTTCAAAAGTTCGCCAAATTGCTTTGAAGATCTCTGGTGGAAAAAAATGACTATGGACATCAATGTATTTGAAATC
>Ga0114923_10003653_pt1 | contig 10357 bp, 18 predicted proteins | sample SumtaG_FD_89578 | JGI IMG/M metagenome (GOLD analysis project Ga0114923, IMG submission 89578) | Deep subsurface microbial communities from Indian Ocean to uncover new lineages of life (NeLLi) - Sumatra_00157 metaG | ecosystem: Environmental > Aquatic > Marine > Oceanic > Sediment | place: near...
GATCACGTTCAATGAGTAGTCGCCAACCATTCATAGCCATTGAAGACAGTGACGTCGACAAGTTCAATGCACGAGTCAATGTCCTAGTTGACCTAGGATTCTTAGTAAGCTCAACAGCATGTGGTACTGTGGATAGTGAGAGCTATGATTTCTGTTCATATTACCATGCAATCCTGGTGTGGCCAGGAGTGGCAACTCTTCCCACCACACGGTGGGGTAGACTATTACATTTCCTAGGAGCCTGATATGCAACTCACTAATTTTGTGCGTAACCCGTGGGGTGAAAGTGGTACCGAGGTAGACTGTACCTCTATTCCTGAGGCCATGCGAAAGGCTAATCTCAACTGGAAGGTGGAGAAGTCACCAGCGTACATGATAGCACCCACTGGGCACACCGGTGTTGAGGCCCACGTTAGAGTTGAAGATGAATACTTCATCCGTCGTAAGGACAGACCATCGCTAGTGTTCGGTCGATGTAAGAAGAAGTGGACCCCATTGCAGAACGTCGATGCGTTCGCATTCTTCCAGCCGTGGTTGGATAGTGGGACAGCCCGCATCCATACCGTTGGTAAGATTAACCATGGCCAGCGTATCTGGGTGCTGGCTGAGATGCAAGACGATGCGTACACTATCACTGGTAACGATAGGATACACAAGTTCATCTTATTGGTGAACAGTCATGACGCTAAGACCAGCGTGATGGCAGGACTGACACCCATCCGGTTCAGTTGTACTAACATGCTGAACATGCTGAGTCGTGACGAGAACAGCCAGATGGTGAAGATACGTCACACGGCTACCGTTACTGAGCAGGTAGCACAGTTGCAGCCTGCGATGGAAGCATATGACAGGGTATTCAAGTCACAGATCGGACTGTATCAAAAGTTGGCCTACTCCAGGTTTGACTTAGCTGACTTACATGAGTACATCAAGACCGTGTTCAACCTGAAGCCACCGAAGGGACAGACAGCGTTGTCAAGTCGATCGGCTGGTAAGCTCACCAAGATTGTGGACATGGTTAATTACGGTTTTGGTAACGACCAAGTCAATATACAAGGCACCTGGTGGGCAGCGTACAATGGTGTTACCCAGTACCTCAACTACGAGCATGGTAAGACTACCAACGCACGGCTCAATGCCCTGTGGTTTGGTGCTAACCAACGTGTGAGCCGTGAGGCTCTTACTCTAGCCCATCAGTTCACAGTAGGAGCGTAACGTGTCGAAGAAGAACAACAAACGTAAGCCAACAGTCGGTGCCCAACTCCTTGCTAAGACTGCTCTTGTTAAGCAGATGCAAGCAGCACTCACAGAGCTACGGAAGGCATACGACCAGGGCGTGCTAATGAATGGCATCCTCAGGCGTAAGCTACAACAGTACGCCGAAGGACAGTTCTGTCCTCGGTGTAGTCTGTTGTGGTACAACGAGAAGCTGCCTGCCTGCCCTAAGTGTGGGTACACTGACCTAGAAATCGGAGGTAGGTGATGCTATACCATGTGTGTAATGACTGTGACCATGAGTGGATAGACAATGAACGCGAGCCTGTCTGCCCCGAATGTGGTGATGGTATCATTATCAGTACCGAAGCACAGCCCGGAGAAGAGGACCTATGAACTCGGCAGAATACCTACGTGACCTGTCCAATCGCATTATGCACATACCTATCATGCACGGTGTGAACCAGGCCGATTGCGATGATCTTGATAAGCTTGCCAAACAGCAAGTACGACCTGTGCTGGCGTCATTTGTACAGGCGATGGAAACGAAGCTCAAGTTGAATGACCACAAGGGAGGGTGGGACAAGCTACCTATTGATGTACTATTCATGCGTGCATCTGAGAATCTGCACACGTTGAGTCATACACTTCAGTTTGGCAACCATGACGAGGCAATAGCACACTGTGCCGACGTGGCTAACTATGTTATGATGATCTTTGATAAGGTTACCGATGCAACACGACGACAAGGGCACTACGATTTTGGTGGGCGAGAAGAGGACGAAGGCAACGATGAAGCGGTTGAAGCTGGGTGAGGTCCTCACCACCGTCAACAAACAAGGCAACTGGACATCAAAGATACTCATAGACAAGACCGGAAAGGTACAGGTGTTCGAACTATAATGGGATACACACGACACCGAATGATTGCTATTACTAGTGGGAACTATGACGCGATACTTCGGGCTCATGATAAAGCCAACGTCTTCGATTTAGACCCAACTGGGATACATAACTCGTTATGTGAAGGCTGGTACTCATTCTTTATCCCGACGTTTGGGGGCAAGGAAGACTGGCCCACGACCGATGAACGTATATCTCTTCACCATGAATTTATGGAATGGCTGGTAGAGCATACCAAGACACTAGACTTTGTTGAGTTGGCATACGGAGGTGACTTGGGGTTAAATCCAGTTGTGTCAGCATTCTCTTGAGGAGATTACCATTGACCAAGAAGAAAGCAACGGTGTTGACAACGATCGCGATCTTTGCGTACCTGTTGTACACCCAATCCGAGGTAGTTTGGCAGGTCCTACGCGACTTGCTGTAATGAAGAATTTCTGTCGTTATCGAGCGGGCCACGACAGGGATAACCAATGTGGTTGTAAGAGCCCATCCGAATGTATACTAGGAGAACTGACTGATGCCGAAAGACAAGAGTCTCAGCGAGGTTTTGACGCCTGGCTCAAAACCCGAGGTTGAGAAGGTTACCATTACCAAGGATGACGTTGGTACAATCGACGCCGCGAGTTTGCTCAAGCCTGAGCACAGGTGTGGTGTGGACCACGTACCCAGTGATAAGGTTCCCGACTTGGGGGTGGGTGTGAATCGACTACCAACGAATCTTGATCCCGACGGTGGTGAAGCACTCAAGGAGATCAACGAAGGGGAGCAGACCTGCGGGGGAGGGATCGGGATTAACGAAAGAGAGAGGTTCACCCCACCTACAGGGAGAGAGGGCGGGGACGTCGACATCGAGGTACCGGGCCCGGACCCTACGACTTTGGACGTTGGCAAGATGATGGAGGACCATGCTAACACTGAGATTGTTAGGATTGCCAAGGAGTTCCTCAAGGATGATGACAAGATGACGGACTACGCCGACCAACTCCGAGAGTTGACTGGCGTGTGTGCCACCGATACTGATCGGATCATCGAGGTACCAGGGGCCGGGCACAGGGTCCATGTCAAGTACCTCAATGCTCGTAGCATAAGCGTGATGCCGGTCTAGCAAGCCAAGGCCCAGGGTCCTTACAACACCCCAGGAAGGGCCAGGCATCATTCCATTAACGAGTCTTAACAAAGTGAGGTGCGGGTATGAGGAAGTAGTCGTAGTGTCAGTCCACTGTTGTACACCCTAAATATAAAAGAGAATTCTAATGACGAACATAAGAGCACCGCCCACTAACATACCGGTGCGTGGTTAGCAACGCACCACAGTTATAAGCGTGTACGCGTAGATGTGTGAATGAGGAAGGGCCCGGGGTGGATAATCCCTGGGCCCTGGACTAGGTGTTAATCTTAACAACGAGGTATCAGAATGAGTAAGCTACAGGAAATGCAGGACAAAATTGACGATCTTTGTCGTCAGTCGATTAGTCAAGACAGACACATCATAGTCCTTAACAATCGACGGGCAGCCGACACTGCTGCTTTAGCTAACGCACAGAAGCAACTCAAGGCTGAGCAATCCAAGGTACGTGTTAAGCGTAACCTACTCCGGACGAAGACGGATGCACTCGCCGACCAGACTCGACGGTTCAATGCTTTAGGGCAGAAATTCAACGAGAATCAAGGACACTGTCTGGATTTTGCACGACGTGTCAAGAAGGCAGAGAAAAAGTACGAGGAGATGAAGCGGCATGCTAAGGCTGCTGGCGAGATCGGCCAGGCAGAACGGGAGGCTAACGTAGCCCTGGCAGAAGATGTACGTTGTCTCAGGAATCGTATCCAGAATACTGATAATGCTAACAAGGAACTCCGGCGACGGAACAGTAACCAAACGGGAGCCTGTAGACAGTACCGTGAAGAGAGCGAAGCACTGACAAGAGAGATCCAGTCCTTGAGACACCAGGTCGCTCTGCAATCTGCCACTATTCAAGCGAGTGAGAAATCATGTGGTGGTTACCATCAGGTATTGGCTCGAATGACGGCAGCCCAGGAACAAGTCGTCACTCTGCGTGGGTCAATTAGACTACTCAAGGATGAGGTCGAGTCGTATAGGAAAGGGAACGTGACACTCGCGGACGCAGAGATTGCGGCAAACCATGAGGTCGCTCGCCTCAAGGAGCAGGTCACTGATATCGGTCTCGATAACTCAGCGAAGCACACCCAAGCACGACGTAAGAACGCCATGCTTTCCTCGGACAACGACAGGATGCGTGAGCATGTCGTTGGTGTTAATGCACGCAACCAGAATTTACAACATGAACTTGGCGAATGTCAGGTTAAGCTCAAAGCATGTGACAACACGTCATTGCATGATGAGTACGTCAAGCTCAGCCGAGAGAACGACGACCTCTGTGAACATATCGATGAACTCAAGACGGAACATAGCAAGGATGCGGCGATCATCATGGAACGTAAATGTGCATTGGATGCGATACGGATGCAATTGGGTTGCCGTCCCGGTGAAGTTGTTAAGACTATCATCAGACTCCAAAATGACCGCAACAAGTACGCAACACAGAATGGTGTACTCAAGACGGAACATACCAAGGATATTGAGGTCATCCAAGAACTTCATCGTAAGCTCAAGTACATGAATCCCTGCTCAGAAACCCCACTTGATATCAACAGTCTGAAAGCGACGTTGGATGTTGTTGCGGGACAGCGTGACAGGCTCAAACTACATGTCAATGGTCTCAAGGTTGAGATCGCTGGTATTGAAGGACGTAATGAACGGTTGCAGAATTCCCTGGATAGGAAAGCAAATGCCCTTCGTGAGAAGAGTAACCTCTTCGATGCTTTCAAGAAGAAGGTACGTGAGGCAGACTCCGAGTTGCAAGCAGTTCTCGGCTGTAACAGTAGCCACATTGTCCAAACTGTCAAGGACCTCAAGCGTGAGTATGTGCAGTTCCGTGCTAATGTTGTCAATGAGGGCAATGAGATACGGCAAGAGTTAGGCTGTGGTGTTGGTGATATTATCAGGACCATCAGGGCACTCCAGGAAAAGAACACTGGTCTTGAGGCGGCATACAATGAGCGTGTACGGTATGTCGCTAGTATGAGTAAGGATTACTCGGAACTTGAAACGACCTACGCCGCTCTCGTCAAGGCATACGACGATCGTAAGCGTCTGGACTTCTGCCTGCTATACGGTGGTGGTAATGCTACCATGGGTGAGCATGAAAGGTCAGCCAAACTTCAGAAACGCATTAAGGAACTTGAAAACTTTATCGAGGAGCTGCATAAGCAGGCTGATATATACCAAGGGAACATGGTGGCTCATGGTGAGAGGCTTGAGGTGAAGTGTGAGGGTCTTGCCAACCAGTTGACAATAGAGAGACAGTATGGTGCTAAGCAGCAAGACAAACTGGAAATGGTCGAGCGACACCGCGACCAGTGGCGGGACAACTATGATAAGATTAACATCAACCTCAAAGAGTTGCGACATGACGTATCTCAATGGAAATCTTTCGCTAAGATAGCAGCCCGACAACGTGATGAAGCCTGTTCCAAGGCTGCTAAGCGGGCGAGTGATTACGACACGGCTGTTCGGATGAACCGGGATCTAGTTCAGGCTAATGTTGACCTGAAGACTGACTTGAAAGTCGCGGAACGTGGTCGTTGTGAACTGTCCTGTAGCAATAGGGTATCCTGATGATAACGATTGACGAACAACACAACCTGTTGACGTTAGATCAAGCAGCCCTCAACGTATACCAACGTATCGTTGAGGGCCCAGGGTTCAAGGGATGTGTCTGCATCATTGAATCCAATGGCAATGGTTACTTTACCATGACTATACTAGGCCAGGGTATAGCCCCGATACGAAAACTCTGGCCCGCTAGAGTTTTAAGTGATTACCATGTTAGGGCACTGAGTCCTAGCGACTCGTTCACTATCACATTGCAGGCAGATATATGAGATGCTGTCCTAAGTGCGGATCAACTCACTGGTCCATGCCCAAGCGAAGTCCCTTACTATGTGAGGGTGATTACTTCCGGTACTGTATCAAGTGCCGGGATCAAAAGATGGCTCCCTTTGACGTACCTACTATAACTATGACATGGGAGGAATATCAGGAGTGGGAAGATGAAATATCAGTATGAAATCACATGGTACCGGGAGTCAACAAAAAGTTACATTCGTGTTGATTACTCTGGTCACATGGGTGATGGTTGCTTCCTCATGCCGCCCATTGGTTTTCGATTCCTTTCACAGTGTGAGTTATAAGTATGACACCATTCATGCGAGAGATAATAGAGGCAAGTTTCTTGGATGTAAGGCAAAGCATTACTGATAAATTCATCAGGGCCCCTGGGCCCGAGAGAGAGGAAGACTGTGGAACACACAGACGGTATACACCCACTGTTTGAAGCTGACTATACACGACGACGTAAGCTGGGCCCTGGGCCTAACTTCCAATCAATATCACGGCATAGGAGGAAGAGCGTGGCAAAGATTCGTATCATTGACGGGGTCACCTATGTGGATGGCTATCAAGTAATACCAAAACCAGAAGAGGAATCGTTCTTTGACTTTGAAAGTAAGCGACTACTAAGGGAACTGGAGGAGACACCTATGGCGGGATACGGCGGAGCCCTTTACGATAGTAGCGACCGAAAGGTAGCTGACCTCAACGACTGGAGAATTACAACTATGCAACCGACAACCAACATCACGTCGACTGTTAAGATTACCGGCCAGCCCACATTTATTGATTGGTATGGCACCGAGCAGCACCAACTGTACCATGTTTTGCACCCAGGCCGTGTTGACTGGCTCAAGCAAGGCGACGTCGTCTTCCGCCAAGGACAGCAATGCTTCTATCTCAGGGGAGATAGGTTCGAGTCACGAACAGCGTATGCTGGTAACATCGACACTGCCAAGCTACGTCCGTTCATCGAGGGCGACAAGGTCGAGATCGACTTCAAATGAGATGGAAATGTGGTAAATGTGGGTACATCACCCCAAATAACCCAGGCATGGGCAAGTGCCCACTCTGCATACGGAGTCTAGTCTGGATACGTCTAACTGATGAGGAAAGTATGAGCAGAAGCTTTAAAGTTTGGAGAGACGAACTCATTCGTCTATGTGAGAGGTGGTACGTTGAGTACCCCGCTGAGGATTGGGCGGATCATCTCCGTACCGAATGTGAGATCGCTAGCATGTTGGTCGCTGACATGGATGTCGAAACTAAATTCGGAATAATTTCTGTTAAGAAAAATCCGGATTGTAGTGTGACAATGTCGGATACTGATTGTATCAATTCATTATTCGATCGCAACACTGAGTTGTACATCGAGCGTGATAAGCTACGGCGTGCCGTCCGATTCCTTCAGGGTCTACTTGTTATCTCCTTCTTAGCTAACGTGGCGTTCATAGTTGGGAGGATACTATCTTGTTTGTAGTATTGCTGAATGGCCACCCACTTATGGTACGATTAACAGAGGAGAAGGCCATCGTGTCGGCCAGTCAGATCAGACGTAGGTTACAGCTAAGAGAGGCTCGATTCCCTGCGTGCTGTCAACTTACACACGAACTCTCTATTGAGGAGGTAGAGTACATTGAGTAAGCAATCAGAACTAGCATTCATGAAGAAGCTACTGCACGCTGCAATATCAGATCATGGTAGGATTACCGATGAGCGTGATGCTGCTAGACGAGGGTGGCGTGACGAGAAGGGACGTCGTCTCCGAATGATAAAGCACATGGCTGTCGTCGTTCAAACGGAAATGGATAGCCGAGAAGGACTCTGTACGTACTGGCTACAGGCCATGGAGTACATGACACATGATGCCCGTGGTAGCATATGTCACAACAAGGGACTATATCATGTATGTTACGCAGTGACACGGGACAACCACAAAACTGAATTGGGTTTCGCTACCCATAAAGTGTTCGGGAACACTACCGCAGCACTGAAATGGATTAAGAAGCGATGCCAACATGAGCAGAAGAAGTGGCATCGCCTGTTAATATTACCAACACCACGAGTACACTTCAACGGGATAGAACCATGATACTCTTTTGTATACTAGTCGGAGTCGGACTCTTGACCTACATTATGGTCTGGCAGAGACGTCGCCTCGACAAGATCAATCGAAAACTTGGCACGCTATACAGTTATGCAAGCAGTGTCAACCACCATTCACCCGACCGTCGGATTGAGTACATCGTCAATACCCTGAAGGAGATCAAAGAACTATGAGGAGTTACCTCGAAAGAAAAGAGCTGGTCGTTGAGTCCATTCGGATAGCTACTGACAGGTCACGTAGCGGTAAGCAGTGCATCATAGTACTCTTCCCCAATGCTGACTGGACGAAGGACGTGATGGATTATCTCTCGCAGACTATTGTTGGTACCTTTGTAGCAGGTATGCCAATACGCAACGTGTTCATTAGATACTCGGACAATAGGACCGGGTTGAAGTCACTACCTGTTGACTGTCTGATTCTTGTTGATCCTGACAACCCCGACTTCAACGTAGAGGGTGTTGCCTATGCCAAGGCAAGGCTACAGTCACAACAGAACTCATTGACTATCGAGGTCAAGACAGCACTGCCGGTGGTAGAGGAAGAGAACCCAGGGCCCAGTGACAAGGGTTGCATCGTTAAGGGATGTACCGATGATGTACACAGGTCCCCAGTAGCCAAGGACGAAGGGTGGAACAGCAACGGCTACGGTGATTCCTATCAGAGGTAAGATTAACAATGGTTCAGGGCTCATACCATCGGGATATAACATGGGCCCTGGGCCTGACGGGAGAGAGAAATGACAGAGTTCGAGAAGGCACTGACGAACATAATTGACATTCAAGAGCAGTCTCTTGTTGTGGATGGCAAGAAAGACGAGTACATGCGTGGCCTCTACAACGGGTTGCTGATGGCTCTTTGCATGAGCACGGGTGATGATTACAAACCAATATGAGGCAAGTAATAGACAACGGTGTTAACAGGGTAATCGATGTTAACTTTGACAACCTACCCAAGAACAACGTCTACATTGGTATGTGGAATACAAAAATTATCCCGGGAAAATTGAAAGGTATAATTATCGTGGGAGTAATGAGATGCAATCGAACTGACTGTGAAAGCGTCATGTGTACCCGGTACTCTACTGCTTATGGGTACCTATGTGATGCCTGTTTCAATGAACTCGTACACCAGGGACCGGCTACCAATATCACTGAGTTCTTGATGAGTTCACCCAACCACCAAATGAGAGAGGCAGTCGAAGCATACTTCGAGGCTATCTTTCCGCAGAGTAAGGAAGAATTTTGAGAGCACCTGAACAACTACTTGGCGAAGCAGTACGTAAGTTAGTACACAACCCATCAAAGGATTGGATTGCTGGATTCGATGCTGGATACGAGGCTGCAATCAAGGCGATTGCTGAGATGTCGAAGGTCCAACAGCGGGCAATGAAGTTGAGTAAGGAAGCACGGCATGCCCTCAGTGACGTTGGCAAGACACTTGCGTACCTGGAATCTGAAGTTGGTGATTTCCATTGGCCGCTGTGTCATAAGTCAATCATTGGTGACGACATCCAGAAAGCAGGGGGTGGGTAATGGTATACCGTCTCGACGTTAGGACAACAGCCCCCTATGAGCGATATGCTATGGCCATCATTGCCCACAGTGAGGACCAAGCCCTGGATATTATGAACGAGCACCATCCTAACTGGTCTGTATGTACCATAAAACCAGTAGGTGAGGCTGATATCTATATCGGTGTCGCCGCTAATGAACTATTGGAGCAATATGAAGTGTGATCATTTCCAGTGCGATGAGGAAGCAATGTGTTTGGTACCTGGGATGGGCACTCAGCCTGTCTGTGTCGTGAGCACCTGCTTGAACTGACCGAGAAACTTCAACCGCGATTAGACTTAGGTCTGTCATGGTTGATCTTAACAAGGATAGATGATGAGCGAATTCAGTAAATGTGTATTGGAGATATTCGAGGAAGCAGAGCAACAGTTCTGCAAGGACCCCGTTGGTCTGGGGTGTTGTATCCACATGCACGCCCACCTCAAGGACAAGATGGGTAAGCTTACCACAGGCAACCTCCAAGTGGACGTGCTCAGGATCTTTGTAGCAGCCGAGCTATTGTTCAGTAACGATGGGTGTGGGCGTGGTATGCATGGTCACCTCCTAACCAAGATCAAAGAAGAAATTTTTACGGAAACTGAAAGAGCA
>Ga0114923_10003654_pt1 | contig 10355 bp, 8 predicted proteins | sample SumtaG_FD_89578 | JGI IMG/M metagenome (GOLD analysis project Ga0114923, IMG submission 89578) | Deep subsurface microbial communities from Indian Ocean to uncover new lineages of life (NeLLi) - Sumatra_00157 metaG | ecosystem: Environmental > Aquatic > Marine > Oceanic > Sediment | place: near...
ACCAAATCAACAATAACAGAACCTTGTCTCATACATTTTTTAACCTGTTCTTTAGTAATGATTAATTCTTTTCCTCTTTTCTCAAAAGGCCAATTAACACAATTTACTAAAATATCTGTTCCGGGTAAATATTTTTCAATTTCCTTCATGTGTCTTTTGTTAAGAACAATAACATCACTGCCAGATCTAGCAGCATAGGTCATTGCACCTCTAGCCAGATTACCATAACCTAATAATTTAACCATGCATTCTTCTGGTTTACTCTCTGAAAGCTGATAGCCTGCTTTCATTCCATTTTCTGCTGTAAGTTCCCATAGATATACTGCCCTTTTTCCGAAATCATCAATTATAGAATCAAGTTCCACACCAACAATTCGTGTTTCTTCCAAGTCAATCTTTCTTTGAGGAACGCCCTTATGATGGAGCATACTCATGGAGATGTTACCGGGAATCATCAAATCTAATTCATTTCGTGAGATCTCATTTATTCTTACTACCAAATTCGATTTATAAGCTGTTAATCGATCTACTATGGTCGCTCCAGCCACTATATAGTTTTTATCATCCAACTCTATTCCTTTTCCTGCATTAGTTTCAACGACGACCTCGATTCCTAAATCGGTTAATCTTTTGATTTCTTTCGGCCTTAAAGCCACTACACGATCATTTGATCTATTTTCAGCAACTAATCCTACTATCATTTTTCTATCAAATTTTTTTCAGATTGAAAGCTTATTCAATGTAAATCTTTTATAATAAATTAATTATTTCTTATTCACTTTGAAACTTTAAAATGTAGCAATTAATCATACTAAGTTTTTAAAAGAACATTATAGTGAAGTAATTGCTGAAAAATATTTAGATCGTAAGAGAGAGTTTCAAATATTAATTATTGGTAAAAAAAAGAAATATATCCTGTTGAAGTAGGAATTCCATTAGGAAAAGTTTATGATCGTGATATGAAAGAAGAGCATTATGAAAGATTTGCTTTAAAATCTTTATATTTTTATGATAAATTAATTAAATTGGGTAAAAATATTTATGATATTATTGGGATACGCGATTTAGCAAGAATAGATGTCATTAGTAATTCTAATAATAAATTATATCCAATAGATGTTAATGGAATTCCTTATCTAGCTAGGATTAATCCAAATAGTGGAAAAGATGCAAGTTTAACCCAGATTGGAAAAATTTATGGTAAATCATATGAGTCATTAATTCTAGAAATTTTAAATCTTCTTTAGATTTCTATTTATATCTTTATTTTCAATTAATTAAAAACAACAAATGATAAATTTACAAAGAAATCTTCTCATAGAAAGAGTTTTAAGCTCACATTAAAAATAAATTCAAACTTTTTCTTTTAGTTTACCTAATTCATCTTTACTTTTAACTAAGAAATCAGTATTAGCAGTATAGTTAGCTGTGTTATTAGTAAATTCTTCTATCACTGCTTGAATTAATTCAGAACCTGATTTTCCTGATCCTTCTGCGAATTGTTTTAACGCTGGGACTTTTAAATCTTCGACAAAAAAAGCAAGACCTTTCGAAATTTCTTCCATCATTAATGGATAAGCAATGTTAGCTCCCTTTTCCCCTTTCGCAAAAGGGTCATCCGGATCTTCAAATGTATAAGAGACCTCAATCCACTTATCACCGGCAGTTGGGATCATTCCATATACATAATCAGGGGTATAAATCCATAGGGGAGTTCCATTGTCATATGATGAATCTACAATTGCTTTAAATTCCTCACTCATACTATATCATTCTTTTCAAAATTAATTAATTAAATTTTTCTTTGAATTACTATAAAAGATATTTTTATTTCTATAATTTTAAATTTCCTATTTTAATTTTCTCATTTATTTTTATTTTTAAAAGAGTTTTAAAAAAAAGGATAATTGAAATCTAATATGCGAAAATTAGATTACAAACAAACAATAATTGATATTGTAGAATGGATTAGAGAATATGTAGGTTCCGCAAATATTGAAGGTATTGTAATAGGTATTAGTGGAGGGATTGATAGTGCTACTACTACTTCTTTATGTGTAAAAGCATTGGGAAAAGAAAATATTATAGGATTAGGGTTACCTTGTTCTTCTATTCCGCAAGATTTAACTGATGGACAAATGCTTGCTGAAAATTTGGGCATTCGTTTTATAACAATAGATTTAACGAGTACTTACAATGAATTTTTAAAATCTGCATCGGTATCAATTAATCCAAATCAATTAGCTATGGCAAATATAAAACCTAGATTAAGGATGATTACCAATTATTTTATAGGACAATCTTTTGGGAAATATTTAGTAGCAGGAACAAGTAATAGGAGTGAATTAGCAATAGGCTATTTTACTAAGCATGGTGATGGTGCCGCTGATTTTGAAATAATTGGGAGTTTATACAAATGTGAAGTTAGAGAAATAGCTAAACTATTAAACATCCCTGATGTCATTATTAAAAAACCACCATCTGCAGGATTATATGAAGGACAAAAAGATGAAGATGAAATCGGAATTAAATATGATAATTTAGATGAGATTCTGTATAGAATTGACAATCAATTATCATTAGAAGGTCTAGACAATGACGATATAGAATTGGTTAAAGGCATGATAGAAAAAGCAAGACATAAAAACTCTATGCCACCAGTTTTTACAATAAATTCGCAATATTAAAAAGAAAGTTATATACTTGTTATAAATCTGCGAATTTTATTTATTCTTGAAGTAATTTCATCTAGTTTAACTTTAAGCTCACTATTTTGCTGGTTGAAACCAACCTCATTAATGGAGCCTGAGTGATATTTTTTCTCTATTTCTTTATAGTTCTTTTCTATGGAATACCGTTTTCCTTCAAGAGCAATTAATTCTTGATATAATGAATCTTTATCCGTAGGTAATTCTTCTATTGAAAAAGGTTTTAAATCATCGTCAACTGGTAGCTCAGGAGTAGGAGAACCAAGATTAGGAAATAGGCTGGCAGTTTTATTTGCTTCAGAGGCTCCCTTTTTCTTTTTCTTTTCCTTTGCTTGAATTTTACTAAATAATTCAAGATTTGTAATAGGTTTTTTAGTTTTCTTATCTCCAACAGAAGAAAAGACATTAAATAAATCTGTTCCACTAGATTTCATATATTTCGTATCTATCTCCTCGACATTAACAGTTGTAATTTGAGGTTTCTTAGTCATAAAAGGTATAGTAGTTTTTTCTTCACTTGAATCAATTTCCGTAAGGGTTACTTCAGATATCAAACTTTTCTTTTTAAGCTCTTCAGGTTTATCAGGAATTACACTCGGTTCGGGGAGTTTATTTCTTTGAACCGATTTTTCTGCTTTTTCAGGAATTTCGAGCTTTGGCATATTCTTTGGGATATCAGAATCGAATTCTGACTTGGGAGGTTCTGGAGGAGGCTCTAATTCTTCAATTATATTTATATCAGGATCAAATTCTTTAGGTATTTCGGATAAAATTTCTGATTTAGGAGGAGGTGTAAGAGGCCCTATTTCTTCCATAAGTTCTGAAATTAAATCTGGTTTCATTAATTCTTCAGACTTATCTAAAGCTTCAGCACCTGCAAGTACTGTATCAAATTCAGGAGGTGGGGGTAAAGGTTTAGATTCTTCAAGGATATCAAAGATTGATTCTGATTTTTCTGCTCGCTTTGGTTTGAAATCAGGCTCTGGGGGTGAAGAAATTTCGGATTCTTCAAGAATATCAATTATTGATTCGGGTTCTTTAAGAGGTTCTTGTTCAATCTTAGATTCTTTTTCAAATACAGGAGTATTTTTTAACTTTTGTAATTCTTCCTCAATTTGTGTTTGTACCTGCCCAATTGAGTTTGCTTTCTTTTGAATGGTCGGTTTCTCTTCTTCAATTTTATGCTGAAGATTAATAGTAGGAGGAGTTATTATTTCTTTGTTTACAGAAAGATTAGTTTTAGGAGGAGTTTTAGTTTCTTTGTTTGTAGGAAGATTAATTGTAGGCGGAGTTATAGTTTCTTTGTTTGTAGGAAGATTTATAGTAGGAGGAGTTATAGTTTCTTTGTTTATAGGAAGATTAGTTTTAGAGGGAGTATTAGGACTTTTAGATTTAGGTACATTAATCATTGGGCGATTTTTAGGACTTTTGATTACAGGAATTTTGATTTTTGGAGGGGGTAGTTTTACATTCTTGTTAGGTCTAATTGTTTTTATTATCCTCTTAGAAGAACCCCTCTTAAGAGATTCCTCCTTCCTATCTAATTCTTGCTTTAAAACATCTATTTTTTCTTTAAGCCCATCAATTTCTCCTTTAAACTGTTCAGAAACTTTACTTACAATCTCATTAATATCAAATTGAACTTTTTTTGTTTCTAATTCTGTTTTAGAATCTATCTCTACCGCTTCCCCCTTGAGTTCTTCTGGTGTGTCATGTAGAGATTCAAGTAAACTAATAACTTTTTGAATTAAATTCGGTACTTCTGATTCTACAAACCATAAGTCAAGAGTATCCCACTTTTCTAACCCTGTTAATGCAGTTTCGAAAAGTCGCATATTAGCCCCTACTTGAGGAGCATTTAATGTTATTAGCGTTTTGATCTTCTCAATTAAATTAACCCGAGCTTCGATTTCATCATCTGGAGTTGGTTCTTGCTCGGTTAAGAAAATATATATTTCATTAATTTCTTTAATTACTTCTTTAAATTTCTCTTCTTCGCTCATGGAGGATTAACTAGAAATTTGATTCGGTTATCTCTTCTACTTTGTTCTTAAGTATTTAAAAACATTTCACTAATATATTTGTTTCCGATATAAAAACTATATGAATCGTTAAAATTCACATAAATGACATATTAGAAATAAGAATTTTAAAAAATATTATTTAAAGGTGAATTAGCAGAATTCAAGAAAATTCTCAGCTAGTTAGATATTCCCTGATGCTTGTTGATACCAATTCTGGTTCATCATGCATTACCCGATCCATTACATATTTTCTCATCAATCCCCTCCTTCCTATGCGACTACACATCCCTAAACACAGGATCTGTCGGCATCTCGGGAAACATCATTTTTACGTACTGCAGCGCAATTTTCGGTTCCGGATATTGCCCTTTATCGTCAGTGTCTTCGATCCATGCATCGATGAGGCCCCGCATTTTCTTCAAAGTATCCTGATGATCCGGATCTCTTGCAAGATTCCCCAACTCATGGGGGTCTTCCTGGAGATCGTAGAGCTCTTCTGCCGGTCTGGGGCCGTAGGGAAGCGCCTGAGCCGGAGTCAGTTCGTCTCGTTCATACATTTCTCTCGCTCTGACAATCTCCGGCCAGTTTTCGCGGAAATTGGGCTGTGCCAGGGGGCGGTCGGTCATGAAGTTTTTCAGATAGTGATAGCGATCGCCGATGACCGTACTCACCCGGTCCACTGCCCATTCGCACCGGTCCCGCGCAGCAAAGATATGGGGTCGCTGGAAGCCTTCCTCGAACAGATTGGCCGAATCCATATAGTCAGGAATAGGAATACCTGCCAAGGCTAGATATGTCGTCGCGACATCTAGTAGCGCAGTCAGTTGTTTCTGTCGCTTACCTGCCGGAATCACACTCTCCAGATGCGCCATGCCCGGTGCGGTAACGATGAGGGGAATATGCAGGCCTTCCTCGTAACACATCTGCTTTGCTCGGGGGAATAGGGCGCCATGATCACTGAAGAGAAAGATGATGGTGTTGCCCCAATGGCCGTCTTTTTTCAGACGCACCACTATATTCCTTACCTGGATATCGGTTACGAGCATGGTATTGAGCTGGCTGGCGATCCTTTCGCGCATCTCCGGGATATTCGGATACTGAGGAGGCACAGTGACATTAGCCGGATCGACAAGCTCAGGATCATCCACACCGAGGTTTTGCAGAACTCCCGTGACCTGCTCCGGCGTATAGCCGTCCTTACCGCCGTTGGTCTGCATCTGGGCAAAGAAAGGCATATCCGACAGGCATTCGTGCCAGTCACCACCACCGCTTTGAACGCCCTTCACCTTCCCGGGATTGTTACTTCCCTTGTTCCCTGTGGAATATAGCTTCTCCCGATCGTATGAGAAATTGTAGTCGTCCTTTCCCCGGTTGAAGGTGAAATAACCCGCTTCGCGGAATAACTCGGGAACGGTTTTGACGCCTTCCGGTAGGTAGATCTCTTCACCGGGAAAACGGCTGGATCGCTGCACGTGAGTTCCAAGGCGTATCTGATAGCTCCCAGTGATGATGGTTGAGCGGCTGGGGCTGCAAACCGGACACGATGCATAAGCCCGTTCAAAGAGCACGCCCTGTTCCGCCAGGGCATCAACATTGGGTGTATTGACCAATGGCTCTCCATAGCAGCCGTAACGGGGATCCTGGTCTTCGATGAAGATCCAGAGGATATTGGGGCGTTTCGCGGTGAGTGACAACTTAATTCAGTTAATGATTTTATATTCTGTCTTTAAATAGTTATTATTAATTATAGGTTTAAACATTGTGTCTAATTTTCTTTTTTTCGGTGCTACCTATATCCAAAATATTCTGAAAATAATTGAAAAAAAATTGTCCTATTGAGACTTATTATTCAAGATTGGTGATTCTATAAAATTGAAATATGCGATGAGCGCTTCAAAACACATTTTAAAATTATGGTAAGTGAAATTAGAAATATTTTTCAACTTTTATGTTTTTTATTTTTCACTTACTGGTAGATATATTGTAAAACGAGAGCCTTCATGAGGTTGGCTTTTAACTGTAACTGCTCCATTACTTTGTTGTAAATAATGTTCTACCATTGGCAAACCGAGTCCTGTGCCATCCTCAGAACTTTTTGTAGTAAAAAAGGGATCAAATATCCTTTTTTGGATTTCTTCATCCATTCCAATCCCTGTATCTTTAATCGAAATAGCAATGCATTTCCCTGCTTTTAAAGAAAACCTATCCAATTCTAAGTTATTTGCTATTAAGTGATTTTTTGTTTTGATAGTAATTGTACCTCCCTCTGACATAGCATCTCTTGCGTTTAGAAAAAGGTTTATGAGAATTTGTGTTAAGATTCTTGAATCAATTTCAATTTTATTTAAATTACTGCTTAAATCCTGTTCAATCATAATGTTTGAACCTAGAGTATGACGTAAAAGTTCCATTAATCTTGTGATATTTTTATTTACATCTGTCGTTTTCTTATTAGTACTTTTACTTACCCCAAATTTAGAAATCTCCTGAATAATCTCTGATGCATTATTCACTGAATCACGAATCTCCTGTAAAAATCGAGATACCTTCTCTCCAGATTCAAGATTCATTTGAGCTAATTCTGCGTTTCCCTTTATAATCGCAAGAAAGTTATTAAAGTCATGAATTAATCCTTGTGAGAGTAGTCCTAAATTCTCAATATTTTGCAACTTCTGTAACTTACCTTTAATTATTTCAGTATTTTTAATAGCTAGGTTACGACTAGCATTATTAATTATCTTTAAATCACCTAAGGTTTTGGTCAATACAAATTGGTGAGAGCTAGCTATGTCTAACAGCTGAAATTTATTATAAAGGCCAACTTTGTATGTACAGACGGCGATAATTTTTTCAAGTTCAAAGATGGAGTTCACTTGGATCTCATATTCTATAAAAGATTCTAACTCTTTCATATCTAATAATCTAATATCCCCAGTTAACCTTAATCCTTTAAAACCTTTTTTCAAAGCATTATTTAAGTGTTTTAACCATTCATTTATTACATCTTTGGCAATAAAAGCGTCAGAATCCCTGTACCACTCGTCATTTTCAAAAAGTTTAAGCTGGCCTTTGTTGAAATAAGAATCAAGATTTTTTACTTCCTTTCTGAGAGATTCCATGACTTCTTTCTTACTTAAGTCTTTTGAAATTACCCATAAACAACTTTCATTATTTTCTAATCCTAATTTAAAGTATGGCACTAAAACATCTAATAAATCACTTTTATTATCATATAAATAACAAAAATGGTTTCCAAATAAGAGTTTTTCCAGAATCAGTGAACTATGATTTACCTTCTTTTCGATAGCCATTAAAGTCACTTAATTATCCATATAAAATTCCAATAATAAAAAGAGTGAATTTATTTAAATAGTTTTACAAGATAAAAATTATCACATAAATACAAAAAAGAAAAAGCTGATGTAATAAAATTCGAATATTACATAGGTACATTGATTAAATTTTAAAAGAGATCTATATGTATATGAGACTCATATGCATCTCAGAAATTTATAAGTTAATAATAAGGTCTATATTATGTAATGATAAAATGATTTTTTGTAATTAGCTTTAATACAAAAATTTTCTCTCTGGAAAAATTTGTCTGAAAAATTAGATAATAACTATAATAGCATAGAAGATAACTATGATTTTTTAAGTAAAAATGGACCCCGACCAATAGGTTCTCTCAATTTAAATACTGCAATTAATTACTTTAATGAAGAATTTTCAGATTTAGGGTATGAACCTATAATTCATGATTATCCTACTGTCTCCTGGGATTTCAAGAATATCGAATTAATATTGAATAATTCAGAGATTCCTGTAATTCCTAATCCATTTAGTCCAAGCTGCGATGTTAAAGCTCCAATTATTTTTGTATCCTCATTAGGTCTATTAAGGATAATATCTAAAAATAGAGTTAAAGATAAAATATTGATCCTTGGTGGTAATCTCACAAGAGAAATCCTTATTCCGTTGAATTATACGTTTTATAACATTCCAGAACACCAAGAATTATATCGATTAATGAATAAATTATCACCTCTCGCAGTTATTTTCATATCTCATGACAGCTTTAATCCTGCTCCTATAAGTCAAGATGTTGATTTTAAAATCCCTTCCGCTACAATTACCACAGAAAATGCAATAGAAATTGTCGAAAATGATAACAACCTAATTTCACTCAAGTTAGAATCAGAAATTACCGAAACTAAATCCTCTATATTACGCGGACGTCTTAATGAGAGAAAAATACCTGAAGTCGCTTTAATTGCCCATTTAGATACCCAATTTTTTTCTCCTGGTGCTCACGACGATGCTTCAGGAGTTCTATGCTTAGTTCAGATAATGAGACTATTACGAGAAGAATCTTCTTCTCTTCCTATAGAATTTGTAATAACAACTGGACATGAGCACACTGGAGATGGCGAAAAACTATTTTTAGAAAAAATTAAAGAAGAAGGGATTAATCTAAAATATTTCTTCAATATTGACGGAATAGGACATAAAATTATTCAAGAGCAAATTTCATTTTATACCATCCCTGAGGATATAAAGGTCAAGATTTTAAATATTCAAGAATATTATGGCATTTATGAAGGACCTCAGTGGCCTCAAGGAATACATGGAATGTTATCCCAGACAGGGACGAAGTGTTTTGCAATAGCATCCCCAAGTTTAGACATACATCATACTCCGAAAGATACTTTTGATTTATTATCCTTATCTAAAATTAAAGATTGTGCTACCTATATCCACAATATTCTAAAAATTATTGAAAAAGAATTATCTTAACGAGATTTATTATTCAAGATTTGTGATTCTATAAAATTGAAATATGCGATGAGCGCTTCAAAACAGATTTTGACGATCTGAAAGTCAGGAATCATGTTTTTTCCATTATGTACGACTTGATTTCGGGCATTACGTAGTTCTTTAATTACATCCCACTTTTTAAACTGCTTATTCAGATTAATATGGAATTTTTCTCTTAAAATATTATTTAAAATATCATTAAATTTAAAATACCTTTGATCAAATTGCTTTTTCTCAATTCCATACTCAATATAGACTATTTTCTTAATAAAACTTCGAGTAAAGCCTTCAAATAAAGCTATAAAATATACACTTGCCATATTAATAAGGCTTTTTAATCGGATTGAATAAATTTTCTCATTGTAGGATCCCTTTCTTTTCTGGAACTCGATGAAGTCTTTTGAAACTTTAAGGACTTCAAAAGTTTCCTCAACAACAGTCTGATATCTTAATTTAATTTCATGCAATTCTACAAAATTTTGACCAATCTTAGGATCTTTATTTTGATTATTTCTTTCTATTACCATTTAGCAGAATCAATAAAATGCGATATTTTATAGCTATTTAATCTCTCCACATTTAAACAAAAAAGAATTAGTAAAAAATGGGTTTTTTAGATTTCAACATCTAAATAGAATGAGAAATCATTAAAAAAGTGCAATTCAACAAACTAAAAAAGTGAAAAGTGATAAGGATTTTTATACTCTCCTTCCACGATGCCCGCCTTTTCTACGGCAGTGATCATGAGATTTAGGAGTTACTTCTTCAATCCTACCTACTCGTAAACCAAAGCGTGCCAGAGCAC
>Ga0114923_10003655_pt1 | contig 10355 bp, 10 predicted proteins | sample SumtaG_FD_89578 | JGI IMG/M metagenome (GOLD analysis project Ga0114923, IMG submission 89578) | Deep subsurface microbial communities from Indian Ocean to uncover new lineages of life (NeLLi) - Sumatra_00157 metaG | ecosystem: Environmental > Aquatic > Marine > Oceanic > Sediment | place: near...
TAAGCTTATGGCAGCCTAATAATTTCTTCATCTGTTCTCCTCCTTAACGGCTAATTGGAAAAAAACCAGTTAGCCGTTAATTTTTTTCAAATACCCGCTTTTTAATTTTCAGATCCAATTAAATCCCGTGATAATCATGCCTGATAAGGTCTGCTTTGGAGTGCTGGAGTGTTGGAGAAGTGGAGTGATGGTATTTTTAACTGTTTTTATGTCCTATTTTGAATTATGATCATCGTTGATGATCATTGATGCCCATACCCATATATTCCCCGATGAAATTCGTAAGAACAGGGAAAAATATTTTTCTGATGAACCGGCATTTAAAAAACTGTATCAATCGCCCAAATCGCGGCTGATCGGTGCACAGGAAATGCTGGCTGCGATGGATGACAGTCAGGTGGATAAAGCCGTTGTTTTTGGATTTCCCTGGAAAAATTCAGAGCTTTTTAAACGGCACAACGATTACATCCATGAGGTGGTCGGCCGTTACCCGGACCGTTTTATCGGTCTGGGCTGTTTTGATCCCTTCAGTAATGGAGCGGAGGAAGAAGCCCGGCGATGTTTACAAAAAAGCGGGCTATCCGGAATCGGGGAATTGGCATTTTACCCATCCGGAATTGAAGATTCCGCTCTGGGCAGACTGGAGCCTGTCATGGAAATTTGCAGGGATCGAAATCTACCCGTTTTGATTCATACCAATGAACCCATCGGCCATTCATATCCCGGAAAAACTCCCAATACCCTGGCACAGATTTATCAACTGATTCAAACCTTTCCACAAAACAAAATTATTCTGGCTCACTGGGGCGGCGGGTTGTTTTTTTTCAGTCTTCTTAAAAAAGAAATCAAACCGAGCCTAAAGCATGTGTATTTTGATACGGCCGCCTCGCCTTATCTGTACGATGCGGATGTCTATCGGTTGGCGATCCAGCTGGTTGGAGTGGAAAAAATCCTGTTTGGCAGTGATTTTCCGCTTCTGCCGCCGGTACGGTATTTTGATGAGATGAAGGCCGCCGGGTTATCGGAAGACGAAATGCAGAAAATCTGCGGCGGCAACGCAGCCGCACTTTTCAATTTGGCTGTATAATTGGCCACGGACACACACAGCAAGTTGATTAAGTTAACAGGTTTCAGGTGTCAGTTCTCGGGTTCAGGGTTCAGAGGTTCAGGGTTCAGAAGTTTCAGGATTTAAGAGTCAGGTCTCTGGCTGTTGTTCTATACCCTCTAACATCTGAACCTTTGAACGTTGAACCTCTGAACCAGGTGACTGACACCCGACACCTTCATCGTATGTTTGTGGCTAATTCTTTTAAAAGTCAAAATTTGATCTTTTTGGGAGGCGATCGATGAAGAACTACAAGGTTGCGGTGGTGCGGTATGAAAAGCCGACCGAATCGGTTCGCAAGGCGGTTGAGATGTCGGGAGGTCTGGACCATATGCCCGCTCAGGCCAGAGTTTTTATCAAGCCCAACATCGTGTTCTGGACCCGCGCCGTTGCCTTTCCCAAGTGGGGGGTGATTACCACTTCCCGCATTGTGGAAGATATCATCATTTTGCTCAAAGAGCGCGGCATCGATGATATCACCATCGGGGAGGGCTCAGTCAGCATGAATCGCAAAGATTCTGAAACCGCGGCTCACGCCTTTGAGACCCTGGGATACGGCGTTTTGAAACAAAAGTACGGCATCAAGTATATCAATATTTTTGAAAGGCCCTTTGAAAAGCTGGACCTTGGCGACGGCGTTGAGCTGAACTTTAACACCGATATCTTAAACAGTGATTTTGTCGTTGATCTGCCGGTGATGAAAGCCCACAACCAGACGGTTGTGAGCCTGGGAATTAAAAACTTGAAGCGCACCATCGATATCCCCTCCCGCAAACGGTGCCACACCATGACGCCGGGCAAAGACCTTCATTTCTGGGTGGCCAAGCTGGCCGATAAAATGCCGCCCATGTTTACCCTTTTAGATGGAGTTTATACCAATGAGCGGGGTCCCGGCCCGGATGGCCGTATGCACCGCAGCAACCTGCTGGTGGCATCATCCGATGTACTTGCGGCGGATCTGGTAGGGGCGAAATTACTCGGCCATGAACCGCGGAATGTCCCCCACCTGGTGCATGCCGCCCGCAATCGCAAACGCACTTTTGATCTTTCTGACATTGAGATACGGGGTGAGGACATCGAAGGTCTGAGTAAATTCCACGAATACGACTTTCCATACAGTGATACCGAAGACGGCATGCTGCCGCTGCCTTTGGCCAAGCAGGGGCTTAAAGGTGTGTTTTACCGTAAATACGACCTTTCCATTTGTACTTACTGCTCCGGGATAAACGGTGTCATGCTGGCTGCGATCCGCTATGCCTGGAAGGGTGAAGCCTGGGATGAGGTTGAGATTCTGACCGGCAAATCCATGGCGCCCACACCCGGTAGGAAAAAGACGATTCTGCTCGGCAAATGCATGTACCAGGCCCACAAAGACAATCCGGACATCCAGGAAATGATAGCGGTCAAAGGCTGTCCGCCTGCCCCCAAATCCATGCTTGAAGCACTGCACCGGGCCGGGATCGCTGCAGATCCGGGTTTGTTTGAAAACATGGATCAACTGGCGGGCTTTTTCCTCAGCCGTTACAAGGACAGGCCTGAGTTTGATGAGTCGTTCTTTCAGGTGAAGGAATAATTTCACCTGATATTATATACCTCAAACCTCTAGTCCTGCTACAGCAGGACGATCCTAAAGCGAAGCGCTCCTCTAACGGGTCATCTAAAATAGGTCGTAATTCGGTTATTCTCGATTCGATTAGACTAAATCCGTATATTTCGAAGGGATTGTAGGATGGATTCCATTTTAGTACGGTGTTCCGGCGGGATCATCAAAACCTTAAGGGGATGATTCGCGATCAGTCCCGCGGTTGTGCATTTTAATCGATTGTCTTCATAAGCCTGCCGATTCTCCTCTACGGCCAATACCCCCAACATGTGCAGCAGGTTGCCACTGCAACCATTGGCATCCATATGTTCAATGGTTTGCAAAAAGATGGTGGTTACCGAAAGTACGAAATCATCTCTCAATCGTAGTCAGGGTATCGCTGGTGGTGCAGCAGTAGCTGCAATATTTTTTACAGGCCAAATTCAGCGAAGCTGCAAATTGGTCGTATATGGCGTATATCCGGTCTAAAACAGCCAGTTTTGATGACGGCTTCATTAGTTTCTTATCTTGATCGTGGCTCGAAGCCACTCCCACAGATCTAGCGTGGTTGGTGGGAGCGGCTTCTAGCCGCGATTCTTAAGGTTGACAACCTGAAGCAACCACACTATAGACGGTGGTTCTATTACCTGAATCTTGCATGAAAATTAATGAGAATATGAAAGCCTCCGACTCGTGCAAAATTCAGGTATTACAAGGAGAAGACCATGCCAGGTACCGTTTATTTTATTGATATGAGGGCAAAATACAAGGAGAACTTTGTTGATAAGCTGGGAAAATTGCTGGAATCCGCCGGAATTGACCAAACCGTCAAAAAGAGAGGTCTGACAGCGGTTAAACTTCATTTTGGAGAGATCGGAAATACGGCCTATATCCGCCCTGTTTTTATCCGTAAAGTTATCGAGTGCACCAGGGAAGCCGGCGGGGTTCCATTTTTAACCGATGCCAATACGCTCTACGCCGGAAACCGCAGCGATGCTCCCCGGCATCTGGTGACCGCCGTCCAAAACGGATTTGCCTATTCGGTGGTGGATGCACCGGTCATTATTGCCGATGGATTGCGCGGCAAAAGTGAGACGGCGGTGATTGTGAATAAAAAGCACTTTAAAAGGGCCTATATCGGAGCGGAAATCATACAGGCCGATTCGCTGATTTCAGTTGCGCATTTTAAAGGCCATGAATTTTCCGGCTTTGCCGGTACCCTGAAAAACGTGGGTATGGGCTGCGCATCCCGCAAAGGCAAGATGGCCCAGCATGCAGATGTGGCGCCCAAAGTCAAAGTAAAAGATTGCGTTGGCTGCGGCGAGTGTGTTGAGCATTGTCCCGTCAAAGCCATAGCGCTGGTTGAAGACAAGGCCCATATCAACGACGATAAGTGTATCGGCTGCGGAGAATGTGTCATCGTTTGCCCGAATGAGGCTGTTAGAATTCAGTGGAATGAGTCCGTGCCCTTGTTTTTAGAAAAGATGGTCGAATATACCCTGGGGGTGCTAAAAGGTAAAAAGGGCCGTTCAATGTTTGTTAACTTTATCACCGATGTATCGCCGGCCTGCGATTGCGCGCCGTTTAACGATGCGCCCATTGTCAGGGATATCGGTGTGGTGGCCTCAATCGATCCGGTGGCAATTGATCAGGCTTCAGTGGATCTGGTCAATCAGGAAAAGGCGCTGCCGGGCAGCTGCCTGAAGGAAAACACGGGTCCCGGTGAAGACAAATTCAAAGGCATCTACCCGAAAGTCGACTGGGAGATCCAACTCGACTATGCTGAAAAACTCAAACTGGGCACCCGCGATTATGTATTGGAAAAGATTTAATCTGAGTCACCGACCACCCGCGGTGCGGATGGTACCGGGTACAAACAACCACCCGGTTTGAAAACACCCCATCAGCCACTCCGCTGGATTAGCGTCCATTCCTATGGAACATGCCAAACTCACCAGGGCCGACTCTGAAAGGCCGCCAAGAAGTGTCCTGGTCTGGGATTTCCCGACACGGCTGTTTCACTGGTTGCTGGTGATCTTTGTGATCATCTCTTTTGTAACCGGAAACATCGGTGGTAATGCCATGCAGTACCATGAGTGGAGCGGGTTTACGATTCTTTCCCTGCTCCTGTTCAGACTGGTTTGGGGGTTTGTCGGCAGCCGGGAATCACGCTTTATGACGTTTATTCGGGGTCCGTCTGCAGTCTTTCGCTATGCAACGAGGCTTTTGCGCAGCGATTCGACGCACTACCTCGGTCATAATCCGCTGGGCGGGTGGTCGATAATCGCCATGCTGTTCGCCCTGTTGGTCCAGGCTGGAACCGGATTGTTCGCCAACGACGACATTGTCAGCGAGGGTCCACTTTTTGGCTGGGTAAGCAAGGCGACCAGCGACGGGCTCACCCGGATTCACAAGCTGAATCAAGAGGTGATCATCGCACTCGTATCCATCCACGTCCTGGCGGTGCTCTTTTACTTCTTCTACAAGCGCGAAAACCTGGCAAAACCGATGATCACCGGTGTCAAGCAGTGGAGTGAAGCTGAACCCGAACTCGCAACCGGCCGCACCTGGATGGCAGCGGTGATTGCGGGGCTGGCCGCGCTTGCCGTCTATCTTCTCGTGCGCTAGGGCCAGGCTTAACAAAGGGCCGGGCAGCCCGCGATTTTACATATTGGCAGACCCGGGCCTATTTTGTTCGGAACTGAGTGTGACAGGCCTTGCAGCTCTTTGCGACCTGTCCAAACTGTGCTTTGATGGCGTTAAAATCGCCGTTTTTCGCCGTGCTGACGAGTTTGGTGGTTTGTTTTTCGAATGTCTGTGCGACTTCATTGAATTTGGCTTGCTGTTCAAAAGCCGAAGCTTTCAATGTGGTATCGCCTTTATCCGTTCCAGGCACCATAACAGCCTGCCAGGGGAGGCGTGACAGGGTCTCAACAAGCATCGCATTACCCGTAAAAATCTCCTTGTTGTAAGGGGTCTTTTCTTTTACCATTGCGCCCATGCGTCCGAAATGCTGAGCGATCAGGAACATGACCGATTTGCGGTATTTGATGGCGTGTTCAGGCTTGGCAAATTGGGCGTATGCGTAACCTAGAGCGATCGCAACGAGTACAAAGTAAACCAAAATCTTTAAAAGTATTTTCATTTTTCCTTCTATTGGCGAGAAGGCGCGCTGCCTTCTGATGGCAGGGTTGAATTCCAGCAGAAATTCCCCGCCCCGGATTGTTATACCACAAGGTGGTATATGTCAAGCTTAAATCATTAAATGGGAAAAATTATGGCGCTGCCATTCTAGCGGGAAAATTTGGGAATGATGATATAAAATTCAGGGTTGATTACCGCAGCCTGAATACGACAGTTGTGCGAAAATGACGGGGCGTAAAGACCGAATTTCTTTTCCGGCGGGCGTAATTCGCCTCAGGAGGGTTAATGCGCCTAAGGCACATAAAATGCATTTTTGAGATGGCTTCTAGTTGGCTGCCAGGAGGTCGTCTTGCTCTTCCAGCCCGGAAATGATTAAAAGCACCTTTTCCTGAGCCTCGTTCATTTCAGACTCGCGCATCAAATCCAGGTGCTCAACCGTTTCCTGTAAGATTGCCGCGGATCTTTTGGGCAGGTTTTTAAATACTTTTATCTGGGCTTTACCCTCGATACCTTTGAGCGCCCGGGCGAGGTCCACGGTGCTGACTTCTTTGAGGCATTTTTGAATGGACTGATCGTCGAGCTGCATAATCGTCTGCCCCAGCTTGGAGCTCAAAGGCGTTGCAGCCCGATCCATTTTTATTTTATTGAAAAAAACTTTTAGTCTGTCCTTTTTCTTGTCGCCAAATTCCTCTTCGTACGTTTCATGGCCTTTTTCACCAAATAATGATAGCAACAGCTCTTGAATTATCTGGGGGTTTACACCGTTTTGAATGGCCAGAACACCCTCCATAATGATACAGCGTTCCAGTAGATCCTTGCCGGTATATCTGCCGGAAAGGATATAATATTCCAGAGTGGTTTTCACCAGGTGGGGTTGGACACCTTCAAGGACGAGTTGAAGGCCCTTACGCAAGAGGAACTTGGTGGTTTCTTCAGCTTCCTGCACCAGGGAAAGCAGCCCGTTGCGTTTGGCCTTGTTGGCCATGGAAACAATCTGAGCGACAAAGGCCATGCACTGGCGTTTTTCATCCTCGCTGCATGTTATCCGCTCACCGAATTCCCAATCATACTCCATAAAATCTGCTCCAAAATCAGGGATGCGCTAAATTCATCCTTTTATTATAGCACAAATCATGGAAATTCCTACTAAATTTTATAAATTGATTTGGCGAGCTCGGCAAGTTCTCCTGAATTGATCTTATATAATTTTTCGAGACGTTCTATTTGACCGGGTGTCGGTATTCGTATACTGCGTTCCAATTCCACCAATCTTGATGGCGGACTGCCTGCCTGCTGGCAAATTTCTTTTAAGGCTAACTTGCTCCCGGATCTTAACTTGATTAATTTCTCTCCAAATTCGCTCATCGCAAAAGCTCCTTAACAACCTAAGAAGGATCCGCAGATTTCGCAGATTAACGCAGATTATTTCCATGTTTGCATCACAGCTGAGTATGAATTATCATCTATATCTGTGAAATCAGCGTAATCTGTAGATTTAAATTGTTTTCTAGCCTTGGGTGAGATTGCCCATAGCATAAATCTCTGCAAAGATAAACGATCAAAACTGGGATCGTTATTTCGATGTATTGGGTTTCCCAAACCGGGTGCTTCGCACCCGGTTTCACCCGCAACGATTGGGGCACTTCGCGCCCCTGTCTTTTCCCGCCTATGGCGGTAAAATCCAAGCCACCCGCTGTGCGGGTGGTCGTTGACTCCCGGCCTCTGTCGATTGTAAAAAATTCATCATTTCGCCCCACCATAACTCATGCGGACCGGATGGCCAACTATTGTGCCCTGCTTTTGGAAATGTCCAAAGACGCTTTGGCTGCCGCAAGGCATCATATAAACGCCGGGTAAGCAGGTTCGGGATAATTTCATCCTGCCCCGCCATTACGACCGCAACCGGCCCACGATAATTTACCAGGTTCGCCACATTGTCGTAACTGTCTTTTAGCATCCACTTAACCGGAAGAAACCAATATTTGTCCCGGGCGAGGTTGATTAATGAATCCCACGGGGTGATCAATACGACCCCGTCGACGGCCGTATTGCTATTCGCAACGGCGCCACCCACCACGCCGCATCCGAGTGACTCCCCCAGAAGATAGATGGGTCGACCGAATTCCATCGATGCCAGCCGGATCGATTGAACCGCATCCGCTGTGAATTCTTTTTCGCTGGTTTTTCCCGGGCGGGACCCATAAGCGGGATATTCAGCCAATATCACGCGATACCCAAGTCGGTTTAATGCGCTGGCATAGTAAGTGCGATCCAGGGCATTGCCCGCGTTGCCGTGGAATACCAGTATCGTCCCCAGGCTTTTTTGAGATGCACCCGGCGATACGAAACCGCGATACGTTTTTACATTTTGCGGCCATAGCCGCAAATCTCTGCTTTCGGCGGCCTGTTCGATTAATTGGGGGTCTGTTTTTTGGGGATAGTAAATAAAATAATCTTGAAAAAAGTACATAGCGCACACCACGATCAGATAATAAATCGGAAGGCGTAACATAAGTTTCTTCATATTCCATTTACGGATTGCAGAAGTCGATGATCGAGCGAATCAAAATGTTTATTGTTGTAATAACCGAAGCCACATCTGCATATTCAACGACTGCATGGGCACCATCACCGGATGGGCCAAAGATAACGGTTGGGATACCGGCTTGCGCTAAAATAGCTGAATCCAGCCAGGCCCACATTCCCTCAAATTTGGGAGGTTCATTGAGGGTTGATGCATAGGCACGGCTGACTGTTTGCACAATGGGCTGATCAGGAGAAATCTCAAATGCCGGCCGAAAGAAAAAAACATCAAAGTCCGCCTTGAATTGATCATCCTGCAGCTGGATGTTTTGCAGCAATCCCTGAATTTCTTCAGTGACCAGCTTCCGATCTTCTGCGGGCAGATTTCTTCTTTCCAGCTCAATTTTGCAGTAATCCGGGTAGGTGCTCAATTCAGTACCGCCTTCAATCAGAGAGGCGTGAATGGACGGAGACCCCAGCAATGGATGGGTCTTTTGTTTCAGACCCGTTTTGCCGAGTTCTTCAATCGCTGCCAGGACTTTGCCGGCCTTGACAATCGCATCAACTCCCCTGTGCGGTAAGCTGCCATGGGCGGCGTGCCCGAAAATCTCAATTTTTGTCCAGGCAAACCCCTTATGGGCAATGACGATATCCAGATCCGTCGGCTCGCAGATGATGGCTGCATCCGCGGTGTATTCATCTACGACAGCTTCGGTTCCAATACTGGCATATTCCTCATCTGCAACCAGGGTCAAAATCACATCGCCTTTCAGCTTTATTCCGGCCTCAATGATCGACTGCACGGCCATGATCAAAGCGGCGACGCCGGACTTCATGTCCAGGGCACCCCGGCCGTAAATTTTACCGTCTTTTTCTTCGGCTGCGAACGGATCTATTTCCATGTTATCAGCACTTACGGTATCCGTATGACCATTTAACATAAGAGACGGCCCCCCGCCGGATCCCTTTAAAATCCCGACAACATTGACTCTGTTTTTCTCAATCTCCTGAAAACGGACCTCCAATCCCAAATTATTAAGATAGTCTCTGATATATCGGGCGATGACTGCCTCACCGGTGCCCTTGCTTGAAAGCGATGGATTCACAGAGTCAATTTGGATCAGATCCTGCAAAAGGCTGAGCAGGGCTTCGCGTTTGATCTGAATTTCAGCCATTATTTTTTTACCCGATCATTTGATAGACGGTGGCGCTGGATTGACCTGCTTGATTTGAAGCGACACGGTTTTTTTGCCGTTTTCGGTTTCCTGGGTGCCGACTTCTTTAAAACCATATCTCTGGTGGAACTGCCGGGAGACTTCGTTCTTCGGCCGCAGGTTATATTCGCATGTCATGATTGGGATTTTTCGTTCTGCAGCAAAATGTTCAAGATCCTGGTACAGACGGACTGCAATGCCCTTTCGACGCGCTTCAGGTGCAACGACGATTCGGTCGATATACACAAAGGCTTTGTAGTGTTTTTTGAACCAGAGGAAATTAAGACTGCCGTACGCGGCTTCAGGTTCAAAGGCGATAAAAAACCCTGCTGTTTGCCCCTCGAATTCAGCGACACGGAAATAGACAGCCTGGCTGTGAAGATACTCCAAATCAGGCATTGAAATAGAGCCTACATGCGGCAAATTTGACTGGTTTATCTCTTGCAGGTACTTTAAATCATCTTTACGGACATCTCGAATAATTAAAGAAGTCATTTTATTCAAGCATAATTCTGTTTTATGTATTTTTCAAACTCATCAATACTGCAATCAATGAATTTCTGATCCGGGTTTCTTTTTCCGTCAGTTTTCTTTCAAATTGACGGTACATAGAATTTTGCCCAGAGCAGTGGTCGGGCTTGCGATATATGACTAGTGTTGTGTCCCATAAATATATTACAAAAGTCATGCAGTATATTTAAGTCCAGTTGAGTTCTTTAAACAACACAATGTCTATGGTGTCAGGTGTCAGTGTTCAGGTGTCAGATAACAGATGACAGATGACAGA
>Ga0114923_10003656_pt1 | contig 10354 bp, 1 predicted proteins | sample SumtaG_FD_89578 | JGI IMG/M metagenome (GOLD analysis project Ga0114923, IMG submission 89578) | Deep subsurface microbial communities from Indian Ocean to uncover new lineages of life (NeLLi) - Sumatra_00157 metaG | ecosystem: Environmental > Aquatic > Marine > Oceanic > Sediment | place: near...
CGGGGTAAAGTTGGAACCATTGGTTTACCAGGGGAATCCCCAGGGGCTCACCTGTGGGGATCATCCACCTCAATTTTTCCAGGTGGTGAATCGGTTCCCGGGCGGCTGCTTCAAGAAAAGCGGTCATTAAGGAAGGTACGGACTCCAGGATCGTCACCTTCCCTTGTTGGAGAACCCGCAAAAATTCAAGGGGCTCGAGAACGGTCTCTTTATCGATAATAAAGACAGCACTTCCGGTTAATAAGCCGGCCAAAAATTGCCATACGGATATATCGAAACAGGCGGACGCGGTTTGAGCGATAATATCCTCCGCGGTTATACCCAGGTCGTTAATTTTGGCATAAAGGTGATTGATCATGCCCAGTTGATGGATCATCACTCCTTTGGGTTTGCCGGTGGTCCCCGACGTGTATATCATATAAGCAAGATTATCCGGGTGACCGGCAGCTTTTGGCAGTTTAATCCCTTGCTTTTGCCTTTGCCCCGGGCAAAGGGTTTGTATTTTTCCCGGGAAGTTTATTTCATTTTCCGTTATCACCACAGGCGCCTCGCTGTCTTCCAGCACGTACTCCACCCTGGCCCGGGGATAATCCGTTTCGATGGGTAAATAGGCCCCACCGGTTTTAAACACACCGATGATAGAAGCCAGCATGGTTACACCCCGTTTAAGATATAGAGCGGCGATGGTATTAGGCTTTATCCCGTGTTCCGCTAATAAACCGGCGGTGCGGTCCGCTGTTTCATCCAGTTCATGATAGGTGATGTGCTGCTTATGGAATACCGCAGCGATTTTATCCGGGTTCTTTGCGGCCTGTTCCTCGAACCGGCGGGGATAATTTTTGTCTTTTTCAATAAATTTCCCGGTATTATTAAAATCAAACAATACCTGTTTTTTCTCTTCCGGGGATATGATTTCTATTTTCGTGATTTCCCGGTTCTTGTTTCCGGTAACAGAGGAAACGATACGTTTGAAATAAGAGATAAATCTTTCTATTGTTTCTTTTTTAAAGAGTTTTGTACAGTATTCGAAAGAGAAAACCAGTTGGCCGGAGGTGTCCACGGCATTCAGTGTCAGGTCGAATTTTGCGGTCTTGTTGTCTAAAGAATAAGGTTTTATTTTTAAACCATCTTTCTCTTTTTGCGGTATTTTTACTACCTCTATTTCTGCCTCAGCGTCCATATCGAGAAAGGAAAACATAACGTCGAAGATGGGATTGCGGCTGATATCACGGTTAATGTTAATCGCCGTTTGCTCCACGAGGTTTTCAAATTGATAGTCCTGGTTGTCAAAGGCTTCTAAGACTCTTTCTCTCACTTCCGTCAAAAATTCTCCGAAGGTCTTTTCCGGCAGGGGGAAATTCTTCAATGAAAGAGTATTGACAAACATGCCGATGATATTCTCCAGGTCTGCGTGGTTTCTACCGGCCGCATCCGTGCCTATGATTATAATTTCCTGGCCGGTGATTTTCGCCAGCATGATATAGAATAGGGTCAATATCAGCATAAAGGATGTCACTCCTTCTTCCAGCGCTATTTTCTTCAGTTTCCCCACGGTATCATCCCCCACCCGGAACTCGACGACCCGGCCTTCAAAGCTCTGTACCCCCGGCCGGGGGTAATCATAGGGCAGGTTTAATACGGGAATTTCACCGTCCAGTTCCCGGCGCCAATATTCTTCCTGCTGCTTGAAAGTTTCTTTCACCGCCAAACTTTGCTGCCATCCCGAATAGTCTTTATACCGCAGCCGTAACCCGGGTAAACGGCCGCCCGTATACAGTGATATAAATTCTTTTATCAATACTTGATGCGAGTGGCCGTCCGATATGATGTGGTGCATATCTATCGCCATGATAAAGCGTTCTGCTCCTATTTTTATCAATATCACCCGCAGCAGCGGTGCGTGGGTGAGATCGAAAGGCTTTACAAAATGCTTGATGATTTCACCGGCCCTTATTTCGGCGCCGGTCATTTTTTCTTTATGCGCCGCAACCGGTGAATCATCATATTCCATTTCAAAATCCACCTCTTTATGAATCCTCTGCATGGGATTTCCCTCAACAATTTCAAATGATGTCCTGAAACTTTCATGCCGGTGGATCAATTTTTTAAAGGTCTTTGCCAATTTTTCTTTTTCGACTTTCTTTTCCATCACGACGGCGGCCGGCATATTGTACGCCACGGATTCCGGCTCCATCCGCTGCAGCACGTAAAGGCGCTGCTGCGCCGAAGATAACCGGTAGTACCCCCTTTCTTCAACCGGACAGACGGCGGCAAATTGTTCTTCCGATGCCCCTTCGATATACGCTGCCAATATCCTGATGGTGGGGTTTGCGAAAACCTCGACCAGGGGTAATCTTACATTCAGCTCTTTATGAATCTTCATGATCATTACCGTGGCATTTAACGAGTGTCCACCCAACTCGAAAAAGTCGGAATTTATACTGATTTTATCTTTTTTCATATGAAGTACATCCAACCATATGTCCACGATTTTCTCCTCGATCTTATTCCGCGGCGCAGCGTATGTCCCGGCTCCGAGGCCAAAGTCAGGTTCCGGGAAATCCTTCCGGTCTATTTTTCCGTTGGGAGTTACGGGTATCCTGTCTAACTTTACAAAATAAAGGGGTATCATGTATTCCGGTAATGTCTTTGTTAAATAGTCGCTCAATTGGGACGCCGGTATCTCATTATTTGCCTTATAATAGGCACAGAGATATTTATTGCCGTTTCTTTCCTTTGCCAGGACCACGGCTGATTCTATCCCATCATGCGCCAGCAGCCGACTCTCTATCTCCCCCAATTCGATCCTGAAGCCCCTGATTTTGACCTGGTTGTCCTGCCGCCCCAAAAACTCCATGTTCCCATCGGGAAACCATCGTGCCAGGTCCCCGGTCCGGTACATTTTTTCCCCATCGACAAAGGGATTCTCGACAAATTTTTTTGCGGTTAACCGGATATCGTTAATATAACCGGATGCCAGGCATTCTCCTCCAATATAGAGATCCCCGGGCACACCGATGGGACAGGGGGTTAAGGATTGGTCTAGTATATAATACGACGCATTTTGAATGGGTTTTCCATAGGGAACACTCTTCCAGTCAGGGTCTACCCGCTCGATGGGATAATAATTCGACCATATGGTGGCCTCTGTTGCCCCACCCAGGCCAATGACCCTTACTCCCTCGAAGGCCCCCTTCAAAATATCCGGCATTGCCACTGGGATCCAGTCCCCGCTTAAGAATACAAGCCTTAACCGGCCCTTTTTGTTTTCCTTCAATTCCTGTATATAAGGGACAATCTGCTGCAGGGCGGCGGGTGCCGAATCCCAGAAGGTAATTCCCTCTTTGAAAATAATATCCAGTAAACCATCCGGCGATTTCAACTCATCGCTGGCCACCATCCGCAGCGATGCCCCGGCTGCCAGTATGCCGAAAATATCATATACCGACAAATCAAAACTCAATGAAGCGACAAATAACAGCTTATCCGAACCGCTTACCCGGAAGGTTTCGTTTACCCATTGGATAATATTGACCACCGGTCGATGTTGTTCAACGACTCCTTTGGGGATACCGGTGGTGCCGGAAGTAAAAATCACATAGGCGATATCTTCGGCACAAGCCGCCGGGTCAGGGTTCTCCCCGGAATGGGCACCCAATTCCTCACCGGGCCGGTCCAGGCAAAAAATATGTTTCATTCCCGGCAACTGCTCTTTAATTTCCCGGATTTTACCTGTCTGTGAATGATTGGTTAACAACCACTCTACCTTCAACGAAGATAAACAGGTAACGATCCGTGTCCCGGGCAGGTGGGGTTCTAACGGGACATACGCCCCACCCGCCTTTAAAATCCCCATGACAGCCACCACCATCTCGACGGAACGGTCCATTACCACCGCCGCGAAACAGTTGGGTTTAACGCCTCTTTTTCTCAATTCCCCGGCCAGTCGATTGGCTTTTTCATTTAATCCCTTATAGGAGAGCGAACGGTCCCCGGTGCGTTGCCCTGTAACGGCAATGCTGTCCGGGGTTCTTGCCACCTGCTCCTCGAATAACCGGTGCACTGTTTTGTGCCTGGAAAAGCCTGTTTTTGTATCATTAAAAGCAAACAATATCTTTCTTTTCTCCTGCCCGGACAATACATCGATACGGGATACCTCCAGGTCTGCATTAAAAACAGCGTTTGTCAATAAACCGATTAAGTGAGCAATAATCCTCTCTATAGTGGATTTCATATAAAGTAACGAGTTGTATTCTACGTTGACGTCGATCCCTTCATCGATTCTTTTGAAATTAAAAATGATATTAAGATTAATATTCCGCAGGTATTTCCTGTGATGGAGGTTATCCAATAAAATGGCAATGTCGAACAAGGGGAAATCTTCCTTCTCCGAAAACGTCATACCCAAAAAGTACAGCAATTTTTCCATGGGGTAGTTCTGGTGTTTGTTTGCCCCGGAAATAACCTGCCCCACCTGCATTAAGAATTCTTTAAAGGTGCTGTCGCCATTCACCCGGTTTTTTAACGGCAGTATGGTATTGATAAAGTCAACCTCTATTTTCTGCCGGTAAATCGAAGTGCCCACGGTGATATCCTTGTGGTGACGGTACGTATATTTATCCAGCAGTAAAAACAATCCCGCGGTAATGGCGATAAACAACCTGGTATCGGAGTCTCTTGTTACTACCGTTAATCTTGAAAAGAGTTCCCCGGGAAACATGGATTTTACGACATCAAACTTGCGGGCATTTTTGGTTCTTTTGTGGTAATCCGTGGGAAAACAACTTTTGGCCGGTTCCCCGGAGAATTTGTTTAACCAATAATTTTCTTCTTCGATATTCTGTGCGGCAGCAATTTCAATCTCATGCGAAGGTTTCTTATAAGTCATTGTTTTAAACTCCTTTTTCTTTGAACTTTAAAATCAAAATCCCCAGTTCCCGTCATCCTGGTGTATATCCCTGGCCAGGAACTGTTTTTTCACATATTTATTCTCATCGATATACTTTCCAATCTCTTTAAATTCCACCAAAGGGGGGACCGCATTTTTTTGTAATTTTTTCCAGCGTTCATCCGCTTTGACGATATCCTGCCAGGAATAGGGATTGGGGACCCCCAGTCTGTCAATATGTTCGGTAAACCTTGCCATTCTCCGGTATCTTTCTTCCCTGGGGGGTTGGCAATCCAGTTCTCGTTTTTGAAAGATCAACATATGCTTTGAGCTTTCCGGGTACAACAGGTAACTTTTTTTTGCCCATTCATCGGAACTTACCTGCCCGCTTAGATAATACCAATAGGGATTTGTTTCCGCCTGGTAAATATAGTTTTTTAATTCCGTGACCATATCCAGTGTTTGCCGGAAGTCCTCTTCTGTTTCGCCGGGGAAGCCGATTACCCAGTAAGTGGTTACTTTTATCCCGGCATTGGCAAGGGTGACGACTGCCTGTTTGATTTGTTGGGGCGTTATTTTTTTATCCATTAGGTCCAGTACATGTTGTGAGCCGCTTTCAACGCCGAGGCGTGCCCTGTAAAACCCTCCCCTCCTCCACGACAACGCCGTTCCAGGATCACAAGCTTGCTCATCAACCCTTAAGTAACCATCCCAATATATGGAAATACCTGACTTTATAAACTCTTTTGCAAGTTCCGGGGCGATCGGATTCAGCAGCGAATCACCCATCAAAAAAAGCTGGTATCCGTATTTGTTGTACAATTGTGTTAATTCCTCAACCACCTGTACGGCACTTTTTTTTCGATATTTCCCCCAGCGAATGGTTTCCGAACAAAATTTGCATTGGAAGGGGCAGCTCCGGGACCCATAAGCGGCCATTTCCAGGTAACCCCGGATATCAAGATCTGAAAAATCAGGTATACCCACAGAGGAAAGGTCCAGGATTTCCCGGTTAATATCCGCCAGGGAATAGACTTTTTGTTTTTCGGGCAATTGGCCGCGCAGGAATTTCAGGAATAATATTTCACCTTCGCCTATTATGAAATTGTCGATATATGGCGCCTTTTCTACTAAAAACTCCAGGTCCGGGGAACCCACGGCCAGTTGGTCATCGAAAACGCCTCCCCCCATTACCGTCCTGGTATGGGGATAGTGCTCCCTGGTAAGTTTAAAGGTAAACAGCGAAGCCGGCAGTGAACCCTTAAACACGGATAATCCCAACACCGTCGGTTTTTCCTCGGCCAGCAAATGAAGTAAATACTCTTCCAACTTGAGATAAAACCGGCTTATAATACCTATTAGCACCCTGACCTGGGAATCCCCGATCTCCGTATAAAATATCCTGGAAACCAGCAGTTTTACCAATTCACTATATTCCCTCTCATCTTTATAATGGATATGGGCCATCATATGGTCCAATAAAACATCTTTTCCTATATTAAAAAAATTGCTTCTTTTTTCCCCGGGGATATATTCTTTTAATGTATCAAAATAGTTGTCATATATTTCCTTGAATTCATATTCAACATTAAAATCTTTCGTCCTGACATAATAGCCATGCTCTTGTAAAAAACTTTTTAGAGAGGAGATTCCCAGCGGGGGATTCAAGGGATCCCAAAAAGGTAATAATGCCAACAATATTTTTTCTTTATTCTTATCCATGATTATCTCCTTTTAAAATTCAAAGCCGGAATAATCTTCCGCTCCGAAATCGTCTTTGCTGGTAAACAAGGAATGAGAAATTTTGATATCTTTCAGCATCCTATCTTTATCTTCCAGCACAAAGGATACGATATCTTTAAAGTAGGCGACAAATTTTTCGATTGTCTGTTTCTTAAAAAGTTTTGTACAATACTCAAGGGTAAAAGAAAGTCCCTTTGCCGTCTCGACCCCCATTAAATTAATATCAAACTTTGCCGTGCTGTTTTTTTCCCTGTAAGCCGTCAGGTTCAACGGGGGTGTCCCGGGTTCCGGCGGATTTCCCGGTTGAGGGGCCGCGGTATTAAATACAAAATTAACATCGAATAGGGGGTTCCTGCCGGGGTCCCTTTTAACGACGATTTTCCTTACCAGCTCTTCATACTGGTAGTCCTGGTTCTCAAGTGCTTCCAATGTCCTTTCTTTTACTTCTTTTAAAAATCCTGAAAATGTTTTTCCTTCCTGCGGGAAGTTGATCAACACCAGGGTGTTTACAAACATACCGATTATCCGGTGTAAATCGACATTCCTGCGTCCTTCCACAGACGTGCCGATGATGACGGTTTCCTGGCAGCATATTTTTGAAAGCCATACATCGATTATCGCCAGGATAACCATATACAGGGTGGTCTCTTCTTCTTCGGCCAGTTTCTTTAACTGCCCCGTCTCCTCTGCACTTAAATCAAAATTTACCCACTCCCCGGCAAAGCTCTGTACCGTGGGCCTGGTAAAATCGGTGGGCAGGTTCAGCACCGGTATCTCTCCCATAAACATCTTTAACCAATATTTTTCCTGGTTCTCTATCTCCCCGCTCTCAACTAACCGGTTTCGCCACTGGGAAAAATCCCTGTACCGAAGTCTTAAGGGGGGCAATTCCTCGCTTCCGTTAAGCTGCAAAAAATCCTCGGCCAATATTTGATTGGAGCGCGCATCCGATATAATGTGATGGATATCCACCATTAATAAGCAGTGTCTGTCTCTCATTTTTATCGACCCCACCCTCAATAACGGCGCCGCGGATAGGTCGAAGGGGCAGACAAAATCACGTATAACGGTTTCCACTTCCCCCGGTGAACGGGGTAAATCATCCTTGCCATCCCGGGAACGGCCCTCCAAAGCAAATGATGCAAGACGACGGATTCTTTGAACGGGTTGATTATCGATGACTTCAAACGATGTCCTCAGGCTCTCATGTCTTTGTATCAATTTTTTGAAAATCTCCACTAAATTCACCCTGTCCAATTCTCCTTTGATAATAAAAAATTGAGGGATATTGTAAGTGATATTTTCCGGGTCCAGTTGGTACTGGATATACAGCCCTTTTTGCACGGATGACATGGGGTAGTATTCTTTCTCTTCTACCGGTTCTACCGCTGTAAATTTATCCTCCGCCAATCCCTTTATCGTCCTGGCCAACCCCCTTATTGTAGGCGTTTCAAATACCTCTGCCAGGGGTAATTTTACATTAAGCTCTTTGTGTATCCTGGCCGCCATAATTGCAGCGTTCAGGGAGTTGCCTCCTAACCGGAAAAAGCCGGAATCCGTACCGATAATGTCTTTTTCGATTGCCAGTACTTCCGCCCATATTTCCGCCAGTTTTCTTTCCACTTCATCCCCGGGTGCTTCATAGGCGGTACCTTTGCCTACCTGGATTTCCAGTTTTTCCAATACCTTTCCGGCTATTTTCCCACCGGATGTTCGGGGCATTATTTCCAGTTGCACAAAAAGTGAGGGAATCATATAAGGGGGTAACTCTTCGGACAGGTAATCAAGTAATTGGGGTTCGGTAAGAACTTCTTCAGAGGTAACATAGGCTACCAGGGGGTTATTCCTTTGTTCACCATCGGCGGATATAACCACTGACGCCTCTTTTATATTATCATGCTTTTGCAGCCGACTTTCTATTTTATCAAGGGCGACCACGGTGTCCCCGATCCACACCCGCCGGCCCATCTTTTCTCCCGACAGGAGTTCTATTTCCGTTATTTTTTTTGCGGGGTTATCCAGCACATCGTTTATGATATGGGCCAGGCATCGGTGAATCCGCTGAATATCCGAACCGGAAAAGTATGCCTCCTGGTAAACCCATTCCAGTTCAAGTATACCGTCGATATCCTTGTTACTGCAATTGATATGTATTGTTAAAGGTGTTGCGTTATGGCGGGAGGAAATATGCTCCATCTCAAAATTTCTTTTTTCCCTATCCGGGTGACCGATGAGGGTAATATTCCAGAAATACCTGGTATCCTGGCCGGTTATTTTCCTGATATCGGTAGAGAGCTTATTCGTCGGGTACCTGGCATGGCCCTTGATGATGTGATTTATATCCTTGCCTACTTTTTCCAAAAAGCTTTGAAAATCCATGGTGCCGTCTATTGTTACTTTAAAAGGTATAAAATTAATAAACATGCCCATCATCTCTTTATAAATCTCCCCGGAACGGCCGTGGTTTATGGTTCCGATAATAAACTCATCCGAGCCGGTAACCTTTTCTATGTAAATAGAGAGGGCAGACAAAACAATTTTATAAAGGGTGGTTTTTCGCTCCCTGCAAAAGTCATGCATTTTGCCGCGCAATGGCGCCTCGAAAATAAGTTTGCAGGTACCGCCCGCCGTTTTTGACGGGTCTCCCCTTTTTGTCGATACAACGATCTCTTCCGGGAGGGGCAGTAAGTACTTCAACCAGGATTCCCTATCACCGGCCGCCCGGGATGAACTTAAATATTTTCTCTCGTCCAACATAAACCGGGTATGAGATGGATTTAATCTATCAGCGGGGGCTTTTCCCGCCTTTAAATCCTGGTAAATGGTATCGATTTCATGGATAAGAAGGGCGGTTGAGCCGCCGTCGGAAATAATATGATGAAGCTTTATATAATACCCGGATTCCTCTTTACTAAATTTTACGAGGGCAAAATAAAAGAGATCGCCATCGATAAAATCAAAAGGCTCATCGTTATTCTCATTCACCCACTTTTCCAGGTTTTTCTCCCTGGCTTTACCGGGGGTTGAAAAATCAAAATACTCAAGGGAATGATATTTATAATCGCAAGTATACTGGGCCGGGCCGACAAAACCGCCGTGGTCGACTTCTACGATCCGGGTACGGAGGTTTTCATTGCGGTACAGGGCACAATTAATTGCTTTTTCCAGCATTTCCCTGTCTGCCGCTGTCATCGCTGTCCCGGGATATTTAACGATATCACCGTCATTTTCACAGCCGGTTCCCGGGTAGGTCTTTTCAACGTAATAGACCATTTTCTGGGGATGGCTCAATGGATAATATTTTTTCCCTTCCTGCCGGGAATATTCTTCTATTATTGCCGTCTCCCCCTGGGAATCCACCGCCGGATGGTCAGATAATTTCACGGCGCTTATATCTTTGCCTGTCATGGATTTTAACATCTCTTCGGAGATATACGGGATTGCCGACGGGGGGCGAAGCTGCGGTTCGGGAAGGGACTTCCGATCCACTTTACCGTTTGAGGATAACGGCATCCGGTCCAATTCTACAATATGTTCCGGCACCATATAGCCGGGTAAATGCTGCGATAAATGTTCTTTAATTTTTGAAATACCCGGTTTGTTTTCACCGGTTACAGTTACCAGGTAGGCACAGAGTTGTTTGTTCCTTTCAATAACCACGGCCTCTTTAATACCGGGAAGGTTTGTTAATACCTGCTCAATCTCTCCCAACTCGATTCGATA
>Ga0114923_10003657_pt1 | contig 10354 bp, 9 predicted proteins | sample SumtaG_FD_89578 | JGI IMG/M metagenome (GOLD analysis project Ga0114923, IMG submission 89578) | Deep subsurface microbial communities from Indian Ocean to uncover new lineages of life (NeLLi) - Sumatra_00157 metaG | ecosystem: Environmental > Aquatic > Marine > Oceanic > Sediment | place: near...
GGAAGGAATTCCGGGTCGGCCATAGGTTGTGTCTTACCGATCCATGTGTCTGCAAACTCAACCGCTTGCGTTTCATTCATATCCTTGTTCTGTCTGGCGTGGTTGTATAGAGAAGTCCACACGGTTACGACCGTGAACTTATCTATCTTACGCATGAGCTTAACAGCACGCTTATCATACCGTTGGTTCCCCAACATGTAATCGTGTGCGTCCTGGCTTGTCCACTTACGTTTGATGTCACGGTCCCATGCACGGTACTTAACCTCGATAGATTTCCTTTCCGCATGTTCCCGCATTTCTTCATAGGCTTTCCAGTTACCCGCTATGCCACGCACCGCCTTGCCATACTCATTGGCGACCAGGGGGCTTGCAGTGAAACCATTCAGGGTAGATATCACCTGTCTGGCACCAGTTAGAACCTTGTACCCTATGAAGTACATCTTGACGTTACGTCTTATGTGACGGGCACCCCTAGAGAACCAATCCATTTTATCCCCAGATGTCCCGCGAACTGTATCCTTTACGAACTTGTCCATGATCTTGGTTCCGTTGCCATATGTGGCTTTGTTCAAAGCCTTACGGAAACGGGGATCACCGACTATCTCATTGACCTTTGCCGCTGCCGGTGCCATGAACTTAAAGTTCTCAGTCGTGGCAAGGTTGTTCAGGTACGTAGAGAAGGCATCCAATTCTATCTCACCCTCTGCACCATGTTGACGATGCTTGATGATACCCGTATCCGGCTTAGAGCCAGCCAACCTGTCAAGCAGCAGTGACATAACGTCACGCGGGTTTTTGACTGCGTCCTTGCTCAAGTGCATGATCGGGAAATACTCCTTCTCTTGTTGGAGTAGCTTCGGATCAATGCCAGCTTGTATCGCAGCGTCGTAGATTTCACCCCACTTGCGTTGATACTCGCCCTTCATCCAATTCATAACGGCTTTCATATCCGGGTCGGTCAATACCTTTGACCACACCGTGTTGATAGCTTCCTCGTTTATCTTCATTCCATTGACAAGGTAGCGTCTTCCATGCTGGTTGCTGGACAACATAGCCACGCCAATCTGCTGTGACTTGGTCAGCTTAACACCGGGGGCGATAGTCTCTACCTTAGACATCCACTTCGAGTAATCAATTCCCATGTCCTCAAGTGTCCTAGTGAAGTTCTGCCATCCTTCGGCGGTGGCTTGCTTACGTCCAAGTGACGCAGGTCGTAGCCTTCCCCAGATAGCTTTTCTGATGGGACCATTAGCGACGTGACCGTCAAGGACTTCCATGAGTCGGTCGGGTCGGATGAATCGGTTGTAGTAACCCGAAGCCACGTCTTGAATTCCCTGAAGCAGTTTGTAAAATCCACGCCTGTTTAAACGCTCTGTTGGAGTGCCGCGTTTGGCAATCTTGTCCTGAACCTCAAGGCTTTCACTCAGTGTGTTTGCTTCAGTTTGCGGGGCGTCTGGTTTGCCCGTGCGTTGTTCCTTCATTACCTTCAACGCTTCTTGCCCAGTGATACCGTACTTGCTTGCGAGGGCTTCAGCGGTTTCTTTATCCGTGACCTGTGCTGGTGGTGGGTCAACCTGTGGTATGTGTTCCAGGTGACGTTGGGGCGGTTCATAATACACGACGTCATCGCTTCCCCGCTCTGTCATGTCCACGTCTATCACGCCGGTATCCTCACCAACTGTCTTCTCTGCCCACGCCTGTGCTTTCTCAGGGTCCATGCCAGCTTCAATGTATTCGTCTGTCAACTGTTGAACCGTGTTCTCACGTTGCACGTTCTGTTCAACTAGATCCTGTTCAGTCACCACAACCGCTGGCTTGTCCTCCACCATCTCGGGGTCTTGACGTTTCTTCTTCGGCACGTCAGTCTTTTTGCTGACGGGTGCCACGTAGTCGGGTACGCCAATGTTCCGCTTGTCGTCGAATCCGGTCATGCCTTCGGTTGCAGTCTCAACCTGTTCCACCTCTGTCGCTTCAGCTTCCTGCTGTTCCTTGGTAGCTTGAGCCTGCTTCGGTGTGGACGGCATTGTGATGGCGTGACGTGCCGCGAACGGTGCTTCAAGCACTCCGCCTATGAGAATGCCCGTGATGGCAGTGTCCATCAGTCTGGTGGTCACAGCGTCCCAATCAACGGCACCTGTCTTGGTCCGTGGATAATCTCCACCGATGACCATTGCCACGATCTCTTGGGGCACTTCTTCCGCGAGTCCTTCACGCAACGCGGTATGCAATGTCTTTTTCCCAAAGTGCTTAAGTTTACCAAGTTTACCTACTGCTGTTTCAACGGCATTATTCAAATACTTCCTGCCGCCACCGCCGACCACTTCTATGCCACCATTGATAAGGCCGGTAACAATGCCCCGTGCCCTGGCATTGGGATCGCCACGGTCAACGGCACTCTGATAGGCCGAATTGCTTTCGACGGCATACGCGGTAAGGAACGAACCCACACTTGAAGGTATGGACGCACCACCTGTAAGCAACGCTGGTGCCGCTGAAGCCACGATGAAGGGTGCCGTCTCTATGCCACCCAACAGATACTTTTCCCAGGTGGAGTCTACTACCTGCTGCATCTCAGGGGTGTCAGGAACCTTGTGATACATACGTGCCATGTCACCATACATCTCTTTGGCCTCGGCCTGTGCCTTGCGGTCCCCGAACTCCAACGCTTCAACGCCTATCTGCAATTCCTCAAGGATGTGAAGACCACCGCCTACCACATGCACCGAACCACGTTCCCATGCACGGTACGCTTTGTTGCTAAACTTCTCTCTTAGCCTGTCGGCTTCAACGTTCCATCGTGAGAAGTCATAGCCGGCCTGAATCTCGTCCTGTATCTCACCGGTGTACTGCACCAATCGGTCATGTATCAATTCCTGTGATCGCTGATTCGCTGTCGCTGCGTCGTCCTGTGCTTCGATGAGGTTTAACCTCAAGTCAACGTCGGGGTCTGACGGTTGGTCCATTTGTTCTAACTTAGTCATGGACGTGCCAAGTCTGTCTTGCGTCAGACCCCGTGCGGTTTTCGCTGCTTCCTCTGGCGATTGCGTAAGACCCAACAACTTCTGTAGTGCGTCAGCTTGCTCGTCCTTCTTGTTCTGTTCCTCAGTGATACCCCTGTACATGTCACTGGCCTGCATCTTCTTGTGTTTAAAGAGTTGCGTGAAAGCGTTTGGACTTGTGTCAGGTCTGAAGCCTGAAGATGGTTGCTGATTGCTGTCGGGTACGAATGCCATTATTGTAGCCTCTCATATTCTTGCTCATTGAATTCATCAGCAGGTATCCACCCCGGTTGCCCAGAGGCACGATGCTTCACCCTTACGTCGGGTCGTGCTGACTCTTTAGTTGCAACCTGTCCGCTACCAATTTTCCTTTGTATCAAACTGGCATTGATCTTATCACCCAGTGTCCCCACCTTCGTCTGTCCCGTGATCATTCTACCGGACAGGTTACGCAGTCTGGAAAGACCCTTGATACCACTGGGTTGTCCCTCACGGATACGTTCCATGGCGTCACGCATAAGGTTTAGTTCCGCACGCTGCGAACCCAGTCGCCTCATTTCTCTGCTCTGGTCAGGTGCGTCTACCCACTGTCCAGTCTCAGTGACCATGCCACCCTTTTTCTTGACCCGCCGTGTAGCCAGTGGGTCAAACACCTGAAGCGTTTTCGGTGTCTTCTTTTCATACGCCTTGTGCTTCCAGAATTCTGGTATGCGTTCCCCGCCGACTATCCTGTAGTCCTCGATGTCCTTCTCAACCCTGCCCTCTTGTGCAGATAGCTGACCGTACTCTTTTAGGGTATCGGGTTGCTCTGGTTCCTGGATCTGTGTGAACATCTGATCGGCAATCTCAGGACCAGCGGCGATCTGCCATAGCATTTTGTCTACCGATCCACCCTCGTTGAAAGCCTGTGCCCCGGTCAATGCCCCCTGTTGCCGAAGTGTGCGTATGCGTCCCATCATATCGGTTCGTTGCTGCACACCGGCCTTTAGCTCTATGACCTTGTTCCTCGCTGCCATCTCCAACTGTTGAAGCATGGCACTGGTCTTCTCAGGTCCAAGGTACTTGGCTTGTCCCTGTATCATTTTCCATCTCTCAGTAAGTTTCATCTGAACGGCGTTCATTTCTGATTGCAGCGTGTCATTTAGGTAATCATCCGGCGTGTTCTGGTTTTGCATACTGCCGGGAACAGGACCGCCGAGGGCACGCTGCCCTCCTTCGCCTTCGATTCTATATGTCATGTTAGTTCTCCTTGTCACCGTCATCCGTTGGTAGGTCCCTTACTGAGCCCATCAATATCGCGAGCCCGTTTAGGTCCTCGACGCCGTATGCACCACTATGCATGGCCTTGTCAATCGCCTTTACCAATAGTTCTCGTGCTTCTTTATCCACTTGGGTCTGCATGGTCGTTTCCCGTCTCAAATTATGTTTACACCATATACGTGGCCACAAAGTTCACTTGTGACGTGTTGGTAGCATCGGTGTCGTTTAGAACCAGCGTGGCACCCGTGGCCGCATTTGGCGTGGTGAGGTCAAAATGGGTCTGGTTTGGTACACCCTGCACGATAACACCAGCCGCGACGCGTGCCCCGAACGCCGAGTAAAACGAGCATGGTCCGCCGACTCCAAAGTTCTGGTTGCCCACCCCTATTGTAAAGGGCAGGCCGGTAATTCGCATGGTGCCGGTACTGGAACCCTTGTTACTCAAGACGACGCGTCCTGTTACCACGACAACCCTGCCTATCTTTGTATATGTGGCCAGTTGAGCGGAGTATGTTATGCCAGTGGTGCCGAGACCAAACGAGATACCCGGTGTCCACGTACCCTCTGCGTAGTCGTCCAGCACGTTCGCCCCGCCAGACGGCACCTGTGTAGCTGGGAACACTATTTGCCCATTCGATATGGTCAACGCGGTAAAGGTAGGGCTGTCACCTGTTCCAAGACCTACATTGGCGGCGGTAACGCTGTGCGGATTGCCAGAGGTGACACCCCTGTGCGTGTCGTTCAACGCCACGTTCGCGTGACCAGAGCCGTCGCTTATGCGGTGTGCGGTGTTCGGTGCTATACCCAATGTATAGATTTTCTCAATTTCATCCCGCAAAGCGTTCTTGGTCGCTGCGTCATTGTTTGAATTCCAGGATACAGAGCTATACGCTGTGTCATCTGTCGCCGCGTCGGTGACGTTACCCAGGCCTATCTCTGCTTTGGTTAGCTCAGAGAACCCTACTGTACTAGAGCTAGTGGCCTTTAAGGCATGGCCCACCTGCAACCCCGATATAACGTGATCATTCCCTATCAGTCCGTGTACTTGGTCATGTGCCATGGTATTTACCTATCCTAATTGTACGGCTGTTACGCCGGAGTCCGCGTCGTTATATACGCTGTAAACATTTCCGTTGCCGGTTAATCGGCACATCAGCCATTCACCCACTGCTATCTGCGTGGCCCCGCCCCCACTTGCTGGCAGTGCCACTTGGTTCAACCTACGCGGTGTGAATGCCCCGGTAAGCGTCAGGTCCGTAAGTGACAGACTGTCGCCCGCACCCAACTCCGCTTGGAATCCCGTGTGGCCCGCACTGGCAAAGTCAAGGCTAGCTAGGTTATTATGTGCCGTGACGCCGCTTCCCGTGAATGGCGTGCCAAACGCGGTTTCCACCTTGGCCGCGATGTCCTCGCCTTTCTTAAATATAAACTTCGCAGCTATCACGCTAGCCGCACTCAACCTGATTGGTATGGAAGAAGTAGGCTCTGCTTCCTCTTCCGCCTGACCCTCTGTTACGTATTGGTCCCGGCCATACAACATGACAATATGTCCATCGGGCTCAATATACCACCACAGGACGGCCCATCGGTTATTCGTCATGGTGGTTAGTGTGCCAGCATTATCGTACTGCGTGTTCGGCCACTGGCTCGCTCCGGTAGCTTCTTGTCCACCCGCCGAATAGGCGTCAAAGGTGTCCGCACCAGAAGTATCAAACGCCGCAATCGGGTACTCTGTTCTACCCCACCACAGGCTACCAGCCGTGACCGTGACGTCCCTATTCGCGTCACCCGACTGGTCAAACAACAGGCCGCCTTTTCTGCGGTCCCGCACAACGTCGTCTACACGTCGTGTGTATCTGCCCATCTGTCCGATGGACTCTTGTAGCCGCACACCCAGATTGAACGTATGAGATATCACGCCACCCTCATCTGTGACCACACCCAGCATGATATTGTTCTGTGCCTCTACAAACTCAGAAGCGTTCAGGGTTATTAGCCCATCGGAATCAACAAATACGTATCGCGTGGTGTCGTTAGGTACAGCCATGCCAGCTACGGCGTCGAACGAGAAGGAAAGTAGCGGTGCGTTATCGTTGGCAGAAGCCCGTATGAACCCCTGCCCGGCTGATATATCCAACGTGCCAGAGCCCCCATCCGACAACACCCCACCAGCGAAATAACCGGACGATCCTATGTTGTCCATATGGGTTTGCAACTGGTTGACCGTCGGCGAACCTGACCCCAAGGCTATGGGGATCCGCTGCGTTTACCTGATTTGCACCCAGCCCGAAGTCTATGTGTGTATCGTTTATTCCATTTACGTTCACGTCTAACGTTACCGAACCGGCCCCGTTCGTCACTTCAATAGGGGCGGTGCCAGTCAATGTCGCTAACACGGGGTCTGCCCCGACGCTACCAATAGGAAGTTGCCCATTTGCCGCTACACCCAGCGGTGTCACAGCCCCGGTGCCAGAACCCAGCATTAGGCTATGATCAGTAATGGCGTTGAGGCCCGTACCACCGCTGGGCACATCCAAAGGGGTATCGGTAAGTGTCATACCCGCAAGAGTCATGTTTGCCCCGGCATGAGTATCTTGAGGTGTAGACAAGGTCATCGTACCGTCACCATCATTTGCTTTATTTATTTGGTTGGTAGTGCCGTCCACGAAATCATAGATATCAGCCGGGGCAAGTGTTTTATCAGCGTCCGCTTTTACCAGTTTCGTAGCGGTGAGATTGGTGAGTGTTAGTGATCCGTAGGTTGGTGTTGCCGACGTACCAAGGCGACGAATGATATCCTGCAAAGCCTGTCTGACGCGTGCGTGGCAATCATTTATAGATGGTATAAGGATACCAGGATTCTGATTCGTGTCGCTCATTGTGTCACCTCTTAGAATTTAAACACATCCGGTGCGGCAGCGGAAAGATTAGGATACTTCTGTGCCAACCCGCCACCGCTCATTTGTGTTGCTTTCATCGCCATAGATCCTGACATCGGTTTCCCAAATGCGTCGAGGCCCGGCGTGGACGTTCCACCACCACCGCCGCGACCAGCACCGCCCATGGACGCACCCATAGTGGCGATCTTCTCGGAGCTTGCACGACTCGCGGCACCCTCGCTTGCTTGGAACTGACGGTTTAATGCACTCTCTGATGCCGCCTGGCCAAGACCAGCGTACTGCAACGCCAGTCCTTCAGTACGCATGGCGGCTTCACCCTCTACGGCGGTCTTTGCCCGTGTCGCGGCTTCACCTACACCAGCGGTCATGCCACCCACTGCCGTGCTGCCGGCAAGGCCAGAGCCGATCATATTACTCATGCCCTGTGACAAGCTGCGTTCGGCACCCACGTCGATGTCAGCTTTTTGCCCCTCGACCCACTTGGCAGATGCTGCGTCAAGTGCGGAACGATCTGCCTTCTTCGGTGCCGCCGCTGTTGGTGCGGCTGGTGCTTCCCGTGCCGGTGCTGCACTTCTTTTCGTATCCTGCTTCAGCCCAGCAAGTCGAGCTTCAAGAGACGTCCTGGCGTTGGTCGTTAACCTACCGCTGTTAATCCAGTGTTCTATCTGTGCCTCATTCATGCCTTTGTAGTTGACACTAGATATAAGGCTTCTATTTCTACTACTCATGTCACCACCTCTTACATGTTGTTCGCTGTTAAATTTTCGAGGGCGAACGATTGACCCGCTGTGTTGTTACCGACGATGAAACCCAACCACCTACCCCTTACCTTACGCCTATCCACGTTGCCCTTTTGAAAGCCGGGGGCTTTTATGTTCCTTTGATACCTTGGAGCGGCACCAGAGGTCAACTGCTTTATAAGCCTTTCGGCAGATGGCTCAGTATACACCTTGCAGTACACGACATCGGAATCATTGGAACCACCGTCGCCATCTCCACCAGTGACAACGTTTATACCACCGATGCGTCCGAACCTACGGACTTTATCCGATGTTGGTATGGGGCCAAAACCAATGTACGAATCAATGGCCTCATCGCCGCTGGCACCGGCATCGTCACTTTTTGACGCCGGGTCCCATTTACGTACAAACCCATCCTGACTGGCTATGAGCAATGCCCTATCGCTTGGGGCATCGGCTATAAAGTTCCACAGGGAGAAGAAGGAACATTCCTCTGGGTAAGCTTCCGGGAATAAGCCGCCTGATCTAAGGTCGAAAAACCAGCATGCGTTGACACCGGTAGCTACGGTTACACGTGATATGACCATACCTTTTGCGTCGGGGTCATATGCCATAGTCATCCTATGGACCAACGGGTCATACGCTATGTCCTTTATGAAGTCCGGGTAGCTTTCTTTGGTCACATTACTCGCTGGGCCAAACCCTTCCGGTATGGACAATAATCCTTCACTCGACAGCAGAAAAAGATTCTTGTCGTCGTCCCACGCCCATGCACGTGGTGCCAAGAGACCAGACGGCCTTATAATGTTTATCCTGCCACCGGCACATGGGTTCCCCAGCATTACGTGCAGTTCACTTGCACACCCAAATATCATGTAGTCGTCGCTATATGATATCGCGTCTATTATTATGTCCCCCACTTCACCAGCGTCGGTATTGTTGCCAGCCACGGCGGACCCGGCATCATTCTGGGCGTACAGGAAATCAAATGGATTGTTCTGTCTGGTTCCGTACCATTGGTGGGGTACTGTGTATCACTCATGAGCCACACTCTGCCTATATGCAGAAGCACTATGCTAGCAAAATTGGGCATGGTCCCGAATGCCGTGGTGTCATTGCCATATGGTGTCCATGCGTACCAGAACGGTCCTGCGACTTCAACTGTTGTAACAAAAGATACGGCATTGCCGAGTTTGTTCGTGCCTGTCACTGTTTCTCCATTGGTGAATGTCGCCGTTGATATCCTGTTGCCGTAGACAACAGTTGCCCCGGAAGTGGCATCTATATAGTCTACCACCATAGAGGCACTGGATGAGCCACCTGTTATTATATCACCGTGGTACGGTATATCGGACCCTATGTCAGTGGTGGCCAATTTTGAGTTTACAAAGTCCGCTACGCGGAACTTATCCACATTGGCTATGAATACTTTACCATACGCTTCTGCTGCACGTAACGGTTTGGTGCAGTCTATGTCACCAGAAGCGGCAGCTAGCTCTACAAGATTGTCCGGGTCTGGCCCGTAAAAAACTTGGTCATTGCAAAAGGTCACTATGTTGCGTGTATATTTCTTATCGTTCGGAATCACAGGAGTCAAGTTATCGTACGCTTCGTACGCTACGCCGTACAACCCTATGACATTGTAGGATGCCCCACCATTGGATGAGGACGCATAGTTGCCCGTGTACGTCCCTAGGCCGTTATCGTGTTTAACCATTATGTAGTTGGACACATCTGCATTAGCCACGGATATCTCTATGGCGTATTTGGTGCCGGATGCCAAAGCCGTTGTGTCGGCAAACGTTATCGTCACCCATTCCCCGGCTGTGTCCACCGTTACAGCGTCGCCGTCAAATGTCTTGGGGGTAACAAGATCAGCCCCGGTGGGATAGTACTGGGTCACGCTCCCAAATGTGGCCGTGTCACGAACGGTGACGCTCACTGTTCCTGGTGTGCCGACTCTATAAACCAACAGTTTCACTTGTGTCAGGGTATAGCTATCACTGGCCTCAAATATAGCGGCGGTCCTATCATTAGCCGCATCTATCTTGCTAGTGCCCGTGGACGGGGTGATATAAGAATCTCTTAACGTGGCCATTTATGTACCCCTTATTATGCGGATTCTACTACGGTTACTGCCACCATTTCTACTATCGGATTAGCTTCACTTGCCACCCGTGTTGTACTCCACTTTCTCACAGCGGGTCTTTTCCCGCCGCGTGCCCTATCATCAAGTGAGTCGTATGACCTCGCGTTGAGCAAGTGTGGCGACGTACCAACGGGTTGCTGGGTAGTGGCACTACCTTTATGATAACCTTTGTGCGGGAATACCAGTTGCATAAATATATGCGGTCCCTGGTTATTAGCCGGGGACCGCCCTTTGCCTCTGTTACGCTGTTCTCGCACCCTCTGAAAGAATACCAACCCAGTCGATAGTCAACTCAGCATCCTTGGA
>Ga0114923_10003658_pt1 | contig 10354 bp, 8 predicted proteins | sample SumtaG_FD_89578 | JGI IMG/M metagenome (GOLD analysis project Ga0114923, IMG submission 89578) | Deep subsurface microbial communities from Indian Ocean to uncover new lineages of life (NeLLi) - Sumatra_00157 metaG | ecosystem: Environmental > Aquatic > Marine > Oceanic > Sediment | place: near...
ACCTGTGCTGAAGAAAACTTTTTAGTCAACCATCTTGTTGTAAACGGCAAACCATTAAGCTTCTCAATCTCTTTCTGTATATTCCTGACAAAACCAATCCTAACAGATTTCTTCCCAATCAAAGAAAAAACAGATGCATCCCCTTTCTCATGTATTAACCCTACCCCATTAGTTGCAAAAGGCTCAATCGCAATAACTCCTTTCTCCAATACTTTATTCTCTTTTGAATTAAAATTAGGTATGGTAGGCAAAGAATGAATATTATAAGAATCCAAACCATGCCCGGATAAATTCCTAACTGGTTTAAAACCAAAGCTAGTAATAGCATCCTCAATTGCCTTCCCTATCTCACTTAATTTAACTCCTACTTTAACCTTTTCAATAGCTGCTTTTAACCCTTCCTCAGAGGCTTTAACCAGCTCAGAATTTGAACCAGATAAATCTACTGAGCAAGCATTATCCCCGACAAATCCATCAACATGAGCACCAACATCTAAACTAACAAGTTGATACTCAAACTTCAATTCATCATCATCTTCAGGACAGAAATGTGCTGCAATTGAATTCATAGAAATCTGTGCAGGAAATGCAGGCTTAGCGCCTAATGAAAATATCTTCCCCTCTACCTTATTACAAACATCAAGAACCTTAGCATCTTTCTTAATAAGACCTTTACCAAACTCCAAAGCTTCCCTAGCTATTTTTCCAGCTTTCTTATAATTCTCTATAATTTCTGAATCCATAAGGATAAGAATTTAAACAACGTATATAAATTTAATTATTTTATCCTAATACACTCCAAATTTCTGGGGCAAACAGTCTCTATCCTGTTCTGCTTGTGTATAGAAGAAGCTAAATCCAAACATCTGGAATTCTCTCCATGATTAACAATAACCTTTTTAGGCCTAGGCTCGCATTTAAGTAAAAAATTCATTAACTCCCTTCTTCCTGAATGGCCTGTAAAGCCTTCTATAGTATGAACCTCCATTTTAACAGGGCATATCTCAGGTTTAGAGGATGTTCCAAATGTAATCTCTCTTTCACCTCTTTGAATTCTTCTTCCTAATGAACCTTCACCCTGGTAACAAACAAATACTAAGCTATCTTTAGGATTATCAGCTAAATGCCTTAAATACTCTACTGATGGTCCGCCTACTAACATACCGGATGTTGCCAATATTATGCATGGCCCTGTTTCTTCAATAAGCTGCATCCTTTCTTTCTGCGAACCTACCTCCTTAAAAATCTCAGATAAAAACGGATTTTGATCTTTATGAAAAATTAATTTCCTTACAACATTATTCAAAAATTCAGGATAAGCTGTATGAATAGCTGTAATATCCCACACCATTCCATCAATAAATATAGGTATTTTCTCAAGCTTCCCACTTCTAATAAGCCCTTCAATTAAGACCATTACTTCCTGCGCTCTTCCAGATCCTAAAACAGGAATAAGTACTTTACCTCCCCTTTTAATTGTATCATCAATTATCTTTCTTAGCTGCTCCTCTTGCTCTTGTCTAGGCGCTAACACATTTTCTTTTCCACCATACGTACTTTCTATCATTAAAGTTTCTAACCTTGGAAATTGTGTTACAGCTGGTTCTAATAACCTCGTTCTTCCAAATTTCATATCTGCTGTATAAAGCAAATTATGCAACCCATTTCCAACATGCAAATGGACCATAGCACTGCCTAATATATGACCTGCATTGTATAATGTAATTCTAACATCAGGTGTAACATCAGTAACTTCATCATACTCCAAGCATACAGTATGCTTAACCATCTCTTTAATATCCTCAGCTGTATATATTGGTTCTTTTCCTTCAGACCTCATAATCTTAACATAATCCAAAGTAAGCAGAGCCATAACATCCCTTGTTGGTTCTGTGCAATAAACAGGCCCTTTATAGCCATACTTAAACAAGTAAGGAACAAATCCAGAGTGATCTAAATGACTATGAGAAACAATAACAGCATCTAAATCCTGGATATTAAATTCAGGTGACTCTAACAAAGGATATGCTTCCTGGTCATTTGAAGCAACATCTACTCCACAATCCAATAAAACCCTGCTTTCAGGTGTTTGTAAAAATAAACAACTTCTCCCAACCTGTCTTCCACCACCTAAATAACTTACCCTAATCCATTCATGTTTTTTCTCTCTAATCCATCCATCATAAATCCTGTGCCCTATTTTGTCCAAAAATTTCCTTCTATAGTCAGATTCCTTATACAAAACAGCCCTGATATTTTCTATAAGCTTTGACCTTATAGCAGGTTTCCTCCTGATTAATGGAACCCACAAGGTCTTTGTCCTTATTTCACTTAGAAAAGCACCTTGCTTGCCTATTGCTAACCCGGGCTTTGCAGTTTCAATTATCACTCTGCTTCTTTGAGGATCAAATATTACATGGTCAATGCCTGCTTCTTTTGGAATTATATTCTTAATCTCTTTCTCTGCCTTTTCCATATCCATTGTTATAGAAGGATCTGGTCTCAGCTCTACTCTTTTCTTTATATCATCTACAATCTTTTTAATTAATCCAGTATTATCCAGAAAAAACTCCTTGTCTTTTGTATACAGAACTATATTAGCTCCTTCAAAAGCAACATCGCTAATACTCTTCTCCGGTAAGTTCTTCAAGATTTCTTTAGTTATGTCTGCCATAATATCAACTTCTAAATTTTAAGAATACACATTAAATTAAGCCTCAATTTTTATATCAACAGTCTTGCTTAATACTTTTTTAACACCTTCTTTTGTTACAGTAACAATATCTATCCCATTTCCAGATGCTATATCTCTCTGCACTGCTGCATTAATTGCTTTTGCTCCTAGTTTTATACCATCATCAACTGTCAGCTCTTTTCTGTATAATGTTTCTAAAACACCATAAGCCATTACAGAGCCAGAGCCTGAACTTGTATAATCATCAATATATGTAATACTGCCATCTGCTCCAATATCATAAACATGAATGCCTTCTTCATCTTTCCCGCCAACTATAAAATGAGATATTCCCGGTATCAAGCTTAATTTTCTTATATTATTATAAACCATTGAAGAAAGCAAATTTACTGCTTCTTTTACACTAACTATTCTATTTGTCCTTAGATCCTTTAATCTTAATTCTGCTTTTAACAATTTTGTTAATAACTGAACATCTGAAACAGTCCCTGCTACAGTAACAGCAATATTATCTGTTATCTGAACTATCTTATCATATTTTTTATAGCTAATTAAATAGCCAGATGTTACTCTTTTATCTGCACAAAGCACAACACCACCCTTACAAACCAAGACCACAGTTGTAGTACCAGTTTTTCTTATATCTTTATCATCTACCATTCTTATCAGAATTCCTTTAATAGTTGTAGGAAATAAGTAGTATATAAATCTTACGATTTTGCAATTTCAAATTAGTTATTCAAAGAATCAATGATTTGCTTTAAAGCTTTTGTAAAAAATTCTGATTTAACCCAAACAGCTGTATCATAATTTTTATTAACTGTATCATCATTTATCATAAATAATAATTCATCATCTGCTATGGCAAATCTTCCATTAATATCCATGTCCTTTAATTCAGCAACATCCTTCACCTTTTTTGCAATCTTTTCATTAACAGGAGCTATTATTCTGGCTTTTACCCCTTTCTTATTTATCTTTCTCAAAACCTTATGCAACAAATTTACTTTTCTGACAAAACCTTCCTCTGTTGTAGCAATCAAAACAGATTTTTCTGCTTTCTCTATCATCCTTTTAAGAAAGTAATTAATATTATCCCTTCCAATAATAGAATTTGAAAGCTCGCTTCCATCTATCTTTTCAATACCTGTTTTATGTAATAATTGTAATTCCTTAAAAATATCTGTTTCTTTAATATCATCAATCATCCTCAAGCTTAACTCAGTATCCTCATCAATGTCTTTCTTCACTCTTTCAACAATCTCTTCTGGCTGGATAGCTATATATTTAATAGGCTTTCCTATTTTCATTATTATAAATCCTTTCTTTTCTAAACTCTCTAGAACATCATAACATCTTGACCTGGGAACACCGCTTAAATCTGCTAACTCTCCTGCAGTTGCAATACCCCTAGAAAGCAAAACAGTCCATATCTTTGCTTCATAGATATTAAGCCTAAAATCCCGCTTTAATTTAGTCAATAATTCCTGTTTAACTATCATTCTGCACCTAAGAATATCTGCTTTATATTTAAATCTTTCTATTATGTTTTTACTTTAAAGTAGCACTATCTCTTAACAACCCAGAATACCACAAAAAGTACAATAATCAATACAATCAAAACACCCAAAACACCTGTCAAAACAAGAGGCAAATTCCCAGCTATTGTTTTTTCTGTTGTTGTCCTTTCCTCTTCAGTTACCTCTGCTTCTGTTCCATCTTCATCATCAGAAACATCTCCTGTCTGAACATCAGTAACTTCTTCACTTTCCTTATCTTCTTCAACCTTAGCAGCGCCTTCACACTCACTAATCACTAAATCAACATTCTGCGTCTCTTTCTCACCGCTATAATCTGCTGTAACCATAAGAGCATAAGTCCCTTTACTAACATCATCAGGAAGCCAAATATTAAACCTCTTTTCATATTTACTTGAAGCTTCAAATGCATCATTAGATAATTCAAAACTTTCCTTAATATCTATCTCTAGCTCCTCATTCACAATCTGCAGCTCAACATCCTCTTCCTCACCGCCAAGATTAATAACTGAAAAAGAAAGCAATGCATTCACCCCACATTTGTAAGAATTCTTATCCAGCTCTGCTTTTAATATTTTTAACTTATGTTTTTCTTTTTCTACCTCTAAATCATATGTAAATTCTTTTTCATATTTGATTCCAGCATCATCCTCTGCTTTTATTTCTATCCTAACCAATCTGTCTTTTGCCTCAACCTCTAAAGGAATAGTAAACTCCAATTCCTTTGTTTTTTTCTTATCTGCTGCTAAATCAAACTCAGTAAGCTCTTCATCAATATCATCACCATCATCTATCTCTTCTATAGTCCCTTCAATAGAAATATCTGTTATTTCAATATCTGTGCTATGATCATATAAATTTTCCAGTTCTATCTTAAATTTAACAGTAGATTCAGGAAATACTTCCTCAATTTTTCCCCTTCTTACCTTTTTGTCACTTAGTTTATCACCATCAACATAGATTTTTGATATGTTTGCTGTGAACATTTGTGGTTCAGCTCCTGCTTCACCAAAAGCAAGACCAATAGTGTCACCATCCTTTGTACAATAATGCACAACCTTGCTCCAGTCACTCCATGAAAAATCCCTATTCCAACAGGTATCTCCTCCAGTTAAACCAACAGGCATATGACCCCATTCATTTCCATCCACTAAAACAAAATTCCAAAAATCTCCAGTATATTCACAATATCCAGTTCCTGCGTCAACATCTGTACCAACATCATTAATCTTGCATAACATACGACCATAAAATGAGTCTGGAGTCCACAAAAGGCTCCAGCCAATCTCTTCCAATAACTCATAACCATCCTTACCTTCATCAATATCTATACATTTGCTGTCAGGCTCACCATCTTTATAATCAACAACAACACAAACCTCTGCTGCATTAACTAACTGAATCATAAAAACCAACAATAACAAACCAATTAAAAGCTTCTTCATTTCTTCTCACCTGTGTTTTCGTTAGTAAATTTAAACATAATCACATCTCCATCTTTCAACTTATACCTTTTCACCCCATAATTCACAGCTTTATCGTTAACATAAAACAACCACATATAGTTCCCATCAACACAAACACCATCTATACATTCGATATAGTTGTCATTCAACATTGTATCTACTCTATGGTTGTACTTAAGTATACCTAAGGGAGTGCCTTTACTAAACTTAAATCTTTCGGTTTTTGCAGCCCCAAGAGACTTAATTACTAAGGTAACTTCACCCTCACTGCTCTGCTCTTTTCCTTGGAAATAGTACCCTGCTATGCTTAAACTTGCTATTAATCCTAGCAATAACACTCCTGCAAAGCTCAATTTCATTAAATTTTCCTTTTTCATATACAACTTTCCTCGCAAATGGCAATAATAATGCAAACGAAACATTAGATACTAAATGAATAAATATAAAAGGTAATGCAGAAAGGAATAATGCAAATATGCTATAGGGCATAAACAACACCCATGAAACATTCATAACAACTTCAAACAACAAAGTTGCAATCACACCTATCAATAAAACAGGAACTATTGCCCTGGCCCAATACATAAAGTAATTCTTTGAAGGCTTAATATTTCTTATAAACCCGCCTAAAAATCCAGCCATCCCCCATCCTAACATCTGGAATATTGACCATGGACCTTGCCCGCCAAACATAAAAAAATTGGAAAGATAGCCAGCAGCTGCTCCTGTTAAAAAACCCTTTTTCTTCCCAAAAAGCCATCCAGCTAATATAGCAAAGAACGTAATAGGCTCTGCTGAAGGCACAGCCTGCATCGGAACCCTCAAAGCTGCTCCTCCAAAAATAAAGCCAATAACAACGAGCCATTCCTTTAATTTAAGCAATTGTAATTGTTTCTGAACAGCATGCAAAGCTAGTTTTTGGGCTGGCTTAAGCTCTTTCTTCTGCTTTGTTTCAGTCTTTTTCTTTTTCTTTAAAAGAAGCTTTAATTTTTGTTTCATATTTATTTCCTAGAGAAGTCTTTCGGACAACTCCACGATCCTCTTCAAGTATTCCGGCTTTACGGTTGCGGGTCAGCGATTGATTTTCACAATACTTTCCTTACTTATATTAAGGGTAAATGTACTTATATAAAAATCTTATGAATCGAAAATTAAAAATATTTTTTTAAAACTTTTATCTCAAATAATTAACCACTAAAGAATAGATACTTTTATAAAATCTAAAAGATTTGCACCTAGTATGCCAAAGACAAAGTACATCCCGAAGAATACCCTTTTAGAAAATTTAAAAATAAAGGAAGCTACCTTATCAAAATGGATACAAAAAGGTTGGATTTATGGCAGAAGAAGTAAACCATTTGGGATTACTTCTGAGCATTACAAGTTCTTAAAAGACCAACACAAGGCATTTGGAGGAATTGAACACCTATTAACTGTTGAAGAAGCAGAGATAGAATTTGGTATGGGATTGAGCCATATGATAAAGGAAGGCATAGAAACAGATCCATTACCAACTGGAGAATATCAATATATCAAGTATACACGTACAAGAGTAAAGTTCAAGGACACCCAAGATCCCAAGGAGTCTGCTATATTTAGATACCAATTGCCCGAGACCCAAAAAAATCCAAACGGTAAAACAACTGCAACAAAAATACTAAGAAAGGAAGCTGTAGATGAACTAGACAGGCTTTTTAATGTAAGACCTGAATTAAATAAGCTAAGACAAAAAGAAACTGGCAATGGAGGTTACTGCCCTATAATTTTTTACAGAAGTCAAAATGAGGGAACACAAAGAACTAAATGGGTAGTAGCTTACATAGAAAAAAGCCCAGGAAAACCTGTAGATTACAGTGATGAATCCTATGATAGTTTTGATTTTAAGATGATATCAAATAGACTAAGACATACAAGAATGGGTATTGACAGAACAAAAATTGCCAGATTTGAGCACCAAGGTCCGTATTACAATGTTTTGCTTGCACATATTAATAGTCCAGCTTCCTTTAGAGAGGAGTGTCCTATTGATCCAAAATACGTAATTAATCTAAATTCAGAAAGAACACATATACTACACCAAATTGCAGATGAATTTACAGCTGAAAGGATTGGCTACTCAGTAGCAGACACCAGACCTCAATGGTTTATCAGATTAGTAAAAGCTTACAAACAACAAAGAGCCATACTATACAAATAGCTCTCTTTCTATCCAAAACTTTTAAATAGGAGCTTAACTAGGAATTAGTCATGACAATAATAGCCTGCTCTCACGGTTTGCACCTAGCCAAAAAAATAGCCAATAAACTTAAAAAACCATACTCTGCTTTAGAAGTAACCCATTTCCCTGATTCTGAGATAAAATTAAAATTCAAAACAAATATAAAAAACAAGACAGTAATTCTAGTTCAGTCATTCTACAAAAACATCAATGATTGTATCATCGAAACCTTATTTGCTGCAGAAACAGCAGCTGACCTAGGAGCAAAAAAGATTATTCTAATTGCACCCTATTTCCCATACTTAAGGCAGGACAAAAGATTTAACCCTGGAGAGTGCATCAGCCTAAGAACAATTGCAAAAAACATCGATGAAGACTTTGATAAAGTAATTATAATAGACCCTCACTTGCACAGGGAAAAAACATTAAAGCATATCTTCAAAATAAGCTCAAAAAAGCTAACTGCAAATAATTTAATCGAAGACTACATAAAGAAGAACATAAAAAACCCGGTAATAATCGGACCTGACTGGGAATCCTACAAATGGGCCCAAAGAGTTGCAGAAAAGATTGGTTGTAATTATGCAATCATGGAAAAGAAAAGGTATTCTACCAGAAGGGTTAGTGTCAAGCTGAATAAAGCTATTGATATTAAATCAAAGGATTTAATCTTTATTGATGATATGATCTCTACAGGCAATACACTTTTAAGAGCTATAAAAGAAATGAAGAAATTGGGTGCAAAAAAGGTCATATGCTTTGCTGCTCATGGAATTTTTGTTGAGAATGCTTTACAGAAATTACAAAAAGCAGGAGCAACTGTCATAACCTCAAACACAATACCAAATAAAGCTGCAAAGATTGATGTCAGTAAACTAATTGCTGATTCTTTGAAATAATTAATAACCCTTCCCAAAATAAACAGAATACTTAGCCTGCTTCCCGCAATGAACACACTTGCCTGTTACTAACTTCTGCCCAAAAGGAATGCACCTGGAAGAAGCCCCCCCTGTCTCGTCTTTAATATAATCCTCACACTCAGCTTCTCCACAAAACAAAGCTTTAACTAATTTCTTATCAGAAATAGCTTTCTTAAAATCATTCATATTCTTGACTTCAACTATGCCCCCTTCAAGTAACTTCTTAGAATTCTTATACAAATTATTATGAATAGAATCTAATGTTTTCTTTACCTTCTCACTTAAATCCTTAATCTTAACAATCTCTTTCTTTAAGGTATCTCTCCTAACTAAAACAACCTGACCAGAAGCAATATCCCTTGGACCAATTTCAATCCTTATAGGAACGCCTTTCATCTCATGCTCATTAAACTTCCATCCTGCAGAATATTCCTCTCTATCATCTAATTTAACACTATAATCCTTCAGCTTCTCCTTAATCTCCTTGGCCTTTTTAATCACTTTCTCTTTAGAATCCTTAAATAATATGGGAATAATCACAATCTGTAAAGGAGCTAATTTAGGAGGCAACACTAACCCTTTATCATCGCCATGAATCATAAGCATAACTCCAATCATTCTTGTGGTAATAGCCCATGTATTCTGCCAGACATACTGCTCTTTTTCATTCTTATCCAAATATTTAATGTCAAAAGCCTTTGCAAAATTCTGTCCGTCATAATGGCTGTCAGGACCCTGAATTGCTCTTCCATTAGGCAAAAACAATTCAATAGATAAAGTATACTCAGCTCCTGCAAACTTCTCCTTCTCAGTTTTCTTCCCCTTAACACCATAAAGTGCAAAATATTCCTTCAAAACATCATCATACATATCCAAAATTTCATAAACCTCTTTCTCTGCTTCTTCCTTAGTTGCAAAAACAGTATGCCCTTCATTCCATAAAAACTCCCTTGTTCTTAAAAACGGCACAGGATGTTTAAACTCCCACCTTACAACATTATTCCATTGGTTAATCTTTAACGGCAAATCCCTCCAGCTCCTTATCCAGTTCCTATAGCTCTCATACATTATTGTTTCTGAAGTAGGCCTTACAGCTAATCTCTCATCTAATTTACTATCCCCAGCATGTGTCACCCAGGCAACCTCTGGAGAAAAACCTTTGACATGAGCTGCTTCTTTCTTCAATAATTTCTCAGGAATCAACAAAGGAAAATAAGCATTCTCAACACCCATCTTCTTGATTCTATCATCAACCGCTTTTACTATTTTCTCCCAGATAGCATAAGCATAAGGCCTGAACACAATACACCCGGAAACATCTGTATAGTCAGCTAACCCAGCTTTTTGTATAACCTCAGTATACCATGTAGATATGTCTTCTGATTTCTTTACTGATAAAGCCATACTTTCTTTTTCCTTCATAAGAAATAGATTTTATTACCCATTTAATAAATTTATTGGTTTTAACTAATCAAAAAGACTCTCTAGTAACAGTTATATCCAGATCGGTAGGTATA
>Ga0114923_10003659_pt1 | contig 10354 bp, 7 predicted proteins | sample SumtaG_FD_89578 | JGI IMG/M metagenome (GOLD analysis project Ga0114923, IMG submission 89578) | Deep subsurface microbial communities from Indian Ocean to uncover new lineages of life (NeLLi) - Sumatra_00157 metaG | ecosystem: Environmental > Aquatic > Marine > Oceanic > Sediment | place: near...
CCCCTGGTGGGCAGGATCAAGGAAATCCTGAAGAGCGGTGAGATCGGTACAACAATACTTTCCCAGATCAATGCCTTTGAGTATTTCGATCCCGGAGTCGAAGAGTCCCGAACCTGGTATTTTAATAAAGAAAAGGCCGGCGGCGGACCCATGATGGACTTCGGCTGCCACCGGATTGAGGTGCTGTTAAATCTTTTTGGCGCGGTCAAGCGCACTGTTGGAGTTGTCAGTAATGTCTTTTTTGATCGGGAGGTGGAGGATTCAGCAACAGCGCTTTTTGAATTTGAAAGCGGCAGCCGTGGGGTTCTTACAGTTACCACGGCCGCTTATGAAGCTAAAGATACATTAGATATATACGGCAGTAGAGGATCAATCCATGTACCCCTTCTAAGCCGGGGTAGGGCAACCATTTTAACAGAAGATGAAGAGAGGGATGAAGATTATCCTCCGCATACCAATTTTCACCAGCCCTATATTGAGGCAGTAACCGCTGCCATACTGACAGATAGCGAGGTACCGGTGGGCGGTGAAACAGGGCGTGCTGTAGCTAAACTTGAAGAAGAGATTTACGGGGTACAAGAGAGATGAAGACCATCATTCTTGCTGAAAAGCCAAGTGTTGGCAGAGAGCTGGCCCGGGTGCTTGGTTGCACAAGCAAATCCAGGAGCTATTCTGAAGGGAAGAATTATATTGTCACCTGGGCCATGGGCCACCTGGTAGAGCTGGCCGATCCCCATTTCTATGACGAAAAATGGCGCACCTGGTCTCTGGATACCCTGCCCATGCTCCCTGAAAGAATGAAGCATAAGGTTATAAAGAGAACCTCGGGGCAGTTCCGGGTTATAAAAGATCTTTTTAAACGCGGGGATGTGGGAGAATTGATTATTGCTACGGATGCCGGCCGTGAAGGAGAGCTGGTAGCCAGGTTGATTATGCGCCTGGGCGGCTGGAAAGGGCCGGTAAAGCGGTTGTGGATCAGTTCCCAGACTGATAGAGCAATAAAGGAGGGTTTTAATAAGCTGAAACCGGGAAGGGATTATGAAAACCTCTTCAAGGCTGCCGGGTGCCGTGCTGAAGCCGACTGGTTAATTGGTCTGAATATATCCAGGGCATTGAGCTGCAAGTATGATGCCCGGCTGTCAGCAGGGAGGGTGCAGACCCCCACCATGGCCCTGATCATTATGAGAGAAGAGGAGATCAATAATTTTCAGGCAGAAAGCTACTGGCAGGTGCAGGCGGACTTTGGCTCTTTTACCGGGCTCTGGAAGAGCAGCAGGGGGGCGAACAGGATCAAAGAACAAAAACACGCTCAGGAGATAGCTGAGAAGGTCAGAGATAGAGAGGCGGAGATAATTGAACTCATCCGTAAGGAAAAACAGGAACCACCGCCCCTGGCCTTTGATTTAACAGCTCTTCAGCGTGAGGCCAATGCCAGGCTGGGATTTAGCGCCCACCATACCCTGAGTACCCTTCAGGGATTGTATGAACGTCACAAAATTGTAACCTATCCGCGTACCGATTCACGGCACATCACCGGGGATATTGTAGATACCCTGAAGGTGAGATTGAAAGCAGTATTGAATTCACGCTTTGAAAAAATAATCCGGGAAATTCTGACTTCTGAAGTAAAACCAGGTAAACGCTTTGTGGATGACAGCAAAGTCAGTGACCACCATGCGATTATACCAACCGAAGAGCGGGTGGAGCTGCAGCGGCTCAATGGTGATGAAAGGGCGCTCTGGGAGATGATTGTAAAACGCTTTCTTGCTGTGCTGTTACCGGCTTACCGTTATCAGAGTATCACCATTACTACCCGGGTTGCAGGAGAGCATTTTGTCTCGCGGGGTATTCAGGTTATAGACAAGGGTTGGCGGAAAATCGAAAATTCCGAGGAGAAGGAGGAAGAGGCGGAGCAGTCTTTACAGAATCTGGCCGCTGTGGGCAGGGGAGATACCTTCAAGGTGCTTTCCGCAGCTGTGAAGCAGGGTTTCACCAGGCCGCCTTCCCGCTATACCGAAGGCACTCTTCTGGATGCCATGGAAAATGCGGGACGTTTTATTGCTGACCGGGAGCTGCGCCGTTCACTGGCCGGGGGAGGTTTGGGAACCGCGGCAACCCGTGCCGAGATAATTGAGAAACTCCTCTCCAACTATTATATAGAGCGCAATGGTAAGACCCTGTACCCCACATCCCGGGGCATTGAGCTCTTTGAGCTGGTGCCTGAGCAGCTGCGCTCGCCGGAGCTCACCGCCCGCTGGGAGCAGAGGCTGGCATGTATAGCCGAGGGCAGTGAAAAGAACACTGATTTCAGCCGGGATATCAGAAACACTGCCCGGGAACTGGTCGAGCAGGTTAAAAAAAGTACTGCCCAATACCAGCCTAAGAACCTGAGCTCAACTCCCTGCCCCATCTGTGGTAAAATGATGATGGCGGCTAAGGACAAGAAAGGAAGAAAGCGGCTTGTGTGCCACTCCCTTGCTTGCGGATATGAGCAGAGCGAAAGCGATGACCGCGGCCTTTCGCGCAGACCTTCAAAGAGAGAAAAGGCGGCAACCAGTCGGTTGGTTCAGAAATACAGCGATCATTCGGCCGAGACCTCAACCTTTGGTGATCTGATTAAGGCTTCAAAGGAGAGAAAAAAGGGCTGAGTGAAATAATTGTATGGCTAAAAAAACAGACTCGTGGCCGCCCGCCATTTCTACCTCCATTCCAGGATCCTTCGCCTGGAATACCATGCGCCGTCGTAAACCGGCGATAGTAAAAGAGGTGCTGGATAATAATACTTTAGATAGAGAGGATAGGGATCAGCTGCGGTCATTACAAGAGGAATTGCTCATCTCAGGGACTGTGAGCAATCCTTTTGCTGAGTATCAATTTGATCCGGGGATGTTCGAGGCGGGGGAAATTGAAGCCCGGCAGGGTGAGCTGAATACTTATGCCGGACGCAGCTGGCTGGACCTGCCCTGGTATTTTGCCGAGAGTTTATTCTATTTGAAGCTCCTCTTTGCCTTTGGTTACTATCAGCACGGTTCCGCATCCTGTGGTCGGGACCCTTTTGCCCCCATCAAAACACGGGAACTTATCATGGATGGAGGGGGCAAAGATATAGCTGCCCGGATAATAAACCAGTTAAAACATACTGACGTGGAAGAGGCTCTGCAGCTTCTGCTCTATTATTCCCTCTGGGGTAATAGAATGGATCTGAGTTACCGGCAGGTAGCGGATGAGTACAGGGAAAGGGAAGTTGCCCAGGAAAGGAGATTCTTGTTGATCGATGACTCTCTATGCCTGGTGGAAATATTAATGGGAGTATGCAATGTGGAAATAGTCCTGGACAACAGTGGTTCCGAGCTGGTCTGCGATTTGCTGCTGGTTTCCAGCTTGCTGCGGCAGCGATCGAACTTGAAAGCAACCCTGCATACCAAGAAACGCCCCTTTTATGTATCGGATGCTCTAAAGAGTGATGTTCTGCAGGCTATTGAGGTTTTAATCGGCCACACGGATGACGGGGTTGCGGCTGAGGATCCGGAATGGAAAATAAATGGCAGAAGGGGGATCATTCAATTTATCCCTTAAACATTTCATAAATCTTCTTGCCATCCGAACATTCCTATGATATAAGGTTAATCATTAGTCGCTTTGTAGTGATTGGTAAGTTATCGATAATTGCAGCTCCTAAGCACAAGGATAAGATGAGGCTTGCGAAGTGGATGACAGAGAATCCCGCAACCGTTGACACCAGTGCAACACTGGCGGAGGGTGTCCGTATAATGGCCGTCAGGAACATCGGCGCCCTCCTTGTTGTGAACGGAGACGGACTGGCGGGTATCTTCACGGAGCGGGATCTTCTCAAAATTCTGGCCTCGGATGTTGTTGATGTTCTGGAGCAGCCCGTTTCGTTGTTCATGACTGCAAGTCCTGTCTGCGCTAAGGTGGATGAGAATTGCAACGACGTGTACATGAAGATGAAGGTCAATAACATCAGGCACATTCCGATCCTTGATGGAGAACAGCCAGTCGGTATTGTCTCCATTCGAGATCTTGCCCGTTTATACCAGAACAAGCTGGAATCCGATTTCCAGGGCGCCAGGAAACAGCTAGAAAAACTCAGAGAGCTCCTGGGAGAGTCCGATGCCAATAGAGTGTTGACCCTGCTGCAGGAGATCGAGCGGTACAGGGAGCTGAGCCTCACGGACGAGCTCACCGGGTTGTTTAACAAGCGTTACTTCATGGCGAGGCTCAAAGAGGAAGCAGTGCGCGCCAGGCGTTACAAACAGTGCCTCTCTTTAATCTTCTGCGACATTGATCACTTTAAGCGAATCAACGATACCTATGGCCACAGCGTGGGTGATCTGGTACTCATGGAAATCGGCGGCATCCTTGCGGGCCAGATAGACGAGCTGAACGTAATCTCCAGGTTACGCAAATCAGACATTGTGGCGCGCTATGGCGGCGAAGAGTTTGTGGTGATTCTGCCTGAGACGGATGACAGGGGTGGATGCCTTGCTGCCGAGAAAATGAGGAGTGAAATCGAGAAGCACCTATTTCAGATCAAGGACTACGAGGTTAAGCTTACCATGAGCTTTGGCGTGGCCGGATTGTCTCTTGAAAGTAGTGATTTCAAGGAACTGATAAGCCACGCAGATGAGGCCATGTATCTTGCAAAGAGCAGCGGCCGGAATTGTGTGAAAAACTATCCCGTGGGCGGCAGACAGGCCAACCCCTAAAAGCGTAACAGCGGAACCGGGCGTCAGCAGCGTTGCTTTCGTATAGAGAAGCGGAGCATGTGTATCCGGATCTGATGTTAGAAAACGAGTAGAGAATTAATAACTGATTCTTTACCTGAAGATCATCCGCAGGCACACAAAAAGATATTTTACCAGATCATTTTATACTTCTTAAAAAATGTCTATAATTAGTTATTGTAGTTAAAGAAAAGCAGGAGTAAAGAATGGCTGGAAAAGTAGCAGTTAAAAAAAATATCTATAAACTCGACGATTACTGTTTGACAATTTCCTATATATTAATCGTTCCTCTATTATTTAAAGCGTTAGGTTATCTGCCATACCTGGGTCTCCCGGTGGAAACTATAAGGCCGCTTAGTGAGAAATTCAGTAAAGACATTCTCTTTCTGGCAATATTTATTATTTCAATTATATTTCTCCAGATAGTGGGAAGAACTGTCAGAAAAAAAGAGAAATTACTGCAAAAACTTATCGACATTATTATGGATGCTAGAACTATCACCTATACCGACCTGGCCAGGGCAACGGGGTTGGAGATCTCCGCCCTAAAACGCCTGGTTGCAGATATTGAAAAACATAATGGCCAGTACATAGAAACAACAAAAGATTCGGTTGGTCTTAAAATGGGGGAAAAAGTTGAAATTACCAATAAATGCTCAACCTGCGGGGCATCTTCTACTCACAATGTAAGCATTGATACTGTAAGCCTGAAATGCGGCTATTGCGGGGCTCCTGTGGAGGCGGAAGTTATCAACAATGCGAAAGAAGGAGTTTTTAGAAGATCACAGGAGAAGGCAGATATGCTCAAAGAACCAAAGAAATTGAATGTGGGGTTGTTGATCTTTCTTTTCATATTCTTCTGGCCAGGTGCAGTAATTTACATGGCAATGTTCTATTTCAATAAGAATAAGGACAATATGCTCCTGGAGCAGATGAAAAGCCGGTTTAACATCGATCAGGATGAAGCGAAAGCAATATAAAAATGGAGGTATGAGAAATGGGAATATGGGACAAGATAAAGGGAGAATTTGTAGACATTATCGAGTGGACCGATGAATCGAACGATACCATGGTATATCGCTTCGAGCGGTACGGAAATGAAATAAAATATGGAGCCAGGCTGGTTGTGCGTGAATCTCAGGTAGCGGTTTTCATAAATATGGGCAAGCTGGCAGATGTATTTGAGCCCGGAATGTATGAGCTCGAAACGGAAAACCTGCCCATACTCTCCACGCTGTTAGGTTGGAAACATGGTTTCAACAGTCCCTTTAAAGCCGAGGTTTATTTTGTCAATACCAGGCGTTTTACAGACCTTAAGTGGGGAACAAAGAATCCGATTATGATGCGCGACGCCGAATTCGGCCCAGTCCGCCTCAGGGCTTTTGGCGCTTATACTATCAGGATCTGTGATGCTGAAAAATTTATAAAGGAAATTGTTGGAACCGACGGCCATTTCACCAAGGATGAAATTACTGAGCAGCTCAGGAATATTGTAGTATCAAGATTTTCCGATGCTCTGGCCGAGAGCAAGATCCCCGTGTTGGATCTTGCGGCGAATTACAATGAACTGGGCGAATTCATGACCAAGCAAATAAGCGGCGAGTTTGCTGAGTATGGCCTGGAGCTTCCCAAGCTTCTTGTTGAAAATATCTCGCTGCCGCCCGCGGTGGAAGAGGCTATAGATAAACGTTCCAGCATGGGCGTAGTTGGCGACCTCTCCAAATATACCCAGTTTCAAACCGCGAACGCCATACAGGATGCTGCGGCCAACCCAAGTGGAACCGCTGCCGGCGGTATCGGCATGGGTATGGGATTCGCCATGGCCAACCAGATGGGAAAGGCAATGGCTCCGCAGGCTCAAGGCGCTCCGGCAGGCGGTGGTGCGCCGCCGCCGCTGCCAGCCGAGGCCAGCTACCACGCAGCAATCGGCGGCAAACAGAGCGGTCCATTCACTATATCGGTGCTGAAGCAAAAGGCTCAGGCAGGAGAGATAACCCCAAAAACACTGGTGTGGACAAATGGTATGGCAGGCTGGACTGCTGCAGGTAAGGTTGCAGACCTGAAATCAATATTCGGCCAGACACCGCCGCCCCTGCCGCCCGGTTAGAGGGATAACTGAAAAGAGGGATCTCTTAGCGACGCATTAGCCAGAGGCCAGTAAAGAGAGCCATCAGGCTGCCGAAACCGCATTAGCCCGTGTGGGTGAAAAATTACGTCTGACAGAACAAGGGAATAATGTCACTTACCCGATTCTTTCCGGTCTGCATAATCATTACTACGTTTTCCGTTTAAGGTCTTTTATTTGATCCTCCCTATTTTCTCATTTCAATAGCCAAACCGAGCTATATTTTTTCCATTTATTTCATCTCCTCATCGAATACAATGGCAACCTTTCCGCATCTTCCGCTTGCCATAAGGGTGTATGCTTCATCTGCTCTTTCCAGTGAAAACCTGTGAGTGATCAACTTATCCGGATGTATTCCCCAGCGAACAATTCTTTCCACAAGTTCTTCCATTCGCCAAATATTAGTCACCCAGCTCCCATAGATAGTTTTCTGATCATGTATGATGTCAGGGCTCGGCTGAAAGGAACAATCTCCGCCCTCTCCGATAAAACAAATTTTTCCCCATTTTCGGGCAGCTTTGATGCAGGTGAATCTTGAATTTTTATTTGCAGAACAGTCTATGGTTTTTTCACATCCCATGCCGCCTGTCATGTCTAAAATATCCTGAACATTATCACGTCCGGCTTTTAGTACATGATCTGCAAGCCCCATCTCTTTGGCAATTTTGAGCCGTTCATCAATGATATCAATTCCGATTGTTTTTGAGGCTCCCATGGCTTTGCTTAGCATCAGGGCTGCAAGGCCCACAGGACCAAGACCGGTTACAAGTACAGTATCGTTTCCTGAGATACCTATCTTCTCAAGTCCCTCATACACAGTTCCAAAACCGCAGGCAATCTGTGCGCCATCAGAATAAGTCAATTCATCAGGAAGTAGAACAAGATCTTTTTCTTCTGCAATAATATATTCAGCCATGCCTCCATCTCTCTGCCATCCATAAGCTTTTCTGTATTCATCACTCGTGCAACTAATCATATAACCCCGTCGACAGTCATTACACACGCCGCATCCGGAGATATGATAAATAATTACGCGATCACCTTCTTTAAAACGCCGTAATCCCGGGCCGCACTCCACAATCTGACCACATGGTTCATGTCCTGCAATAACACCCTGATAACCTTCAGGACCCTTGCCGAGGTGCTCGTGATAGATTGCACGTATATCACTTCCACATATTGTAGATGATTTTGTTTTTATCAGAACTTCTCCGTGCCGCGGCGTTGGGATGTCAAAATCCTTAAATTCAACCGTGCTGTTTCCTGGAAGTATTGCACCTTTCATTCTGCCTTTGTCCTTCACAACATTTACTCCTTTCCTATACTGATTATCGACTCTACAAACTGGCCGATAGTTTCCTCTGATTCGTTGGATCATCCATATTTGTAAAATGCCAGAAAACCAGGGGGCGCACAGAAACAAGGTTTTACATCCCAGACATTATGGTTGTAGAGAAAGTGGTACCGGCTTGCTTTTTTCCCCACTTTCGAAAACTTTATATTGATCATTTCCCCTATGCCTGTTGTATTCTCCGGCGGAGTTTTCAGACTGAAGACATAGCCATCCTATTTCTTATACGACCTGATCATTATCAAGATAGTAGGTTCTTGGAAAAAAATCCAGAGTATGCTCTATATGTCAGTATAGCCGTATTTTATTTATCTACGCCTCTGTTTTGTACTGGCAATAGGCTTAACTGCCCCATTCTGCCAGGATTTATGGCCCCGAGCTCCCAGCTACCTATAAAATATTCTAAAAAACCTCTACAGAGTAAATGGCTCCTCTCGAGAAACTATTGACTCTTAGCATTTAGCATAATAATCTATCAATGAATCTGAACGAAGACAGGTTCAGTCAGTTGTCCGGTTGGCGGTCTTAGAGAATGCAGAGAAGTTTGTAAGCTTGATCAAGAGTTCGGAGGGTGAAAAGTTTTTAGATAGATGGCTGAAACAGCTGAAGGCAGATGCTATTCGTTATCGCAAAGCAAAATCTAAAATCGGATGTCTTGATCAGAAGAAGATAGAGACTAATGAGGAATTAGAAAATATAGCTTGAATTATAGTTTTATCAGGACATATTTTTGTAAAACTCAAGAATGGTTTAATTGGCGGAGGAAAAGATTGTGGGTGTAACTATGAAAGATGTTGCGCGAATGGCCGGTGTTTCATCGGCTACAGTCTCTCATGTTATTAATAAATCCCGTCATGTGAATGATAAAACACGCAAGAAAGTTATGAAAGCCGTTCATGAGCTGAACTATAATATTAATTTTGTTGCCAGGAATCTTCGCAGAGGAACATCGAAGCTGGTTGGATTTATAGTCTGTAATATGGCCGATTACTTTTTTACCACTGTCGCCAATGGGGTGGAATCGGTTCTGAAGGAGAATGGTTATAATCTTCTGCTGGTTAATGCGGATGAGAAGAAAGCTGTAGAGATGGCTGAGTCACAGATGCTTTTCAATCATTCTGTGGCAGGAGTCATTATTGCTCCCGCCACAGAGGAATGTGGTTATTTGGATCATATTTTTGGAAAGGATTTTCCGATTGTTTTTCTAGATAGAAAGCCCACTGAAACAGAGAGGGATGTTGTCCTTGCGTCAAATACCAAAGGTGTCTGCAATGCAGTGTCATTTCTGATACAAAAAGGCCACCGGAGGATAGCCTTTCTTTCTACGCACATCCTGGATGTGACTATGGCTGAACGTTTTTCCGGATACAAGACAGCTCTTGAACGTTTTGATATCCCCTTTGATATGTCTCTGGTCAGGATTGGTGATGAAGATCCGAAGATTAATCACGACCTCATGACTGGACAAGGGTACAGTTTCATGCAGGATATTTTTAAACATACCGATGCTACGGCAGTATTCATGGGCAATAATCTTTCGGCCATGGGTGGATACTATTATCTGAAGGACAGCGGCTGTCTGGTTCCTGATGAAATGGCTGTTATCGCCTTTGATGACTCCCTCTGGACTTCGATGACCACTCCATCTATTACAGTTGTAAGACAACCGGGGGTGGATATCGGTAAGCATGCCGCTCAGCTGCTTATAAACAGGATCAGCGGAGATAGAAAACCGTTTGCGGAAGTACGTCTTCCGACAAGCCTCATTTTAAGAGGATCCTGCTAGTGCCAACCGCATTAAATCGCAATAATTTAGACAGTCTTATAGGTCATAATTCTCATAGGTCAACATGGAACAGTTTTTCTGTGTTCTGCCCGGTCTGGAGCAGGGTGGGATAAAGCCTGGGTACAGAGGGCTGATCACCTGGCGCCGGATCCAACGGTCGTTTCTTTTTCCGGGATAAGAGCCCAGATGAAAGGAGCGGCCTCTACGTTGAAGCCTAAGGGTCATTGTAATCCCTGAGTTATTGGGAGATATCAAGAGGAATCAATAGGATATTTCGGTATGAGGGAGTATGTCTCAATTGAAGGGTTCTGTGCTATCCGATCTAAACTGTTCTTGAACCATTCTTC
>Ga0114923_10003660_pt1 | contig 10352 bp, 9 predicted proteins | sample SumtaG_FD_89578 | JGI IMG/M metagenome (GOLD analysis project Ga0114923, IMG submission 89578) | Deep subsurface microbial communities from Indian Ocean to uncover new lineages of life (NeLLi) - Sumatra_00157 metaG | ecosystem: Environmental > Aquatic > Marine > Oceanic > Sediment | place: near...
AGCTTCAGCTTATTTCCAATTTCCAAACAAATTACCCGAGTTCCCCGCTCTTGCACTGGTTGTGTCCGGGGGACATACGGATTTAGTGCTTATGGCGGGGCATGGGAAATTTAAGTGGATAGGCGGAACACGAGATGACGCTGCCGGTGAAGCCTTTGACAAAACAGCTCGACTACTGGGACTTCCCTATCCCGGAGGACCCGCTATAGCAGCTGCAGCTGCAAAATATCTTCGCAAAACACCAACCGCCAACCACAATTCACTTAACATGTTTCCAAGACCAATGATTAATAAAGATAATTTCGATTGGAGTTTCTCGGGTCTCAAAACCGCTGTCTTAAAAGAATTCAATCAGCATTCATCGCAAAAAAATATAATCCCACGCTATAGCGCCGAAGTACAAGAAGCGATAGTTGAAGTTCTAGTTTATAAAACTATAAAAGCAGCAAAAAAATATAAACCGAAATCTATTCTTCTTGCCGGCGGTGTTGCAGCAAACAATCGTCTCCGTGAGAAATTTCAATTCGAAATTAGAAATTCGAAATTAGAAATTGATTTATTCATTCCTCCTCCAAAATTTTGCACCGATAACGCCGCATATATCGCAAGTTGTGCCTACTTCAATAACAATCCTGTAAATTGGAACCAAATAGCAGCAAATCCACAGTTATCTATAATGGGAGAAATTTAGTTTCAGTCAATCGGTTAACAGATTAAGCGTATGCAAATTATTAAAGTAGATAACAACAAACCTGATCATAAATCCATTAAGAAGGCCGCTGATATTTTGAAAGCGAGCGGTCTTGTGGTTTACCCAACCGACACCGCTTATGGCCTGGGTGTTAATGCCTTAGATAAAATTGCTATTAACAAATTGTATGAAGTCAAGGAGAGAAACTACTCGAAACCAACACACGTGGTCGTACGTGATTGGAAAATGATTAATGAAATAACCTATCCTAATGAGAATGCAAAAATACTTTACAAAAAATTCCTTCCCGGTCCTCTAACTTTAATCCTTCCGAAGAGGAAATCTGTTCCTGATTTGCTTACTGCTAACCTTCCTACTTTGGGTATTAGAATCCCTAACAATTTAATCACTCAATCACTTAGCAACTCATTACCTTTCCCCTACACAACGCCCTCTGCAAACCGAACGGAAGGGAAAATACCTTACTCTGTTGAAGATGTAAAACGCGAACTCGACACAAAACACATGAAGCCTCATCCAGCACGAAGGCTGGGTGTTTCCTTCAAAATCCTGAAGGAAAGAACTCGGCTCCGCCGAGAGGCTTCGTTACGCCGCATTGCTACCCCGAACCGTCTGGTTCAGGGCTGCAGCTCACCCCCCAGAACGGCAGTGCGTCGCCAGAGGCTATGCTGGCGGCACGAGCATGGGGGTACTCGCCTTGATGCAGTTGTCATAGATTTAATGCTAGATGCAGGAAAAATTCCGGAAACATTACCCTCAACCCTTATAGATTTATCAAAACATGTTCCAACAATTCTTCGAGAAGGTCCGATAACGGAAAGCCAAATTAATAGTACAATTAATCTTTAACTAGAAAGCCTTTTGTGAAATAAGCTTAATTTAGGTATAATTTTCGCATGGACAAAAATTACAATCACAAAACTAACGAGCCAGAGATTTATAATTTCTGGGAAAAGTCAGGGGCATTTACACCAAAGGTAAATAAAAAAAGGAAGCCTTTTACAATTATCATGCCTCCACCAAATGCGAACGAAGACCTTCATATTGGACATGCTAGGTTTATAGCCATTGAGGACATTTTAACCCGTTATCACAGAATGAAAGGAGAGCCCACCCTTTGGCTCCCGGGAGCCGATCACGCCGGTATTGAAACCCAGTATGTGTTTGAGAAAAAACTTGCCGAAAAGGGAAAATCACGTTTTGATTATGATAGAAAAACTCTTTACAAAATGATTTGGGAATATTCAATGGGAAAAAAGAAGGTTATGGAAGCTCAACTTAAAACCTTAGGGGCTTCGTGTGACTGGTCAAGAAATAAGTACACACTTGACCCGGACATCATAAAAATCGTTTACAAAACATTCAAAAAACTTTTCGACGATGGTTTAATTTATAGAGGAGATAGGATTGTTAATTATTGTCCCCGATGCGGGACTTCATTTTCTCAACTTGAAGTAAACCACGTTGAAAGAGATGATGAGTTTTACTACATTGATTACGGTCCTGTTAATATCGCCACAACAAGACCTGAAACAATATTTGCCGACGTTGCCATTGCCGTTAGCCCAAAAGATAAAAGGCACAACAAACTTGTAGGAAAGTCTGCAATGCTTCCGATTGTCAATAGAGAGATTCCAATAATTGAAGATTCGCTTGTTGATCCTGAATTTGGTACTGGTGCACTGAAAGTTACACCTGGCCATGATGTAACCGACTTTGAAATAGGACAAAAGCACAATCTTACAAGCATGTCTGTGATTGATAAAAACGGAAAGATGATAAATACTCCCGAGAAATATATTGGATTAACTGCTGAAAAAGCAAGAGTAGAGGTTGTAAAAGACCTTAAAAAGATAAACAAAATCAAAAAGATTGAAAAAATTCATCATAGCGTTGGTGTTTGCTATAAACACAAAACATTGATCGAACCGATGCTTTCAAAGCAGTGGTTTATTAAAGTTGAATCGCTAGCCAAAAAAACTCTCAATGCCATTCAAAAAAAAGAAGTGGACATTGTTTCTACCAAATACGAAAAGGTTGCTAAACATTGGTTAAGAAATTTAAAAGATTGGAATATCTCAAGACAAAATATCTGGGGTATACGAATTCCCGCTTTCAGATGCGAGAAGTGCTTGAAATGGACTATCACCGAAGGCGAGAAACCAAAGGCTTGTTCATCTTGCCATTACAATAAACTTGTTCGGGATGAAGACACCTTTGATACATGGTTTTCTTCGGGACAGTGGCCTTTTGTCACCCTAAAAACCACAGCAAAGGGTGATTTTGAATATTTCTACCCAACGAGCGTAATGGAAACCGCGTACGACATTCTTGCCTTTTGGGTACTGCGTATGATCATGTTTGGACTCTATGAAACCGGAAAAGTACCCTTTAAGGAAGTTGTTCTCCATGGAGTAGTGCGGGATCCCTTGGGACAGAAAATTAGCAAATCTAAGGGAAATGTTATAGACCCCATAGAGATGACCGATAAGTACGGTGCAGATTCGGTACGTATGAGCATTATATGGGGAGCAAAGATTGACAATGATATTGCGCTCTCCGAACCTAACATTAAAGGCCAAAGAAACTTCGCAAACAAGATTTGGAACGTCGCCCGTTTTGTATTAATGGAGCCTCCCGGAAAGAGAACAAAACAAACCGCCGACGAAAAAAAAATACTCAGTGAACTTAAAAAAACCAGCAATAAAGTAACAAAGCTGATTGATAAACACAGACTAAACGAGGCAGCCGAGGTTCTATACGATTTTGTTTGGAATAAGTTTGCAAACGATTATCTTGAGAAAACAAAAAAAAGGAGAGGTGAAGCCCAAGTCACACTTGAAAAGGTTTTGCAAGATAGTTTGAAATTACTACACCCTTTCATGCCTTTTGTTACCGAAACGATTTGGCAAAACGGCAAGGATCGGTTTGACTCCCCCATACTTATATCGGCCTCCTGGCCTAAATAAACTTCCGACGATAATTATTCCAGCATAACAAAACCTGCAAGTACGTTATCTATTTGCTCGGGAACCGTGCTAATCGAATATGTATAATCTCCATTAGTTACTAAAATTATCGTACGAGACTCAAGCTCCTCGCTACCCTGATAGTCAAGCTTTATAGCATCATAATCCGTCAGTTTAACTATCTCTCTTTTCGGCTTGATATCTGAAAATTCCGCCTCAACAATTTCGCGTATCTTAGCTTCTTCTTCCTCAAGCGCTCTATTACTTACTCCAATAGCAACTCCACTCTCCTCAGAAAACCGGTTTTCCTCAAATCTAACAAAAAATAAGTAATCCCCGCTGTCATCATACTCTCTTTTTACAAGCAATCTTGGTACATAAACCGAAAATCTATATTCCGGATGAATAAAATATTCCCAATCGCGAATTCTTTCCAAAACAACACTCTCACTCCCTCCATTTTCATCCAAAGTACTATCATAATTATCAACCCTACCCTTTTTATCCCCTTCCGTTAAAGCAACCTTCAATAGCAAAATTAAGGCTGAAACAAATAATATAAATAGCCCGATATTTAAGGGTTTTCCAAAAATAAGAATCACTATTCTTTTAACTTTCCTCTTCATATATTTTTCTGACATCATCGATTAACACTGCTTTTCTAATTCATACTAAGTAATTATAATAATAATGTTGAAGCCTATTGTGTTAAATTTCAAGACTAAAAAATTTCTCGTGAATGTCAAAGCAAGTAATAATTCGAAAATGATATATACTATATGCGCTTCTATAGTACTAATAACTTTATCGATCTTTAATTTCTCTCTATTTTATTGGCAGCAATTTAGGACAATTAGCCAAAATAGCGTTCTCGGAACCCAAAATGAGATTGAAAGAGGGTTGGATTATTGGTACAACATGGTTTCTCAACATCCTAACTATATTATTGCCTGGCTAGAAATTGCAAAACTTGAGAACCTAAGGGGTAACCAACAGGCAGTTAAGAATGCTATAAAATTTGCAGAAGCTATTGAGCCAAACGTTGAAGAACTGATTAAAACGAAAAAGGAGTTAGGTCTTTGATTCCTGATCTTTTTCTTCCTCTCCAGTTTCTTCTTCTCCCTTCTCGCTTTCTTCCTTCCCTTCCTCCTCTTCCTTTTCTTCACCTTCTTTCTCTTCCGCAGGTGGAGCCACTTCCTCCTCTTTCCTTAATGGCTCAACTTTTACAATAACCCTCTCGCTGTCTTCCTTCATCTCTACCTTTGTCTTGTCTATGGAAATGTCTTTAACCTGGATTTGATCATCAGCGTTTTCCAGTTTAGATATATCGATCTCAAAGCTTTCAGGTAATTCCGTTGGCAGAGCCTCTACTTCGACCTCGTCAGTATATTGGACAATGGTTCCGATACCCTGTTTTTCTGCCAAAGAGTCTCCCACAAGTTCAATTGGTATTTGAACCGTCACTTTTTGCTTAAGATCCACTTGTAAAAAGTCAATATGTAGAGGAAGATCCGTGATCGGATCAGTCTGTACGTTGTGTATTAAAGTCGGTCTGTTTTTACCTTCAAGAACAATATTAACAATATTCGTTTCACCTGCTTCTTTGAAAATGTTCCTGAATTCCTTGAAATTAACAGTTATGCTCTCCGACTTCACTTTATTGCCATAAACATTCCCGGGCAAAAGACCCTTACTTCTTAACTTCTTAACTTTTCTTCCCAGTTCTTTTCTCTTGGTTGCTTTAATTTTTAAATTCATTTTCCCAAAATATTCGCGAGATGGAATCTCGCGATAGATTTGTATTATATCCGAACCGATTTTCTTCGGTCAAGCTCAAGTTTGTAGATCGAAAACTCATATCCCGAGCGTTTACTTTTACATCAATCTCTATTGGATAGTCATCTGTACCGGATTGCTTAATCCATTTCAACCTATACTCTCCATTCTTATTCATTTTCAAGTCAGTTCCGCTTTCCCAAGAAAAAACGACAGCAATCGTTTCGCCTTGGCCAATCTGTACAAACGTTCCAATTTCTTTATTCCCTTGAATGCCAAAAACTTGTGGCCTCACTTCCTTCCTATTATCTTCCGATATAAATTCTATCATCCCAACGCCTGCGCCGGATGGTATCAATACTCTAATATAATTTTTATAGGAGTTGCCATTCTCGCTTGCATCGGTATTTTCACTACTTCCAATATTCTCAATAAAGATAACCAAATTTCTCTTTATCACCCCTTCTTCTATTGACACTTCTAAAGAAGCATATTTATTAGTACTAATCGATCTACTTTCTGTTAGTTCGGATTCAATTATTTCAACGTAATCTTCGTAGCAATTCCCCCAACACTCGTCAGCGACAATCGAACCATCCCACCCAATGTCTGAAAGAGTTCTTCTCAATTTATTATTGTGCACAAAAACTTGAATTTCTTTTTCTTCTAAACTTTCAAACAAAAGGTCTAACAACTTACTTTTGTTTTTCTGCTTCATCATGTAGGCTTTTTCAATCATATTTTTTAGAATGACTGCCGAAATGTCTCTCCGTCCATGACTATCAGGATAGTTTTCATATCCACCGGAATTTAAGATGACATCAATATTTCCCTTTTTAATTACAACATCTTCTTCTATTGCCAATTGTCCGTAGATTTCTATTGCTTTATTTAAAACACTGTAATTTATCGCAACCACCCCATCAACTTGTTCGTCTAACTCTTTGTCAACAAACCATTCAATTTGTTCCGCTGTTTTCGTAAAATCCGCATACCAGTTCGCATCCCTAAGATACCAGCTACTTTCGTTGAAATATTTCACTATCGGAGACGGAGGTTCGATTACTCCAACCAGTCTCCTATCGAGCTCCTCAACTCCTAAAGCTTCTATTTCTTGTAACCTTCCTTTTTCAAAAGTAACAAGCAAAACAGATTCAATTAAACCTCCACTTGCCCTTGAAACTGCGTCATTTTGCAATACAACAAGATACTTGGTCTTACCGGTATTCCCTAAAGCAATAGGTAGCATTTCAGCAATATCCCCAAAATACTTAAGCTTTCCTTTATCTAAAAATATTTGATTACCTAAAAATCTTCTTGCAATAAATTCAAATGTCTTCGATAGTTCTTTAGTCTCACTCCTAAAAAAATCTATATCCTGAACTAAATAATCAATATCTAAACTTAAACTCTCGAAAAACTCATCAATATTAACAGGCTTTTTGGACACAAGCTTATCAATTCCGTCAATAAGCTCTACTTTTATTAATATCCCCTTATGCGCAATCCCTAGTTCCTCAGAAAAATACTCTTCCATTTCGTAAATACCGGAGTGCGTATAAACTAAAAGCGGGAGTTCTTTTAAAAAGCTTGTATAAGTTTTTGTCGCTTCAGATAGGTATTCGGCCAAAACAATGCTTCTACTCGCATTCAATAAATATCCTTCTCTTGCAGCATATAAAGATGCTTTAAATATGATTAGGTTAATAATTAATAGAAAAAATGGCGAGAGTAATAATGCAATTGCTAGTATTGCCAACTTCCGAAGTCTCCTTTTCAGAGATTGATTATTAAGCGATATGTTATTCAATCTATCTCTAATACCGATTTGTTTCGTTTTAGGTGTTTGGACTTTCTTCTGAATTCGTCTCTTTCCAAACTTCATTTTCGCACGTTTTCCGCCTGCTTCTTCTTTACTCTTGGTTAATAATTCATCAATAACCTTGTTTATTGAAACTTTTGGACTATGGATACCTGGTTTAACAAGCTCTATATCTATCTCCTTGCAGGAGTCGTATTCGCCCTTGATTAATTCAACCTCACAACCTGCATAAATCTTAACAACCCTTTCCTTTACCTTCTTACAATAGACAGGACTTGAAAGAAGTGCTGCAACCTTACCAAAAGATGATATTGAAAACAATTTTTTTACAATTATCTTTGCAAAAGTTTTTGATTCAATTGGCAAATAATACTTTCCATCTTTTTCTATTTTTGTTAAGGAATTATTCTTTAGGGAGTCAATTAACCTTCGGTAAGGCCCATCTCCCGTAATTAATTTTGAATCCTTATATATCTCTCCCGAAAAAAGCACTGCAGCAAAGATGTTTTCATCACCTAAAATTTTATTTGTTAATTCTAAGTATTTGTTACATTTCGCCTTAAAACTAAAACGAGGAAATATAAAGATCGTCTTTGCAATACCTCTTTTTGCAAGGCGTAAAGAATTATCAATATAATTATTACTTGTAAACCTTTTACTTTCGTTTTGTTGTGCTTCGTCTTCTAAATCTATAACAACGACATAGTTGTAATTCTTGTCAGTCATCCCTCCTGTTTTTTCTGTCTCTATAACACCGCCAGCAAACAGAAAATCTACACTACAATAATTACTTTCTAACTCTCTTGCTATGTCGTCTGAAATTTCTTTGTTGTTTGAGATCAGTAATGCTTCTAGATTATCCATTCTGTCTATAAATATTATATTTTTTTGAAATCTTCCCCGTTCTTGCAAGCAGGATTTCATATTCGACTGTTGCGAAGACCACCTCCAAAGATCTTCGACCCTGAACTCACGCTCGGGTTTTTTTAATCTGTTATAACTATTATAGACCCTGCTACTCCTCTCCTCCACTCGCTTAAAGTATTAGAAAGTTGTAGTCGAGAAGTGATTTACTGGTTCGATAAAATTTTCGAAGTAATTAGTGGGAAAAAAGTCTTTTCAAGTGACTCCTATTTTTCTGGGAGCGGAGAAACGTGAAATTTTATTATTTTTCATTGACTACTTTTCTTTACACTTCGTCCAAGACTTTATTAACCATGTAGTCGGCCAGTCGATTTTTTTCTCTTGGGATATTCTTGTAATTAATTTGTGATGAAATTTTTTTCTCCAGAACCCTTGCCTTTCTCATTAACGGCATTAAATTCTTGCTCTTTATTTTATACTTCCCCTTAAGTTGTTTTGTCACTAATTCAGAGTCCAAGAAGATATTTATCCTGTCATACCCGGCACCTTTATCTACCAACCACTGCAGCGCAAATATTACTGAGGAATACTCCGCTTCGTTGTTCGTCCCGTTTCCAATATAAAATCCTTTCTTCACAAGAATCTTTCCGTTTTCGATAACGACAAACGCAGCAGCAGCTTTACCCGGATTGCCGCGCGATCCACCGTCTACGTATATATATATTTGTTCCATGTGGGGAAAAGAAAGCCTACTTAATGGAAACTACAAGATACCTCTCTTCATCTTCTCCGACGGATTCCGTTTTAACATCGCCCTCCTCCGAAAGAGCTAAGTGAACAATTCTCCTTTGTGCTGGAGATAAATTATATATCGGTTGGGACTCACTTGTTTCTTTTACTCTTTCCGCAGTTTTGCTTGCCAATTCCTTTAATCTATTCTCTTCTTTTTCTCTCCACTTACCAACATCAACAATTATCCTCTTCCAATCGCCGATTTTATTCCTGAATATAATACCTGCAATCGTTTGGATTGCGTTTAAATTTCTCCCACGATTTCCGATGATAAGCCCCGCACTCTCGTCGGTCTGAATATCAACCATTAAAGCTTCCTGCTTTTTGTCTTCCCTAACTTCAAAAGCCGTGTCAATTCCTAATAGCTCAAATATCTTTTCTATTATTTTGCTTAACTCAAGCTTTTCGTCTATTTTTCTTACTTTTTTCTTTTTTGCTTTTGCTGCCATAACTTTGGATATAATATAATTAGTTTGATTTTATCAATCCCGCCTTTTCCATCCAAGGAATAAGTCCTCCCCAACCTTGTGCCTTTATTTGTTGATATGTTTGCGTTAACGAAAACACCAGCCAATACAAAGCCAGTCCTGATGGAAATCTCATGCCAATAAATAATGTAAAGAGTGGAAAAGTATAAACCATTGAGCGCTGCATCGCCACCTGTATATCATCCGACCCTTCAGGTGTCTTCTTGGCAATATTTTCTTGACGCTTTGTATAAGGACTCATTACTTTCGCAGAAATTAGTTGTGTTATCGCTGCCAAAAAAAGAATGGGTCCCGGGATATTAAAATCCAGGGAGGGAAGTTTTATTAAATCGGGTTTAGTAATGTCCAAATATAAAAAGCCCGTATTCACAACCTCACCAGTTGCAAACTTTAAAGGCTCGTATAAAAGATTGTTGAAATTTTCAGCTATATTACCACCTACAGAAATTGTTCTTGTGAAGACATTAAAAAATGCAATAAGTACTACTATTTGGAGAAGGTATGGCAAACATCCTGCCCCGGGATTTATTCCTTTTTCTTTATAAAAATCCGCTTGGGCTTGAGCATACTTAACCTTATCCCCCTTGTGCCGTTTTTTTAATTTATCAAGCTCAGGGGCAATGTCTTTCATCCTTCTCATTGATTCCATATAAGGTTTTGTCAGGGGGTTGAGGATAAACCTCAAAAACAAACTGAACCCAATAACCGCCAAGCCCAAATTACTCCCCAATATTCTATAAAAAAGAACAAGTCCGTTTGCCAATGGTTGTATTAGAATTACCGTAAATATGTTCATTTAAATACCCTCAGGAACAGGATCATAAACTGGCGTAGTACCAGGATGACATCGTAAGAATCTCCTAATTGAAAGTCTCAACCCGCTTTTTATTCCATGTTTTCTTAACGAATCTATTGCATACTCGCTGCAT
>Ga0114923_10003662_pt1 | contig 10349 bp, 11 predicted proteins | sample SumtaG_FD_89578 | JGI IMG/M metagenome (GOLD analysis project Ga0114923, IMG submission 89578) | Deep subsurface microbial communities from Indian Ocean to uncover new lineages of life (NeLLi) - Sumatra_00157 metaG | ecosystem: Environmental > Aquatic > Marine > Oceanic > Sediment | place: near...
AAGTACCATAGAACATAGAGAAAAACAACAAGAAATATGGAAAGATCTCATAATTACTCAGATAAAAGAATTAGGTGGTGTCCATTACTGGATGGGTGAAATTATCAGAAGAGCTTTAGTTGATTCCGGGGCGTTATCAGAGGAATATTACAATTTCATGATCACGATAAAGAAGGCTCTTGACCCTAACAAAATATTAAGTCCAGGTAAATTTTATTTGACTGATAATTATTAGAGGTGGAAAAAAATTGAATGAAACTCAAAATGCTTATGGAGAAATAGAAAATATTGTAGGAACCAAATACGTCAGCAATTCCGAACCAATTCGTTATTCCTATTCAATGAATTGTGATTACACATTGCAAGGTATTCCGGATCTTGTAGTAAAGCCAAGAACTCCCGAAGAAATATCTGAAATTTTAAAAGTGGCAAATAAATATGGTACTACAGTTGTTCCTAGAGGTAATGGTGCCGATTTGACTGGAGGTGCAAAACCAATCGGAGATGGTGGGATTGTTTTAGATGTCACATTAATGAATAAAATTTTAGATGTAGATGAGCAAAACAGAATTGTTACTGTAGAAGTTGGGATTTCATGGAGTGAATTATGTGAGCAATTAAGCAATATAGGAATTGGTTATTATACGGGTTCAACAGGTCCCGCATCAGGATTCTCTGCTACTATTGGGGGTGGCCTTTCTAACAATACAGTTGGAGGAGGTGGTGCTGCCATGTATGGAGCTGTAACGGAACAGTGTGTTGGATTGGAAGTCGTTTTACCTACAGGAGAAATAATCAATACTGGAGCAAAGGCTAACTCTTTTCGGGATAAACCCTTTACTAGATTTGGGTTAGGTGCGGATTATTCTGGTATATTTTTAGGTGATGTTGGAATTCATGGTGTAAAAACAAAAGCTTCTTTAAATATATATCCGCTTCCAGAATATCGGGGATACGCAACATATGTAGTTAAAAAAACTCAAGAGAAGACTCCAGCAGAGCGCGCGTCAGAATTAATGGTAAAATGGCAACATCAAAGATTGCCATTACATGATTTCTTTTATTATACACCATCTACTGTGAGTGGTTTAACTTCACGAAAAATCGCAAAAGGTTTAGCTGATAAGAAAGTAAGGGGAGCAATATTGTACTATACCACAGTGGCAGATACTCAAAAACAATTAGATTATAATATAGAAAGAATCGAAAAACTAGCTGATGATGCTGGATTGGAAAAATTAGGGCCAACCGTAGAAGAAGGTAACGTAGGAAAGTGGTTTTATGAGGAAGATGGAAAATGGCAATGGGGTAACTCTATGTGGGGCGGAGGCTCTTTATTTGGATTAAGTGGCTGTTTAAAAAGCCCCACGGAGCTATTACCTGAATATGCCAAGATGTATGCTGACTGGGTAAAAAGAAATTTTCCCAAAATGACTGAAATTGGAGCTGGTGGCGGTGCAGATTTTGTTGCCTTTGGAGTATATCCAGCTTACATCGATATTGCAGGTGGTGCCGCAGTCTTAAGCACCATTGAAAACAGAAAAGGTCAAGAAGAATTATGGAAAGATTACTTAATCACTCAGATAAAAACTTTAGGAGGAATTCACTATTGGATGGGAGAGATTATAGGAAGAGCTTTAGTTGATTCAGGTGCATTGACAGAAGAATATTACAATTTCATGATTACAATAAAGAAAGCTCTTGATCCCAATAAAATACTCAGTCCGGGTAAATTTTACTTGACTGATAATTATTAAAAGGTGGTAAATATGACTGAATTAAAAGAATCGTTAAAAAATTTAAGTAAATTTGAAGAGGCTGCATTAGCATGTGCTCAATGTGGTCAGTGTAGAGCTGCTAATTGGATATCAAAAGGAATATTTCATAGTTGTCCTGTTACTAAAACTGATATTATACCAAAGTTTGAGCCCTATTTTGCTCGTGGTAAGAATATTATCATGAAAGGACTTCTTTGGGGGCATTTAAAATTAAGTCAAGAAATCAGTGATGTAATATTCCAGTGTACGCTCTGCGGTCTTTGTGAAGAAGTGTGTTTTAACTCTCAAAGCGAAAGTTTCGATTTCCCATTGCATAATATTATGGACCATGTGAATACATACGAAGCTTTGAGAGCTGATTTAGTTGAAGCAGGATTTCCAATAGAATCTCAAGTTCCTATGAATAAGGCGATGGTCGAACTTTTAAATCCATATGAACGGGATAACAAAGAAAAGCTCAAGTGGACCGATGAATTAGATTTTAAAATTAAAGATGCTTACACTGAAGATGCTGAAACTCTCTATTTCGTTGGGTGTACATCTGCATTAACCCCTCAAATCCAGCATGTAGCTATAGCTTCTGCGAAATTATTCAATAAATTAGGTGTAGATTTTTCCGTATTTGGAGAACGTGAAGTCTGTTGTGGGAGTGTCGGTATGAGAACAGGAGATAGAACATCTTTTGGAAAAGTTGCAGAACAGAACGCCAATTTATTTAAAGAAAGGGGAATAAAAAGGATTGTTACAAGTTGTGCGGGGTGCTACAGAACTTTTAAAAAGGATTATGGAGAAAAATTGGAAGGAATTGAGATTCTACATACAGTCGAATTCCTAAATGACATCATATCTGAAAAAAATATTCAGTTAAAGAACTTGGATATTAAAACAACCTATCATGATCCTTGTCATCTTGGGCGACACATTGGCGTATATGAAGCACCACGAGATTTACTAAGCAAGATATCAAATATAACTGAGATGAAAACTAACCGTGTAGGTGCAATGTGCTGTGGTGCAGGAGGCGGAGTAAAAAAGGGATTTCCAGAATTGTCAATGGAAATGGCAAAGAACCGAGTAAAAGAGGCTGAAGATACTGGCGCAGAATACTTAGTTAGCACATGCCCATTCTGTTGGAGGAATCTATCTGATGCTATAGAGGTGCTAAACTCTAAACTTAAAATGAAAGATTTAGTAGAATTACTTCTCGAATCTGTTTCTTAAAAAAAAGAGATATTAAAAAATAATTTTTTTCTTATTTTCCTTTATGCTTCTTGTTTTTCTGTTTGCGGAACACTTGCATTTTCTGTCGTTTTATTTGTGCTTTCTCGGAACCAAGTTACCGGTCTATCTTCTCGTGGCACAACCCCTTCCTGCTTAAATCTAGGATAACCAAGACATAATGAACTAACAGCGGTCCAAGGTTTTTTAATACCAAGTTTAGTCTTAATTGGTTGGAAAAAATTAACACCAGCAGCAAGAAATCCATTCCAGCAAGCTTTAATTCCTAAAGAATTCGCTACTAAGTTCATATTCTGGCCACATATTCCAATGTGTAATTCAGGATTTGATATAGATCTTTCATCAGCCAATAATAAAATTACAGCAGGAGCTTCCATACTGGGATTTAGATCTGGGAATTTAGCGATTGTGCCAAAACCTCCAATCATAACTCGAGGATCAAAAGCAGAAACATTGAAAGGTGGTCCCTCTATCAAAGACACTAAACCCTTAACTGAATTATCATCCATATACATTTTATACAAATTCCCGAGTAAATTTTTGGTTACATTGTTAACTTCAGCAATTATCGCTTTATCAGTTATAACAATGAATCTCCAAGGTTGACAATTCCCCGCACTTGGTGCAAATCTTCCAGCTTCCAGAACTCTTTGAATCAATGATTCTGGTATGGGTTTGTCTTTATAATTTCTGACACTTCGACGTGTAAAAACCGCTTTTTCAATCTCGTTCCATTCTGTTGGGTTTCCTTCAGCATCTTTAGCCTTAAGTGGCATTGTAGCAGGTAGCGGATGTGGTTCAGTCTTCCAATAACCGTTATCCACGTGGTAACTATCTACTATATTAACGGCATCATTTGGACAAGCGACTTTGCAGTTATAACAACTAAAGCATGCGTATGTCTCTTTCATAACTGGAATATCTTCTTCATTTTTATCCCAACAGCGAAATGGGCAATTATCTATACATAACCCACATTTATTACATTTTGTTTCATCTACTTTCATAACCCCCATATGGATTTCATTCAAATTAGGGCGTAAAATAGATTCTACATTTTCCCATGGCATAATTCCTTTATCCTCTTTAGTTAATAACTCTAAGACATAAATATTGAGTTATAAAATATTAACTCACCAATATTTTAAACTTTATACAATTCTTTACGAATCGAATAAAAAATGATCAAAAATTAAATTGTAATAAAAAAAATTTATCTTTCTTTATGCTTCCTGTTTTTGAGGGATATTTTTTCTTTCCGGTACTCCCGATTTGTCTTTATCTTCTCTGAACCATTTTACAGGTCTTTGTTCACGAGGTACCATCCCTTCTTGTTTAAATTTAGGGTATCCTATGCATAATGAACTAACACTAATCCATGGAGGTTCAATTCCCAGTTCTTTCTTTAAAGTTGGGTGATAACTAGCCCCTAAAGCAAAAAATCCTGACCATGTAGCTTTGAGACCTAAGGAATTAGCAACCAGATTCATAGTCTGACCACAAATTCCAATGCTTATTTGAGGGGTACCAATTGATCTTGTATCAGCAAGTAATAATATTACTACGGGTGCATTTAAACTTGGAGTTAATCCTCCCTCTTGTGTAATTGAGCCCATTCCTCCAAAAATTATTCTAGGATCAGCACCTCCTGCTCCTCCTTTTACCATAGTCTCTAATGCTTTTACAGAATTATCATTAAGATAGGTATTATACACATTTTTAATGATATTAATTGTAGTTTTGTTAATCTCTTCTAATATTTCTTTATTGGTTATTACTACAAATTTCCAAGGTTGACAATTGCCCCCACTTGGAGCAAATCTACCTGCTTCTAATATTCTCTGAATTAAAGGTTCAGGAACAGGTGTTTCCTTAAAATTTCTCACGCTTCGGCGGGTAAGAACTAATTTTTCAATCTCGTTCCATTTTGTTGGATTTCCTTCTGCATCTTTTGGTTTAAGGGGCGGTTCAGGGGGTAAGGGATACGGTTCGGTTTTAAAAACTCCCGCATCTACATGGTAAGAATCAATTATTGATATAGCATCATTCGGACATGCGATTTTACAGTTATAGCAACTAAAACATGCGTATTTTTCTTTCAAAACAGGATAACCTTCCTCAGTTTTCTCCCAGCATCGGAAGGGGCAATTTTGCATACACAATTCACATTTGGTACATTTTTTTTCATCTACTTTCATAACACCCATATGAACATCGTCCATATTAGGACGTAATATATCTTTTACATCTTCCCAAGGCATAATTCATTTATCCTCCTTAAATCATATCTCTTAGACATTAATATTAAGATATAGAATATTAAATCACCAATATTTTAAACTTTATACAAAATTTTTTCTAAAATTTATTAAATTTTGGTTTCAAAAGTTTTCCATTCATTTGTCTTTCAAGAAGAATACATTTTCCATTGTTTCGAAGTGCAAATCTCCAGTAACAATCATCAAACCATGTTGGAATGCAGTCTCAACGATTATGGCATCTGCGAGTCCAATTGATTTATTTTTTTTACGTAATTCGAGTTTTCTAAATCCTGAGTTTTTCGCAATTTTTATCGAGCAAGGTAAAATGCTTGATTTTGACATGATAAATCGGTACCTATCCCTCCATTCATCTATTAAATTTTCACGGTGATATTTATCAGACAGTTCTGCAATCGAAATAATTGAAGTATGAATTATCTGGTGTTTTATTAAATTTTTTACTTTTTCACCTTCTTTACTGCCTAAAAAGTACTCGATCCAAGCATATGTGTCCAATAAATATTCAATATTCTCTGAATTCAAGACGGTCCTCTTTTGAAAATTTCTTTATTTTACCTTCATCAATTCCAAACATCGAATCGGGTAAATTCTGAGCTTTCGTAATTAATTTATTGATTAATTCATCATACGACGAAATATTCATTAATTCTTTCAATTTTTTGAGCTTTTCTAAAGTAAATTTGGTGATTTGTATGGTTGTATTCATATATAATCTATAGCATTATAGATATATAACTTTTCCTAAATAAGCTAATAATTCTCACAAAATGGAAATGGGAATTGGTAGATGTGTTTTAAATTCCACTTTTTTTAGTTATTAATTACTAGATTCTTGTTTCAAGAAATTGATATCATTTGAAAAAAGAAAAATTTCTTTAAAACCTTTCAAGAAAGGTCAAAATTCCAGCTAACTAATAAATTTTGAAGAAAGTTTTAATCTCTATAGTTCATTAAATGAATGATGAGTGAAAAAGAAAGAAAGGGAGAAGAGAGAGAAGAGAAGTTTTCAGATAAAAATGCTATCGGATATTATAAAGATAAGCCTGTAATTAGAGCTTTTGGAAGATATCTGTACATTGATGATAAAGGAAGGAGTAAACCAATTCCCCCATCAGAGTTAAAAAAATGGAAGGAGAAACAAAAAGAAAGATCAAGATAACGCTCATTATAGATTTATCTTCTTTTACCAACTACACCCATGTAAATGGTAAATTCTTTATTTTCATCTAAATCTAATAATTCATTTATCTCCTCATCATAGTACCGTCCAATAACACATGCATTCAACCCTAAAGCTTCAGCAGTTAAATATAGGTTTTGCCCAACATGTCCCCCATCTAAGTAAATATATCGATAACTTCGCTCTCCATAGTTAATCCTTGTACGATCAATCATCGCGGTCAAGACTAAGATTACTGCTGATTTAGTCACCATCTTTTGGCCATAACAAGCGTTAGAAAAGGTCTTACCAAAGTCTCCACTCTTCAGTAATTCTAGCTCGTGGTTTTGAATATTATAATGATAAATTCCTTTCTCAATTTCACTCACGTTATTTATTACAGAATAAATCTCTATAGGAAACTTTGCTCCCGCTGAAGGAACAGTTCGAAAAGCAAAGTTAGGAAATTTCCTCGTAAGACCAGACATCCCAAATAAGAGCATACTTAAATCCATTTCTGACATTGGTTTAATACTAAAAGTCCTTGAAGTATGTCTCTTATTTATAATATCCCAAAATCTTATATCCGGTGAAAATTCTGGCTTTTTAAGTTGAATTCTTGAAGTAGTATCTCGGTATGCTTTATATAATTCTTGATTTTGCCCATCTATTTGATTTGATAATCTTTCTATACCCCGAATATTTTTTGACTTTTGCTGGAATATTTCTCCCTGCAACCTTTTTTTTTCATTACTCATAGTTTCAATCTTTACCCCTAATCTTTATAAAATTAATTATAGATGTAATTCAGTAAATAAATTATTTTGGTGCCTTTTGAATTGATCACTAAAAGGATAAAATACGTTCCATTAACTCAACTAAAAAACCTAAAGAACTATTGTCTAGAGGTAATCTATAATTCTAATCTAGATTTAATTTATCTTCAACTAAGTCAATTAGATTTCTTGCTAATTTCATGGCGTCTTCAGCTTCCTCGGGGTCATCATAAAATCTTGAAGGAATTCCACCAGGAAGCCCATTAGGATATCTAGTTGGGATGTAGTATTGATCCAGCTTTTTCGATGAACTAATTTTCTCAAATTCTGGATCAAGCTCAGTTGCCATAAGCAAAAGGTCATTTATTGAGTGGGTATAAAAAACCTCAATTGACTTTACTTTTAAATATAAATAAGATTTAAGAGCTTTTTCACTCGCTTGTTGAAAATGAAATAAAGCGAGATAAAAACGTTCCCTTTTTCTTAAATCATCTGCATCTTTGAATTCATCTTTTGCATGAGTAAACCATCTTATAGCTTCTTCTTTTTTAGGTCTTTTCATAAACTAATCTCCCTGAGCTAAGAATATTATCTAAGAATGAATTTGATGGAAGCTGGTTTTTTAGTTCCTCAGAGTTAAAAATAATTAAATCTGAATGTATTTCCATCTTAATTTTTCCATAAATTAAATTAATCCATTCCATACCTGGTTTATTTGAAGGCATAACGACAAGTAAATCGAGATCACTATTTACATCTATTTCATCCCTATCATATGAACCAAAGATATAAATTTTCAATGCCCCAAATTCTTTTAATTGCTCTGTTAATGATACTAAATTATTCCTTAATTTTATTTTTCTATTTAAAATTCTTTCCGAAATTTCGTTTAGACGCTGCAAATTTTTTCAAACACCAATAATATTCAATTCCTATATAATTTATAGTTTTATCTTTATTAAAAGATGTCCCTTGAATTAATTTATTTTTTTCTCTAATTACACAATTTATCTTATAAATATCTCGGTTATCACATTCTTAAGCGCGAGGGATTTATCAAGTTCTAATATCTCACTTGTTTTGACTGATTTATTTAGGGCATCCCAAATCTCCGAATTCTTCTTTATAGTTTCCTTAAAAGCCTTTAGCTCAAGAATGTAAATTAATTCTACAATGTATATCAAACCAACAATTTATTATACTTTATATGACTCATAAAAAATAAAATTACATCTAAGTTTTGAAAAAATATGTCATTTGAAACAATCGGAAAAAAAATAGCAGAAAAGAATAAGATTACTCCCACAACCACTTTTGCTGATTTGGTAAAAACTAAAGCAGAGGTAGTCGGTGATAAAGTTTATCTAACATATGTTAGAGATTTTGACAAAGCCATCGATGAAACGTATACTTACCGGGATATGCATCTACAATCCAATCGAGTCGCAAATGCTCTATTGAATGCAGGATTGAAAAGAGGGGATGGTATTTCTCTCTATCAAATCAACAGTCCTGAGTTCCTTTTTATATTATTTGGTGCCTGGAAAACGGGAATTTATACCGTACTTGTAAATACAGGATTGAAAGGTGATGGACTACAATACATCATAGATCACAGTGACAGTAAACTTATCGCAACTCATTGGACTCTACTAGATAATATTCTAAAGATAAAGGATCAATTACCGAAAGTTGAGCATATCTTAGTAGATTTGAATGATGCACCTGAAGATTTTAAATTACCTGAAGGTACAAGATCCCTTCAAGAATTTATGGATGCATCTGAAGAAGACACTAAAATTAAGGTTGTCCCTAATGATATGGCTACTCTAATCTATACTTCTGGAACAACAGGGCTTCCTAAGGCTACTACTTTTTTTCATAAAGGTATGTATGGACTTACTCTCATTGGAGTAATGATATGGGCTAGTAGAATAGCACAACCTGGCTTTAAACTTTTTACGTGCTTACCGTTATTTCATGGAAATGCGCTTCAATTATGTGCTATGCCCGGTTATTATGGTGAAGTTCCTGTTGTGCTATCTAAACGATTTTCAGCTTCAAGACTCTGGGATATAGTACGAAAATATGAGGTAACCACCTTCAATGTTTTAGGGTCAATGCCTCAGTATCTAATGAAACAACCACCACGCCCTAATGATAAAGACCATAAAGTTATGTTTGTTGGCTCTGCTGCTGCTCCAAAAGAATTGGTAAGAGATTTTGAAGAGAGATTTGGTCTAAAACTATTTGAAGGATACGGTGCAGTAGACGGCGGTGGGTTTAGTTTAGGGGCAGGAGGTGACCCAAATGCTCCTGTAGGATCTATGGGAAAACCACCAGAGGGGACTATTGCAGAAGTTATGGACGATGATTTGAAGATTCTAGCCCCAGATACCGTTGGAGAGCTCGTATTCTTAGTAAAAGAAGAAGAAAAAGCTGATAGAAAGGTCTCTTATTATAAAAATCCAGAAGCATCAGCAGCACGAATCCAAACTGCCTCAGATGGTAGATCTTGGTTTCTCACAGGAGATCTAGCGACTAGAGATGAGAATGGATGGTACTTCTTTGTAGATAGGAAGAAAGATTCAATTCGTCGTCGTGGGGAAAATATAGCAGCTTGGTCTATTGAACGAGCAATTAATCTACACGATAAAGTACTGGAATCTGCTGCATATGGTATTAAAAGTAATCAAGTAGGTGAGGATTATGCCGAAGATGAGGTAATGGTTGCTGTAGTATTACAACCGAATCAAACGATGGAACCTGAAGAATTATTAGATTATCTTCAAGACAAACTAGCCTACTTTCAAATTCCTCGCTTTATTGATTTTATAGAAGCACTACCAAAATCGAAAGTTCACCGAATAATGAAACGATTCCTTAAAGAACGAGGAGTCCTTGAATCGACGTATGACCGAGAAAAAGCAGGTTATGAGGTAAAAAGATAAATTTCTTTACTTTATTTCCAAATATTCTTCTTTTTTTATTCTCAGTATCTAAGTATTTATTTTTTTTTATTTATTTCTTATGGTCGGCACACCGACATTATTCTTACTTTAGCAGATCACCCCGAGTGATTTTTTCTCCAATGACAACGCTAATTGTGCTAACA
>Ga0114923_10003663_pt1 | contig 10348 bp, 8 predicted proteins | sample SumtaG_FD_89578 | JGI IMG/M metagenome (GOLD analysis project Ga0114923, IMG submission 89578) | Deep subsurface microbial communities from Indian Ocean to uncover new lineages of life (NeLLi) - Sumatra_00157 metaG | ecosystem: Environmental > Aquatic > Marine > Oceanic > Sediment | place: near...
GATTCATATAACAATCAAATGAATTGGTGAGGATTTAGTTGTAACTCTGTTGCTCCTGCCAGGAATTGACAAATTCGCGGCCTGACCCCGAGGGGTGCCCGGATACGCACGACCATCTCCTTGAAGCAGCCAGCGGCCAGGGAGGGGATCAGGGGGGAGGTGTCAAGGGATCCTCTAGTCGCCAGATCAGTCTTGTGAATGGAGAACATCAGCGATCATTCTTCGTAGAACGTCTCCACCTTGTTCCACTCCTGGAACAGCAAGATATCTGCCGCCAAAGCGGTTCTTTAATACCAGAAGATCATTCCTGACCCAGATTCGATAAAAAAGGATGTTCTTCAGGATAATCTTAAAGATAAGAGGGAGATTAAGGAATGATTTCGGCTTCCCGTTTCCCCCTCGCTCGGCCAGATCAACGACCCCACTGCTGAACCACGCTCTCCCCCGTTTCAGCCACCTTCCTGCATGTCCATGCATGGGTTTCAGGTAGAGGACGTAGTCGTATTCCCCCGGTGGTTTCTCCAGCCCGTGGACATCTTCGACCAGGACGATCTTTCCACTCCCGGACGGAAGCACCCCACGGTGGTAGTCCATATCTACCTGGATGACATCATCAGTAAAGTCGGCAGCAACTGCCTCCCTTAAAGTACTCTTTCCGATGTTGCCGACTCCGGTGATCAGGATCCTCATTTTTCAAACGCCACCCTACTTTGAGGCTTGTTCAAGGATATTTATATTTTTCCGGATATATTCTTCAAAAGGTGGGGTGAATTGGATATTTCTTGCGGACCTACTCTTCGTCCTCCCCTCCCAGGACCTCACTATCTTCTCCGCCATGGCATCAGGGTTCTCGCTTGGAACACGAAGAAGGAACTCTTCCACTGAGTTCGATAGTAGTTGATAGGGAGAGGAATCGAAATCGCTATCAACAATTACCGTTGCGCCGCAACAGGCTGCCTCTACCAGCAGGTTCGAAAAGGATTGGATCGGCTCATCGATAGACAGACAAAACACGAAATCTGAACCATTCAAGACCTCGGGCACTTCCCAGGGAGGAACGAACGGACCGATCACCACATCTCCAACTTCCTTTCCGCGCAGGAAGGCTCTGAATCCTTCCTCCCCCTTCCCTTGTCCTATGAATTGCGGCTTCCAATCCTCGGGTAGAAAACCGAGACATTCTATGATCTTGGCGAGCCCCTTCCGCTCCCAGTGCCAGTTGAGTTTCCCCATGTAGAGAAGGCCGGGAATGCTTCGATCTTCCCATTTCCGAGGACGAAAAGTTCTAGTATCCGGGACGTAAGGAGGTAGGATTTTCACCTTCCCCTCAAATTCAGTAAACGTTGCGGACCGCAAATGGTCTGAAACTATGGCCGAAGCTCCATGGAGAATCTTCTTCAACAGGTTCCCCAGCCTACCGGCATTCAGGAACTTCTCTATATCGCTCCCACCATGACGGATTATGTAGGGGACACCGCTGATACAATGGAAAAAATACGCAGCGATGCCATAGGGAACCATGTACCCCGCATCGACAATGTCGAGGGGTCTCTCCTGGTGGACTTCAATGAGCCTGTCTATCAATCGGGCGATGGAATGTTGTTCATCGGGAATGTGCCAGGGAAAGTCACCCCTAACCTCATGGAGGGCGATCCCTTTCATTTCACGGATGTGCGGGTAGCATCCTTCGATGCGATATTCATCTTCGACGATGTTGCCGTTACTGACGACCTGGACGGAGAACCCTGCTTCGGCGTAGCCTCTCGCGAGCCAATAGGACTTTGCCGCGATACCGCCCTCGATAGGGGGAAATTTGCTAAGAATACAGACGTTCATGGTCGCCAGACTCGAAGAATTCGGTCATATCGAAGTCATTCTCCAGTTTTCCGTTCTGTGCCATGAAGATGTGTTGGAAGAGGTCGAACATGACGGCATCGACCTTCCCTGAAAGGAAATGCCTGAATGGGTGGTTCTTCAGATGGCTGTCGCTGACACGTTTATCAGCCCATTCCAGCATCTGAGATTCCAGATTGCGGACTGCCCAGGGCATGCCCAACTTCTGCCTCGTCAGGACTGACTCGATCCCCAGTTTTCTAAAAATCGGCCTGGCCGCTTCTTTAAGGATGCGCTTCGTCTGCCGTCCGTCCTCTCCCAGTTTGAACTGGATGGGGATTTTGAGAGCTTCATCCACTACTTTCTGATCCAGGTACGCGGGTCGAATCTCGAAGCCGAAGGCACCACAAGACCTATCTACACTACAAAGATGATAGTTGGACAACCCTCCGCGCATAAGCCAGTCGAGGAGGTTCTTTCGGTAAAGGGACGCATCTTCCGGTTGGGGGAAGAGGTCGTTGACAGCCGCCTCCGCCGACCCGTTCACCCCGATGTCGGCCAGCCTCCCCCTGATCCGGTCGGCGAATCCAAGGGGGTGCGTGTAGGTCCAGTAGTATCCCCCGAACAGTTCATCGGCCCCTTCTCCCGAGAAGGCAACCTTGTAGTCCTTGGCGATCTCCCCGGAAAGGATATGAAAAGCGACGCCTCCGTATATGTCGAACACGCCTCCGGCCATAACCTGTTCGTAATGGTGAATGTAGTCGGGAATGCCCCTTAGCAGAGCGACCAGGTCGACCGGAACCTCACGATGTTCGGCTCCGATGGCTTCAGCTACCCTTCGGGCGGATAAAAGATCCTCCGACGACTCTTCGTCGGCGAGTGTATAGGCTACAATTGGATTATTGGAGTTTGTGGCAGCCAGTGCAGCCATAAAGGATGAATCCACTCCGCCCGAGAGATAGAAGGCCTTCGCCTGGTCCCCGTGGTTGACCTGTGTGCAGATAGCATCCTCCAGGAGTTCATGGACCCGCTCCACAGCAGCCTGGAATGCTCCATTCTTCGACGCCCCGTTACCATAAGCAGCAGGAGGCACCTCGTAATAAGTGGTCTCCCTGACATCCCGCCCATCGAAAATGACCGTTGTACCGGGCCTCACTTGCCGGATGCCTTTGAAGAGCGTCATCTCCTGTTGATATACGTATCCAAATGTCATAAGCCCATCGAGGGCATCCATTTCCATTTCCGGATCAACAATACCGGTCTGGAGAAGACCTTTTATTTCCGAGGAGAAAGCCAGTTTCCCGGACTTAACCGTGTAGTAGAGGGGTTTGATGCCAAGGTGATCCCTGGCGAGGAGAATCCGCTTTTCAATGGAATCGACCACAGCAATAGCAAACATCCCCCTCAGCATGGATGGGAAATCGTCGCCATGTTTGAGGTACAGGTTCAGGAGAACTTCAGCCTCACCGGCAGTTGCGAACCGGCAACCTTGTGATTCGAGATCCTTCCTTAGTTCCCTGAAGTTGTATATCTCGCCGTTGAAGACGATGGCGGCACCGCTGTCCTTGTCCGCCCAAGGTTGAACGGCGGATGAGCCGCCCACGATCTCCAGCCTGGCCGCGCCCAGAGAGTGCTCGCCATTGGACCATATCTTCGAGCCGTCAGGCCCCCGATGGTCTACGGCCTCCAGCATTTGCCGGACGCCGGCAGGGGCGTTATTTCCGAACCATCCGCAGATTCCGCACATCAGAGACGCCCGATCTTCTTGAGGTACTTCATGCCTTCAACAGCCCCCCAGTAACAGTAAGCGGAGCCTTCTTCGATATAGTGGCAAGGCCAGAGCCCGTTGGGCAGTTGATTCTTCCCGAGCCAGTCTAAAGTGCTTTCCACGACCTCCGCTTTCACCAGGTCAGGAAAGGCTGTCAATCCAAGGAGATCGATCCCTGTACTCCACGGTTCGCTCCCGACAGGATGCCCTTTCCATGGAGCATATCCGCCATCCTCATTCTGCTCCGCCATGAGGTATTCAACGGTTTCCGGGATCAGCGATTCGTCTTTCGGTTGAGCCTTTGTGGAAGTGAAGGCCCTCAAGGTTAAAGCCCCTTTATAAGTAAGCTTCGTTTCCGAATTCAAATCTCTCTTCCATTCGCTTTCCAGCCAGGACAGGGATTTTTCATCCGCCAGTTCAGGCAGTAGTGTCAGGACCCAACCGGTAACCGGAATTCGTGGCATGTCGCGGGAATTGCGTCCCCAGGCACCATGGGAGCCTCGCTCATTTTTCAACCACTGCAGGCTCTCTTTCCGCTGTTCTATTGGATGAGTTTCCCATACTCCTAATGCATCCATGCAGGCCACGGCCCATGCCGTTTCGGTTACGTCCGTCCATCCCCCGTCCGGCTGATGGCTCCAGAAGTCGTCCGGAAAGAAATTCAAGCCGTTGCGCAACTGCCCTGCCCTTGCCAGACACGCCAGGACGCGCAGTCCTCGTACCGTTTCCAAGCCAGCCCGGCACATCTGCAGAATCCTAGAGCCGGCGCAGGCTAAATTAGGACTCGTAATCGCAATTGTATTCTGCTTAGTTGTTATCTTCACTTTTTTCTGCTTCCGAGATTGTACGGGATCGTAGCACCGGACGCCCCGAATCGAGGATCGATTCATACTTGGCAACTCGGATGTCCCGTGACTTGGAACGATAACATGGCCCGCAAACGTAGAACATCGCCTCTTCACTGCCGTGAGGAATCCATTCCATGTCCTCCGGATCGTAAAACCGATCGCACAGCACACAGTGGACCACAGACTCCTCCCCATCCCGGATTGAAATCCGAAGTCCTATGTCGGCTGGAATAGTGCGGATATGTGTATGTTCATCTTTATGCTTATCCATGCAAATCTCGCAAGAGTCCTTCTCTTTTGCCTTTTCCTCCTCTTCTTCTTTTCTTTTCTCTGCCACTGCCGTTACCTCTGTATTTTTTTTCTTGTCTTCTTGCATGACAAAGTTACTCCAGCAACCATCCCCTGTATTATTAACCATACAACGATTTAGCCGCTCGCAGACATCCTTGCGAATGAGTCCCTTCAGTTCCTCGCCGAATTCAGAAAGGACGACAATACGTTGTTTTGGCGAGTTATTTTGCTTCCGTAATTGTTGAAGAAAAAGAATCTCCCCGGGGAGATAAGGATGGTTCTTTTTGCGTATCAAAGCCTCCCAATCCCCCAGATGCTGTACTTCTCCATAATCATTCATTTTTTCGCCCAGTACGTTGCCCATGTGGGAGCAGATTAAGTCGCAATCTTCGAAGTTCTTTGCGAATTCTGGAAACCACTGGGAATCTCCAGTGAATCCGATTGTGCCGATTTTCTCTTCGTGTTCTTTGAAGGTCAATACATAGCCGAAAGAACCAGGCCGTTCACCCGTATGGTCGTCATGGCTGGCGGGGACACATCTGATTATTAGACAAGGATCATCGCATTCCGCTTCATTTTTATCGATAATCATTCTCGGAGAGAAACTCCCATTTCCTACAGGCAGTTTCAGGGAGAACTCATTAGCAGAAAGCTCCTCATTCACGTCAACAAGTACGGTGTCGTAGTATAGGGGTCGGTAGGATTCGTGGGTGATGTAACGGTTTAGAATGCTGTGAGCATTACGAGGAATAAATGTGTAGATTTTTTTCGAGTTTTTTCCAGGTTTGTTGCGTACTCTGAACAGGTCAGCCAGCCCGGCATAGTCATTGATGTGGTCGGCATCCGCATGCGTTATAAGCACTAAATCGATGTCGTCCAAGGTAAATCCCTGGCTAAAAAAATTGTGGATAAAGTCAAACCCTGGGTCAACCACGATGCCAAGTTTTGTAGCACGAAAAATAACACTTTGCTGGTCATTGTCCCTGGCGGTGGAATTGAGGGCTTCAGGGATAAAGATGAAGTAGCCCCCTCCTTTGGAAAAAGAGATCTCCGGTGTGTGTGAATTCCATCGTCGCAACGCCACAAACTCAATGCCAGTAGAATTCTTTATGTCTCCATTGGACTCTGTCTTTTTAAATAAATTTATCGGCTGTTCACTGCGACCATGTTGGAGATGCTTGCGGAAATCGCTGTCATCAATTATCTTGGGGTAATCCTTCAGCCAAACCGTAGGGTGTTTTCCTATTTCCAGATTCTCTTTATTCTCTATTTCATGCGGCCATGATTCATTTAATTTTCTGAGACAAGCTTCAACACCATCCCCCTCTTTGTCCAACCATGTGAAGTCTTTTTTTACTGGGTCAAAACAGTTTGGTTTACAGACCTTATCCACGGCACATTCTAAGTATTTCTTCAAAACATATCCGCGCAGGGAAGCATGCCGGAATTCATAGGTGTCTTTTTTGGGATAAACACACTCTTTATCTTTTTCTGGGAAAGCAAAACTACCTGTTAACCCGATAACCTTGCATTCAAAATCAACTAGATCGCGAAGAAATTCCTTTATTTGGGGGTGGTTACATGCTTCATCCTTTTTCGGCTGGTGTATTTTGTCGTGGAAAAACCCTTCGCAGAAATCTGTGAGTTTTGAAAGAATACTCAGCAATTTTTTGGGATCGAATTTTTTGAAATGCTTACCCCAGATCTCGTTTGCAATATCACTATCTTTAAAGTAAGGCTTTTTATTCCATGGGGTTTCGTTCCCAAGACTTTTCAGAACATTTCTTACCGCCTCGCGCCACTTCTCATCAGAAACCAACACATGTTTGGAGGTGTTGTTATCACCATCCTTTATCTCCCTGAGGAGAAAAAGCTCTCCCAGCCAGTCCACGGCAATTTCTTTCAGATTCTGTCGCATAAAACGATCATTGGAGTGGATTTTAATGAAATTTGTGAGAGTTCCTATACAAGTCTCCGATTGCTCAATCCTCCTGGCGACCGAAGGATTGTCATCGCGAGATCCGTCTCTCCATCTCTCAAAATCATATTGCAGAATTAATTTAGCGGCATCTGTATTCAAGTTCGGTTTGGTTTTAAGCCAATTTCTGTACTGGCCTTCTGTTATCTCTTTCCCAGGTTCCCATGGTTCTTTCTTGCAGCGCTTTAATTCTTTGATAAGCTCACTGTGTAGATACCTTACACTTTTTCCACCAGCTGTTAAGCAATTCTCAATAGATTCGGATGCTGCCTGTCGGTCTCCCGTGTCGAGCCAGCATAAAGCTTCCAGAAGGCGCGCTCGGATGCGTTTGTATCGTGCTTTGCTAACGCTAATATCACTTATAGCCTTTAGGGAATTTTGGGTCTCAATGAGAACCATAATCCCATTGGAGCAGCACTGCATCTTGTTTAGGAGATCAGCTTTTAGATGTAGGGCAGGGAGGTTTAGATAGAGAAGTAGTTCATTCTCATTAAGGGTTGATTTATCATTCGTTACATTTAATTTTTTTGGCCGAATGACTTTTTGGACGCTTTCAAGAGCCTCCTCCCTCCGGTTGGAGTGGTAGAAAGCGATCGCTTTGTTGTATGCGATGAGCGCCTCAAAAAATGGAACAACGACATCAAATTCCTTTTTGAAGGAGTTGCTACTTTTAATTTTGCTGCCAGCTGTCGAATCTGCCATGCGCAGGAAGCCTATCGTCGCCTCAGCGGAGGCACACGCGGCACATTCGGCCAGGATAAGGACCTGCAGGTAAGTGGATTCCTCTGAGTTTTTAGGGTCGTATACGTATGTGATGTTAGCCGAAGCAAAGCGTGTAAGGGCGTCTTGGTCCTCAGAGAGATCTTTTCGCAAAGGGTCGTTCTGGAGGAGAGCCCTAGTGTACTTTGTTATCAGAAGAAGACAGAGGCCCTTCATCCGGAGGGAGTTGTTTTTCTTTTTTTCAATAAAGTTCTTCCAGATTTCATGAAGGTTTATATCGAGGTAGCGTTTTTTTGACTTGGTTTCTAGGCAATTCGGAATTTTCCGGATAAAATCGATTAATGTTTTTTGGTATTTATTGATGTCAACTTCTGAAAAGGCAATCTTGAGATTTTTTCTGATGAGCCTTTCATTATTTTTCTGGGCCTTTTTCCCATCCTTATCCTCTCCCGGTATCCACTGAAATTCCTCTTCGTCTATATTTATGTCTAAAAGAGCGTTAAAGCGGAACAGATTTTTATAGAATTCTTTTCTTTCCTCGTCTTGATTGCTGTTCTCCCCAGGATTTATTTTCACACCCCGCCCCTATTCAGTGCACCTGAACGATAATTCAGGCTCGATTTCAAGTCCCCATAATTGTATTCGTGAGAATCAGATAATCACCTACACCCATGACACGACGAACACTGGCGACAGACGACTTTCTCCCCCTTGGCATTGATGATTTCCACAGGGAAGGTCATCTTCTCTTCCTTCTTCATCTCCGGTTTCTCGTATGTTCTTTTTTCTCTTTCTTTCATCTCCTACCTCCTTGTCAAAATTCCTTCATTCAAATACTCGGCAAGTATCTCCAAAAAGTCCTTTTCCCCAGTTCGAGGGAGGACATCAAATTCTGCCATGAAATGAACCAGCACCTTTCCTACTGGTGTCGGCTCTCCAAAGTGGCTCAGGACGAAGTGCGCTGTCTCATTAAGGGTGTATTGATCCCCTGTTTGCATGTTGAAGGCCCAGTACTTGTCCAGTTCCGGGATAGCGTGGATAGCCGCGTCCTCAGCCAGTACCAGAATATCTTCCCTGGTTAAATCCAGCATTGAGGGTCCTCGGCCAGATAGTCGCCGCTGTGAGCAAATGCCACAGCCCTGCATCCTCTGCAGATAGGGACCAATTCGCATCCCTCGCACTTACCCTTCAGGTTGGATGGATTGCGGATCTCCCACAGAAGTGGAGAGTCGTACCAGATTTTAAACAGGCTGTCCGACAGGATATTCCCCAAGGGGACTGGAAGTCGTCGGCAGGGTAGGACCGTCCCATCATGCATGATGGTCAGGGCGTCGGTCCCCACAGAGCACATGGCCCCTATGGTCGGATCGGCGCTATCCAGGATACCGAACAGCGGACGGTACATCAGGACCCTGATGTCTCTTGGAACCTTGCCTGCTTCATAAACGTCCTGGAATACCCTCCTGATCTCCTCGGCGGACATGGCCTGATCGCCGATGTCTTTACCCTGGCCTTCCGGTATGAACCGCTCCAGAGCGAAGGTATCCACGCCCTCTTTCTCCAACAGGTCGATGAGCGGCAGAATCTCACCCGCATTGGCACGGCTGACTGTGGTCATGATGCTTACGGTCAACCCGGCATCTTTCATCATCCGGACGGCCGCCATTGTGCTGTCAAAACTTCCTTTTCCGCGGATACTATCGTTGGTTTCGGGATTTGGCCCTTCGAAAGAGACCTGGACACGCCTCAGTTTCCTCAGTCCGGCCAGTTCCGATACGATATCCTCGTTCAGGAGAGCGCCGTTGGTCAGGATGTCGTAATAGGCGGCTTCATCGGCAGCATCGAGATGTCGGGCGAGAGCCAGGAGATCGTCTTTCCTTACGAAAGGCTCCCCTCCGGTGAGGGAAAAAGACGCCTGCTTCCCCCACTTCCGGGTAGCGGCAAGCATCTTGTCGGCTGATCGCAGGAGCTGCTCCAAGTCCAGCTCACCATCGCCATTGTATGAATCGTGGTAACAGTGGGTACACCGCTGGTTGCACTGCTCCGTGATATGCCACTGAAAGTAAAACTCGTCTTCCAGATACAGTTCTTCGGAACAGGGTTGCTCACATCCGTTATCTTTATGTACTTTTTTTGGGAGGGTCGGCATAACTTCCCCAAATATATATAGTTTTCGCCGATTCTGGGAGAAACAACTTTTAAACTATACTCCTATTGGGCCATTAAGGTCAATACGGCCAATCGGATAAGGGAAACTCTATACTTCTCCACCGTCATTCCGGCATCTTGTAGTCGCATTCCTTACTCTTCTTCCCCCTTGAGGGGGGAAGATCGAGATGGGGGTGAAAAGAAGACCCGGAATCCAGCATATAAAACGACTAGAACTGACTAATCCCATGGTTAACTCCAAGATCTAATAAATCTGATTTTGGACAGGATCAACAGGATTCTTTTATGATTGGAGCGCAAGCTATATCCTGTTAATCATGTAAATCCTGTCTAAACCGTTTTTGACCTGGAATTTACCAGGCACAGTGGCATCTTGTTCTCAGAAGCTTTACACGAAGGTGGAGATTTCACCCTTCTTCGCTTTCAGCTATGATGTGGCAAGCGGGGTTAACCTTGGATCTTGGATATTAGATATTGGATCATTACTTTGGATCTTGGATTTCCTGCCCGCAGTAGCTGTTCGAGAGGCGTTAGCGAAGGCGGGTGGATTTTGGATCTAATTCAGCTACAATGTATGTGGAGGTTCCACTCATCGTACCGGGGGTGCGTCATGGGAAGACCTTTCCTCAAACTATCGCCACTACTGCTCCTTCTCCTGCTTACCGGCTGCTGTGCAGGCACCCCGAAGAAACTGCCCATGGATCCCAGCGTGGCAGAACCGCCGGTAGTCTTTGAAATGCC
>Ga0114923_10003664_pt1 | contig 10346 bp, 7 predicted proteins | sample SumtaG_FD_89578 | JGI IMG/M metagenome (GOLD analysis project Ga0114923, IMG submission 89578) | Deep subsurface microbial communities from Indian Ocean to uncover new lineages of life (NeLLi) - Sumatra_00157 metaG | ecosystem: Environmental > Aquatic > Marine > Oceanic > Sediment | place: near...
ATGCTTCGATAGTAAATTTTTCATGAGTATCATGTCTAGTATATATGAATACTGTTTCAATTTCATTATCTTTTAAAATTTTCTTATAATTAGATGTTGTATAATCGGGTCTATAATTGGCCATACATAAATCGGCAGTTTTTTTGTGATTAGTGCTTATACCTTTAATTTTACATTTAGGGTTTGAAATTAAATAGGGGAGATGATTAGCCTGAGCAAACGATCCACAACCAATCAAACCGATATTTAGTTTTCTTATTTCAGCTTTTGGGATAATTTGTTCATCAATAGTTCTTATTAGTTTTTGTTCATCTTGGAATTGTAATAAAACAGCTAATGTATTAATGGGATCTCTTTTTATTTTTTCATATGCAGCATTTGCATTCTCAACAGGAAAAATATCAGTAATTAAACTTTTTACATCTAAATTTCCATCAGAAACCAGTTTTAATATCAAGTCCATGTTCCTTTGCTCTGTCCATGGGATAAATTCTTTAGGATAATCAAATCCATCATATTCATAATATGAATCATACCGTCCGGGACCTAATGAACGAGATATTAATAAGTCGGCTTCTTTATAATACAATTTCTCCCGGCTAACATTTATTGGAAATCCTCCCAATAACACGATTTTTCCTTTGTCCCTAATTAAATCCAATGAATTTTCTAATGGTTTTGAAGTTTTTGATGATGCACATATAATTATTGAATCTAATCCATGACCCTCTGTTGACTCTTTAACTCTATTAATCTGATTATGATAAAGTGGATTTATTATTACATCCGCGCCTAATTTTTTAGCTAAATTTAGTCTTTTGTTATTTAAATCAAATGCAAATACATATGCTCCACTTATTTTAGCTAATTGTATTACAATTAATCCAATTAAACCTGTTCCTATAACTCCTACATATTCACCAGGACTAATTTCAGCTCGATGAACTCCGTGTAATGCAATTGCTCCTATAGGTGCAAAAGCCGCCTCTTCAAGACTAACATTATCGGGAACTTTAGATGTTAAATTTTTAGGTGAGAAAATCATTTCAGCATGTTTTGAACCAGCACAAGCAACTCTGTCTAACTCCTTATAAGCTCTTAAATTCGTTTCTTGAATAATGCCAGAACAGCTATATCCTAAAGTTAATAGATTGATTGAAGGAGATTTGAAATTTTTTGTTATGTGCTTTTTGGAAAAAAGTTTGTAAAAATATAATAGATTTGTGAGAGAATTTTTCTTAAATTCTTCTAAAAGTATCGATCTAAACCTCTTTGATTTAAAAAAATTTTTAATAATTGATCCTAAAGAGAAATTCAATAATTTTGCCATTTCAATTGTTCCAAGTTCTGTACCTGAACTAATTAAACAATAATTTGTTTTAACTATTGACCCCTTTGTTTCAATGAAAGGTTCTCTAACATTTTTTAGAACTATTATTCCTTTAGAATCCACAAATAATTTTTTCATGAATATATAAAATGATTTATTGATTTAGAAATGTCTATAATCTTTCTTATTTGTAAATTATAATATCTCTTGACAAAAAAATATTTTTAAATATTTTAGTATGTATAGAAATCCTCTAATTTATAGAATTTATTTCTGTTCTGATTTTAATTGATTGATTATTGTTTAATTGTTGTTCCAAATGAATTTCTAATATATCATTCTCTAATTTAGTCCCATAATTAGGGGAAAATAATGATCGTCTTAAATTAAGAATAAAATTATGATCCGATGTAAATTTCAATTTTAATTTATCATTTACTTTAATTTCATTATTCTGCCTTTCTATTTTTACCTCATTATTAAAATGAAAAAGAATATCAATTTTGATTAGATTATCTTTTAGAGATTTATGAATTGGATATACTGTATCTTCAATTATCAAGTTATTCAAATCAAAAGTGGTATTTATATCCCGTCTAACTATAAATCCTTTATATCCATTATGATAACAGGTTAATTTAATTCGGTTATTTTCGATGTTTATTGATCTTTTAATCTTTGGTTTATTTACCCATTCAAATCTAGACTTGGGTATGGCTTGATCTTTTTGATTTATTGTCAAAATATTATGAGCCATACTACCTCGATAAAAATTATTTTCTTTTAAGGATATATTATAATTATATGTTCCTGAATCTATAATAATATCTTTACCATTATTCGATAAGATAAAGTTAGTAATGCTACTATGAGAGTGACCCGCATTTTGAGCACCAAATCTACCAAAATCTCCAAATAAATAATTAGCACGGGTAGACCAATCATTTCTTATAACAAAATACCCCGAATTTTTAAAAAATTTAAATTTCTTTGGTGGTTCAAATTCGACCAATTTATTATAAATCTCTAACCCTTTATTCCCAAATAATAAAACAGATAAACCAGATATCTGATTTGAAAATAACTTTAAATTGTTATTTTGAAATAGAATGGATCCTATATTAAATAAATTCTTGTATGGTAGATTCTCGTGATATGTTAGCATTAATACTTTCCCATCGTCAAGATCACCGATTTTTGGGAACTCTCTGTTTGGCTTGATTATATATAATAAATAAAGATACATTTTTTCAATCCGCTTATATTCTCTTACTTGTAAATCGTCTGGATTTAAAATTAGAAAAAGAGTAAAAAATTCTAAGATAAATCTATGATAATTGCCTGATTGCTCAATACATGTCCCATCTAATCTAGTTTGTAGAAAAATCTGTGCCCTAAATTTATTAAATATTCTTTTTTCCCATTTTCTTAAAGGATTTAATTCTTTAAATACTTTTAAAAAAAGATATAACCCAAATAGTTCTCCTACAGTGTGATTGAATCTTCGGCGTGAATAAAAGGATTTCAAAAAATAAGCATGTTGAAACATTGAATTAAAAATTTCTTTAAAAAAAAATTGATTGTTAATTTCTTTTGAATCCTTAAAAAAGAATAAACTGAATATCCAAGATGTTAACCGAAGTGATATTTCTAAACCAGAATACCAGTTTATACCATATAATGGGGGATTTTTTTTAACCCAATCCAATATAAGTCGTTTAAATTCCTTCGCATATTTTTCATCACTAGTATAATAATAAGCAAATCCTAAATAACATAGGAATTGATGTCTATTAAATTCCCATACATATTTTACGTCAACTTCTTGGTTATAGGGGTATAATTGTAAATTTTCAGATTTTTCCAGTTTCCAGTAAAAGTCCCTAAAAAAGCTATAATGCCAATTTAAATTTTCAGTAAAATCATACTCTTTTTTAAAAATTTTAAATTTTTTCTTTATTATATTATCAGCATAGTTCAAATATTGTTGTATATCTGAGGAGCAATTAAATTTTAAATATTCTATTATTTTTTCTTTTTTATCTTTATTATTAGTATAAGCAAATATATTTTTTCTAAAAAAAATTATGCGAGTATTCTCAAAATTTAAGTTATGATTAAAATATTTATTAATTAGGAGGTCATTGAGGTAGGAATTTCTTAAAATAACCTTATTTTTATTATTTGATTTAGAAAATAATAACTTTTTAATTCCGGGATAGTAAAAATTGATGATATTAAAGTAATTTGGTTTCTTAAATTCATTAATCAAATTCTTCATTAGAAGTTTAAAGTTCAGAGGTTTAAAAGGAACACTATTAAATATATGTCTCCATAGTTCTAATATCTTCAAGAATTAAGGTCACTTTAATTTTATTAGTATAAGATTTATTAAAACAATCTTTAATAAAGATTATAATTGTTTGAAATTATAAAATTAAAGCTTATTTTAAATTCTTAATAAAGTTTTTAATTTTCTTTAAATTAAATTGTGATATTTGGGATACCAACATTAATAAATAATAATAATAAGTATTCATTTTGGACATTTGAGCTTTTGTTGATAATATTCTACTAATTGGGACCGCATTCTCAGATAACTTTTTGGTTCCAATAATATTCAAACATAACATTCTTCCATGTGTTACCCATTGAACTGATGTTTTAAGATGTAATACATTCAAACCACAAACATCAAGGCACTTATATATACTCTCTTCAGAGAAAAAATTTATATGAGTTATAGGATTCTTAAAGTTTTCCCATTCATAGAAACAACCTAGAGGAATTTCAACATATATTATTCCATGTTCGGTTAAGTGTGTAATAACACTTTGTATAAATTCCTTAGGATTTATCACGTGTTCTAATGTATGAAGAACAAGTATAATATTAAATTTTTCAGATTCATTTAAATCTTGTAGTGTTTTTCCTAGATATTTTATATTTACATTTAAATCCCATTTTTGATAATCAAGAATAGCACATTCGAATTCATCGATAAAATTACTTAAAACGTAACCAGAAGCACCTCCATAATCTAAGATTTTTGGTTTATCTATTGATTCATGTTTATAATATTTTTTTATCAACTTATAAACTCGATGTGCCCTTTTTTCCAAATTAAATTCGGGAATTTTGCCTAATCGATATTTCACTGATTTTAATTCATTAATTGTTTGATATTTTACATTCATTTCATTTTCCGTAAATCTAGGATTCAAAAAAATATAGCCACAATTTTTGCATAAAATTATAAAAAAACTAAAATTCTCTCTCACTTTTAATATCTTTTCAAAAAAAATCCATAATCTTGTATAATTAGCATCCATTAAATGATTTTTTATATCATCTCCCGGAAATGTAAAGGAATATTCTTTCAACCTCATTAGTTTTTCCGAGTTGCAAGTAGGGCATTTGGATACCTCTTTCATTAAAATTCACAAACGATTATCTTTTATTAGTGTTTATAAGGAATTATAAGGAAAACTGAATTATTTAACTATTTTATTAATAACAATTTTTAAAAACTTTTTTGCTTTCTTTTCCCATGTAAAATCTCTCAACTTTTCATTGTCAATAGAATTGTCATACTTATTATTTTTTATGTCATTTAGTAATCTCTTTAATCTTTTTTTTCCATGTTCTAAATTATTAATTGGTATGATAGTTCCAAAATTATTTTCTTTGATGAAATTGGCGGTATAGGTATTTTCATTTCCTAAATATAATATTTTTTTTTGACAACTTAAGTAATCCCATACTTTAAATGCTATAGTAGGATAATCTAAATTTTCACCAATGTGAATGGCTAAATCACTTTTTAGAATCTCATCAAGAGCTTTAGATCTTGGAATCATTCCTCCTAAATAGACTAAATTTTCTATTCTTAATCTTTTTATTATATCTTTTAAATCGATCCCACGATGAGTACCGAATATTTTTATTAAAAATTTAAAATTATCGAAGAATTTCTCGTTTTTTAATCTAGAAATTATCATCAATAAAGGTTCAATACTTCTTTTATCATATAACGTTCCAGTAAAAGTAAAAATTATATTCTCGGCATCTGGTTTTGAATATTTCTCTATTTTCTTTATATTTAAGCCGTTAGCAATTGAATAAATGGGTTTATTTTTTAAAATAGGAAATTTATTCCTCATAAAATCGTTTAAAGCAGAGCTAACTGTTATTATTAAGTCCGCTGATTTTAGTATTCTTTTTTCTATAGATAAATCTATTTTTTTAAATAACCAGGGGACTTTTTCTTCATTATAAGGATTAAACGACCAGGGATCTCTATACTCCACAATTAAAGGAAGATTTGATTTCTTTTTTAAAAGATAGCCAATAATATGCGTATAAAAATGAGGTCCAGAAGCATAAATGAATTTAATATTTCTCTTTTTTCTTAAAAGCTTTTTAATTTTCAAAAACAAAAGGGGTAAAACTCCTAAAAAAAAAGCTAATCTAAATATGTTAAAGAAAATGAAAAACCTATATCTATTTATTGATTCAAAATAAAAAGTCCTATAGATTTTTAAAGAAGGAGGGAGCTCATTTAATAAGGAATAATTTACTTGAGATTTCTTACTAATCTTTTGAGTTAAAAATATTGGAGAGATTCTTTCTTTTACTAGTCTCTTTGAAATTTCAAGAGCTCTTATACTATTTTGGTGTATAATTGGTGGAAAAGATACAAGTATGTATATGAAGTTAATTATATCTTTATTTTCTGTATTCCTCATAAAATTTTATCACATTTAAAGAAAATTATATTAGTATTTGTTAAAATATCAGACAAATTAAAATCTTATAGCTTCTAAAAATTGTTTTCTTGTCGTTTCATTCTTTTAAGTGCTTCTTCGATATTCAAGAATTTAAAATTTAATTGACTTTCTAATTTTGACACATTTAAACAACATCGCTTAGGTCTTTTAGCAACTTGTTTAAATTTATCACTAGTAGTAGGGGATATTAAACTCTTATTAATACCAAAGACTTCTGCTATTTTAAGCGTAAAATCAAATCGGTTTATACAAGCCTTTCCTGCTGTATGAAAAATACCTTGTAAGTTTGAATTGGAAAGTGTTAATATTGCTTCTGCTAAGTTATCAGCTAAAGTGGGTGTACTATATTGATCAGTTACGATGTTCACATTCTCTCCGCTTCTAAGTTTATTAAGAACCCAGATTACATAATTTTGTGACTTCCCAGAACTAGAAGTTTTTCCCATAAGCTCGTTAGGATTCCAGCCATATATAAGACTCGTTCTACAAATTGCATAATCAGTTTTAGTCTTAGCAATTTCTTGTTCTCCTTCCAATTTTGATATACCATAATAATTTAAGGGATTAGGTTGACTTTCTTCAGTATAACTTCCTTTTATTCCATCAAATACATAATCGGTTGAAATGTATATCATGCGAGCTCCTATTTCCTTAGAAATTTTTGCTATGAATTTTGGGGCATCGACATTAACTTTCCATGTTTCTTCTTTATGAGTTTCACAATAATCTACATTATGTAATGCAGAACAATCTACAATTACATCAGGATTAATCTTTTTTAATAAAGAATTAGTTAACTTTTTATTTGTTTTATCTAATTGATAAAGCTCACAATTTTCTATAATTATAGAACGATGGTTGTAAGTTCCAAATACTTTATATTTATTACTAGATAATTTTGCCAGTTTATATCCAGTAAGCCCACTTACTCCAATGATTAGTAATTTTTCCATAATATAATCATTTATACGTAGATAATGAATATTAAAGTTTATTATTTAGTATCCATATTTCATATTTAGATTTTTTAATAACTTTTATCAAGGATAATTTTAAATTAATAGGTATTAAGATGATTGAAGGAATTGTAATAAAGGAGATCAAGAAGTTTACAGATGAAAGAGGTTTTTTTTCAGAAATTTTAAGACTGGATTGGAAAGAGCTTGTATATGATGACCAAATTGTACAGTATAATCTCTCATACAGTTTTCCCGGAGTTGTTAGAGCATGGCATAGACACTTACAAGGTCAGGTTGATTATTTTATATGTATTACAGGGTCTATTAAAGTGTGCGCATTTGATGATAGAAAGGATTCGAAAACATATGGAGAACTTGATGAAATTGTATTAAGTGAGGAAAATTTTAAAGTGGCAAGAATTCCAGGCTTTTTATGGCATGGATATAAAGCTTTAGGAATAAAACCAATTAAAATGATATATGGAGTAAATATGCTTTATAATTACAAAAAACCCGACGAAGAAAGAAGACCTTGGAACGACTTAAGTCTTATTCCCAAATCGATTAATGGTAATAGTAATGATTGGAGAGTAGGAAAAGCATGGGATTGGTACCATTCACCGAATAAATAATTGGGACTATTCACCGAATAATTGTAAAAAATAAAATATTTTAATAAATAAAAAATAAATTAAAAAAGAGTATATATAATGGACATAATGGTTGTGGGTGGTGGAGGTTATGTTGGGTGTCATCTTATTCCTGCACTACTAGAAAAGGGATACAAGGTTAAGTGTTTGGATGCCCTCTTTTTTGGAGAAGAACCGATTAAACATTTTAAAGATCAGATTGAACTTATAAAAGAGGATATCCGGACATTTTCTCCTACACACTTGAAGGATATAGATGTTGTAATCAATTTAGCAGCAATTGCTCAACCAGATCAGCAAGAATTAATAGATCCCCAATTATATTATGAAATAAACCATAAAGGTTGTGTAAGAGTAGCAAAGCTTAGTAAAGAACAAGGTGTAAAAAAATACTTTGCGACATCAACTTGTAGTGTGTATGGATATCAACAAGATCTTATTTCAGAAAAAAGCATTCCAAATCCCCTTGAAGCTTATGGTAAATCGAAATTACTAATGGAGAAAGAGACATTACCCCTGGCTGATGATAACTTTTTAGTTACTATCCTTCGACCTGGTACAATGTATGGATTTTCTCCAAAAATGAGATTTGATTTAGTTGTTAATGGGATGACATGGGCCCTACAAGAATTTAAGAAAATCAATGTTATGAGGCCAGGGACTCAATGGAGGCCTAATGTTCATGTTTTAGATGCTATACGACTATTCATTACATTAATAGAAACTAATGTCGATAAGATTCAAAAAGAAATTTTCAATGTAGGAGCTAACAATCAAAATTATCAGATAAAACCACTTGCCGAAATTATAGGAAACCCAGTTGGAATAAATTATGAAATGGGCTGGTATGGCGAACCAGATACACGTTCATACCATGTCGATTTTACGAAACTTAAGAATAAACTTGGTTTTAATATCAAACATACAGTCCCAGAGGCAGCGAAGAATGTTTATAACGCATTAAATGAGGGAATAACGAAAAAAAGCGATGAAACGAATGTAGTTGGTTGGTTTAAACATATAAGTGATAGAGGAGCTATTAAGATATTAGGAATTTAATTAATTCATTTATTTAATTTATTTCTTATGAAATTGCTGCATTTAAGTAACGTTTTAAATGTTCCAGCATCAGACCAAAACCCTTTTACTAATTTTGATTTTGTCCGTCCCATTTTTACATAAAAATTATTTACATCAGTAATTTCAAGTTCCCCACGTGTAGAATAACCAATATCATCCATGACTTTCTCAATAATATTAAAAATTTCTTCATTATAGAAATATAATCCTGTAACACATAAATTTGATTTTGGCTTTTTTGGCTTTTCTTCAATTTTTATAATGTTGTTATTTCTATCAACTTCCGCCACTCCAAATCTCTCAGGATCCTTAACTTCCTTCAAAAATAAGACACATCCATAATTTTTTGCGATTTCAAATTCTTTTACATCCTCCATAAAGGTATCTTCAAAAACATTATCTCCTAATAATACCGCTATTTTATGTCCTTTAACTATATTTTTTGTTAAATATAATGCTTCAGCAATTCCACCAGCTTGTTGTTGGTATACATATGTAAAATTTGCATTAAATTCGCTTCCATCTCCAAGTAACCTTATAAAATCTCCTACACTTTCTCCTCCAAGTACAATAGCTATATCTTTTATTCCGGAATTTGTTAAAGTTTTAATTACTTTATAAATCATTGGCTCATTAAAAATAGGTAATAAATGTTTATTTGTAACACTTGTCAATGGAGCTAATCTTGAACCAGTTCCCCCAGCTAAAATCACTCCTTTAATAGAATTTCACCAAATATTATAAGATTGTTTTGATAGAAAAGGACTTTATAGAATAAATAAATTTTGTATAATAAAAATGAATAAACATCTAATCTAATAATCTCTTGAATATGCTTTTATAATAATTCTTGATAGACTTGATTAGTTTTATCAGTTACAATTTGCCATGAATAGTTATTAAGTATATGTTCATATCCATATAGTCCCATCCTTTTCTCAAGCTCATCATCAGTAAGAATTTTTAAAATATTATTTTTTAATTGACTTAGACTATTTATATCTGTTAAAAAACCCGTTTTCCCATTTATTATTAATTCTGGAGCAGGTCCTATATTAGTTGAGATTATTGGGCATTTTGCTGCTCCTGCCTCCAATAAAGGTAGACCAAAACTATCTGAATTTCGAATAGGGAAAACCACTATATTAGCAGCCTGATAGGCCCCTATAATATCCTCTCGTGTTGGTTTAGTTATAAATCTAACATGTTCTGTTAAATTTCTTTTTTTTATTAACTTTCTTAAATCCTTTTCATAAGATTTATCAAAACTATGTCCAACAAACCATAATTTCACGTTTTTATATTCTTTTAAAATATCATTCATGACTAAGATCAAATAATCCAGATTCCTATAGTTTTTGAGTAATCTTCCTACATAAAGAAGAATTTTATTTTTTACTTTATACTTTTTTATAAATCTTTCACGATAAATCCCATTTGAAAATTTTTCTACGTTTACACCATGAGGGATTACTCTGATTTTTTCTTCTGGAACATTATTTCTTATTGTCCAAATTTTTTCATAATCTGAATGAAC
>Ga0114923_10003665_pt1 | contig 10346 bp, 10 predicted proteins | sample SumtaG_FD_89578 | JGI IMG/M metagenome (GOLD analysis project Ga0114923, IMG submission 89578) | Deep subsurface microbial communities from Indian Ocean to uncover new lineages of life (NeLLi) - Sumatra_00157 metaG | ecosystem: Environmental > Aquatic > Marine > Oceanic > Sediment | place: near...
GATACACTTCTTGAATCTCTTCCATTTGATCCGTTAAAGACTCTAATATCTCCTCTCTCGCGGTTTTGGGAGCTTTTTGCCAACACTCACCTTTCTCAACTATATTTTCTATTTTACTTTTAAGTTCCCGTCGTTTAGTTGGTCTCATATTAACTAATTCATTTTACATCTTTTTATTAACTATATTGTGATTGACTACATTATTTGAATAAATGTTCTGGAAGTGTGCCTACTAAGCACCTAAATCAAGATTTAAAAAATTTAATAGCTTATACCACCTGACAAGCTCTTGTGCTAGATCGTGGAAACAGTTTGCATCGATTCCCCGTGGGGTCACCAGAAATAGAAATACCACAAAAATATATTAATAAATATGAGTTAGGGGTTCTGGATCTAACCCTCAGAATTGCCACCATCTGCCATATAAATAAATCTTACTTATCTAGTAATTTACTGTCAAATCTTATAACTTTATCTAATTCTCAAACGTCTTAATTAATATCTGGTAATATCCCTCCCAACTTGTTGTTTAGTTGTTTTGTCATAGGAAACTCCTACTTAATATTAATAAAAATCTATTCTATATTCAATTAGGTGATCTTACGTTCGTAACCTTTTCAATGTACAATTTTTCTTAGTACATATTTTTGGAGGAACTTTATGAGTTTTAAGGACGATCAATTTCCGTCAAATGAATCGGGGGAAGAACTCAGCTCTGTTATGACCTTCGTTGAGGATGCGCGTAAGTGGATGGATAATGTCGAGAATTGGGAGACGGGGGAACTTGTACACAAGAATGTCGGTAGAAAACATTCAATGGAGCAACTTGAGAAGATCAGGGAGGGGGCTTCAAAAGAACTTAGTGGGAAACTTGATGAGTTTATGGGAGTATCTGGAGGACCTAAACCGAAGAACATTTCGATAAGCACAGATGATGTTAGGCAAGTGCTCAAAGACATCGAAGACATGCAAGCCGAGGAATAGGTTTCGGCGTAATTACCACAAGAGGCTGTGGGGAAGGCGGGGTGTGATACTATTCAAGTAGTACTAAGGTATGGGGGTATGGGGAAAATATATGAATAACAGAAACACAAACACAGTGCAAGCTTTTATTCGTTTCGTAGCCTGGTTTTCTTCATTTATAGTACTTGGATTAATTTTCTTACCTTTGGGAGCGCTTTCAACCTCGGTATTTGGAGACTTTTGGGTATTAGGAGTTCCTTTATTAATTCTTAATTTATGGCTTTCGGGCGTTGTATCAAAAATGTTTTTCGTACTTCCCGAGTGGCAAAAAATTGTGTTGTTGCGCTTAGGTAAATTTGATTCGGTGAGGGGCGCGGGGTTTTTCTGGGTTCCACCTTTTATTTATTCAGTTGCAGCCACCCTAGATACCAGAATCGAAGTAAACCAAGTTGAGGCCACAAACACACTAACTAAGGACAATGTTCCAGCTAAAGTAACTGCCGCCATAGAATATAAGGTAGAAGACCCAAGGAAAGCAGTAATTGATGTTTACAATTATAGAAGCTCTGTAACATGGTTGTCGACGGAGGCCCTTAAGAACACCATTGGTAGCCTTACACTTAAAGAATTACTAAGCGAGCGCGATCAGATAGCAGAATCCCTTAAGACTCAAATAGACGAATCTGCCGCAAAATACGGAGTAGATGTTAATGCGGTTAGAATCACAGATATTGATACACCACAGTCGTTGGTGGAGGAATTAGCCGTAATCGCAAGAGCTAGAAGGGCAGCCGAAGCAAAGGCTATTCAAGCTGAAGCCGAGATTGGGGTTGCGAAAAAACTTTCGGAAGCAAGTAAAATATTAAACACATCGAAAGCGATGCAGTTGAGAGAGCTTCAAATACTCAGCGATATTAGTAAAGAGGAAAGCTCAATGGTTATTGTTTACCCCTACGGCGATCGAGAAGCAAAAATCATTGCCGACGCTGCAGCGGGCAGTAGAGTACACACATCTAAACCAAAAAAATAGTTTTATAAGATATAATACTTCCATGCTTATTAACAATGGGCTAAATATGGCTGGAGAAGCAGTTGAGAGACTGATTGTCACAGGAGTGATAGTGGTTGTAGCTATTGTAGCTAAAATTGCATCGAAGATTTTTGTAAAAATTGTTTTGAACAAGATAGAAGACGACGATCCGGAACACGATACAACGTTGGAACAGCGTGCAAAAACCCTGGCCTCTTTGGTAAATAACTTTTTTACCTTTTTAATATTCGGAATTACACTTGTTACAATTCTTTCTCAGTGGGGTGTGGATATAGCTCCAATATTAACTGGTGCTGGAATTATTGGTTTGGCAATCGGGTTTGGAGCCCAAACTTTAGTGAAAGATATCGTGACAGGTTTCTTTATTTTGTTGGAAAACCAATTTAATGTGGGAGATCAGGTGGAAATAGCGAAAGTAAAGGGAAAAGTTAAATCTTTAAGATTAAGAACCACTGTTCTCAGAGGTGATGACGGGATAATATACACTATTCCAAATTCTCAAATTGGGCCAGTGGCAAAATTTAAAAAACCCACTAAAAAATCTTAATGAAATTATATTTAGCTTATAAATATAAAAAAACACGTGATAAAGACTTGCTCAAAAAAGATTTAGAAAAATTATCTAAACCCCTCGAGTCAGAGGGGCACACAGTTTTTTTATTAGGTAGAGATGTTCAAAAGTGGGGAAAGGCAAAAGTCGATCACATCAAAAACGTGACGGTTATTGTTAATAACATAAAAAGATCAGATGTACTAGTTGCTTACGTGAATTCTAGAGTTTTTAGCTTTGGTTTGGCCTTTGAGTTTCTTGTTGGAAAGTTACTTGGTAAAAAGATACTATTAGCAAATAAAAAAGGGATGGGTACATCTTTTTACAATATTTTTTGTTCAAAAAAAGTGGATTTTGAAGATGTTGATGATTTATCAAAATTACTACCAGCACTACTTACTCAAATTTAAATGATTCAAAAATTCCGTCTAATATTCTTTCAAAATCTTGTCCCAAACTATTACTAATCGAAATAATGATAAAATGCTTTTCGCCTGGAACGCTTGAGTACACCAAGTCGTTTTCTTTCCATGAAAGTCCCTTGAAGCGAACCGCATCTCTACTTCCCAACTTCATAATTTCTTCCACTACCACTGGGATAGTTCCATTTGCGACCTTATAATCGGAAATAAGTATATTTTTTTGATATTGTACAAATTCTTCAAACGTCATTTTGTTGTTTGAACTTTCGTTATTTCTTGCGAAAATCCTAAATCCGCCAAATTCGCCTGTATCTTTTTTAATTCCAAAGGTGCCTATCGAATTGGAACTTGTGGGAGGGGCTGGAATATCACAACAGTTTTGTTTTAGTTCTTTTGGATAAACAAAAGAGAAGTAGTATTGTTGCGATTCAAACGTTATAAACGGCTCTTCGGGAGGTTTTTCTTCAGGGTAGAGAACCAACGTTTGTAGTATTTCTTCGGTTGTGCTTTTATACTGTTGTTTATAGCCGACACTTCCTTGGTAAGTTTGGACTATCTCAAAGAATTTGTTAAACCTTGGGACGTAAGTTACCTTCAAATCACCATTACAGCCCCTTACTTCAAATGATTTTCCCACAGCATCCGATACGTAGATGGAGACTGCGTTGGTTACTTCAGCACCTCTTGGACAATCGTAGTAGTAGCTTTCACGTTTTATTTTAGCTATTCCTTCCAAGTTTCTGCCGTAAAGTTCAAGAGAAGTAATTTTAAACGAGTACCCGGCTTCTTCTTCCTCTTTTGAGGAATACACTACCTTTGAACTAAAAGATGTATCTGTTTCTACAGCTGCATCTAACGGGTATTTGAACAAAACCTTTAACTCACTATTATCGTATATGTTCCACGATTCGTGGGGATCGGGTTCTAGTGAGACTGGCGTTTCAGGTTCTTCTTTCTCGATTATCTCGGGAACCCCGGGGTTTCTTGATGCTGCTGCTATAATTAGTAGCAGTATCAAAATCCCCACGATGGCAACAATTATTCTTGATATTAATACAAATCGTTTTTTCTTTTTTTCGATTTCGTGGAGTCTTTGTTGTACTTCTTTTTCTAATTCGAGTTCGGGCTGGTTTGGTCCGATGTCTTGAATGTTTGGTTTTTGCAGGTCTGTTTGTTTTTCCATGTTTATTTTAAATTGTAGATTTTTTTGGTGGTTTCATCAATTTCATGTTTGAGCTGTGGGAAAGGTACCCCCTCCTTCGCCGGAACATCCTCAAAAAACCAAAATATTCTCTCCGAATGTCCGTGTCCAAAGGTGGGAGGCATTCCGTACTCGAGCATTTCTACGAAATCAATATCTAAGAACTGAGCTTCTTTATCACCCAGATCACGAAGCTTTTGCTGTTCCTTGAATCTGTTGAGTTGATCTATAGGGTCGTTTAGTTCAGCAAACCCATTTCCAATTTCTGATCCTGCAATAATTGGGTGATACCTTAATGCTAACCTTTCGTCTTTTGGGTTTTCCTTTGATAATGGTGACAAAAATTTTGGTTCATTAACAACAATTATCGGTCCGCAAATGTTTTTTCTTAACTCTTTCCATAGCCGATCAATACCTCGGTTCAGGGTTATGTTTTTAGGAGCATCTGGTGCAAGATCCTTAAGAATTTTTCTTACATCATCAACAGTAGTATCAAAAGGGTCAATTCCATAATTATCTTTGATTAGATCGACATAATTTTTCCACTCCCATTTTTTGGATAAATCTACATTGTGTCCTCTAATTTTGAATTTATTTGTATCATAAACCTCTTTAGCTACGAATTTAATAAGATCAATTAAAAAATTGATCCCATCCTCAAAATTTTTATATGCCCAATAAAATTCCATAGCAATGTGTTCAGGCAGGTGTTCATCTGAGTATCCTTCATTTCTAAATCTAGGGCCAATTTCGTACACTCTTTCGTAACCCCCACCTATTAGCCTTTTTAGGTATAATTCTTGCGAAATTCTAAGATAAAAATCTTCATCAATTGCGTCCATATGGGTAACAAAGGGATTGGCGTCTGCCCCTCCAGGTACGTTTTCTAAGATAGGTACATTCATTTCGAGAAAATCATTTCTCTTAAAAAACTCTCTATGAGCTTCCCAAAACTTGGCTCTTCTAATATATCTCTCGAAAACATTCTTGTTCATGTTTGTATCAAGATATCTTCGACGAATTCTAGTCTCTTTATCTTTTAGTCCATCCCACCGATTTGGCAGAGGACGTATGGATTTAGTAAGTATCCTTAGTTTGGTAATTTCGAGAGACACCTCATCCGTTTTAGTTTTTGTTAGCTTTCCTGTAGCTTCAGCAAAATCTCCTAAATCAAGTAAATCCAAATCTTTAAATTTTAATTCACTGTTTTTATAGTTCACGTTTGTTAAAGCGCTCTCTTTGATATAAAGTTGAATTTTTCCAGAGGCATCTTTAAGATCAAAAAAAGCTACACCCTTATGTTTTCTTATAGCCGATATTCTTCCCGTTACGGTAAATGTTTTACCAACGGCGTTATCGAAATCTTCAGTAAGCTGTTTGTTGGGAACCTGTTTCGTTGAGGTTGCAGTATAGGGATTTACTCCCATTTTACGTAGTTTTTTAAGTTTTTCGATTCTTACATTTCTTAATTCAGAAAGAGTTGCCATACTGAGAGTATTTTAGCAGATTAGCTTATGTTTAATATGGTGTAGGTGAGTTTCCCAACAGGAGCCTCTACCTCGATTTTGTCGCCTACCTTTTTGCCCATAAGAGCCATACCGAGTGGCGATTCGTGGGAGATTTTCTTGTTTACTGGATCTGCTTCTGGGGCTCCAACTATGTGGAATTTTTCCTCAGAGCCTTCGATATGAACTGTAACCTTGTTACCAACGCCCACATCATCTTTGCCTGAGGGTTTTGTTACTTCAGCTGTTTTTACAATTTCTTCAAGTTCCGCAATGCGGCCCTCAACGAAAGATTGTTCCTGCTTCGCCGAATCATACGTGGCGTTTTCGGAAATATCGCCCATTTCCCTCGCTTCTCTTATTTTACTTGCAATTTCAGGTCTCCTTACATTTACAAGTTCAGCGAGCTCTTTTGTTAATTTTTTTAACCCTTCTCCTGTTAGGTAGAGGGTGTTATTTTTTGTATTATTATTCATAAATTGTTTACCATTTTAGACAATAAAAACCACAGCACTAATAGCATAGATAGGAAATTACACATGCTGCGTTGTCCGAGACTGTCCATTTTAATATCCTCGAGCTCCAAACAGAGCTAGAGCAACATTGATATATTTAACACATCAGCATATAAGTGTCAATCAAGAACCTATAGTCACGATCCTTTAGGAACAGCGAAAAACTACCATCTGGTATACTCTGAACGTGAGTTCTTCCTCTAAAAATAAAATAACTTGGGATCTTAAACCTCTTTTATCTTCTGAAACCAAAGAAAAGATTGATGGTACGTTGAAAAAGGCCGCTGATGAAAATACTAAGTTTATTAAAAGGTGGAAAAAGAGAAAGGATTATACAAAAGATCCAAAGATATTAAAAAAAGCTTTAGACGAGTATGAACATCTTTCTGCAAACTACGGTATTTTAGGAGGTATCGGTTATTATTTTAGTCTTAAATTATCTTTAAGCCAGGACGATCCAAAAATAAAGGCCCGGGTAAATAAACTTAGTAGTCGGTACGACAAGATGTGGAATGAACTCGCCTTTTTTACTCACCGAATTTCAAAAATTCCGCAAAAAAATCAAAAAACTTTGTTAAATAGTCCCCACCTAAAGGAATATAAACATTTTATAGAACGCTTATTTAATGAGGCAATATATTTGTTGAGCGAAAAAGAAGAAAAAATAGTCACGCTTAAAGCAAAAGTCTCCCATGGTAATTGGACAAAGATGTTATCAGAATTTTTGTCTAAAGAAGAGGAAGAAGTAGTTAATAAAAAAGGCAAATTAGAGAAAAAATCGTTTACCGAAATACGCGATTTGTGGAGTAATAAAAACAAAAAAATTCGTGACAGCGCTTCAAAAGCGTTTAATTCTATTTTATTGAAACACTCCGATGTTGCGGAACATGAGCTGAACTCAGTTTTAGAAAATAAAAAGAATGATGACGAACTAAGGAAAATTTCGCGCCCAGATACCACGAGACATTTGAGCGATGATATTGATGCAGAAGTAGTAGATACATTGCTCGATTGTGTTGTATCTGATTTTAACACCCCCAACAAGTATTATGAGCTAAAAGCGAAGCTGTTTGGAGTTAATAAACTTGAGTATCATGAAAGAAATGTTGAGTATGGTTCTATCGAGGAAAATTGTGAGTATGATAAGGCTGTTGAAATAGTATCCAAAGTATTTGGAAACCTGGATAAAGAGTTTTTAGATGTTTTTGTTTCACTTTCGAGTGGGGGATATATTGATGTATTTCCAAAAAAATCAAAGCTTATGGGGGCTTTTTGTAGCCATAATCTTAAAACCCATCCCACCTATATTTTGCTAAACCACACAAACATGCTAACTAATGTTGGAACCCTAGCTCATGAAATGGGGCACGCAATAAACAACGAGCTGATGAAAAAAAACCAAAATGCGCTTAATTTTGGTTCCCCAATATCTATAGCAGAAGTTGCGAGCACTTTCTTTGAAGACCTTATTTTAGAAGAGCTTGGTAAACAGGCAGACAAAGAAATTAGGCTTTCAATCTTAATGCAGCAGATGGATGGTATTGTTTCTGCGGTATATCGACAGGTTGGCTGTTATAAATTCGAACAGGAATTACATGAAACTTTTAGAAAAGTGGGATATTTACCAAAAAAAGATATCGGAAAATTATTTAAAAAACACATGAGTGCTTATATGGGAAGTTTTATGAAACAATCGCCCGGTTCTGAAAATTGGTGGGTTTATTGGAGCCATATCAGAAACTTTTTTTATAATTATTCGTACGCAAGTGGTTTGCTAATTTCTAAAGCGTTACAGGGAAAGGTAAAAAAGAATCCAAAGTTTATAAAGGAAATTAAGTGGCTACTAGCTGTAGGAGGGAGTATGTCACCCAAAAATACCCTTAAACAAATTGGAATTGATATTGCTTCTAAAGAAATCTGGAACGAGGGTTTAGCGGAAGCTCACAACGTTTTAGATCAAGCTTGGAATTTAGCGAAAGAACTTAAAAAAATATAGACTAGACAAATTTATTACTCAATATTATATTTTGTGTACAATGCAATCCTCTAAAGATACTATTGGAGATCGTCTTGAAGAACCGGAAGCTGGGATTGTTGGAGTTACTGAGAAGAAAACTAATAAAAAGAGTGATTTCCAATTTACATCTCAAGGAAAATCTAAACCTAAAAAGGTTATTGTGTGGTTTATAATTATACTTTTGTTGCTTGTAGTTGGAGTGTCAGCTTATTTTTATCTAGGTTTGGGATCATCTGGGGGGATTATTAGTCCTTTTGACTCGGGTGGGGGTACCCCGAGTGCTGACACAGTTCAAAATCCGCTTACAGGGGAAAAATTTAATAAGGAAGACGCTCCGTGGTTTGATACAAGGCCGATGGCGGTAATGGTAAATAATCATATTGATGCCCGCCCACAATCCGGTGTGGTAGACGCCGACTTAGTTTATGAAATAGTTGCCGAAGGTGGTATTACCAGGTTTTTAGCGTTTTTTCTTACAAATAGTCCGGAAAAAATCGGACCCGTTAGAAGTACTAGAGAATATTATTTAGTTTTAGTAAAAGAGTTAGGTGATTCCATGATAATGCATATTGGATGGTCTCCACAGGCTCTTGTAGCGATAGAGACCTGGCCAGTTAGAAGTTTGGGCAGGGGAGGTGCAAGTTTTTGGAGAGATAACCCACGAAACGTTGCCACCGAACATACAGCATACGTAAATGGTGTGGAACTTCGAGAGTTAAGCGAGACATTGGGGTGGGAAGGAAGCCGCGAGTTTAAAACCCTTAATTTTAAAGATGACGTGGAGACATACCAAAATTTTGAAAACTCTAGTGAAATAAGTATAGATTTTTGGTACGAAGGCGATTATTCAGCGATTTTTAATTATAATGCCGAAAATAATTCATACCTTAGGTATATGGGATACAATGCGGAAGGCGAACCACTTCCACATGCTGATCAGGAAAGTGGGGAACAGGTTGAGGTTAAAAATGTTGTGGTTCAGTTTGTTGCCGAAACCCCAATAGTGGGAGACGACAAAAGTCGACTTGAATATCAATTGGTGGGTAGTGGAGAGGGCTTGGTTTTTATAGATGGAAAAGTAGTACCAATTACATGGGCTAAAGAAGGCAGAGACGAAAGAACTATTTTTTATGATACAAACGGATCTGAAATTAAGTTTAATAGGGGCAAATTTTGGATTAGTATTGTTCCTGATCGAAATGTAGATCAGGTTGTGTATTGAATTCCCTGCCCAAGAAAGGGAATTTATGCGTATTTTAAAGAAGCTTTTTGTTTCTGCAGTTAGGATTAAAATCCTAGACTTAATGTTATTGGATCCCACCAAAAGTTTGCACGTGAGGGCAATAGTAAGACGTGTGGGGGCCGAAATTAACGCTGTGCGTCGTGAGCTCGAAAACCTGACAAACATTGGGTTGTTTACTAGACGACGTAGCTCCAATCGACTGTACTACACAGTAGATACAAACCATGTTTTTTATTCAGAGCTGCTTTCTCTGTTGTCGAAAGAACGAGGTCTTGGTGCGGAGATAATAAAAAATATTGATTCACTTGGGGACGTTGAGTTTGCAATTTTATCCCTAGAATTTTTGAGGGGCCGTAAGGCAACAGCTTTAGATGTGGATCTTTTTTTAGTGGGGGATATAGATACCGAAGCTTTGGAACTACTTGTGAAAGTCCAAGAAAAAGTTCTTAATAGAGAAGTAAATTTTTCGGTGATGGCGTCGGAAGACTTTAGGCATCGAAAAAGAAAGCATGATCAATTCGTCTTTAAAGTACTTGCTCAAGGAAGATGCATGCTTGTGGGGGATGACCAATCGTTCCATTCTATAGTTTAATAGTACTGCATGATAAAAAATATATACGCAAGATTGATTTTAGTTATTTTGATATTTCTGGTTTCGTCGGTTGTATTATTTGGTAGCCACCACTTTAGCTTGTTTGACGGAAGATTAAACGTAGATTTGCGTGAGCTGAAGAGGGGTTTAGATTTGAGTGGGGGAGTAAGAATAACTTTAGTGGCAGACGTTTCCAAAATAGAAACCGCAGAAGAAGAGAAGGCGGTGGAGTCCGCAAAAGAGATTATTAGAAGAAGAATAGATTTATTGGGTGTTTCAGAACCACA